>Ga0114960_10003865_pt1 | contig 11337 bp, 13 predicted proteins | sample C_130625_MF_Meta_FD_92637 | JGI IMG/M metagenome (GOLD analysis project Ga0114960, IMG submission 92637) | Freshwater microbial communities from Lake Croche, Canada to study carbon cycling - C_130625_MF_MetaG | ecosystem: Environmental > Aquatic > Freshwater > Lake | place: Lake Croche, Canada...
ATAGATTCTTGTAAAAAACGGCTTAAACCACAATCGATATACATACTCATACAATCGCTAAATGTCCGGATTCGAGAGAAAAGTAGGCCCCGACGGAAAAGAAAATCCTAAATATATTGATCTATTGGATGAGGACGACGCAGTAGCTGGACAGAAATTCGCATGTCTTTCTTTTGTATCCCCCGAAAAGATCCTAAAGAAGCGCGAAATCTATCTCTTCGACCAATTCGTTAAACAATGGGATTTTGCAAAGTCGATGGAGAAATACTTGGAATTCTGTCATTTTATGGCGTTCAAGTACAATTTGAATGTGGAAGATGTCTTGGCCGATTTCAATGAGTTCTCTAAAGATGAGGAGGCCAAGATCAAGTCGTTTTCCGTATCCGACGATTTCCAAACGTTCTTGGACAAGAACGAGACTCGATTAACCGAGGTGTTTCAAAAGGAGAACCAATTCCAGACGTCCACTCGTGGCCTCAAGGTGCGCGGTACATTTGCAACACAGGAGGAGGCCGAAGCAAGATGCAAGAAGCTGCGCAAGATCGATCCCAATCACGATATTTTCGTGGGTCCAGTTGGAATCTGGATTCCTTGGGATCCCGATGCTTATAAAACTGGGCGTATCGAGTTCATGGAAGAAGAGCTAAACCAATTGCATCAGGAGAAGTTGAAAAACGAGGCTCGTGCTAAAGAGGAGTTCGATAAGCGCATCAAGGACACGAAGCGCAAGGCGATTGAAGAGAATATCAAGTTGGCCGAGAAGTCAGGTAATGTCTTGACACAAACATTGGATGATGAGGGCAATTTGGTGGGTGTTCGCGAGACGGTAGATTTCGAAAGTCGCGAGGTTGCTGAACCCAGTTCAAAGCAAAATGTGTAAATAAATCTTTTTATTAGGGTATTATTTAGGTTATTATTTTTTCAATGAAAAAAATAATAGTGTATAGTATAATAATGATACAGCAGGACAACCGCAAAGTTCATCATCATTTGTATATATTGGTAATAATAAATTAAATGGACTTACGGGTGGTAGTGTTGGTGCATGGGTTATGACGTCATTTACACATTAATCATACCAAAATGATTTATCTAATAATATTTAGTATAAATCATTTACTTACAATAACGGCGATTCACGTACAAATATAAGAAGAAAAATGGGCCGGTTAACATGGCGAGGAGCAGACCGACGGCCTTATCAATCGGTGATCCGCGTTTTGTGAAACAATACAAGGAATAAATGAACGCAATGATGCCGAGTAATCCCCAAATAAAGAAAAACGACAAAACAATAACCTCTGTCGATGCCGATGGATTCAACGCAGGATGACTAGTTGTGGCGGGACTTAATTCATACATTTTCTGTATATACATGTTTGATATATTTTATTATTATGTTGGTCGCTTTGGTAGCCATTACGTAGCTTTTAGTAGCAACGCTTGCTTTTTAGTCGCTACTACGTAGCTTTACCATTTACTGGTGGTCTTCTTCACATTAATCGCAACAGACGACTTCTTTTTCCCCTTGCTAGGATCATACGCCTCATCTTCATCATCGTCGCCCATCCCCTTGGAAATCTCCCAAAACTCTTTCGAACCCAGTTTGAAATCCGGACGCGTCTCGGCCTTGTACCAGAAGATCTGGTCATGCAGCTTGTTCGATTTCGCATTATTATTGATAACCAAGCACTCGAAGTTCTCCGTAGTCTGGTCCATCACAGAAGAAAAAGACTCCATCGTAGGAAACATCGACGCATAATTCTCCCAAATACGACGGCGATTGGTCATATAAGGTTCGCGCAAAATAAACACATAATCAATATTGGTTCGCAAGTTGGGAGGTATGCCTAAAGGATATTGCATGGTTATAATCAACATGACCTTCCAATGACGTCCGTTCATGAAAAGCAAGCGCATCATTTTGTCTCGCGTCCACGTCTGGTCGTACAAGCAATCGTCCAAGATAACGAAAGCGCGGGGATCGATCGTCGATTTCCGGTACATCTCAATATCTTTATTCATCTGTTTCAAGACCGCACGCTGACGTCGCAACACATTCTCGATCAATACTGTGTTGTATTCCTCGTGGATGAACAGCTTGGGAACGTGGCTCGCATAAAACCCGTTTCCGGCTTCTGTACCCGAAATAACCGTACCAATGGGAATATCCTGATGATGATACAAGAGATCGCGCACCAAGAAAGACTTACCCGTATCACGACGCCCAATCATAACAATAACGGGACCTTTATTCTCATCCGCTTTGAAAGTGATCCATCTCATATCGAATTTTTTAAGTTCCAAAGTCATTCTATTTTCTGTGTGGTTTGTAATACCGTTATACTATTTATTTAGCTAAAAGAACGATTCTCTTATTCGCGAATCAGAAGAGGAGGACAGCGAACGATTGGTTTATTTCTATAAAATTATCTATTTAGGGATTTCATATCGCCGATACTCATGACATCAACGGGATCTTCACCACCATTCCAAATTCATTACTCTAAACCTGGACCTCCGGTCTTGGACATCGCCAAGAATACAGACGCCCCCATTGGATCATACAATCCCTTTGATATCCAAGATCTACAGTTATACAACCCCGTATATAACCGGTTTTTCGATATGACACACCAAAATTTCGATAAAATTGCTCTAAACCATCGCTACCATATGAAGGATCCCAAACATATCTTGGACATCGAATCCCAAGAGGTCATAGATGCCCCCGTATTTATCAAATTCTCGCCCCTCTTGGACCCGTTTCGATACATGATCGGTAAATACGACGTCAAAGACCCTAGGATGCGAGCTATGCCTCGAATCGATAGTACCGAAGAGACCGCATGTAGCAAGATCTTGTCGCCCCACAACGCCTCTTACGTCGACTGTTTTTTCAACTATTTGGCGTCCAATCTTTTGCACCATCACGGGTTTGTTCACGGGATTGATTTCTACGGTTCTTATTTAGGTGTGCAGAAACAGTTCAAGGTGTGTACTACGGATGATATGGAGTATTTGCAAAACTCAGGGTTTTTTAACAAGCATCATGGCGATCTCTTTACGATAGATCATCCCACAATGATGGGTGGGGGTGGATACGGTCTCGAAGGAATTGCGGGATCTAGACGAAACCGTCGCAAGCTGTGTATCGACTCTGCTGCCAGTCATAATGTATCCGCATTTTCGGTGTGTGATTTAGAGACGGAAATCGAACATGCTCCTACGGACCCCAATGCATCAGCAGTGGTGGACATGGTATATACCAAACCAAAGGACGATACCCTGATGGACGAAACCTCCTCGGTTAGTCATGCAGATTCTTCGAGTGATTCGGGGTCTTCCGAAAACAACAGTAGCGAGGGTGAAGACGAGGGTGAAGACGAGGGTGAAGAAGGCGATGAAGACGTTTGGACAAGCGAGAGTGAACCTGAAGGCGACGATGATAATCCTTTGGTCGAAGACTTGGACGAAGACTTGGACGAAGACCAAGAGGAAGAAGAAATTTACGGATATATCAAAGATTTCCCCATACAAATGATATGTTTAGAGAAATGCGAGGGTACCTTGGACCAACTCTTCGTAAAAAAAGTTATCGACGAAGACCAAGCCGCAAGTGCATTATTCCAGGTTAACATGATCCTCTTAACCTACCAAAAAGCATTCAAGTTTACGCACAATGATTTACACACCAACAATATTATGTGGAAAACTACCGACAAAGACTACCTCTATTACAAGTTTCAAGGCAAGGTGTACAAGGTGCCAACCTATGGACGCATCTATAAAATCATCGATTTTGGCCGCAGCATTTACACCTTCCAGAAAAAGATGTTCTGTAGCGATAGTTTCGGACCGGGTGGGGATGCCGCTACACAATACAATTGCGAACCGTTTTTCAATGAGAATAAACCCCGGCTGGAACCCAACTATGCGTTTGACTTGTGCCGTATGGGGTCGTCCATATACGACTTTATTATTGATGAAGACGAGGATCCGAAGCGATACGATGAATTCCAAAAGACCATTGTGCGATGGTGCACGGATGATCGCGGAAAAAACGTATTGTACAAGAAGAATGGCGAAGAGCGCTACCCCAATTTCAAATTGTACAAAATGATCGCCCGAACGGTTCACGATCATACACCGGAGGCGCAACTAGAATTCCCCTTCTTTAGTCAATTCTTGGACTCTGAATCGGATGCTACTATCGATGTAATGATCGATTTGGATAGCCTGCCCCATTATTCTAATTAAAGGTAAATCAAATCAGTATGGATTGGATGAATGAAACATGTCTACCAGACATCACGTAGAAAATATTAGGTTATTATAGATGATGTTTTCGAGAAGGTCAAACAGTTCCAAACGTAAAACTAACGCTAAATCGAACACCGCAACGAGTGGTTTTATCGGCACTTTACGCGAAGCTGCTATACACACCGGGCTTGCAAAAAGTGATCAACAACTCGGAAACGAAGCTATAATAACACTTTTGCGAGAAATCGATAACATTTCTTGTAGAAAATACTGAATTGATAGGAAAAATATTACCGTGTCGAAAATTGTTTCGTAATTTAGGTAGTAATATTGGATGCAATCCAATTAGACAAAAAAATACTGAATTGAAATCAATGTTCCTACCCGATACGGGTACGATTGGTAAATATATCAAAAAATTAATCAATGGAAAAACCCAATACACTCAAACCAAGAAAATCGATATTTTAACATCAGTAAAAGAACTTTGTATTACGTACAAGGATTATTTACAAAAATATGTAGAAGGTTCAGCGCATTTTGAAAAGGAAATGAATGAAAATTTTTGGAAAGGTGATGAAACGTGTTTAACGACACTATTGGGACTTTATGATTCCAAGAAGAATAGTTCGAGAAAAGGATCATCTTCTAGTGGCGGTAGAAATAAGACGTCTAAACGATATGTGCGTAAAACAATATAAATAAAGAACCCCGTTATAATATGTCTATCCAGTTAGGTGGATGGACCGTATCCCGACTTTAGCTCAGTTGGTAGAGCATTCGACTGTAGTGGTTTTTCAATGTTATCGAAATGTCGCTGGTTCGATTCCGGCAAGTCGGAAAAGGTCTTATCGAGACCCCGTATTTCAATACGCATATTCTCGTGCTTATTGAAATTTATTTATCTTTTTTGGAGTGTTCTTCTCCTCTTGAATCGTTTGGTGCGTCTTCGTTTTTTAGTGATTTTATTCATTTTTCCTCCTTTATTATATTGTTCACCACTAAAATTATATGTACGTGTAGTCGGCACAATTGGATTAAGTTTCGGTAGATTATATAGATGTAAATAGTGTAACATATCTGAATTATCATTTTCGAATTCTTGAAAATGTTTCACGCATTTATTTGCTTTACCAAAAAGTCCAGATGTTAGCTCACTTCTACATGCTTCTCTCAGTTCAGTGTATATTTTTTTTAGATTTTCTTTTGAATTAGATGGTAGAGGGGTCATAATGTCTTGTGATTTTTGTTTAAAACGTTGTCTTCCTGTATCAAAACCCCAGGTTATACCTCTATTAGGTCGAACCTTTTCAGTATAAAACTTGTAAATTTTGTTTTTATAATCGGTTAATTTCTCATCTGCTTCCTTAGCTTCTTCTTCTGTTTCCTTAGCTTTTTCAGCTTCCTTAGCTTTTTCAGCTTCTTCAGCTTCTTCTGCTTCCTTAGCTTTTTCAGCTTCTTCTTCTTCCTTAGCTTTTTCATCTAGCAGCTGGTATAGACTTTTTTGCCGTTTCCGTTCTTTCTCTTCTTTCTTATTTTTCGCTATCATTATCTGTTGCTCTTTTCGTTTAGATGCTTCTTCTTTTCGTTTAGATGCTTCTAATTGTCTCTCGAAATTTTTCTTATCTCTTTCTTCAGCCTCTATTGCTGAATTCAATTTAGCATTTAATGCGTCTACTACTTTTGTTATAGCTTCTCTTTGTGAGTTTAACGCGTTTACTAATGTTGTTATCGCATCTCCCTCTTCTTCTTCAATCACTTGTGATTTTAGTTTTTCTTCATTTTCTTCGTCCTCTTTTATGATATCTTTTGCCCGATTTATTTCTAACATACAGCGTATCCTTTCATCTATCTCTTTCTTACCTTGAACGTTTCTTTCTAAAGTTTCCAATATGTTCACCAGTTGTGTCGCTTGTATTTTCAATGCATCTACTATGTTCATTAATAATTGAATCATTTGTCTTTTCTCTTCTTTTATTATTTTGAGATCCCCTTGTTTTTCTACTGCATCTTTTGCTTTTAATACATTGATTTCTTCTAATTCTGCATCATTCTTTAATTTTTCGAATTCTGATTCATCATATTCTTCTTCGCCTTCTCTAATACTAGCTAAACTTGGAGTAAACATTTTACGCAATTTTTTACTCATTACAATACGTGTGTTATTACTTCTCTATATACTATACAATAGTTTTACAAAGTTATCCGCGTTTTATAATTATTATATTAGACTTATCTAAATATCTCCTAACCATGAAGAATTGTTTCATTCATCTTCTACATCTTTTCATTATTTCACAAAAATTTTGACACGAGTAATTGTCTCTAAAGATTAAGAGTTATATTCATTTTCGGAAAGCTAAAGATCCACTTATTATAATTTTACCAGTAATTGTTCATGCTCTTTGAGAAATTCATCGAAATCTCGAATACATTTTGGTTCCTCTAATTCTTTGCAACGATTAATAATCAAATTGTATTTTTCCATGATTCTTCTTTCATAGAATAAATAGTTTTTTCTGTAGGATCGCAAGATAACCTCATCTAGTTCTGATTCAAGTAAAGATTCCAATGCGAGAAAGTCGTTCTCAATAGTTTCAATCATATTTTTAATTCCATCTAGATGGCTAGATGTAAAATCCTTGAATTTATATCTCGACGTTCGAAATCCAAATACATTTCTTACAGTGGGACGCACCTTCTTCTCAATAAAAACAACAAAATCACTAGCAAATATATATAGATTATACAACGCCCTAACTATATTATGGTACTCAGTTATCAATCCCACTCCATTTTTTGATAAAGGGCTCTTCATACGTTTACTAGATACCGAAGACCTACTAGATCGTGTACTGGACCGATTACCACCGTATCGTGTGTGTTTTCTCGTATTCACCCTAGCCATAATATATACGCTTCAACACTTCTATATAATGTAGACAAATATTATATAGAATACTGATTTATTATACAGAAGGAGAAGGAAAGGGGGTTTTAGTCAAGGTCGTCCGATTCTTTGCAGTATTCAATACCTTGTGTGTTGCAATACCATCCAATGTGCGAATACTTCGCATATGTTTATAAATACTGAAATCGATTTTGCCTTCTATCATGAGATATCCAACTAAAATGCACATGGAACCAATAACTAAACCTAATATACACAATAAAAGAGCAGGAGAAAAGTGCATTTTGTAATAGAAACGATTCAATATGAATCCCAAAATGGCCTGTGTTATAAAGAGTCCCATAATGGTTCCAGGATTCAACCAATCGAACGTAGTAAATTCCAACAAACTAGGAATATATTGACAGATGAAAATCGCAATACCAATAATATAAGTCAAGTGCCCGAAATTGAAAAGATCCTTCGTAAAAGTAGAGGCTCCTTTAACAAAGAAAGTACGATACATCAACACACATGTAGATATAATAACCATGGCCAAAGAAGAGAGTTCGATATCTTCAAAGGGATTTTTATCAAATTTCGCAAAATAATCACTATCAATAAAGTCGGCACCCATAGCAATAGTAATCGCAACGGCTCCATAAAGCAACATGCGCTTTGCAGTTGCCCCCTTCTTTTCCTCAATGTACAAATACGTTATAGATACCAAGAATAGAATAGTTGCAATATATCCAAAAATCTCTAAAGCATTTGGAAAAAGTTGGAAATCCATATGTGAATAAATCGAAAATGTTATGATTTGAAAACAGTAGAGCGCGCTATACAGACCCGGATTTACATGCAAAGCACCGAAAGTTACCAATATATATTTCAAATATCGCAATCCTCCGTAAAATAATACATTTATGTCGTTCGATTTTTTAAGGAGCTGATTATATAATGTTGTAAAATCCGTTTTTTGGAAAATTAATAAATAAGTGGATGTTATAATAATAAAGACAATAGAGAGGATAAATAAAAAGGAAAATACTTCGACTTCACCTTCTTGGAAAACGATCGGTAAAAGTGCGTCTAAAATGAGTCCTAATACTCCTGCACCTAATCCGATCAAATAATTATTCATAGATTCTATCTTATCTTATATAGATAAAATCTATTGATAAGGATCATTAAAACTCGGGTTTATCAGTAAATACTTGTGTAGTTTCCGTATTCAGAACCTTGGTTTCGGTTACCACATTGAAAAAGTCCGTTATCATGGTGCTACAGTTGAAAAAGATAAACCCGCCGGTTAGTGAAGATACCAATACAATGAGTGCGTCGCGTACGGTTTCTTTCAATGGCTTGGACTCGTCCAAGTACTTCATCTCTACGAATTTGGAGACACAGAATAGAGATGTTATAATAATCGCTAAAACAAAGAGTTCTTGCATAATCGATATAATATGTTGTTCGGTATTTTGGATCCATTCTTACCGCATTCTTTATCCGCATTCTTTATCCGCAGATTAGAGCTCTTCAATATCTAATGTCAACGAGATATTCTCATTCGAAGAAGGGGCGGATGAGCCCTTGACGTCCAAGTCCAAGATATCCAATCCTGCTAAATCAATGGTATCTGTATGGATTTTGATGCGATCTTCATCGGCATCCTGTTCCTCCTCCATCTTACGACGAAGGTGGTTGTCCATACTAACCTGTTCTAACCGTTCAATCGTTTTAGGAGCATTCACCTCTTGGACTTTGTCTTCGCCGTCCAAGACCGCATCGAAATCGTTAAAGGTTAGCCTAGTTGACACTTTCTCATTGTCCAAGTTTTGAATCGTGGGCACAACAGCAGGAGGTTCTTCCTCTTTCCCCTTTTCTTCGGGCTTGGACTCAGAAGAATCAATCGAATCCGCGGTAGAACTTCCTAAAGTAGGTTCTTGCGCTAGACCGGAATCCTGGGATAACACCGGTTCCTTGATGGTTTCTACAAAGACCTCTTCCTCTTCTTCAATGCTCTCATCCATGTAAGCCCGGATAATGGCCTCGGTAGGAATACTTTCACGAATGGCGGTTAGAATGCATTCTTGGACAATCATCTCCAATTCGCGATTGTTCTTCTGGATCTGCAGTGGTGAAACATTCTTCTCGAATAAATACACATTCGTATACACTTTTCTGGCGGCGTGGATATAGACCTTGTGAATAAAATGATCCAATTTAGGGATCGAGATATCGATCTTTTTCTGACGATTGCCCACGCGAATACACGTCAAGACTTTGAGTTGGATAATATGGACACACGTTATCAAATCTTCTAAATAGTTGCATCCACTGCGTTCAATGATTCTTGCGCGTTCTTCCTCCACGATAACAGAATTCCATTTAGGGACGCGACACAAGAGGTTTTGGAAGGTCATCAAATATTTTCCCAGTTCGTCCGTGTCCGCGCACATTTTCCAAGACTCATTGAAAATGGATCGAATCCCCTCAATAACCAGGGGACTAAAAATACTAACTAAACGACTACACCATTCATTCTTGGCCTCGTGCAAATTCGAAATCACGAAATCGTCCATTTACATATGGCGGATATTCTTGGACCGAGGCTTTTAACGAAGAACTATCCAACTCACACTAGACAAGACGAATATATTTTTGAAACATCTTGGATCTTTCTATATCATTCAAGTTGATTAATATATTGGATATTATGATGATAATACACCCCAATATTTTAGATATTCCGATTTCTTCGTTAAAGAAATAATATCCAGAAAATAATGACAAAATAATAGATATTTTCGAAAAAATAGAATATTCTATAGAAGTTATATATTCTAATGAAAGATTGTATGCTAAAAATCCAATATTAGAAAGAGAAAGGATAAATAAACATGCATACTTCAATTCTTTTGCGGTTGGAAATGTACGTCGAAACTCAGGAAACACTGGTTTAACTATATTCATCGGAATATACGTATACACAAGCCATATCGCTAATATTAGAAAAAATCCGCCAAAATTTATGTTTAACATACTTTGAATCGGCGTCAAAATATCGGCCATATCTTTCGAAAAAACAAGGACAAATGAATTCGCAATAATTGATAAAGTTAATAAAGAAAGACCTATTATATAATTTTGTATACTTGTAGTATTCTTTTTAGTATTTACTATGGTACTCCAATTAAGAATAATCGCTCCAACAACACATAGAATCCCGGCAATATAATCAATTTCTACAATTTTAACATTGTTTAGATAATGCGCAATCCCTAATACAGGGAACATATTAAACGAGGTTAGCGGAATCACTACACTCAGTGGTAAAAATAGATAGGACAAAATACGTGTTATTGTGCCAATTTGATCTAATACTGATGCACCAAATACTCTTGGATTGAGTAAATTCGAAATAGGATCTTTGGACAAATGTAAAAAGTTGGGAAGTGTCGTATTGTTTATCTTGAAATAAGATGGATCTACAATATATTTATATCCAACCATAATAAATGAGAATAATAACAAACTGAATGCCAAAATAAGAAGATTCGTTAAAACATTATATTTCGCCGACTTAAAGAATACGGAAGCAATATTTGTTCCGATCAAATAAATAAATAAACATAGCCAAAGACTTTATTATTCATAATAGTATATCTAGGTATAAATTATTATACAAAAACTATAATAATAATTTGAATAAAATATCTGAATATACAATAGTGAATATCGCTATACAATAGTCATATCATGATCATGTTGAACCGACCTCCCAGAATTACTCCAAATGATAAAAGATGTCGTGAACAACGTTCGCCATTCATACGTCTTGATACAATATCCAAGAATATTCCATCTCATCAAAGATCTTGGGCTATAGAGTGATTGAATCCAGATAAACCGAAATCAATACCGATGCGACCCATAACCGAACCTTTAGATGAACCCGCTCCTTTCCAAAACACGAATCAGGGTGATTCTAACCCTAATGTTAATACTATGGTTCGACATAATTTTGCTCCTCCTATGCGAACAATTGCAACACCTAAATCCAATGCGAAGTCTACTAGCACTGCACCCACTGGTGATAAGTGGTGGAATGATCTTCGATAAATGAAATGATCTTCGATAAATGAAATGATCTTCGATAAATGAAATGATCTTCGATAAAT
>Ga0114960_10003867_pt1 | contig 11336 bp, 11 predicted proteins | sample C_130625_MF_Meta_FD_92637 | JGI IMG/M metagenome (GOLD analysis project Ga0114960, IMG submission 92637) | Freshwater microbial communities from Lake Croche, Canada to study carbon cycling - C_130625_MF_MetaG | ecosystem: Environmental > Aquatic > Freshwater > Lake | place: Lake Croche, Canada...
CCTCGGGCAAACTGGCCACGCAGATCAAAGCGGGCGCGCCCTTTGACGTCTTTTTATCCGCCGACAGCCAAACGCCATTGGCCTTGGAGGCCGATGGCCTTAGCGTCCCGGGTAGCCGCTTTACGTATGCCACGGGACGCCTTGCCCTGTGGAGCCGGCAGGCGGGCTTGGTCGACGCGCAAGGTGCTGTTTTGCGCAAAGGCAACTTTTCGTATCTCGCCATCGCCGATCCCCGGCTTGCGCCTTATGGCGCGGCGGCGCTTGAAGTGCTGAAGTCCCTGGGGCTGTGGCCATCGCTGCAAGCGCGCATAGTGCAAGCCGACAGTGTGGGCCAAAGCTACCAATTTATCGCCAGCGGCAATGCCGAATTGGGCTTTGTAGCCTGGGCGCAAGTCCAGGCGCCACCGCAAACAGGCTCGGTCTGGCTGGTTCCAGCGAACTTGCACGCGCCGCTGCGCCAAGACGCGGTCCTGTTGCAAAAAGGAAAGAGCAACCCAGCGGCACAAGCCTTTCTGCCATTTTTGAAAAGCCCCCAGGCCCAGGCCATCATCCTGTCCTACGGCTACACCATAGACCCATGAGCGCGCTACTTTCGCCCGATGACTTGCGCAGCGTGGCTCTCACGCTGGAGTTGGCTGCATTGAGCACCGCCGTGCTGCTGGCGCTGACTTTGCCGTTGGCCTGGTGGCTGGCGCACACCCGCTCGCCGTGGCGCACGCCCATCGCCGCGCTGGCGGCGCTTCCGCTGGTGCTGCCGCCCACGGTGCTGGGCTTTTACTTGCTTTTATTTTGGGGGCCCGACGGTTGGGGCGGGCAGCTCACCCAATGGCTGGGCTTGGGCCGGCTTCCATTTACGTTTGCCGGCCTGGTGCTGGGCTCGGTCATTTACTCGCTGCCCTTTGCGCTGCAACCGCTCTTGCACGCCTTCGAACAAATCGGACGTCGCCCACTAGAGCTGGCGGCCATGCTGCGCGCCTCACCAACCGATGCTTTTTTCAGCGTCGCCCTGCCCTTGGCACGCCCAGGCATTCTGACGGCTGCGGTGCTGAGCTTTGCCCACACCGTCGGTGAATTTGGCATGGTGCTGATGCTCGGCGGCAATATCGATGGCCAAACCCGCGTCGTCTCCACCCAAATATATGGGCATGTCGAAGCGCAGGAATACGGCCAAGCCCACGCCCTGGCCGCCTTGATGGTGGCCTTCTCCTTTGCGGTGCTGCTGTATTTGCAATGGTCGCGCGCTGCCAAAGCCCGGGGGGCGCCATGAGCGGCCCGCACATTCTGCGTCTTGCGCTGCAACTGGAGCGGCCCGCGTTCCGTTTGCGCCTCGACGTCCAGCTACCGGGCACGGGCATTACGGTGGTATTTGGGCAAAGTGGCTCGGGTAAAACCAGTTTGCTGCGCTGCGTAGCGGGCCTGGACCGGCCAGACCAGGCGCATATCGCGGTCCATGGGCAGGTCTGGCAAGACGATAAACAAGGGGTATTCCTTGCACCGTGGCAGCGCCCGGTGGGCTATGTGTTCCAGGAGGCCAGCCTTTTCCCGCACCTCGATGTGCGCGCCAACCTGCATTACGGCTTGCGCCGCGCCAAGGACGCCGACCCGGCCGCGCTGCACGAAGCCATCGCGCTGCTAGGCATTGGCAATCTGCTGGCGCGGGACGTAGCGGCGCTGAGCGGCGGCGAACGTCAGCGGGTGGCCATCGCCGCCGCACTGGCGCTGCGCCCGGGCCTGCTGCTTCTGGACGAGCCTCTGGCCGCCTTGGATGCGCCACGCCGCCAAGAAATCATGCCCTGGCTGGAGCGCCTGCGCGACCAGGTGCGTATTCCCATGCTCTACGTGACCCATTCGGTAGACGAGGTCGCGCGCCTGGCCGATCATTTGTTGGTGCTCTCGCAGGGCCAGGTCCAGGCCAGCGGGCCGGTCTCGCAGGTGCTGGCGGGTTTGCAGCCGCCGATTGCGCTGGGCGAAGACATGGCTGCGATTTTCTCGGCCACCGTTCAGGCGCGCGATCCACGCTGGCAGCTGATGCAAGTCCAGTTTGGCGACGCGAACCTGTGGATTAAAGACGGCGGCCAGCCCCTGGGCACCGCGGTACGCCTGCGCCTGTGGGCGCGCGACATCAGCCTGGCGCGCAGCCGGGCCAGCGATACCAGCATCCAAAACCTGTTGCCCGCCACCGTTGCCGCACTGTTGCCCGACGCGCACCCGTCCCAAGTGCTGGTACAGCTTCAATGTGGCGGACAAGGCCTCTGGGCTCGAATTACCGCGCGGGCCGCCCAGGCCTTGGAACTGCAAGTGGGTAGCGCTGTTTGGGCCCAGATCAAATCGGCCGCCTTGGTGGGCTAAAAGGCGGGCTACAAGTCGCCCGGCGTGGGGGCCAAAGTCGCCCAAACGCCTTGGGATAGAATGTGGAGTTATCCGCGGCAAGTACTTTTGGCTTGGAATTGGACAATGGGTTGTTCAAGGGCCAGTGGGCGGCTACCGCACCTGATGGAAAAAAGATATGAAAGACGGCATTCACCCCAACTACCGCGAAGTGTGCTTCATGGACCTGTCGAACAACTTCAAGTTCGTCACCCGTTCGTGCGCTAACACCAAGGAAATGATCAAGATGGACGATGGACGCGAGTTGCCCTTGTACAAGCTAGATACCTCCAGCGAGTCGCACCCCTTCTACACCGGCACACAGAAATCGGTGGACAACATGGGCGGACGCGTGGAGAAATTCCGCAACCGTTTCGGCAAAACGACCGCCAAATAAGCGCGTCGCAAGGCCCTGGCCTGACGCCCGCCAAAAAAGGCAGCCCGGATATCCGCGCTGCCTTTTTTCATGGACACTCGCCCCGTGAACACCAACCCTGCCATCGTCACCCGTGCCGGGGCCCAGCGCCTGCCCCGCTTGGCCTTGCTGGCCTTGTGCGCCGCCTATGTGCTGATGGGCTTTGCCGGGCGCAGCGCCTGGAAAAGTGCCGATATGACCGCTGTCGGCTATATGGCCGAGCTGGCCCGCCAAGGCAGCGATTGGTGGCACCCCACCCTGCTGGGTCAGGCCTCCGACCAAGGCGCCTTGCTCCCCTATTGGCTGGGCGCCTGGATGATGAATCTGAGCCCCGATGCGGACCCGACCGCCTGGTGGGTGCGCCTTCCATTTGCGCTGTTTCTGGTGCTCAGCATGGCCGCCAGCTGGTACGGTACCTATTTTTTGGCGCGCAGCGAATCAGCCCAGCCCATCAGCTTTGCCTTTGGCGGCCAGGCCGCACCCGCCGACTACGCCCGCACCATGGCCGACGGCGGTCTGCTGGCGCTGATTGCCTGCCTGGGCCTCGCCCAACTGGCGCACGAAACCACGCCCGAACTGGTGCAAATGGGTTTTGTTACCGTGCTTTTTGCCGGCATCAGCGCGATGCCGGTGCGCACGGTTGCCGCCTGCGTCGCAGTGTCGGTAGGCCTGCTGGGCCTAACGCTCAGCGGTGCGCCCGCGCTGGCACTGGTCTTGGGCGCTGGCGCGCTGCTTTTTGAGTTACACCAACTGCGTCTGCAAGCGACCCAAACTGGTGCCAGCGCACCCCGTGCGGGGGCGCTCACGCTGGCTTTGGCGATGGCCGCGAGCGCAGCCGTGGCCACTTTATTGCACTTGTGGCGCTGGAAAGTGTCCAGCCCGCCCGATGCTCTGGCCCATTGGCATGGCTACGGCCAGTTGCTTCTGTGGTTTACCTGGCCAGCCTGGCCTCTGTCTTTATGGACGCTGTGGGTTTGGCGCAAACATATTTTTAGCCGCCATGTCGGGCGGCACCTGGCGCTGCCTTTGTGGTTTGTACTGGTCACGCTGAGCGCCACCTGGTGGATGGAGGCTTCGGACCACACGCTGTTGCTATGCCTGCCGGCCATGGCCACTTTGGCCGCCTTGGCGCTGCCCACCTTAAAGCGTCAGGTGGCCTCCTTGATCGATTGGTTCACGCTGCTTTTTTTCACGGGCTGCGGCATTGTGGTGTGGGTGCATTGCATTGCCATGCTGACCGGTTTTCCCGCCAATCCCGCTACCAATATTGCACGCTTGGCACCGGGGTTTGAGGCGCATTTTTCGTGGTGGGCCCTGCTCATGGGATTGACCGCCACTGCAGCATGGGGACTGCTGGTGCATTGGCGCGTAGGCCGGCATCGGCCGGTGCTCTGGCGCAGCCTCGTGCTGCCGGCCGGCGGCGCCGCCTGGTGCTGGACATTGCTGATGAGCATGGGCCTGCCGCTCTTGGATTACACCCAAAGTTATGACAGCTGGGCGCGTCTGGTGGCGCTGCAAATCCAAAGTCCGGGCTGCGTCACCAGCCAAAATCTGGACAGCGGACAAGCCGCCGCCTTGCGTTGGATCGGGCAATTGCCGCTCAAGTCGCCGGCGGCGTTACAAAGCTGCCCGTGGATGCTGGTCGCACCTTCGACCGATGATGCACTGCCCGACGCCATCGACACCAGCCTGTGGGAGGCCAAAACCCTGGTGCGCCACCCCAGCGACGGGCACATCGCTGTCTGGGTACTTAAACGGCGCTAGGCTCAAGCACCGCGTCGGGGTCGCGCTCAAACACGGCAATGCTTTCCACATGCGCCGTATGCGCGAACATATTGACCACGCCAGCTGCCGCGCAGCGGTAACCCGCCTCTCGCACTAAGACGCCCGCATCGCGCGCCAGCGTGGACGGATTGCAACTGACATAGACGACGCGCTGGGGCGGCGTCCAATCGCCGCGCAGATCTGCGTCTTGCTGCAAAGCGGCTAGGGCCTGCACCAGCGAATAGGCGCCCTCGCGCGGTGGGTCGACCAGCCATTTGTCTGCCGTCCCGTCGGCGGCGAGCACCTGCGGACTCATCTCAAACAAATTGCGCACCGCGAACGTCGTGGGCGCCAAGGCCGCGCCCGCAGGCCGACTGGCTTGGTTGAGCGCGTAGTTGTCGCGCGAGCGCACCACCAGCGACTGCGCGCCTTCGATGCCCAGCACCTCGCGCGCCTGGGTGGCCAGCGGCAGCGTGAAGTTGCCCAGACCACAGAACCAATCGATCACCCGCTCGTGCCGCTGCGCTTGCAGCAGCCCCAAGGCGCGCGCGACCAACACGCGGTTGATGTGCGGATTGACCTGTGTGAAATCGGTCGGTCGAAACGGCATGGTGATGCCGTATTCCGACAAGCTGTAGGCCAACACGCCGGTATCGGCCTCGCGCTCGGGGTCGAGCAGCGCGATGGTGTCCGGACCCTTGGGCTGCAGCCACCATTGCACGCCCGGGTGCGCCTGGGCAAAAGCGCGCAGGCGCTCTTTGTCGGCGGGGCTAAGCGACTGCAAATGCCGTAGCACCAGGGCCGTCACATCGCCTTGGCCGTCACCGCTTCGGTCTCCAATGGCCAACTCAATTTGCGGCAAGGACTCCACCGCATCCATCGCGCCAATCAACGCACGCAAGGGCAGCAACATGGCGCTGACGTGGGCGGGCAAAACGGGGCAGACCTTCATATCGGCCACAAAATGGCTTTTGCGCTCGTGAAAGCCAATCAGCACCTCGCCCTTTTTGCGCACATAGCGCACCGACAGACGCGCCCGGTAGCGGTAGGCCCAGGCCGGCCCTTCGATGGGGCGCAGCATATTGTCCGGGCGCACTTTGCCGATGTGCCACAGCTGGTCTTCCAAGGCCCTTTGCTTGACCGCCACCTGCGCTGCCGGGTGCAAATGCTGCATCTTGCAGCCGCCGCACGCGCCGGTGTGCAGCCCAAAATGCGGGCAGCCGGGGCGCACGCGCTGCGAAGATTCGTGGTGAATCTCGGTCAACGTACCTTTGTCAAAACTGTTCTTAATGCGGTTGATATGCGCGCTCACCGCCTCGAAAGGCAGGGCGCCGTCGATAAACACCACTTTGCCGTCTTCGCGATGGGCCACGCCCTGGCCTTCTAGGTCCAGACTGCGCACTGTCAGGCGCCCGGCGGGCGGATAGGCGGCGGGGACCGCTGGCGTATCAGGCATGCCTAGCGCGCAGGCAGGTATTTGGTCGGATCGACCGGCTTGCCCAGTTTGCGCACCTCAAAATGCAGCTTGACCTGGTCGGCATCGCTACTGCCCATTTCCGCAATTTTTTGGCCCTGGCGCACGCTGCTGCCTTCTTTGACCAGCAAGCTTTGGTTATGGGCATAGGCCGACAAATAGGTCTTGTTGTGCTTGAGGATGATCAGGTTGCCGTAACCACGCAGGCCTGCGCCGGCATACACCACCTCGCCATCGGCCGCGGCCAGCACGGGGTCGCCGGCAGCGCCGCCCACATCAACGCCTTTGCGGTTTTTGGCCTCGTCAAAGCCCGTCAGGATTTCGCCTTTGGCGGGCCAGATAAAGGCCATTTCTTCATCGGAGGCCGGCGTGGCCGGCGTGCTGGTGGCCGCCGGGGTCGGGGTGACGGGGCGTGCAGGCGGCGTGGCACTGGCACTGGCACTGGCTGCCGGCAAAGGCGTAGCCACTACTTTGCCGCTGGCCACCGGCTTGGTCACCACCGCATCGTCGGGCTGACCGGGCGGCACGACCCGAATAACCTGCCCCGCCTCGATGCGGTTGGGGTTGTCCAGCCCGTTCCAACGGGCAATTTCGCGGTAACTTTGGCCAGCTTCCAGACCGATGCGCGCCAAAGTGTCGCCAGGTTTGACGGTGTAGTAGCCGGGCTTGCCGGCATTTTCGGAACCCGGTGGCAAGGGCGCAGCAGCGACAGGAGCCGCTACGGCGGGCGCCACTTTGGAGGGAGCGACTTCGTGCGCGGGAGCTGCGCTCAGGGGCGCCGTGCGGTCCTCCACGGGAGCGCGTCGCACCGGGGCGCTGTTACAGGCCGCCAGCGCCGCCACGACCAGTAGCACCAGGCAACGCGTAATTGTTATGCCGGGAGGCATAGAGCTAAAAACCATGTCTACTTTCTCAGTTGCACGCCGATCAGGCGACGCCCGATTTTAGGGGCACGAAATGCACCGCCTCGAGCACGGTTTGCCGAACGCCCTGGGCAGTCTTGTCCAAGACCATCAGGGCCTGGCCACCCACCGCGCCTGACGCGTGCGAGACCGGCGCCACCAAACGCCCGCCGACGGCCAATTGGTCAATCCAGGCCTGAGGAATGGCCTCGCCACCAGCGGCGGCCACGATACCGGCGTAAGGGGCACCTGCCGGGTAGCCCAGCATGCCGTCGCCTAGCAGCAAATGCAGGCGAGATAGGCGCAGATGGCGCAGGTTTTCGCGGGCCTTGTCATGCAAGCCGCGCAATCGTTCGATGCTGTAGACCTCGCTGGCCAAATGGCTGAGCACCGCCGCCTGGTAGCCGCAACCGGTGCCAATCTCCAGCACCCGGCCCGGCGGACCGCTAGCGCCGTTGCGCAGCAGCTCCAGCATGCGCGCCACCACGCCGGGCTTGCTAATGGTCTGGCCTAAGCCAATGGGCAGACTGGTGTCTTCGTAAGCTTGATTGACCAGCGCGCTGTCCACAAAGCGGTGACGCTCGACGGCGCCCATGGCCTGCAGCACCAAGGGGTCGCGCAGGCCTTGGCCGGCCAGTTTTTGCACCATGCGCTGGCGCACCGCACTCGAATCCATGCCCAAGCCCTGGGGCTGGTTGGTGGGCGCAGCCGGCTTGGCTTTTTTGGCCGGCGTACTGCCCGGCAAACGGGCCGGGAAGGAGGGCCGCTCCTTCATGCCACTGCCATGCGCGCCATGTGCTGGCCCCAGGCGCCTAGGTTGTCATGGTCCGTCAGATCCACCGTCAAGGGGGTGACCGCGATGTGGCCTTGGCTGGTCGCATAAAAATCGGTGCCCTGCGCCTCGTCCTTGACGGGACCGGCAGCACCGATCCAGTACATGGTTTCGCCGCGCGGACTGGTTTGCTTAATGACCGGCTCGGCCGCGTGGCGCTTGCCTAGACGGCACAGTTGCACCGGGCGTATGTCCGCGTAAGGCAGGTTGGGAATGTTGACATTGAGCAACCACGGCGCGCCGCCCACCAGCTGCGCCTGCTGTACCGCCAGCACAAACTCGCGGGCTTTGCGGGCGGCCGAGGCCAATTCAAGCCAATCTTTGCTGACCTGCGAGAAGGCAATGGCGGGGATACCGTACAAATAACCCTCCATGGCGGCGCCCACAGTGCCCGAATAAATCGTGTCGTCGCCCATATTGGCGCCATTGTTGATGCCCGAGACCACCAAATCTGGCCGGTAATCCAACAAGCCCGACAAAGCGATGTGAACGCAATCGGCCGGTGTACCGTTCACATAGCGAAATCCACTGGCGCCGCGGTGCACGTACAAAGGCGCGTTGAGGGTGAGCGCGTTGGACTTGGCGCTGTTGTTGTGCTCAGGTGCGATGACCTCGACCTCGGCCACGTCTTTGAGTGCGTCGTACAGGGCGACGATGCCTGGTGCTTGGTAGCCGTCGTCGTTGGAAATGAGGATTTTCATGGGGTTTTGGGGGTGAGCACTGATTGTAGGTGGGCCGCGCCTCTATCATTGCCGCATTTACTGGAGACCCCCATGCATGCTTGGCTTTGCGAAAACCCCGTTGGCGTTGAGGCGCTGACCTGGAAAGAACTGCCCACCCCCACCCCCAAAGCGGGCGAAGTGCTGATCAAAATCGAGGCCGCCAGCCTCAATTTCCCGGATCTGCTCATTGTGCAGAACAAGTACCAAATGAAGCCGCCCCTGCCCTTTGTGCCCGGCTCGGAATACGCCGGCACCATCGAGGCCGTCGGCGAGGGCGTGAAGCACCTTCAAGTCGGCCAGGCGGTCGCTTGCCTGAGCGGCACCGGCGGTTTTGGCACCCATACCATTGCCCCGGCCATGCTCTGCATGCCACTGCCGCCGAATTTCCCTATGGTGGATGCGGCCGCGTTCATCATGATTTACGCCACCTCGCACCATGCGCTGGTAGACCGTGCGGCGCTCAAGTCGGGCGAAACCGTGCTGGTGCTAGGTGCTGCCGGGGGCGTGGGCACCTCGGCCATCCAAATTGCCAAGGCCATGGGCGCACGTGTGATTGCGGCTGCGTCCACCGACGAGAAATGCGCGCTGTGCCGCAGCATTGGCGCTGATGAGACCATCAACTACAGCACCACCAATCTGCGCGAGGCCCTCAAAACCCTAACCGGCGGCAAAGGCCCAGATGTGATTTACGACCCGGTAGGCGGTGACTTTGCCGAGCCGGCGTTTCGCTCCATCGCATGGCGCGGTCGTTACCTGATCATCGGCTTTGCGGCCGGCCCCATCCCCGCCCTGCCCTTTAACTTGGCGCTGCTCAAAGGCGCATCGATCGTAGGCGTGTTCTGGGGCGACTACATCCGCCGCGAACCCCAAGCCAGCATGGCTGCCATGGCCGAACTGGCGCAGTGGTACGCCCAAGGCAAGATCAAACCAGTGATCGACCGCACCATGCCTATGGCCGACCTCAAGGCCGCCTACGCGCACATGGGCTCGCGCGGGGTGAAGGGGAAGTTGGTGATGGTAAATCCGTCCTAGCCAGACGCAGTACACGACTTACCCTTGTTTTTAAGAGGAATACGGCCTCGTTTGAGGCCTTATTTTTGACTTATTAATTTTAAAATTTATAATGATTTAACTTTACGAAATTTTCAATCAAGAAAATGACCTAAGCCAACATCCGATAAACACGCCACATGGAGAAACCTATGCAATGGGGAAAGCTCAAAATCACCACCGTATTACTCGCAGGGTTTGTTGCGCTGTGGATTCTGTGGCCCTTTTACTCGGTCCCCACGAGCAGTCGAGGCGTCATCACCCAATTCGGAAAAATTATTGATATTGAGCCAGAGGGACTCACTGTTTTGCCGCCTTGGCGCAAATTATCGAATTTCAGTGTGCGCGCAGAAACCGCAGATATAGAAGGAGCCGAGGGCAGCACCAGCGACACGCAACCCGTAAAGGTCAGCATGACCGTACGTTACAGCATCACACCAGACCGTGTGGCCGAGGTTTTCGAAAAATACTCGCACGATGGCAACCTTTCCTCGTATGTACAAACAGCCACGCAAGAAATATTTAAAGCCGTTACCGCAAGATATACCGCCCCTGACCTGATCGCGCAGCGCTCCAAAGTATCTGCAGATATCAATTCAGCGCTGCGGGAGAAACTCGCACAGTACGGCGCGCAAGTTATCAATATAGACATGCGCAACTTTTCGTTTTCCGAATCGTATATGCATGCCATTAACGATAAAGTCACCCAAGAGCAATTGCGCCTCGCAGCAGAAAATAAACTTAAAACCGTCGAGGCGGAGCAAAAACAAAAAATCGCCATCGCCGAGGCAGAAGCGAAAGCTACTATCGCAACAGCCAGTGCGCAAGCCGAGTCGATTCGCTTGCAAAGCCAGGCCCTTAAGCAAAGCGGTGAAGTCCTTGACCTGCGGCGCATTGAAGTCGAACGCGTTAAGGCCGAAAAATGGGATGGCAAGTTACCGCAAAACATATATGCCGGTGCGCCCATCCCGTTTTTACAGCTAGGGAAATAATATTTCCCCCCAACGCCTGACACATCAAGGATTTCGGTCAAAAAAATACCACCCCAGTTTCCCAAGGTGGTTTCGGCAGCCCACTTTCGCAGGCCCAAGGCTGTGTGCGCGCAGCCGCGCGGGTTTAGCCGCCTTTTTTCGCGCGCTTGCCCGGGTTTTTCTTGCTGCGGGTGGCTACGCCACGCTCTAGGCTGACGCGTTGGCCGTGGCCGCCGGTGCGGGCGTTCATGCCGGAAACAGGTTTGGGTGCCGGAGTTGCTTTGCGGTCGGCTTCGGTGACGATGGAATTGCCCATGAGAATCTTTCCTAATGAAATAAAAACGAGGTGGCGTATTTGACCACTTTTTTGACCGGCCCCGGCCAAGGGCCGCCGCAAACTAGGCGCGCAGGGCTTTTTTGAGCTCCACGCCCAGTTCGGGCTTGTGCGCAAAGGGGTCGGTCGGGTTGCGTCCGAGCAGGATATCTTCCATGCGCACCTGCACCGAGGCGATGGATTTGGGGTGGCTGTAGATATAAAACTGCTTGGCCACGACGGCATCAAACACTTTTTGCGCCACGTCGGCCGCGCTGACTTTGCCGCTGCTCACCGCTTTTTCGCTCATCGCCTGGCCAATCAGCTGGCTGCGGGTGGCGGCGGCATCGGCTTTTTTGTCGGCCGGGCGGTTGCGCTCGCTGGCGGTGATGCCGGTGGGCACAAAGAAGGGACACAGCACGCTGGCGCTGATTTGTTCGGTCACCAAGGCCAGGTCCTGGTAGAGCGACTCGCTCATGCTGACCACGGCATGTTTGCTGACGTTGTAAATGCCCATATTGGGCGC
>Ga0114960_10003869_pt1 | contig 11333 bp, 8 predicted proteins | sample C_130625_MF_Meta_FD_92637 | JGI IMG/M metagenome (GOLD analysis project Ga0114960, IMG submission 92637) | Freshwater microbial communities from Lake Croche, Canada to study carbon cycling - C_130625_MF_MetaG | ecosystem: Environmental > Aquatic > Freshwater > Lake | place: Lake Croche, Canada...
GAGTGTATGTGATGGTAAGGTATACCGCTTTACGGCTCCAGATTTACCGGCGGCAAGTGGGGCTAACACAACGGTTGCATCGGTAACGGGTAGGAAGTGGTCGTTTGTAGGTTCGTTAGCACAGATTGGTGTGAATGCGACTATTATAGCAGGCACTGATACGTCAAGAGTGATCGATGTTAGATTTAGCAGTAATGCAGCTGCGGCCACGGGCGATAGTGTTAAGTTATTATACACATCTGCATGTGGCAATAGTGCATCAGCGGCTGTTAAGTTAACCAATACGGTTACCACGGTACCGGTAGCGCCAGTGATTACGGCTACTGCAATTACAGCTATTACTACGAATGTATGTGATGGTAAGGTGTACCGCTTTACGGCGCCAGATTTGCCGGCTGCAAGTGGGGCTACTACAACAGTGGCATCTGTAACGGGCAGGAAGTGGTCGTTTGTAGGGTCGTTAGGTCAAGCGGCAACAATCATAACAGGAACGGATACGTCAAAGGTGATAGATGTTAGATTTAGCAGTAATGCGGCTGCGGCTACGGGCGATAGTGTTAAGTTATTATACACATCTGCATGTGGCAATAGTGCATCAGCGGCGGTTAAGTTAACCAATACGGTTACCACGGCACCGGCAGCACCGGCAGCGGGTTCTATATTTCCAAATGCTACACCAATAACGGATGTATGTGGAAACAGGGTATACCGCTTTACGGCGCCAGTGTTACCAGCTGCTGCATCAGCGACAGGTTCTGTGGCATCGGTAACGAGCAGGAAGTGGTCGTTTGTAGGTACGTTAGGATCAACTGCTACCATTATTGTAGGATCCGATACATCTAGAATAATAGATGTTAAGTTTACCAGCAATGCGGGTGCAGCAACAGGTGATAGTATTAAATTAGTATACAGGTCATCTTCTTGTGGAAACAGCAATGCATTGGCGTTGAAGTTGCCCAATGTTGCTAAGACGGGATGTTTATCTTTAGTTAGGTTGGCAGCTCCGGAATCAACACCAAAAGAAGAGGCTACGTTGAATGTTAAAGTATCACCAAACCCAACGACGAGCAACTTTAATATGCAGGTTGTTACGGCTGGAAAGGAGTCGATATCTGTGAGAATATTAGATGTACAGGGTCGCTTTATAAGGTCGATAAACATACAGCCAAATGCTACTATTAATATTGGATCGGAATTAAAAGCAGGCGCTTACTTTATCGAAGTGAAGCAAGGTAAGAGCGTTAAAACAACCAGGGTGTTGAAATTTTAAAAACATAGCACATAGCTAAAGAATACTCAAGACCTGTTCATAACATTGAACAGGTCTTTTTTGTGGGTGAATTAATAAAAATAGAACTTATGTTTATGTGCTATAAAGGAAGTTTATTAAATTGTATATTTACTTAGACTAATAAATATTTTACCAATGAGAATAGTAATGATTTTTTTTAAGTCGCTTTTTTTTATGCAAATAATATTTAATGCCAATTTACTATTTGCACAAAATTCTGTATTAATAAATTTCGGAACAGACAATTGTACCAATCCAAATAATCCTAGTTTTTCATTAATCAATAATCCGCTTTCAAGCACTCCTACTTTATTATCTAATTGTGATATGCACTTACAGCAACCTGATATTTCTTCTGTATTTGTAGCTTATAATCCAAAAAACAATAAGGTATATGTTTCTGATATAAGAAACGGTACGGATACAAAAATATGGGTATTAGATATTGGCTTACCCAATGATATTGGATGTCCAATTAATATTCCAATAGCACCAACTTATTCCTATAATTATATTTCAAATAATTTCGAGTTTGATAATAATGGAAATTTATGGTCATTTTCTAACTACGATAATACTACAGGGCAGTGTAGTTTAGATATGTTTGATGTAAATACAGGATTAATTATTAATACAAGAATTTTACAATTTCCAATCGGCAATTTCCCAAATACAATTCTAAGCGGAGATTTATGTATACTTCCAAATGGGAGAATGTTTGCTACATTAGGAACAGGACCTTCTAAGTTATTTGAAATCAAAAACTATGATTTGGCAGTACCAAGTGTTGATTTTTTATCCAATATCCCAATGGAATGTTATGGAATAGCCTACCTAAATGGAATTCTAGAAATAACAGGAAGTGATTTTGTAAATGCTTGTTATTACTATAAATATGATATTAGCACTAATCAATTGAGTGTTGATGCTCCCTTCCAAGTTAATGGCTCACCAATAGATAATTCAAGCATTACTCCCGCAATTGGCTGTACTAATAATTTAATAAACGCGGTTATAGTAGATAGTAATACCTATGATTTAATGTATGAGATTTACATAGAAAACAAAGGAAATGTAAGTTTGAATAACATTGATCTAATAGATAATCTAGGAGCTACATTTGGGCCATTAAATATTTCAAATGTTCAAACAGGTTTTGTGCAAGGATATAATGAGCCAGGATTTACGCTCAATACAAGTTATAACGGCACTACGAATCAGTCAATTTTAAATCCTGATCATCAATTGCCCAATAAAATATCTACTAATAATAATTATAGTGCAAAAATATTATTAAGTTGTAGGGTAACAAATCTAATTCAAGGACAAACTTATTTCAATAGTGCTATTTCATTTGGTCAAATTGGATCAACTAATAACAACACGATTATTAATGTGTTAGATACATCGAATAATGGTGACAGTACATTGATCGACCCGAATAAAAATGGCAATGCCAATGAATCAGTCGAAAATATACCAACTCCATTTTCAGAAGCATTATTGCCAGTAAAATTTATTGATGTTTTTGCTAAGTTAATTAACTCAACTTCCTCAATGATTGATTGGAAAGTAGCGACACCAATTTCAAATGGTGATTATTTTGAAGTTCAATTTAGTTCTGATGCCATACTATGGTCGGCAATCGGTAAAATAAAAATAGATAATACCAATATAGAATGGTTTCATTTTCTGCATAAAGAAATCCCTACCGGGGCATTGTATTATCGAATAAAACAGGTCGACCAGAATGGCCAGTATGTTTATAGTAAAATTGTTTTTATCAAAAAGGGAGTCTCTGCAAATAATTATATAATATATCCTAATCCAAGTAAAAACATCATCAACATTTCATCAAACGAAATAGTTGGCGGAGAAGCCAAAATAGACATGTCTAATTTATTAGGGGAGCACATTGGATTTTATAAAATGCATTCAAAACATTTTGAAATAAATACTTCTATATTAGCGAATGGCACATATATTCTAAAAATAACAAACAAGCAAAATAGCCATATTCAAAAGATTATAGTTAAACATTAATCTTTCATAAAGAGTAATAAAGCCTCGACTTCTAATAGTGAATTCTTTTTAAAGACCTCATTAATCAATAGTAGAAAATAAGCTATTGGATTTTACATTTATTGAATCTTTGTTAGCCATACAACGAAAATGTGAATAACCTGTTAATATTAATCATAACACTTTAATCTTATTTTTAAATTAAATATTTATATTCAATGATGCATTTTAAGTTACGAGGTTTATGACATAAATTTTTAAACTAAAACTAAGCATATGATCCATTTATTATTTATTGTTTTGTTATGCGTGTTAGCACTATACCTACTAGGGCGTATTTATTCTTCCATTTCTGGGGACAAACCTACAAGTTTACTAAAACTAAAAGACATTCATGAATCTGTAAAAAAAATGAGCGGAGTTTGGTTGATTTCCATTCCATTCATTTCATTTTTTGCTATGATTTATAATGTTTGCCTTTTTGCAGTTTGGTTTATTTTGGCTTTAATAGGATTGTTGACAAAAGTGGTTGGATGGATTTGGACAGAAATTGTTATTGCCGGAGGTTACTTTTTGTTTCAACAATTATGGCATTATTTTATAATCTGGCCATGGACAATTTTAAGAATGGCGTTTGAGTCCATCAAATCTGCTTTTAGTTGGGCGTATTTCAAAATTGGACTTATTGGCCTGTTTCTTTCATTAGCAATAATATTTACTGGAAGATATTTTATTTCAACTTTCGAATGGTGGGATGGATTAGATGTTTTATTTGTTATTTTATCTTTGATTCCCATTGGTGTTGCTATTTCCTATATTATCAACAGTAGGAGCGGAAACCGACAATCAAATCTAAACGTTAGAAATAATTACATAAAACATGTTTCCGTATTAGTTATTGCATTTTTGATGTTTTTTGTAATTGAATATATTCTTATTTATGCTGGATCATTAACGAGCATTGGGTACTCTTTCTCTGCATTAATGGCTGGTGGAAATATTTTCGTTTCATTCTTTATAATTTTAAATGCGGGCTTATTGCTATTTATATTAAGCGCATTGCCTTCTTTTTCTCAAGACTATACAGGAACTAATAAGGATTTGCTAAAAAACTTTGGCAGTCATTTACTTCATAAATGGCCTCAGTATTTACTAGCGCTACCGGCTTTAATTATTCCTGGAATAATAATAAGTATCATCCCTTATTTTTTATCTCAAGGTGCAATCTCTGTTACAAAAGAGGTTTCAAATAAAGTTTACAATAAGAGAATAGTGTCTGCTAATAAAGACATTTCGGAATTGAAAGAAGTTAATTATGCCGATTGGTATGATGTAGAAAAAATGTCGGATGACTCTATTAAAAAAGAAATGTCAATTGATTTGGAGAATATAAGCAAAAAGGCTGCCTTAGCGAGACTGAATATCAACCATGATTATATGACGGCGTTTTATAATAAGCATTCATCTTATTATGGCGCAGCGCCTTTTTTTGCTATGTCCATGGGGTATGATGCGTATTCTAAAAATCAAGATGCTTTAATAAAGACAGATCCGTATGTTATAGGTTCGTCTAATTTGTCAGAAGGGGTTCCTAAATTAAAAAATAATTTAGATAGTAATGTTATTCCAAATTTTCAGAAAGATTTAGTTACTATTGAATCTTCTTTAGCAAAACTTAACGAGGATATAATTCACGCTTGTGATCCGCCTGCCTTAATTCAGTCGCCAGAAAACAAACCTACGGATAGCAATATACCAGAAATAGCTACCACTCCGCCAGCTCCAATAGATGAATGTACGGCGAAGAAAAATGATATCTCCAATCAAATTGATGAAGCAAATCAAAGCAAGATAAAAATTACAGCCAACAAGGCGAGGGCAGAAATGATTTCAAAACATTTTGGAGTAGTCAATGAAAAAATCAATCGTCTTGATCAAAGTAATTCTTTAGCTGCTAAGATTGGCTATTTCTTAATTACTTTATGGATGTGTTTAATTATGGCGTTTTGTTTTGCATTTATTATACCATTATTTGCTATACTTAATCACGGTATTTATGTGTATTCTGACGGGTCAGAAAAATACTATTTAATCGAAAAAATAGAAGCAGCCTATCAAAAAAATAAAAATCAACCTTTATTAGGATTGTTATTGCTGCCATTCTTATTTCCTGTATTAATGTCATTATATAGTTTTCTCAACCCTATTAAATCTTACACAAAAGAAGTGATCGATTCTGTGAAAGCTGAAACCATTTATAAAAAAACGAATCAATTAATGGGAAGTTTTATGTCGATTTTCGGAATGTCATCTTCCTGTTGTGAAAAGGATAATGGACAATGTGAAATGAAAGAGGAAAAATTAAAATCAGAAGAGGGTATTGCCCCTATAGTAGATTCTGTAAGTACAGAAAGTATTGATCAAGGTTTATCAGCACCAGAAGGTACTGACGCGCTACCATCAAACACGGAAGGAATAGAAGTTCAACCTGAGTAAAGCGGAATTAAATTAGAATACTCTTCAACAAAAAGCTCTCGTATTTACGAGAGCTTTTTGTTGAATTCTTGTAAAGAAGTATAATTTATAAGCAAGCATTTATTTTTCATAAAAAATAAAATACCCCAAAATCATAAAGAAATTGGGGTAAAAAAGAGAAAAGAGGATTAGGGTTAGTGGTCTCGCCAAGAATCGAACTTGGATCTAAAGTTTAGGAAACTTCTATTCTATCCATTGAACTACGAGACCTTATTATAAAAATTAGATTGCAAAAATAGGATATCTTTCAGATGTTTAAATACAAAAAAGCCACCTTATATAAAAAGATGGCTTTTTGTTTAAGAATAGGATGATATTATAGTTTTTGGAATCGTGAAACATACACTTGATTACCACTGTAAATTCTAATTGTATAAAATCCGGATGTTAACCCAGCAATATTAAATGAAATTAAATTATTTCCTGCTACACCACTTTGAGATAATTGTCCCACTAAGATGCTTTGTGAATTATATAAAAACGCAGAAATTTGAGCTACTTGGTTTATCAACACATTTACATTGGCTGTTCCTTGTGCTGGATTAGGGAATGATGTTAAAGGAGTAGCATTTGATAGTGTATGGCATCTATTACTAATACAGGTAGAATCTCTTTCTACAGATAAACATACATTAAATACCATGCTTGAAGTATATTGATGAATTGGATTCAAATCATGAGAAATACTACCATCTCCAAAAGTCCAAGTTAATATATCCGTATTAGAATTTAATCCTGTTATGGTATTGGTGAAATTAATTTCATTTACATTACCCACAGTAGCTTGCCATCTAAAGTTCGATTGCAAATTACAAACATTGGAATTATTGTTTGTTCTAATGCTTACACAAGTATCTGCATAGCAGTTATTGCTTTCCGTTATCCTCATGCAAACTGAATATGGAGCTGATCCTTGGAATGTATGAATTATAGAATCTCCCGTAGCGAAAGTGCTATCACTAAATATCCAAGATACTGTGCCAAAACTAGGAGTAATATTTACGAAAATATAACTATTAGATGCAATTGAATCAATAATTAATCGAGGAGTAATATTGCAATTATTAACTGTTCCGCCATTTCTAATTGTTACACAAGTATCTGCATAGCAGTTATTGCTTTCCGTTATCCTCATGCAAACTGAATATGGAGTAGACCCGCTGAATGAATGTATAACAGAATCTCCTGTAGCGGTAGTGCTATCACTAAATATCCAGGTTGCAGTACCAAAACTGTTAGTGGCATTAACGAAAATATAACTATTGGAATTTGTTGAATCAACAATTAATTGAGGGATAATATTACAATTACTTGGTGGAGGATTACAAATGATCACAATGTTTTGCATTATAGAATCGCTACAAATGTAAACTCTGTTGGAATCCCTAGTACTAACAGTATGTAAAATCGAATAAGTGCCACATTGATTATAAGTATGAGTAGGATTTGCCAATAGACTCGAACTGCCATCTCCAAAACTCCAAAAGTGGGTAGTTGTTGACAAAGAATCACCATAATAATTCGGCGAAAAATAAACGGATAACCCATTAATGTTTTCTGAAAATGACCCATTACAAGGGGCCTGCGCAAAGCTGTTGCTGAGAAGCATGTAAAAAATTAAAAAAGAAAGAAAGTAATTTTTTTTCATAATTATGATTATAATATTAAAACAAGATAATTCTTTTTAAAAAATTGGCCAAGAATCAATACGAGATTAAAATTTGAAATATCATATCTTTGCACTTTAAAATTTATATCATGAAACTGCTCAATATATTTATTAAATTTCGTTTATGGATTGGATTGGTTTTGTTGGCATTAGCTATCTATGTTCATATTCAAACTAGTTTTTGGCCTTCCTTTATTATTTATTTATTATCTGTAATTTGTATCCTAGGCCATTTTCTTTTAGGCCCTATGCGTTTAATACAAACAGCTATGGAAGAAGGCGATATGGAAGAGGCTAAAAAAATTGTGAATTCAATTCAATTTCCTAGATTATTAATTAAGCCTATAAGGTCTGTGTATTATACAATACTGGGCAATTTGGCGATGGTTGGTCAGAATTATGAGGAAGCTGAAAAAATGATGAAAAAAGGTTTGTCATTAGGCGGAACACTAACTAAGCAAGCTGAAGGGCCAAACAAACTACAATTAGGAATGCTAAGCATGCAAAAAGGGGATATCAAACAAGCAGAGGCTTATATTCGCCAAGCAATTAGAGCAGGACTTCCTGATAGCGAGAATAATGCTGCAGCCTATCTGCAATTATGCTCTATTATGATGAATAAACGAGAGTTTAGGGCTGCTAAAGATTATTTTAGAAAAGCAAAATCTTTTAAACCAACTACTCCTCAAATTCTAGATCAAATAAAGCAAATAGAAAAGTATATCACCAGAATGCCTGGATAGTTTATTGTTTAAGAAATTAATTCGTTTACATCTACCACTTTCAAATTTTAATAAACCTGACTTTTGTAAAAAGAAGTAACCTTTAATGCTCAAAAAAAGTCGTTCATTATTGAACGACTTTTTTTAATTATTTAGAGTATTATTAATTATTAAGGAATCCTTGATTAATCCATGGAATAAAGTAGGTGTTAACAAAAGTTGTCCATGAAGCTGTGCTAGTAGTTGGCATATCATGTCTACCTGATGTAGTAAGACCTGTTGTTCCAACAACTCGTTTTACAAATGAATTTAAGTTGGTACAAGCAGACCATGTTGCTCCTGGTGTTCCAACAATGTCTGCGTATGTATTATAGTTATTGCTATGGTTATGGCATGTTGCTTGTCCGCAAGTATTATAAATGACTGGCTGAATATCTCTTGCAAAACTAATACCTGCGCCACCACCTCCTCCGCCTGTGTTTGTTAATGTATCTAAAGTAGTTTTGGTGCAATTTCCACTATTTGAGGTAATGGTATAAATCCCGGCAGATAAACCAGTAAATAAACCAGTTTGATTTGTAGTCACAGGTGTTGTATTGATGCTATAAGTAAACCCTCCATATCCTCCTGTAGCCGTAGCCGTTATAGTACCGCTATTTGGATTAGCAGCAGTAGAATTTGTATAGGTGGTGCTTAAAAGAAAACTAGCACATTCAGCATCTGCATTAACAGGAACTTCATGTTTGCAACTGATTGCGAAGTAGGTAATACAAAATAATGATAAGACGGTTAAAGAATAAATTATTTTTTTCATTTTAAATAGTTTTAAATGTAGAATTTCAAATCTAAGAATAAAAACCTTAACCCAAATTGTTATTTAGCAGGTGGTATATTATTTTAACCAAAATGTATGTTAAAATAATATCTATCATATAATAGCCAGAAAATATTTTAGTATGTTTGTTACTATTCAAATTAATTAAATTCTAATAATTTGTCGATAAAAGTAGATAACTAAAGGATTTGATTTATATAATATACAATAAAATATATTTTATAAAGCATAGTTCAATACATTACATTTACTGACAAATTTTTTGTAAATAAAAATAGCACACATGAAAAAATACAAACTTCTTTTAGCGCTAAGTTTGATTGTTGTAATATTAATTTCAAGTTGTTACAAAGACAAAGAAGAATTATTATATGCAACATCCACTACAGGAGATTGCTCAAATCCTTCAATTCAAAAAGGAGTTAAATTTACGGCTGTGGCTGCCATTATTCAAAGTAATTGTGTTTCTTGTCATAATACTGGAGGCACTTCCCCGAATTTATCAACATCATGCCAAATAGTTGATAAATGGGATAGAATTAATGTTCGTTGTGTTCAAAATAAAGACATGCCAACCTCAGGTCCTTTATCAGTTGCAAATCAGAATGCTATTACCGATTGGGTAAATGCAGGTCATCTATATACTAATTAATCTGTAAAAAATAATAACAATGAAAAAGTGGAAAAAAGTACTGCTGTATTTATTTATTATAGGAATTGTAATAGGTGGCATCGTGTTTTATAAAGTTACAAAAAGACCAGCAACAGCTGCAGACAGTGAGCCAGTAAAAGAAATGGTTGCCACTGAGTTAATCAACGAATTGATTAATCATCGTCAATTAATAGACTCTATATATAAGGATAATAATATTGCGGTGAAAGGAAAAATTATTGATATCAAAGATGCTACTATATTTATTGAGGGAGGCCCATCAGCAACAATTAATTGCAGTTTTGATAGTACTACCTTCGCTTGTTGTAAATCTACTTTTAAAATCGGTGGAGAAGCAAATATCAAAGGTATTTATAGCGGTAGCGATGGTTTTGATGTTGTCGTTAATCCGGATGATATGCTTGCTGATGTAGCAGGAAAAAATGTGATGCTGAAGACATGCGCACCAAATAAACATTAATATAAATTTAAAAAATAGTTAACCGATGAAAAAAACAATAATACTGACTTTGTTAATTTGTATAGTAGGATTTGCAAATGCACAAACTAAATACTCTACAAAAACTGGTAAAGCGTGGTTTGATGCAGGAACAGGCATGGAAGATATAACGGGTACGAATAAGTCTGTTTTATCTGTATTTGATGCGTCAACTGGGAAAATGCAATTTAAAATTACTATAAAGGCTTTTGAATTCTGGAGTGCATTATTGGGAGAGCATTTCAATGAAAATTATATGGAAAGTGATAAGTATCCATTCTCAACATTTAGTGGTGTTGTTACCAATATGAACAAAGTAATTGTTGCTAAAGAGGTCACTTATCCTGTAATTGTAAAAGTATAACTAACTATTCACGGTGTTGAAAAAGAAATTGAAACCAAAGGCATATTTAAAGTAAATGGCCAATCAATAGATGCTTCATCAGAATTTATAGTAAAAATGGATGATTATAAAATTGCCATTCCTAATGTAGTGAAAGATAAATTATCCAAGACTGCCAAAATAAAAATTAACTGTAATTATTCTATCTTAAAATAATCTGAATCATGTACATTAAAAGTATCAAACTACTACTAATCGTAATTTTCATTTCCTTTTCAAATATTTTATTTGCACAAGATGATTTGTTGTCATTGGTAGATAATGGCCCAAAACCAAAAGAATATATCAGCAATGCATTTAAATCAAGTCGTGTGGTGAATGGCCATTCAATAGAATTTATTGGAAAAGGTGTTTTAGATGTTAGAATTTTACATCGATTTGGATTAGTAAACTCAGGGTTTAGTAATTTATGGGGTTTAGACCAAGCATCTATGAGATTCGGTTTTGATTATGGGGTAACAAAAAATTTCACTGTAGGTATTGGTAGAAGTACGGCAGGTAAAGAGTGGGATGGATTTTTAAAATATAGATTAGTACAACAATCGGTAGGCGGTAAAAACCCTTCTCCAGTGTCGGTTGTATTGATTACCGGAGCTACCATTTCAACTGCGCCTTGGGAATTTCCAGACAGAAAAAATTATTTCAGCAGTAGAATGGGATTTTATAATGAGGTTATAGTGGGTAGAAAATTTAATGATAAATTTA
>Ga0114960_10003870_pt1 | contig 11332 bp, 10 predicted proteins | sample C_130625_MF_Meta_FD_92637 | JGI IMG/M metagenome (GOLD analysis project Ga0114960, IMG submission 92637) | Freshwater microbial communities from Lake Croche, Canada to study carbon cycling - C_130625_MF_MetaG | ecosystem: Environmental > Aquatic > Freshwater > Lake | place: Lake Croche, Canada...
CGACCCGGCCCGCCACCTCTCCAACCCCTCCAGCGGCCGCATGGGGGTGCGATTGGCCCAGGCGGCCCGCCTGCGGGGGGCCCAGGTGCGTCTGCTCCATGGTCCCCTCGGGGATGACCCAGCCCTACTGGAGGGTTTGGAGTGCCATGGGTTCACAACGGCGGCGGAGCTGCAACAACTGCTGGCTCAGCACCAGCCCTGGGCGGAGGCGGTGTTGATGGCGGCGGCTGTGGCCGATCAGCGCCTGCGCCAGCCCTTGGCGGAAAAGCTGCCAAAGCAGCAACTGCAGGAGCTGCTTTGGCGGCCAGACAGCTGGGAGCAGGTGCCTGATCTATTGCAGGGGTTGGGGGGGCGGCGTCCCCCTGGGCAGCTGTTGTTTGGTTTCGCCGCCTACACCGGCAACGGCCTAGACCAGGCCCGCCAAAAGTTTGAAAACAAAGGCTGTGATCTCCTCTTCGCCAATCCCGTAGATCTACCGGGGCTGGGATTTGGCAGCGTCAGCAACCAGGGCTGGCTCCTTAGGAAGGGAGCTGAGCCCCTGGCCCTGGGGCCCTGCGGCAAGTTGGCCCTCGCCCACCAGCTGCTGGGGGCCCTGGCCAGCCATTGGGCTTAGCCCGGGGCGCCCTCCAGCCGCTCCATCAGGTTTTTAAGTGGCGGCCGGGGGATGTAGGGCCAGCCGCCGCTGGCTTCGATCGACTGCAGCAGTGCATAAAGCTTCTGGCGATCGTTGGGCAGGCTCGCCCGGAAGGGCCCCTCCTGCAGGCTGCGGTGCAGCTGTTCCAGTTGGCGTAAAACCGAAAGCAACACCAGCGGATCGCCACTGGCTTCGCTGGCCAAGTTTTCGGCTTCCTCACACCAGGCCCCATAGCGGCTGCTCCAGTCGGTGTCGGGGGCGGCCATTAAGGATGTTGAGAGGCGCGACATCCTATCCGGCCCAAGGGTTATCAGATGTACGATCGCGCCCACGCCCCCCTGCCGGTTCCCATGCGTCGCCTGCGTACCCTGCTGCAGTCAGCCGTTGCCCTCTGTCTGGCGGCCTGTCTCACCTTGCTCACTGCTTGTAGCGGCGGTGCCAAGGCCGTTGACCGGGCAGACCTCACCTACGCAGATATCCACAACACCGGGCTCGCCAACGATTGCGGCACCCTGCCGGATTCAGCCCGGGGCAGCATTCCGATCCAGGCCGGCAGCCGCTATGTGCTCAAGGAGATGTGCTTCCACCCCAGTGCCGTGGCCGTGAAGGGGGAGCCCCTTAATAAGCGCCAGGAAGCGAAATTTGTTGATGGCCGCATCCTTACCCGTTACACCTCCAGCCTGGATTCCGTGTACGGCGATCTCACCGTTGAAGGTGATGGCCTGCGGTTCAAGGAGCAGGGCGGCATCGATTTCCAGCCGATCACGGTGCTTTTGCCCGGTGGTGAGGAAGTGCCCTTCACCTTCTCCAGCAAGAAGCTAGACGCCAAGGCCGATGGCCAATCGATTTCCACTAGCACCGATTTCGAGGGTGATTTCCGCACCCCCAGCTACCGCACCAGCAACTTCCTCGACCCCAAGGGTCGCGGCCTTACCACCGGCTACAGCAGCGCCATGGGCCTAGTGCCCGACGGTGACGACCCTCGCCTGCTCAAGGAAAACGTTAAGCAGTACGTGGATGGCACTGGTTCGATGAGTTTCTCCATCACCAAGGTGGATAGCCAAACCGGAGAATTCGCTGGGGTCTTCACTGCGATCCAGCCCTCCGACACCGACATGGGCGGCAAGCAGGCCGTTGACGTGAAGGTGAGTGGCGAGATCTACGGCCGCCTCGAACAGGCCTGATTTAGCTGATTTAGCTGGGATTTAGGCCGTAAGCCAAGCGGAATTCTGCTTCGTTTCCCGCTCATTCGTATTTCCCACCTACTTATTTAAGGGGGCCCATTAGGGCCCTTTTTTTTAGTTATTTCCTGGGCCCGGCTGCCGCTCTGGAAGAATTTCCCTCTGACTTCCCCTTAACCCCTCCCCCCAAAGCCGATGACGAGCACCGCCACCTCTGGCAAAGCTGCCCAGGCCCTGATTGCCCCCCATGGCGGCGTGCTGGTGGACCTGCGCTTGGCGGCCGAGCAGCGCCAAGCAGCGGTGGCTGGCGTTGATCACGTGGTCGAGTGCTCCGATCGCAACGCCTGTGATGTGGAGCTGTTGATGGTGGGTGGCTTCTCGCCCCTGCGGGGCTTCATGCACCAGGAGGACTACCTGTCGGTGGTGGAGAAGCACCGCACCACCAGCGGTTTGCTATTTGGCCTGCCGATCGTGATGGACACCGATCGCGAGGAAATCAGCGTGGGCCAGCGCCTGTTGCTCACCTATCGGGGCCAGGAGCTGGCGGTGCTCACGGTGGAAAGCAAGTGGGAACCCGACAAGGCCCGCGAGGCCCTGGGTTGCTACGGCACCACCTCCCTGGAGCATCCCGCCGTGAAAATGATCGCCACGGAACGGGGCCGTTTTTACCTGGGGGGAGCGATCGAAGGCCTGGAGTTGCCAGGGCGCCCCTTCCCCTGCAAAACCCCGGCCGAGGTGCGAGCCACCCTGCCCGCCGGGGAAGACGTGGTGGCCTTCCAATGCCGTAACCCCATCCACCGGGCCCACTACGAGCTGTTCACCCGCGCCCTGCATGCCACCAATGTGAGCAAGGCGGGGGTGGTGCTGGTGCATCCCACCTGCGGTCCCACCCAAGACGACGACATCGCCGGTGAGGTGCGCTTTCAAACCTATGAACGCCTGGCCGAAGAGGTAGCCAATCCCCGCATCCGCTGGGCCTATCTGCCCTACTCGATGCACATGGCCGGCCCCCGCGAGGCGCTGCAGCACATGATCATCCGCAAAAACTACGGATGCACCCACTTCATCATTGGTCGCGACATGGCCGGCTGTAAGTCGTCGATCAGCGGCAGCGACTTCTACGGCCCCTACCAAGCCCAGGATTTCGCCCGTGACCAGGCCACTGAGCTGGGCATGGAAACCGTGCCTTCCCTAAATCTTGTTTACACCGAGGAGGAGGGCTACGTAACCGCTGAACACGCCGAGGCCCGGGGCTTACACATCAAAAAGTTGAGCGGCACCCAGTTTCGGCAGATGTTGCGCAGTGGGGAGGAGATCCCCGAGTGGTTCGCCTTCCGCAGCGTGGTGGAGGTGCTGCGCGGCTCCTGACGCTCAGTTCCGGTTAACATTCCTTTACTTCTGGGGTAGGGCCTTGGCAGGCAATAAGCGCTGGCGTAATGCGGGTCTGTATGGCCTTTTGGTGGTGGTGCTGATCGCCCTGGGCACCGCCTTCATGGGCGGCCGTCCCAGCGCCGACAACAGTCCCCGCAGCCTGCGTTACAGCGATTTCGTTGAGTCGGTTCAAAACAACCAGATCTCCCGGGTGCTGATCTCCCCCGACCGGGGTACCGCCCTGGTAGTGGAGAGCGATGGCCAGCGGGCCCAGGTGAACCTGGCCCCCGACAAGGACCTGCTGAAGCTGCTCACAGACCACAACGTTGATATCGCCGTTCAGCCCACCCGCCAGGCGCCGGTGTGGCAACAGGCCCTCGGCAGCCTGCTCTTCCCGCTGCTGTTGCTCGGTGGTTTGTTCTTTCTGTTGCGCCGGGCCCAGGGGGGTGGGGGCAATCCGGCCATGAGTTTTGGCAAGAGCAAGGCCCGCGTTCAGATGGAGCCCCAAACCCAGGTCACCTTTGACGACGTGGCCGGCATCGAGGGCGCCAAGCTCGAGCTCACCGAGGTGGTGGATTTCCTTAAAAACCCCGATCGCTTTACCGCCGTGGGGGCAAAGATCCCCAAGGGTGTGTTGCTGGTGGGTCCCCCAGGCACCGGTAAAACTCTGCTGGCCAAGGCCGTGGCAGGGGAAGCCGGGGTGCCCTTCTTCTCGATCTCCGGTTCGGAATTTGTGGAGATGTTTGTGGGCGTGGGCGCCAGCCGCGTGCGCGATCTGTTTGAACAGGCCAAGAAGAACGCCCCCTGCATCGTTTTCATTGATGAGATCGATGCGGTGGGTCGCCAGCGGGGCGCTGGCCTTGGCGGTGGCAACGACGAGCGGGAGCAAACGCTCAACCAGTTGCTCACCGAAATGGACGGTTTTGAGGGCAACACCGGCATAATCATCGTGGCGGCCACCAACCGGCCCGATGTGCTCGACCAGGCGCTGATGCGCCCCGGTCGCTTTGACCGGCAGGTGGTGGTAGATCGGCCTGATTACTCCGGTCGGCTCCAGATCCTCGGCGTCCACGCCCGGGGTAAGACCCTTTCCAAGGATGTGGACCTCGATAAGGTGGCCCGCCGTACCCCCGGTTTCACTGGGGCTGACCTGGCCAACCTGCTCAATGAGGCGGCAATTCTGGCCGCCCGCCGCCAGCTGGCCGAGATCTCCATGGATGAGGTCAACGACGCCATCGAGCGGGTCATGGCCGGCCCTGAGAAGAAGGACCGGGTGATGAGTGAGAAGCGCAAGCGGCTGGTGGCCTATCACGAGGCCGGCCATGCCCTGGTGGGGGCGCTGATGCCCGACTACGACCCCGTGCAGAAGATCAGCATCATTCCCCGCGGTCGCGCCGGCGGCCTCACCTTCTTCACCCCCAGCGAAGAGCGGATGGAATCGGGGCTCTATTCCCGCTCCTACCTGCAAAACCAGATGGCCGTAGCCCTCGGTGGTCGGGTGGCAGAGGAGATCGTTTACGGGGAAGACGAGGTCACCACCGGCGCCTCCAATGACCTGCAGCAGGTGGCCCGGGTGGCCCGCCAGATGGTTACCCGTTTTGGCATGAGCGACAAGCTGGGCCCCGTGGCCCTTGGCCGTTCCCAGGGGGGCATGTTCCTCGGCCGAGATATCGCCGCCGAGCGCGACTTCTCGGAAGACACCGCCGCCACCATCGACGAAGAGGTCTCCCAGCTGGTGGCCGTGGCCTATCGCCGGGCCACCACGGTGCTCTCCGGCAACCGTGCCGTCCTTGATGAACTAGCCGATTTGCTGGTGGAGCAGGAAACCGTTGATGCCGAGCAGCTCCAGGAGTTGCTGCTTAGCCGCGACGTGCATGTGGCCGACTACGTCTGACCTAGACCCCGCCGGCCTGCGCCATTCCCTGGCCTCTGCCCCGTTGCTAGCGGTGCTGAGGCCCTCAGGCCCCCCCCAGGCCGAACGTCAGATTGAGGCCGTGGCCTGCCTGGGTTTTCGCCATGTGGAGTTGGCCTGGAGTGGGGAGCCCTGGTGGGCTCCTTTTGTGGTTTCCGCCCAGGCCCAATGGCCCCAGCTGCGTTTTGGGGCCGCTGGTATCAAGCACCCAGATCAGATTGTTGGCTTGCCGGCCCTAGGCCTTGGCTTCGCCATGGCTCCTATCGCCACCGAGGCGCTGCTGCTGGCGGCCCGCCGCCAGGGGCTCACCCTGGTGCCCGGAGTGTTTAGCCCCAGTGAAGTGCATCACTTCGGCGTCAGCCTGGCCGCTGGCGGCGGGGGGTTGGTGAAGCTTTATCCGGCGGCAATTCTGGGCCCGGCCTATTGGCGCCTATTGCGCGGTCCCCTGCAGCCCCTGCCCTTTTGTATTGCCGCCGGGGGCCTGGCCCCCAGAGATGTGGGCCCTTGGCTGGAGGCCGGGGTGCAGGCGGTGGCTTTGGGTTCGTCACTGTTTGATCGGCACGATGTGATTGCCGCCAGCGATGCCTCAATGTTGGAGTCGTTCGTGATTGGAACTACCCATCTCAACTGAGCAGTTGTCATCTAACTGTTGCTATTCAGGGTTGCAAGTGCTACCTCTGAGTTAGAGCACTTCACTCTCTGGTCATGGCACAGCTCACCATCAAGCTCAGCGACAAGGCCCTGTCGCTTATTGCCCAGCTTCAGAAAGAGATCTTTAACCGTCGCCGCAAGAAAGTCACCCCTGCCGGGGTGGTTGAAACCCTGGTGGAGAGCGGTGCCAAATCCCAGAGCGACAAGCGATTTGCCACCTCCTGGAAAAACCTTGTTTCAGACATTGAAAAAGCCGCCAAGGTGGCCGATGCCCACGGCGGTAAGCCCGCCAACCTCTCCGATGAGGAATGGGCTCTGGTATTGAGCCATCGCACCCGTCCGGAACGCAGCAGCCCCCGCCGCAGTAGCAGTAGCACTAGTAAGGCCGCCACCAAATCCACTACCGCAAAGCCAGCCGCCGCAAAGCCAGCAGCTGCAAAGGCAGCCCCAGCAAAGAAAGTCGTAGCTAAATCAGCCGCTGCTAAGCCTGCGGCCGCTAAAGCCAGCCCAAAAACCAGCGCTACAACTGCCAGCGCCAGGGCGAGCAGCAGAGCCAGCAGCAAAACAACAACTAAGGCTGCAGCTCAGCCAGGGGCTCAGTCCCCAGCCCAGTCAGAACCTAAGCCCGTAGCCAAGCCAGTCAGTAAGGCAACCCCAGCAAAATCAACGGCAGGAAAGCCAACCGCTGCAAAATCTGCCGGGGCAAAGGGCGCTACAAAAACCTCGGCGGCCAGTTCAGTGGCCAAGCGCATGGCTAAGGCAGCCAGCAAACTCAGCAGTCCGGCGGCGGTGCTGGCCGCAGGGCCAGGGGCAACGACGAACAACGGTCAGGCCTAGTCCCCACATTGCCCCCGTTGGCGGAGCCAATGGTCCGCCAACACAAGGGCCACCATGGCTTCCACCATCGGTACGGCCCGGGGCAGCACACAGGGGTCATGGCGACCTTTGGCAGAGAGGGTGGTGGCTGTGCCGCTGGCGGTCACTGTTTGCTGTTCCTTGCGGATCGTGGCAGTGGGTTTGAACGCCACCCGAATCACGATCGCTTCGCCATTGCTGATTCCCCCTTGGATGCCGCCCGAATGGTTTGTGGCGGTATGGAGGGAGCCGTCGGTGGTGGGTAGAAAGGCGTCGTTATGTTCGCTGCCTTTCATCAGGCTGCCGCTGAAACCGGAGCCAATTTCAAAGCCTTTTGTGGCTGGCAGTGACATCACAGCCTTAGCCAGGTCAGCCTCCAGTTTGTCGAACACTGGCATGCCCAAGCCGATGGGGGGCTTCCTCACCACGCATTCAATTACGCCACCGCAGGAGTCGCCATCGCGGCCAATCGCCTCGATCCGTTCGATCATCTGCTCTGCCATGGCGGCATCGGGACAACGCACGATGTTGGCCTCTACGGCCTCCAGGGTTGGGCTGGCCGGATCAATGGCGGCTTCCAGGGTATGAATCCTCCTTACCCAGGCCAATACTTCGGTGCCATGGCTCTGGGCGAGCAGTTGCTTGGCGATGGCTCCCGCCGCCACCCTGCCGATCGTTTCGCGGGCTGAGGCCCGGCCCCCACCGCTGGCCGCCTGGATGCCGTATTTGGCTTGGTAGGTGGCATCGGCGTGGGAGGGGCGGAAGGCTACCTCCATCTCCTTGTAGTCGCCGGGGCGTTGGTCCTTGTTGCGCACCACCATGGCGATGGGCGTGCCGAGGGTCACCCCGTCCAGCAGGCCGCTGAGAATTTCAACCTGATCTTCTTCCTTGCGGGGGGTGGTGATCTTGCTCTGGCCAGGTTTGCGGCGGTCTAGCTCCGCCTGAATGGCGGCCAGGTCTAGGGGTATCCGTGGGGGACAGCCGTCCACGATCACCCCCACCCCACCGCCGTGGGATTCACCAAAGGTGCTAATCCGAAAAAGCTTTCCGAAGCTGCTGCCCATGGGGTACTAGCGCTGCCACGAGCCTAACTAGAGGCCCAGGGCTCACCTTTATGGGAAACAGCTGCCCTTGGGCCGTTGTTAGGGTCCAGAACCCTGTGGTCGCCCGGTGGAATCCCCATACCAGGATGGCGAGCGCGTTCTGCTGATCCGCCTGCCCTGTAATCCGATCTTTCCGATCGGTCCTGTGTACCTGGCGGATCACCTGCATAAGCGCTTCCCCGCTCTCCCCCAGCGGATCCTCGACCTGGCGGCGCTACCTCTGCTGGATGTGGAGCGGCTGATGCGCCGCACCATTGAGGCCTTTCGCCCCACCCTGCTGGTGTTCTCCTGGCGGGATATCCAGATTTATGCCCCGGTGGACGGCCGCGGCGGTAATCCCCTTCAGCATTCCTTTGAGGTGTTTTATGCCGCGCAGCCCCTGCGGCGCCTGCGCGGCGCCCTAGGGGGCCTACGGCTGATGGCCTCTTTCTATGGGGAGCTGTGGCGCAATCTGCGCCTGATTCGCCGCGGCCTGCGCCAGGCCCGCCGCTTCCAGCCCAGCGCCCGGGTGGTGCTGGGTGGTGGGGCCGTGAGTGTTTTCTATGAGCAATTAAGCGGCCAATTGCCTAAGGGAACCGTGGTTTCCGTGGGGGAGGGGGAGCCCCTGCTGGAAAAGCTGTTGCAAGGGGAGTCGATCGCTGCGGAGCGCTGCTTTGTGGTGGGGGAAGCGCCGCGGCCGGGCTTAATCCATGAGCAGCCCGTTGGCATGCAAAAAACGGCCTGTGATTACTCCTACATCGAATCGATTTGGCCCCAGCTGGGTTGGTATCTGGAGGGGGGGGATTTCTATGTGGGGGTACAAACCAAGCGCGGCTGTCCCCACAACTGTTGCTACTGCGTTTACACCGTGGTGGAAGGCAAGCAGGTGCGGGTTAATCCCGTGGCTGAGGTGGTGGCGGAAATGCGCCAGCTTTACGACAGGGGGGTGCGGGGTTTCTGGTTTACCGATGCCCAGTTCATTCCGGCCAGGCGTTACATCGATGATGCCAAAGCTTTGCTGGCGGCGATCCAGGCGGAGGGGCTCACGGGCATTCGCTGGGCGGCCTATATCCGTGCCGACAACCTCGATGCCGAGCTGGCTGAACTGATGGTGGCCACGGGCATGGATTACTTCGAGATTGGCATCACCTCCGGCTCCCAGGAGCTCGTGCGCAAGATGCGCATGGGGTACAACCTGCGCACGGTGCTTGAGAACTGTCGCCTATTGGTGCGGGCTGGTTTCCGTGAACACGTGTCGGTGAATTACTCCTTCAATGTGATCGACGAACGGCCGGAGACAATTCGTCAAACCCTGGCCTATCACCGGGAGCTGGAGCGCATCTTTGGGGCCGACAAGGTGGAGCCGGCGATTTTCTTCATCGGCCTGCAGCCCCACACCCACCTGGAGCAGTACGGCTTTGACCAGGGTTTGATTAAGCCGGGCTACAACCCGATGAGCATGATGCCTTGGACCGCCCGGCAGCTGCTCTGGAATCCCGAACCCATGGGCAGCACCTTTGGTCGTGTTTGTTTGGAGGCCTTTGAACTCAACCCCCGGGACTTTGGCCGCACGGTGCTGAATCTGCTGGAGCGCGATTACGGCCTCGCCCCCCTGGAGGAGGCCCTGGTCGCCCCCTTGGAGGGAAAAAAGGCAATGGCTACGGCTGTGGGCTAACGGCAGCGCCCCACCAGCGCCGGCGCCCCCAGAGCAATGCCGCGAGCCCAAGCCAGCCCAGTAGGCCGCCTATGGGATTAGGGCTAGAACCGCCGGCACCAATCAGCCAGGCCGGGGTGGTGGCTGAAATTTGCAGTAGGCCGTGCTGCACGGCGAACCAGCCGCCCACCAGGCCCCCGTGCAGGCCCACCGCCCCCCACAGCAGCCCCCCATCGGCGCGCCGTTGCAGCGCCAGGGCCAGCCCTAGCAACACCAAGCCGATCAAGAGGGCCACCGCCTCCAGCCCTGGCAGCCGGTACCAGGGATGCAGCAGGGCAAATATGGCTGCTTGGAGGCCGAGGGCCCGCCGCTTGCCAGCCAGCAGCTCCAGCTCACCCCAGAGCCAGCCCCGAAACAACAATTCCTCGGCAAACCCCACCCCCAGCACCAGGGCCAGGGCATTTAGTAATTGGCTGGGGCCCAGGCCCCCCAGCCAACGGGCCTGGCCGCTCACCAGCAGAACTATCAGTACCCCCCCCAGCAGCGCTAAGGCCTTGAGTAAACCGCGCAAAAAGGCTTGGAGGCCCGGGGCTGGCTTTACCACCACCCCCAGGGTCCGCCAGGGGCTGGGGCAGCCCCAGGCCTGCCGCAGTCGCCAAGGCAGCGTCACCACTAAAAGCAGCAAAGCGATGGTCACCCCGGCCAGGTCCAGCTGGTCGGGCCGCCAGCCCTGGAAAAGCAAAGCGAGGGGCCGCGAACTTAGCCAGCCCGCGCCATAGAGCAGAGGCACGTAAAGCAACGTGCCCCACCAGTGAATTTGGCCGGCTTTTAGGCCGTTCACTCCTCTGGCTCGAGGCTGCTGCTTAGGCCCTTGGCCTTGAGGGTTTCGCAGTAGAACTCCGCCGGCTCCAGATCGCAAACGATCACTAGGCCCAGGCCAGTGTTGTGGGCTTCCAGCATTACGGCAATGGCGTCCTGTTCGCTCAGGGAAGGCACCACCTGGCGCAGGGTGGTGATCACGTATTCCATCGTGTTCACCGGGTCGTTGTGGAGCAGCACCCGGTACCGGGGCGAGGGTTTGCGGACCCTTTGCTCCTCCTTATCAATTACTGCCGCCCCCCCTGGGGAGCGGCTCGGTGTTTCCACAGACAGGATCAGCATGGCCGTAGCCAAACGGGATTTGATTTTAGAGATTGCGGATCCGCTCCATGGCTGCTTCCACATTGGCGCGGCTGTTGAAGGCCGAGAGCCGGAAATAACCCTCGCCGGCGGCTCCGAAGCCACTGCCGGGGGTGCCCACCACATGGGCATTGGTAAGTAGGTGATCAAAGAAGCCCCAGGAATCCATGCCGCTGGGCGTTTGTAGCCACACGTAGGGGGCCTGTTGGCCGCCGTATACCGCCAGGCCCGCGGCGCTCAGTTCCCGGCGGATGATCGCTGCATTTTCCATATAAAAATTGATCAGCCCCTTCACCTGGCCCTGGCCCTCTGGCGAATAAACCGCCTCGGCCCCCCGCTGCACGATGTAGCTAACCCCATTGAATTTGGTGCACTGGCGCCGGTTCCAAAGGCCCCATAGCTCCACAGGTTCGCCATGGGCGGCACTGCCCATTAGACCCCTCGGCACCACGGTGAGGGCGCAGCGGGTGCCGGTGAAGCCGGCATTTTTGGAAAACGAGCGGAATTCAATGGCGCACTCGCGGGCCCCTTCGATTTCATAGATCGAATGGGGCAGTTCCGGGTCCTGGATGAAGGCCTCGTAGGCGGCGTCAAACAGGATCAGGGCGTTGTGGGCCCTGGCGTAGTCCACCCATTGCTGCAGCTGGGCCCGGCTGGCCACGGCGCCGGTGGGGTTATTGGGGAAGCAGAGGTAGATCAGGTCCACCGGGCTGGTGGGCAGCGGTGCCGTGAAGTTGTTGGCGGCGCTGATCGGCAGGTAGGTAAGGCCGCCGTATTGGCCTGCCCCATCGGCGTCGCCGGTGTGGCCCGCCA
>Ga0114960_10003873_pt1 | contig 11331 bp, 8 predicted proteins | sample C_130625_MF_Meta_FD_92637 | JGI IMG/M metagenome (GOLD analysis project Ga0114960, IMG submission 92637) | Freshwater microbial communities from Lake Croche, Canada to study carbon cycling - C_130625_MF_MetaG | ecosystem: Environmental > Aquatic > Freshwater > Lake | place: Lake Croche, Canada...
AAAGCAAAAGTATTTTGGCTTTTAAAATAAGTCAAAATATTTTAGTAACCTCTTCAAAAACAAATAATGTTTTAACAGTTAAATACTCTGATGAGTCAGATCAAAAGGCTGTTGATATTTTAAATAAGTTAATAAAGGTCCATAATGAAGACATAAAAAGAAACAAATCACTTTCTTTTTTACAAGCTATAGATTTTATTGAAAAGAGAATGGAGCCATTAAAAGACGAGTTGGATTCTATAGAAAATAATCTAGCATCATTTAAAGCAAATAATCAAATCTTTAATTCTGTTGACGGTACTAAATATTCAGAACAGGTCGATAAATATGATGAACAATTATATCAAATGCAAACGCTTCAACAAACAATAAAAGATGTTGAAGATTTTATGAGAAATCCTTCTTCAAGAGATGCAGAGCTTTCATTTACAGGCATTGATAATCCTAATTTGATATCACTCTGCAGTCAATATCAACAAGCAAGAATACAAAGAGATAAGTTAGCGCTTACAGCACAAGAAACAAATCCCACATTAATTTTTCTAAATAAAAATTTAAATGATATAAAAATCAACATGAATAATGAGCTTTCAAAGTATAAAGCAAAGCTCTCTAAAACAACTTCAGACTATTCAGCTAAAATTAATCAAGCAAATGCTAAATTAAAAAGCATTCCTTTTTTGCAGAAGGAATTAATTGACAAAACCCGTTTTCAAAATATAAAAGAAAATCTGTTTTCAACATTACTACAAAAAAGAGAGGAAGCATATATAGCAAAAGCTTCAATTACTGTTGATACTAAAATCATATTTGCACCTGTAAAAAGGAATGCCACAATAACACCTTCTAGATCAAATGTATTAATCATTTTTCTTTTGGTAGGATTGCTTCTCCCACTAGTTTTCGCAGTAATTATTGAGTTGTTGAATAATAAAATAATTTCTAAAAAACAATTACAAGGATTGTCTACTGTTCCTGTAGTTGCAGAAATAGAACATGTAAGTCAAAACAGTGCAATTACCTCACCATTTCTTATTGAGGGCACTAATAGATCAATGTTTGGAGAACAAATTCGATCGCTTAGGACAAGTATTAATTTTTATACGTATAATGACAATAAAACTAACTATATTTTACTTACTTCAAGTGTTAGTGGAGAGGGGAAGTCTTTTCTTTCGATGAATTTAGCAAAGAGTTATTCATTGCAAGGAAAAAAGGTAGCCATTTTAGAATTTGATTTAAGAAGACCAAAAATATCAAAAGCTCTTGGTTTGAATGATAATGATAATGGTTTAACAAATATGTTGGTTGGCAAACAAACAATTGAAGAAATTATTTACCCAATTGTATCAACAGATCTTGAAACATTACATTTATTTCCTTCAGGACCTATACCTCCTAATCCGCAGGAGTTGCTTTCTTCAAAATACATGAAGATATTAAAAGACTATCTTGACAAACATTATGATGTTGTAGTAATAGATACTCCGCCATTTGGAATTGTGGCAGATGCACAAATATTAGGACCCTGGGCCGACTTGTCTTTAATCATTACAAGATTCAATCAAACTGTTAAAGATCAAGTTTTGGAAATTAATGAATGGAAAGAAAAGAACTACTTCAACAGTATGGCAATCATATTTAATGGAGTGAAAAACACAGGCTATTTCGGATATAAATATGGATATTATTATTATAAACGCAAGTACGGATATGGCTACTATTCAGGATATACTGGTTATGTAGGAGAGAAAAAATCTAAAAAGAAAGGTGTTTATTAATAAATAATTGATTGTTTTTTAAATTAATGAATTATCAAAAAGATAAACATATAATTGTTACAGGTGGTGCCGGTTTTATTGGTAGTCATTTAGTTGAACTTCTATTGAAGCATAATTACTATGTAACTGTGGTTGATAACTTTGATCCTTTTTATGCAAGATCAATAAAGGAGAAAAACATTTCTGCTTATTTATTTCATCCCAATGTAACTTTTTTGGAATTAGATATTTGTGATGATGTTGCTCTTAATCTTCATCTACAAGGCGAATATTTTGCTATAATTCATTTGGCTGCTAAAGCTGGAGTTAGACCATCAATAAATAACCCAATACCCTATCAACAAGTAAATGTTGCTGGCACTCAAAATCTATTGGAGTTCGCAAGAAGAAAAGGAATAACACAATTCATTTTTGCCTCATCAAGCAGTGTATATGGCGTTAATGAAAACATACCATGGCAGGAAAGCGATGGTTTATTAAATCCAATAAGTCCTTATGCAAGCACAAAAATATCTGGAGAATTAATGGGCCATGTGTATAGTCATTTGTTTGGTATTCGTTTTATTGCGCTAAGATTTTTTACAGTGTTTGGACCTAGGCAAAGGCCAGATTTAGCAATACATTTATTTTGTAAAAAAATTCTCTCGGGAGAATCAATAGATTTTTTTGGAGATGGTAGCACAAAAAGAGACTATACATACGTAGATGATATTGTCAACGGAATATTTAGTGCGCTTCATTACACAGCTACAAATTTTGAAATTATAAATCTTGGCAATAGCCATACAATTTCGTTAAAAGAATTGCTTTCAACATTAGAATTAGTACTTCAAAAAAAAGCTAATGTCGTTATTTATCCAGAACAGCCGGGAGACCTTTCAATTACTTATTCTGATATAACTAAAGCAAAAAATTTATTAGCCTACAAACCCGCCACAAACTTTCTTTCTGGTATAGAAAAATTTAGAGATTGGCTACTACAACAATAAACACTTATGGCTAAAATTAAAGTGTTACATATCATTAAATCATTAGGAAGAGGCGGAGCTGAAATGTTGCTACAAGAAACATTGAAGTTACACAACAAGGATGAATTTGAATTTCACTACATTTATTTTTTACCGTGGAAAAATCAAATGGTTGAAGGTATTGAATCTGCCGGGGGCATCGTAAATCTTTTTGCAGCCAAAAATAATATAGGTCTTTTATTGAGTGCGAGAAAAATCATAAAATATATCAAAGCCAACAAAATTCAAATTGTACACTGCCACTTGCCTTGGGCAGGATTTGTTGGTCGAATTGTATATAAGCTTTTAAGAATTCCGCTTATTTATACAGAACATAACAAACAAGAAAGATATCACACAATTACAAAACTCCTCAATAAAATTACTTTCAATTGGCAAAGCATTGCTATTGCAGTGTCAAATGATGTATCTGATTCAATTAAAAAAAATATTCATCCTGCAATCCCATTAAAAACCATCCTAAATGGTGTTGATGTTGATACTTTTATAAAAAATCGTGATGAAAGACAATCATTAAGAAGAGCATATCAAATTGAAGAAGATAGTATATTCATAGGCACAATAGCAGTATTTAGATTTCAAAAAAGATTAAAGGAATGGATAACTGTTTTTAAAAAAATACATGCAAAGCATCCCACAATAAGAGGATGCATTATTGGGGATGGAATTTTAAAGGAGGAAATAATGCAGCATTTGAGAAATGAGGGAATGGATTCATACATTATTTTTCCAGGCCTTCAAACAAATGTTATACCATGGCTTTCCGCAATAGATATATTTATGATGACTTCAGAATTTGAGGGGTTACCCATCGCATTATTAGAAGCAATGAGTATGGAATGCGCAGTTCTATGTACAGAAGCCGGAGGAATAAAAGAAGTAATTAGAAACGGCAAAGATGGATTTACTGAACAAGTTGAAGATTGGGAATCTTTAGTTCGTCCATTGGATTATTTAATCCAAAATCCAAGCGAAATAAAAAATTATGGTCAACTGGCAAGAGACAGAGTTATAAATAGTTTTAGTCTTAATAGTATGGTTCAAAACACAGAGAATTTATATTGTAAACTTTTAGCTAAATAAATTCAATGGAAATTAGACAGGCAACTTTACAAGACATTCCAGAAATAATAGATTTACTAAAATCTAGTTTAGGGGAAAAGTTAATGCCTAAATCCGAGCCTTTTTTTATCTGGAAACATTTTAAAAATCCTTTTGGAGAATCAAAAATTTTAATTGCAGAACAAGACAGTAAAATTATAGGAATTAGAGCGTTTATGTATTGGAATTGGGTGAATTGTGAAGAAGAAGTAATTGCAGTTAGAGCTGTTGATACTGCAACAGATCCAATGCATCAAGGAAAAGGTATATTTAGCAAACTTACAATGAAGGCTGTTCAAGAGTGTCAGCAAGAAGGTGTTTCATTTGTTTTTAACTCACCTAATCCAATTAGTTTAATTGGATATTTAAAAATGGGCTGGTATGCTATTGGCAAAATGCCTTTATACATAGGTCTTGCATCATTATTTCCTCGTTTTTTTTCAGAAGCTAAGAATGAAAAATCGCTCTCAAAATTTAATCTTGATATTGAGCTTTCAAAATTGAAGGATGAATTTAAACTTAAATTGGACACAATTAATTTCAGTACTCCCATCACAAAAAAATTTCTGAATTGGAGGTACAGAGATTGTCCAGTTGCTAAATATGGAGGTGTAATTGAGCAGGGTAAATTTGGAGTAATATTTAGGCTGAAAAAATTAAATCGTTTTGTTGAATTAAGAATTTGCGAATTGTGGATTGAAAGCCCAGAAGGTGAATTGGAAATACAATCAGCTCTAAAAAAAATAAAAAGAGAAATTAGGCCAGTAGCAATTACAATTGCTAAATGCAATTTGACAGAAACAAACCAAAGAAATATTTTTAATTTTTGGGGGCCAGTAAAAATCGGTCCTAATATTACAATTAGAAAAATAAATAAAGAAAACCTTACTAACTTTAATGAGTTTTATCATTGGCAACCTTCAATAGGTTCTATGGAAATATTTTAAGAAATGGATATAGTAGTTGTTATTATTTTGCTTTTGTTGTTTAATACTTATTTAGTTAAGCTATTGGCTTCAAGATTCATTCATTTTAATGAAAACTATTCAAAAATTTTACTTTTCATTCATTTTGCAATTACGTTAGGTTATATAGCTTACACTGTTTATTCGAGAAGCGATTCGGTTTCTTATTTTTATAAATCAGCCAATACGGATGAGTGGTTTTCGTTTTTTGATACAGGCACAAGTTTTATTGGGTTTATAACATGGCCATTTTCGAATGCTTTATCATTGAGTTTTTACGCTACAATGTTGATATTTTCTTATATAGGATATTTAGCTGTTTTGATTTTTTATATAATAGCCACAGAAAACATACAAACACAAACATTAACAAATGGATTAACAACAATAGAATTGTTGTTGTTGTTACCCAACTTACATTTCTGGTCATCTTCTATCGGCAAAGGCAGTGTTATATTATTTGGACTTGCCATTTTTTCTTTTGGTTTGAGTCGATTCAATAGAAGAATTCCTCATTTAGCAATTGGTGCATTTTTAGTATACATGGTAAGACCTCATATATTGTTAGCCATTGTGATTTCAATTGTTTTAGGTTTGTTTTTAACAAGTTCAAAAACCATAAAGCCGATCTTTAAATGGTTAATTATCTTGGTCGCCTTAGGTGCATTTTATTATTTAAGTGATAGTGTATTAAAGTTTACAGATACTGACTCTTTGGATATAACAAACTCAAGTACTTTAAGTCATAAGGCATCAGAATTAGGAAAAGCCTCATCTGGAGTTGATCTTCAGAACTACAATATATTTTATAAAATGTTTACTTTTTGGTTTAGACCATTATTTTATGATGGCTTAGGGGCTTTAGGATTCATAGCCTCTGTTGAAAACTTTATCTGTTTAATCCTGTTTTTTATAATAATAAAAGAGGGAATCACTGGGTTTAAAAAATGGAATGGGCTTTTTAAAATCTTTGTTTTCGCGTTTTTATTGACTTCCTTCATTTTAGCTCAGGTTAGCGGAAACCTGGGTATTATATTGAGACAAAAATCACAATTAATGCCATTGTTTTTCATTATTTTTTATAAAGTTTATTCAGATAGACAAACAAAAAAGCTTTTGAAAATTGCAAAGTAAAACTTCAAACTATGAATAATAAAGGAGTTTTTTCTATTTCACTTGATTTCGAATTACATTGGGGTTGCCTGGAAAATAAAAAAATACTAGATGAATCAGCAAAATTGTACTTTTCAAATACAAGAGTTGCAATTCCAAAAATGCTAGAAATTTTTAAAGCATCAGAATTACATGTTACTTGGGCTATTGTTGGGATGTTATTTAATAGAAACAAGAGCGAATGGGAATTAAACCTCCCGAATGAGATACCTCCGTTTATTAACAAAACTATATCTGCTTACGAATGGATAAAACAAAATGGTTTTATTAATGAGGAAGACCCTTATCACTTTGCACCACAATTAATCCAACAAATCAAGTCAACACCTTTTCAGGAAATTGGCACACACACTTATGCTCACTATTTTTGTTTAGAAAAAGGACAAACAAAAGAACATTTTAGACAAGATATTAAAAAGGCAATTGAAATAGCCCAATTGTACAATATTGAAATAAAATCATTGGTTTTTCCTAGAAATCAATTTACAGAAGACTACTTATCAGTGTGTGTAGATTTTGGCATTACTGCTGTCAGATCAAATCCGGATATTTGGTACTGGAAACCTGCAACAAGTGCAAGTTTGATAATAAAATTATTTAGAACAGGAGATGCATATTTGAATTTATTTTCAGCAAAGCCTGTTCATTTGAATGAAATAAATGTTAGTCAGCTACCTCTTCAATTACCCGCTACTAGGTTATATAGATCTTGGAAGCCAACATTTAAGATTCAAAACAAGTTTAAATTAAAAAGAATTTTAAATGAGATGAGCGATGCTGCTAAAAACGGTTATTATTATCATTTATGGTGGCATCCACATAATTTCGGTTACAATCCAGTGGAGTGTTTACAAGAATTAGAATGTATAGCGAATCATTTTAAAAAGTTGCACAATAAGTATGGATTTGAGTCTCAAACTATGAATGAAACCATACAATTTTTATTATCAAGCCAATAATAATTTTAGTTTATTAATTTATGAAAAACACTTTTTATAATAAATATATTAAGCGCAGTATAGATTTATTGGCATCTCTTTTTGGGCTGTTAATAGCAATTCCTGTTTCCATTTGTATAATTTTTTTATTGCGACTAACAGGTCATAAGAAAATATTTTTTGTGCAGAAAAGAGTTGGATATAATGAAAAAGTATTCTCTCTAATAAAATTTTGTACAATGACAGAGCAGAAGGATATGAATGGTAATTTATTGCCAGATGAAAAAAGAATAACAAAATTTGGAAAAGCACTTAGAAAGAGTTCTTTAGATGAAATACCTCAACTCATTAATGTACTAATTGGTAATATGAGCTTAATTGGTCCAAGACCTTTGCTTATTGAGTATTTGCCTTTATATAATGAACAGCAAAAAAAAAGACATTTATTAAAACCAGGAATAACCGGCTGGGCACAAGTGAATGGAAGAAATGCAATTAGCTGGGAAAAAAAATTCGAATTGGATGTATGGTACATTCAAAACATTGGTTTTTTTCTTGATTTAAAAATACTACTCTTAACAATAAAAAAAATATTTGTTTCTGAAGGGATAAATCAAGTCGGTTCTGCTACAATGGAAGCCTTTAAGGGATCTTAAGTCTAAAAATTGAAAATAAATTACGCAGAATATAAAATTACGTAATGGAAAATTAATGTAGTAATAACTAAAAAATTGTATCTTCATTTTTGAGTTATAAGCAAAAAATTATTTTTCACAAAATATAATCCACTTTTTCTTGTGAGCAAAGTTTGGTTATCGCCACCACATTTAGGAGAAAAGGAAAAAGAATATGTTAATGAGGCATTTGCAACTAATTGGATTGCTCCTTTAGGTCCCAATGTTGATGTATTTGAAAATCAAATTTCTAATTATTTAAATATAAAAGAAGCTGTCTCTTTAAGTTCAGGAACTGCGGCTCTTCATTTGGCTTTGGTAGCATGCGGAGTTAAACATGATGACATCGTTCTTTGTCAAAGTTTTACATTTGCTGCTTCAGCCTTTCCAATACAATATTTGGGAGCTCACCCGGTATTTATTGATAGTGAAAAAGAAACATGGAATATGGATCCTCAACTATTAGAGGAATCCATAACTGATTATATCAAAATTGGTAAAAAGCCTACGGCTGTCATTGTTGTTCATTTGTATGGCATGCCAGCAAAAATGAATAACATAGTTGAAATATGTTCAAAATACGACATACCAATAATAGAGGATGCGGCAGAGGCTCTCGGGAGTGTATATGAAGACAAAAAATGTGGTAGTATTGGTAAAGTTGGAATATTAAGTTTCAATGGAAATAAAATTATAACAACTAGTGGCGGCGGAGCCTTAATTAGTAATGATTCTGAAATAATTAATAAAGTAAGACATATTTCAGCCCAAGCTAAAGAGCCAGCAGCTTACTATTTACATAAAGAAATAGGATATAATTATAGGATGAGTAATGTTTGTGCAGGAATTGGAAGAGGACAGATGGAGGTTTTAAACGATAGAGTTCAAAAAAGAAGAGAAATATTTGATGTATATCAAAAAGAATTAAAAGATATAAATGGATTGCATTTTTTAGTTGAACCCAATGGTTCTTTTTCAAACAGATGGTTAACTACTGTTGTCTTTGATCCAACTGTTTTCAAAAAAGAAACCAATGAAAAAATCAGAAAAGGATTAGAAAGTGTAAACATAGAAACTAGGCCGCTATGGAAGCCTTTACATCAACAACCTGTATTTAAAAGTTGTAAGGCTTATATTAATGGAGTTTCGGATTATTTATTTGACAATGGATTATGTCTTCCAAGTGGATCGAATATGAATGACGAAGTAATATCTTCAATAATAAAAGAGATAAGAAATCAATTATTGAATGATTGATTAAAAAAAATATGAGACTTACAAAAATCAAATATTTAAGACCATCCCAATTTGTTTTAATTGGAGATCAATTACTTGTTGTATTTGGTTTGTTGTCTACGTTGTTTGTGTATTATAGATTATTAGCAATTCATGAATTCCCATTAAAAACAATACTTTACAATTCAATTATTCACGTAGTATTGGCTATCGGCTTATGGATAGTTTTTAAAATAAATAAAAAAGTAATTAGGTTTTTTACAAGTAAAGATTATTTAAACCTTATTCTAATTATTTTTTTGATACATGTTTTTTCTGTTTTAATTGGGTACTTTTTACCTAAAAAATTTAATCTAAAAACCGAGATTTTCATAATAAGTTTTTTTATAACCGCTTGTTACATAATTGGCTCACGACTCATCATAAGTTACTTATATTTCTACTATAGAAAATCTCAAAAATTTATAAGTCAAAAAAAATTATTGATTTACGGAGCAGGAGAGTTAGGGGTTTTTTTAAAAAAATCAATTGCTACTCATTATCAAGGAGAGTATAAATTAGTTGCATTTTTAGATGATGACAAACAAAAAATCGGAAGATTAATTGGAGGGGTTCAAGTTTATGACGCAATGAATGATACTATTTCACTTATTGAAAAAAATGTCATTACCGACATTATTATTGCTAATAAAACAATTTCGCCTTTAAAAAAAGCGACATTTCTTGAACTTGTTTTACCATATAATATAAAAATCAGAGAAATCACTTCCATTCAATCTTTTTTTAGTAGCAATTTTAATTTAGATAAATTATCAAATATTGACATCAATGATTTAATGAATAGAAAGCCCATTCAATTATTTGATGAACATGTAGAGATTATTTTATCCAGTAAAACAGCTATGGTAACAGGTGCTGCAGGTTCAATTGGTAGTGAAATAGTGAGAAAGTTATGTGAACACAAAGTGGAGATGATTATTTGTGTAGATTTTTCTGAGAGTGCTTTATACGATATTGAACAAGAAATAAAAAGAAATTATCCAAATCAAAAATGTTTTTTCATAATTACAGATATTAGAAATGTAGAATTATTAGAAAACTTATTCAATGAATTTCATCCTGATTATATTTATCATGCTGCTGCTTATAAGCATGTTCCTTTGATGGAACAATTTCCCTGGGAGGCAGTTCAAACAAATGTATTTGGCACTTTAAATTTGATAGAATTAGCTTTAAAACATGAAACTGAAAAATTTGTGTTTATTTCATCTGATAAAGCAGTTAATCCAACAAGTGTAATGGGAGCAACAAAGCGATTGGCTGAAATACTTGTACAAAGTTATTCTTCTAAATCTGATAAGACATCTTTTGTAATTACGAGGTTTGGAAATGTGCTTGGATCAAATGGCTCTGTTGTGCCACTTTTCAAAAAACAAATCCTACATGGAGGGCCCGTAACGGTTACACATCCTGAAATGATAAGATATTTTATGACTATTGCGGAAGCCTGCCAGCTTGTATTAGAAGCTTCTGTTATGGCCAATGGCGGAGAGATTTATGTTTTTGATATGGGAGAGCCAGTAAAAATTGTTGATTTAGCAAAAAATATGATTCGGCTAGCAGGTTATATTCCTGATGTTGACATGAAAATAGAGTTCATTGGTCAAAGACCCGGAGAAAAGCTATTTGAAGAAGTGTTTTCAAAAAATGAATTGATTAAAGAAACGCATAATGAAAAAATTATGATTAGCGGGGAAAAAGGTTTTTCCCAAAGTGAAGCAGAAAATATTATCAAGCAACTAAAAACACTTGATAAATGTTACGAACCTGAATTATTTAGAATAAATATTAAAAATTTAATACCAGAGTACAAATATTTTATGGATACTAACAATACTTTTATTAATTTTAATACGAAAAAAAAATTATCCAATTATAAATTTCAAAATTAATTTTCACAAAAATAAATAATGAAAAATCCAATTGTATTAACCATCTTAATCCTTTTTTGTGGCATTACCTTGTTTGCACAAAACGCAAGATTCTCTCAGGTGTTTTCAGCCCCTACTCAGATGAATCCAAGTCTTACAGGTAGATTTGACGGAAAAATCAGAATTGGCAGTTTATCTAGCTGGCAAACTGCTGATTATGGAACGAACAGAAATTGGTTCAAAATGAATCACCAAAATATTAGCGGCGAGGTAAAAATTGGCGCTTACAGAAATTATGGAGATGATTCAAATACCCAAGACTCTTCAAAAAAATTAATATTGTTGCCAACTAAATCTTTTGAAGAAAAAGATGTTGTGGATTTGAATAAAAAAAATAATGGTTATTGGGCGGTGGGAGCTAACTATTACAACTATCATCACGAAACAAGTCCTTTAGCTGCTTCATTTTACTCAGTTTCTATAGCTCGACATTTTTACAACAGG
>Ga0114960_10003874_pt1 | contig 11330 bp, 13 predicted proteins | sample C_130625_MF_Meta_FD_92637 | JGI IMG/M metagenome (GOLD analysis project Ga0114960, IMG submission 92637) | Freshwater microbial communities from Lake Croche, Canada to study carbon cycling - C_130625_MF_MetaG | ecosystem: Environmental > Aquatic > Freshwater > Lake | place: Lake Croche, Canada...
AGCTTGATGGGTTTGGAGGGAAAGTTGGTTTGTGCCATGGTGGGGAGTGCCGCACTGACAGCACTGGCCAAGCCTGCTTGTAAGACATCACGTCGGTTCAACTCTAAAGTCATTTGGTATTCCAAAATTAAAGGGGATTTATTCAGCTTTGGCGCCAGATTCTTTAACCACTTTGGCCCATTTCACAATTTCACTGGCTTGGTATTTGGCCAACTCATCTGAGGAGGACAGCACTGGGTCAAGGCCCAAGGTTTTTAACCGCTCAGCCACTTCAGGCAGCTTGAAGACCCGAACCACTTCTGCGTTGAGCTTGTCAATGATGGGCTTGGGTGTGTTGGCCGGCGCAAACATGGCAAACCAAGTGGTGGCCTCAAATCCGGGCAGTGATTCAGCCACCGTGGGCACATCGGGCGCTGCCGGCGAGCGCTTGGCGGTGGTTTGTGCAATGGCGCGGATCTTGCCATCCTTGGCCATGGGCAAGGCAGATGGCATGTTGTCAAACACCAGTTGAATGCTGCCGCCTAAGAGGTCCGGCAAGAAAAATTGGCGCCCCTTGTAAGGGGCATGTGTCATGCTGGTCCCGGTCATCGACTTGAACAACTCGCCTGACATGTGCACGGAGGTGCCGATGCCCGGCGAACCAAATGTCAGTTTGTTGGGATTGGCCTTCATGTAGGCAATCAACTCATTCACCGTTTTGACTGGCAAATCGTTGTTCACCACCAGCAAGTTGGGCGCTGATGCGATGAGTGAAATGGGGCTGAAGTTTTTCACCATATCGTAGGGCATTTTTTCGTACAGCGCCCCATTGATGGCGTGTGTGCCGACGGTGCCCATGACCAAGGTGTAACCATCGCCTGGCGATTTGGCCACGATGTCGCTGCCAATGTTGCCGCCTGCACCGGGCTTGTTGTCGATGACGATGGCTTGGCCAAGTTGAGCCTTTTCGCTGAACAACCTGGCCAAGATGTCGGGTGCGCCGCCGGTGGGAAACGTGACCACCAGTCGGATGGGCTTGGCGGGGTAGGGCTGCGCTGTTGCGCTGACACTGCTGAAAAGTGCAATGGCCATGCTCAAGAACAAGCCCATACCTGAGGCAGCGATTTTTTTGAGTATCCAGGACCGCTGGTCAGAATTTATAAAGGTTTCAAACTGCACAAGGAGTCTCCCCAAGATGGTTGTGGCCCTCACTTTAGGCGGGCTCATGCGCTAGCAGGGAGGGTGAAAACCCCTGAACGCAGCGCATTTCAACAAGCGCCAACTTGCCGTGGGACGGCTTAATCGCCTTGCAGGGATGCACTCCAACGGTCGTTCCACCCCCCTTGTTTCACCTTCTCCAGATCCCGTCGATTGCGTTTAGTGGGCCGCCCCTGTTCAATGCTGAGTGCGGGCTCACGAGCCAAGCGCCGTTGAACAGAGGTGTTTTCTCGAGCCGTGACACTTTCGGGGGTTTCCTCGTAAAGTGCTTGGGCTACAGGCGCTGAGCCCCTTTGGTCGCTCAATCCCAAAACTCGAATGGTTCTTGTGATATCGCCTTGTCTGGCTTTGATCAGGTCGCCCACTTTGACCTCCCTTGACGCTTTGACGGTTTGATCGTTGATGGCCACCCGGCCCTTGCCCACTTCATCCGTGGCCAAGGAGCGTGTTTTGTAAAACCGGGCAGCCCAAAGCCATTTGTCGATTCTTAATTTGTCCATAGTTTGATATTTTGGTTTATTTTTTGAGATCGTTGGCAGGCTGTCCAGGCAAGAGGGCAGTCGACCTGTATTTTTAGCCAGTATGAGTGTTCGGACTTTTCTTGGAGCTTGGCTGTGGTTATAATTCCAAGGCTTTGCCCAGCAATGTTTCATTACCAGGCAGAGATCGCACGCAGCAGTTGATTCCAAACCGCTTGCGCAAGTTATAAAACCTCGTTGCTGGATCTGATTGGCTTTGTCAATCCGAATCAAAAACGAAAATAAGGAAACATCATGATTGCATCCTCCATCAAGGCTGAGGTCGTCAAGGCCAATGCCCGCGCTGCCAATGACACTGGCAGTCCAGAAGTCCAAGTGGCTTTGCTGACAGCTCGCATCAACGAGCTCACACCTCACTTTAAAACACACGCCAAAGACCACCACGGTCGCCGCGGTTTGTTGCGCATGGTGAGCCGCCGTCGTAAATTGTTGGACTACTTGAGGTCCAAAGACGCTGACCGCTATGTTGCTCTGATCGCCAAACTTGGCCTGCGCAAATAAGCGTATCGAAAGATGACAAGCGCCTGAGTTAGCCCGCTAGCTCAGGCGCTTTTTACTTTAAGTTTTTTTAAAAGACGTTTTCAGACCGAACCCGCGCTGTGTCATTCCATCAATCATTTGTGTCCTTGCACAGATCATTCATGGAATGGCATCGAGTTCAGACTGCAAATATCTAGGCTTTTCGGTGCAGCCTTTTGCACTGTGATTTACTGGAGTTATAGAACATGTCCATTTTTAACAAAGTGACCAAAACCTTCCAATGGGGCCAACACACGGTCATCATGGAAACAGGCGAAATTGCACGCCAAGCATCCGGCGCTGTGCTGGTCAACATTGAAGACACCGTGGTCCTGGCCACTGTGGTGGCCTCTAAAAATTCCAAAGCCGGTCAAGACTTTTTTCCCTTGACTGTGGACTACATTGAGAAAGCCTACGCAGCCGGCAAGATTCCTGGCAGCTTCTTCAAGCGTGAAGCCAAACCCAGCGAGTTGGAAACCCTGACCAGCCGTTTGATCGATCGACCCATTCGCCCCTTGTTCCCAGAAGGTTTCTTCAACGACGTGCACGTGGTGGTGCACACCGTGTCTTTGAACCCTGAGGTGGATGCTGACATCGCTGCTTTGATTGCTGTGAGCGCTGCGCTGTCTATTTCTGGTGTGCCTTTCAATGGCCCTATTGGCGCTGCGCGCGTGGGCTACATCAATGGCGAATACGTGTTGAACCCAGGTCAAACACAACGCAAAGACAGCCAGATGGATCTGGTGGTGGCCGGTACCGAGGCGGCCGTGTTGATGGTGGAATCAGAAGCCCAGCAATTGTCTGAAGAGATCATGTTGGGTGCTGTGGTGTTTGGCCACGAGCAAGGCAACATTGCCATCAACGCCATTCACGAATTGGTGCGCGATGCTGGTAAACCCGCTTGGGATTGGACTGCGCCAGCCAAGGATGAGGCATTGATTGCCAAAGTGAACGCCCATGCAGAAGAAAAACTGCGTGCTGCTTACCAAATCCGCAACAAGCAAAGCCGCACACAGGCTTGCCGCGAAACCTACGCTGCCACCATGGCCGCTTTGAAAGCTGAAGGCCTTGAGTTTGACGGCGTCAAAGTGGAAGGCATGTTGTTTGACATTGAAGCCAACATCGTTCGCAGTCAAATTTTGGCAGGCGAGCCCCGCATCGATGGCCGCGACACACGCACCGTACGCCCCATCGAAATTCGCAACTCGGTGCTGCCACGCACACACGGTTCAAGCTTGTTCACACGCGGCGAAACACAGGCTTTGGTGATCGCCACTTTGGGCACCGAGCGCGATGCACAACGCATTGACGCCTTGGCCGGCGAATACGAAGACCGCTTCATGTTGCACTACAACATGCCTCCCTTTGCCACAGGCGAAGTCGGCCGCATGGGTTCTACAAAGCGTCGTGAAATTGGTCACGGCCGGTTGGCCAAGCGTGCTTTGACCGCTGTTTTGCCTACCAAAGAAGAGTTTCCTTACACCATGCGCGTGGTGTCCGAAATCACAGAGTCCAATGGTTCTTCTTCCATGGCTTCTGTGTGCGGTGGCTGTTTGGCCCTGATGGACGCAGGTGTGCCCATGAAAGCTCACGTGGCCGGTATTGCCATGGGCCTCATCAAAGATGCCAGTCGCTTTGCGGTCTTGACCGATATCTTGGGCGACGAAGATCATTTGGGCGACATGGACTTTAAAGTGGCCGGTACCACCAACGGCGTCACTGCTTTGCAGATGGACATCAAAATCCAAGGCATTACCAAAGAGATCATGCAAGTGGCCTTGGCACAAGCCAAAGAAGCGCGCATGCACATCTTGGGCAAGATGCAAGACGCCATGAGCGAAGCTAAAACTGAAGTGTCTAACTTTGCACCGAAGTTGTTCACCATGAAGATCAATCCCGAGAAAATTCGCGATGTGATCGGCAAGGGCGGCGCCACCATCCGCGCACTCACCGAAGAAACTGGCACCCAAATCAACATCAGCGAAGACGGCACGATCACCATCGCCGCCACCGACGGCGCCAAGGCAGACGAAGCCAAACGCCGCATTGAGCAGATCACCGCTGAAGTTGAAATTGGCAAAGTGTACGAAGGCCCCGTCACCAAGTTGCTTGACTTTGGTGCCCTGATCAATTTGCTACCTGGCAAAGACGGCCTGTTGCACATCAGCCAAATCGCCCACGAGCGCGTTGAGAAGGTGTCTGACTACTTGAAAGAGGGTCAGATCGTCAAAGTCAAGGTGCTCGAGACCGACGAAAAAGGTCGTGTGAAGTTGTCCATGAAGGCGCTCATCGAGCGTCCCGAAGCACCTTCGCATTCTGAGTAAGCCATTGCTTAGAGCGCACAGAGCTTGATGGACACGACCATGAAGAAAAAGTTCATTGCAGGCAACTGGAAGATGAATGGCAGTTTGGCTGCCAACGCTTCTTTGTTGCAAGCACTGATAGACGGCAGCCAAGGCATGAATTGCTTGGCGGCTGTCTGTGTGCCTGCGGCTTATTTGTCGCAGGTGCAATCTTTGTTGGTCGGTCAATCGGTTTTTGCTTTGGGCTCGCAAGATGTGTCTGCACAAGAGGTGGGTGCCTTTACGGGTGAAATCTCTGCAGGCATGTTGAAAGATTTTGCGGTGCGCTATGCCATCGTTGGTCACTCAGAGCGCCGGCAATACCATTCAGAATCCGACAGTTTGGTGGCCCTCAAAGCGCAACGCGCTCTCAGTGCCGGCATCACCCCGATTGTGTGTGGGCGAAACTTTGGCCGAGCGCGATGCGGGCAAAACCGAAGAGGTGGTGAAGCGCCAAATGGCGGCTGTCATTCACACCAACGGTCATTGCATCAGCGAAATCGTGGTGGCCTATGAGCCCGTTTGGGCTATTGGTACTGGCCAAAATGCCACGCCAGATCAGGCTCAGGCTGTGCATGCTGTTTTGCGTGCCCAACTCAATGCCGCCTCGCCGCACGCAGATCGTGTTTCTATTTTGTACGGTGGCAGCATGAATGCCGCCAACGCGGCGAAATTGCTTGAGCAACCTGACATCGATGGTGGATTGATCGGCGGAGCCGCCCTCAAAGCACCTGACTTTTTGGCCATCATGGCCGCCGGTTCATTGACGCCCTCTGGGCGATCAGAACTTTAGACATTCAATAATTTGATTGGGAGCGATAAATGAACGCAATGATCACCGTCATTTTGGCCGTGCAAATGTTGTCGGCTTTGGCCATGATTGGCTTAATTTTGGTACAACATGGCAAAGGCGCTGACATGGGTGCTGCGTTTGGCAGTGGCAGTTCGGGCAGCCTGTTCGGCGCATCAGGCGGCGCCAATTTTCTGTCGCGCACCACAGCCGTCTTGGCCGCAGTGTTCTTTGTGTCAACTTTGATGTTGGCCTATTTCGGCAACCTGCGTCCTAGCAGCACAGGCAGTGTGCTTGAAGGTGCTGCCTTGGTGGCCCCTGCAGCCCCTGTGGATACCAGCCCTGCTGCGCAAATTCCCGGCAACACGCCCAGTGCGCCTGCGAACGCCACAATCAATTCTTCTGTGCCAACTCCTGCAAGTTCTAAGTAAGAATTCTGCACATTCTTTGCATCCTTGAATGCTCCGAAAATTTCCGTATTTACCCTTAAAGAACGCAGTGGTTTGAGGGTAAACTACGAGTTGTTCTGAGCGCCAATCCAACTTGTGGAAGCCTCATGCTATCGGAACAAAAAAGCCGCCGTCGTGGTGAAATTGGTAGACACGCTATCTTGAGGGGGTAGTGGCGAAAGCTGTGCGAGTTCGAGTCTCGCCGACGGCACCAACACAGATAGTCGCTGGTTGAACCATCTGGTGTTTCAGAGGTAAAAAAGTTCATGAGCCCCCTTGATCAGTACCTTCCTATCTTGTTGTTCATCTTGGTAGGTGTTGCCATTGGCATCATTCCTCAGGTGTTGGGGTATATCCTTGGCCCCAATCGCCCTGACGCTGCCAAAAACTCCCCCTATGAATGCGGCTTCGAAGCCTTCGAAGACGCCCGCATGAAATTTGATGTGCGCTACTACCTTGTGGCCATTCTGTTTATTTTGTTTGACCTCGAAATTGCTTTTTTGTTCCCTTGGGCCGTGGCTTTGAAAGAAGTGGGCCTAACGGGATTTATGGCGGTGCTTATTTTTCTGGCCATTCTGGTTGTGGGCTTTGTCTACGAGTGGAAAAAAGGCGCCCTTGATTGGGAATAAATTCCCATTCACCCTGACTCTGTGCTTCAACAAGGAAATCAACAATGATTGAAGGCGTGATGAAAGAAGGCTTTATCACCACGAGTTACGACTCGGTGGTGAACTGGGCCAAAACAGGCTCTTTGTGGCCCATGACTTTCGGCTTGGCTTGTTGTGCTGTCGAGATGATGCACGCTGCCACAGCCCGATACGATTTGGCTCGCTTTGGTGCCGAAGTATTTCGTGCCAGCCCCCGTCAAAGTGATTTGATGATTGTGGCCGGCACCCTCACCAACAAAATGGCGCCAGCGCTGCGCAAGGTCTACGATCAAATGTCAGAGCCGCGTTGGGTCATCTCCATGGGCTCTTGCGCCAATGGCGGCGGCTACTACCACTACAGTTATTCGGTGGTTCGTGGATGCGACCGCATCGTGCCTGTCGATGTGTATGTGCCAGGTTGCCCGCCCACGGCAGAGGCCCTCATTTACGGCATCATTCAGTTGCAGCAAAAAATTCGCCGCACCAATACCATTGCGCGTGTTTGAAAGAAGCCTCATGACTTTTTCAATTCACCCCCTTCAACTGCAACAAAACTTGGTCCAAATTTTGGGTGATCAGGTCACAGACATTTTGGTGGCTTTGGATGAGGTGACCGTCAAAGTGCCGGCGGCCCACTACGTCCAAGTGATGCAAACCTTGCGTGACCATGCCGAATGTCAATTTGAGCAATTGATCGATTTGTGCGGCGTGGATTATTCCACTTACGGTGATGTGGGCACCGAGGGTCCGCGCTTTGGTGTGGTGGTGCACTTGTTGTCCATTAGCCTGAATCAACGGGTGCGTGTCATGGTTTTGTGCCCTGAAGACGATCTGCCCATGGTGCAATCGGTGAACGAATTGTGGAACTCGGCTAACTGGTATGAGCGCGAAGCCTTCGATCTTTATGGCATCGTGTTTGAAGGACACCAAGATTTGCGTCGCATTCTCACCGACTATGGCTTCATTGGCCATCCCTTTCGCAAAGATTTTCCAGTCTCGGGTCATGTCGAAATGCGCTACGACGCCGAGCGTGCCCGGGTCATTTACGAGCCGGTGTCCATCGAGCCTCGTGAAATCACGCCACGGATCATCCGCGAAGAAAAATACGGAGGTCTGCATTGAACGCTTAAGCGTTTGTGTTGAACAACATGGCCGAAATTAAAAACTACACCCTGAACTTTGGACCGCAGCACCCTGCGGCTCACGGCGTTTTGCGCTTGGTGCTCGAGCTCGATGGCGAGGTGGTGCAGCGCGCCGACCCGCACATTGGCCTCTTGCACCGCGCCACAGAAAAGCTAGCAGAAACCAAAACCTACATTCAATCCTTGCCTTACATGGACCGCCTGGACTATGTGTCCATGATGTCCAACGAGCATGCTTACTGCTTGGCCTTGGAAAAAATGTTGGGCATTGATGTCCCCATTCGTGCGCAATACATCCGCGTCATGTTTGCCGAAATCACCCGCTTGCTCAACCACCTGATGTGGTTGGGATCGCACGCCAACGATTGCGGCAGCTCCACCGTTTTGATTTACACCTTCCGTGAACGCGAAGATTTGTTCGACATGTACGAGGCTGTATCGGGCGCTCGCATGCACGCGGCCTACTTCCGTCCAGGAGGTGTCTATCGCGATTTGCCAGACACCATGGCGCAGTACCAAGTTAACAAAATCAGAAATGCCAAAGCCATTGCCGAGTTGAATGCCAACCGCCAAGGCTCTTTGCTTGACTTTATTCAAGACTTCACCAACCGTTTTCCTCATTGCATTGACGAGTACGAAACACTGCTCACAGACAATCGCATTTGGAAGCAGCGCACAGTGGGTGTGGGTGTGGTGTCGCCCGAGCGTGCGCTCAATTTGGGCATGACGGGTCCCATGTTGCGGGGCTCCGGTATTGCTTGGGACTTGCGCAAGAAGCAGCCCTATGATGTCTACGACCAAGTGAATTTTGATGTGCCGGTGGGCAAAACGGGCGACAGCTACGATCGCTACTTGGTTCGCATGCAAGAGATGCGTGAATCGAATGGCATCATTCAACAATGCATTCAATGGCTGAAAGCCAACCCTGGTCCTGTGATCACCGACAACCAAAAGGTGGCGCCGCCAGCGCGCGAGTCTATGAAATCCAACATGGAAGGTTTGATTCACCACTTCAAACTTTTCACAGAAGGCTTCCATGTGCCCAAAGGCCAAGCCTATGCGGCCGTCGAGCACCCCAAAGGTGAGTTTGGTATTTACCTCGTGAGTGACGGTGCCAACAAACCCTACCGCTTAAAAATTCGTGCCCCGGGCTATGCCCACCTGGCGACCCTTGATGAAATGGCCCGTGGCCACATGTTGGCCGACGCAGTGGCCATCATCGGCACCATGGACATTGTGTTTGGAGAGATTGACAGATGATCTCTGATGCGACCAAAGCCCGCTTCGCTCGCGAAGTGGCCAAATTTCCCGCCGATCAAAAGCAGTCTGCCGTCATGGCGTGCTTGGCCATCGTGCAGCAAGAGCTCGGTTGGGTCAGTTCTGAAAGTGAAAAAGAAGTGGCCGATTATCTGGGCATGGCGCCCATGGCTGTGCACGAGGTCACAACTTTTTACAACATGTACAACCAGCAAAAATTGGGCAAGTTCAAGCTGAACGTGTGCACCAATTTACCTTGCCAGTTGCGTGGCGGCCAGCAGGCGCTGGCTCATTTGCAAAAACGTTTGGGCATTCAAGTGGGCGAAACCTCTGCAGATGGCCTGTTCACATTGCAGCCCAGCGAATGCCAAGGTGCATGCGCAGATGCGCCTGTGTTGTTGGTCAACGATCGCACCATGTGCAGCTTCATGAGCAACGATAAGCTCGATGAATTGGTCGATACATTGCAAAAATCGGGAGGCGCAGTATGAGCTCTGGTTTGAATCAGTTGTTGTCGCGTTTTGCGGCCACCGGCCAAGAAACTGCTTTTCACGCGCGTCACATCAACCCCCAAATTTTGGCGGGTTTGGACGGCCACAACTGGGGTCTCAAAGATTACGAAGCCCGAGGTGGATACCAAGCTTTGCGTAAAATTTTGGGCCAAGACGGTGGTGAAGGCTTGACACAAGAACAAGTCATTGCCACGGTGAAAGAATCTGCGCTGCGCGGTCGCGGTGGTGCGGGTTTCCCAACGGGCCTGAAGTGGAGCTTTATGCCGCGTCAGTTTCCGGGTCAAAAGTACTTGGTATGCAATTCTGACGAAGGCGAACCAGGCACTTGCAAAGACCGCGACATCATGCAATTCAATCCGCACATCGTGATTGAAGGCATGGCCATCGCCGCTTATGCCATGGGCATCAACGTGGGTTACAACTACATCCACGGCGAAATTTTCCAAACCTACGAACGCTTTGAAGCCGCACTGGAAGAAGCACGTGCAGCAGGCTACCTGGGTGACAAGATCTTGGGCAGCAACTTCAACTTTCAGTTGCATGCCTCTCATGGTTTTGGGGCATACATCTGCGGCGAAGAAACCGCTTTGCTCGAATCCTTGGAAGGCAAAAAAGGCCAGCCACGCTTCAAGCCACCGTTTCCCGCCAGCTTCGGTTTGTACGGCAAGCCCACCACCATCAACAACACCGAAACCTTTGCCGCGGTTCCTTGGATCATTCGCCATGGGGGTCAAGCGTATTTGGAATGCGGCAAGCCCAACAACGGCGGTACCAAAATTTATTCCATCAGTGGCGATGTCGAGCGTCCCGGCAATTACGAAATTCCCATGGGCACGCCTTTTGCCAAGCTTTTGGAGTTGGCCGGTGGCATGCGCGGTGGCCGCAACTTGAAAGCGGTCATCCCTGGCGGCTCTTCAGCGCCTGTTTTGCCTGCCAACATCATGATGGACATCACCATGGACTATGACTCGATTGCCAAGGCTGGCTCTATGCTTGGCTCAGGTGCGGTCATCGTCATGGACGATACCCGTTGCATGGTCAAGTCTTTGCAGCGTTTGTCTTATTTCTATTCCCACGAATCGTGTGGTCAGTGCACCCCTTGCCGTGAAGGCACAGGCTGGCTGTGGCGCATGGTCGATCGCATTGAAAATGGTCATGGCCGCGCAAGCGACCTCGACCTCTTGAACTCGGTGGCAGACAACATTCAAGGCCGCACCATTTGCGCTTTGGGTGATGCCGCCGCCATGCCTGTGCGCGGAATGATCAAACATTTCCGTCACGAATTTGAGTACCACGTTGAGCACAAGACCTGCATGGTCCCTGCTTACGTATGAGACGGCAGAACGACCATGGTTGAAATTGAACTAGACGGCAAAAAAGTTGAAGTCTCAGAAGGCAGCATGATCATGCATGCCGCTGAAAAGGCCGGCACTTACATTCCTCACTTCTGCTATCACAAGAAATTGAGCATTGCGGCCAACTGCCGCATGTGTTTGGTCGATGTGGAGAAAGCACCCAAAGCCATGCCTGCCTGCGCGACGCCTGTCACGCAGGGCATGATTGTCCGGACCAAGACCGACAAGGCCATCAAGGCACAGCAGTCGGTGATGGAGTTCTTGCTCATCAATCACCCCCTCGATTGCCCTATTTGTGATCAAGGCGGTGAATGTCAATTGCAAGATTTGGCCGTGGGTTATGGCGGCTCCAAGTCACGCTACGAAGAAGAAAAGCGCGTGGTCTTCCACAAAGATGTGGGTCCGCTCATCAGCATGCAAGAGATGAGTCGTTGCATTCACTGCACACGTTGTGTTCGCTTTGGTCAAGAAGTGGCAGGCGTCATGGAGTTGGGCATGTCACACCGCGGTGAGCATGCCGAAATTGAAACCTTTGTGGGCCAATCGGTTGACTCTGAACTCTCTGGCAACATGATTGACAT
>Ga0114960_10003876_pt1 | contig 11325 bp, 9 predicted proteins | sample C_130625_MF_Meta_FD_92637 | JGI IMG/M metagenome (GOLD analysis project Ga0114960, IMG submission 92637) | Freshwater microbial communities from Lake Croche, Canada to study carbon cycling - C_130625_MF_MetaG | ecosystem: Environmental > Aquatic > Freshwater > Lake | place: Lake Croche, Canada...
AGTGAGCGTTCCTGTCAGCGCAGCCGATGACGCGAAGAAATAGACGCCTGGCGTGAGTGTGAGTCCCCCGAGATCCGTACCGGTCAAGGTCCCCGTGCGGGACAAGGCTGCGGCGGCGTTGTACGCACTGGTGAGATCAGTCTGCGCCTGAAGCGCGACAGCGTCCGCGACGTCGCCGAGATCATCCGCGTGTCGCTGGCGGAATGACCTTGCAACACGCCCGGGTCGCTCAACCCGCCAACGAAATCGGAGCCGTGCGTTCGGCCGGCTGCTCACCCTTCCAGAATCGCACGCGAGCCCAATGGGAACCGGGAAGACACACAGGTTGAAAACCTGTGCTACGAGAGGCCGCGAGCCTCGCCCACAAGCCTGCGCGAAGCATGGTACGGGTGGGAGAGCGTTTCCACTCGAATGCCCTAGCTGTGGCGGCGACGCAGCACGAGCACTGTCATGCCGGCACTGGCCACGAGAGCCATGACCGAAGACGGTTCGGGAACGATGATCTGGGTCCACGAGAGTCCATACGCCTCCGCCGTGACGGGCGTTGCACCGACGTCGTAGACCATGGCGGGGAGCGTCACACGGAGGCCGTAGTCGCCGGCGGCGGGCAGCAGGAACCGGAGGAACTCGGCGTTGTTGTAGGTGCTCGTGGATTCCGCCACGAGGGTCGCGAAACTCCCGTTCACGACCCTCCAGACCTGCAGATCGAGGTTGGCGAACGCCGAGCGGCTGCCGGTGTCGGAGCCCGCGTCGAAGGCGCCGTCGGCAAACCAGTTGAGCGCCACCTGGAGTTCGTTGCTCGTCGTAAGCGGAGCGGCAAATGAATAATCGACGTGGCCCCCCACGCCGATCGAGCCCAGGTCCCAGCCGCTGGAGCCGATGACCCCGCCCGACGTGCCCGCCACGTCCATGGTGGCGCCATTGACGTACGTCAGGCCGGCTGCCGCCAGGTCGATCACGCCCGCACCGGTCGCGTAGTCGAGCGACTGCGTGGTCCGCAGCACCCCGCCCACCGTGGCCTGGCCGTTGGTCCAGCCGTCGGATGGCGCGGAGGTCGCCATCAACACGGCCTTCACCACCCGTGAGTCGAGGGCCGTGCCGGGCACGAAGCTCAGCCCCTTCGCGGCATCCTTCATGAGCGCCACGCCCCCCGCGACCGTGGGCGACGCGAAACTCGTGCCGTCCATGTTGGTGAAATACCGGTCGGTGGGGGAAGGGTTCTGCGTGTACTGAGGAAACGGGCCGAGCCCTCCGGTGGGGCCGAGGTACGCCGCAAGAAAGTCATCCTCGCCGGGGGCGGCAACGTCGACCGCGGCACGGACGCCTGCAAGCATGGTGTTCGTCGCCGGGTTGTAGAAATCGACCGCCCCGCGTGATGAGAAACTCGAGGGCGTGCGGAAGTTCGCTCCCCCGACGCTGCCGACCGTGATGCCGTTGTAGCCGTCTCCGGGCGCAGAGGCGGCACCGGCCCCGTCGTTGCCGGCCGCCGCTACGAACGTCACATTCGGACGCTGAACGGCGAGCGCGTCGATCGCGACCGATTCGTCTTCGAGGGCGGCCGGGTCGGAGGACCCAAAACTGCTGTTGATGACGTCGCAGCTCGTGCCGCCGATGCCCTGGAAAAACTGCCGGTAGACGGGGATGGTCGACTGCGGCGTCGTGTCGAACGAGCCGATACTGTTCACATCGGTGGAAAAACGCGTCGCGATCGCACCCGACCACAGTTTCGCCAGCGGAGCCATGCCCGCCCCGACGTAGGAGTAGCCCGCCGCCGAGCTGCCCGTCGCGGCGACGTACCCCGTGCCGGCCAGGACGTGCCCGACCATCGTCGCGTGGAAGTCGTACGCGCCAGCCACGCCCGTGCCGGCGACTTTCCGCTCCACGGCGGGGCCCAAGCCCAGGCCCGAGCGATCAAACACACTGTGACCGTCCCAGACATACCCGGCCTCGACATTGCCGACGACCGTCGAACCACCGAAGAAGCCGCTGTTGTAGAAGATGCCCGCGCCGACGGCGTTGTTGACGAACGTGAAGGGGCCGGTCGGATAAGGTCCCGCCACGAAGGCACCTCGGGCAAACGTGTCGGCGGTGCCGCCGCAGCAGACATCGGCACCAGCTGCGAGGAACAGCGTCGTGAAGCAGACGGCGACGAGGTGCCATTGGGGCCGGATCCCGGCGCCATCGCTCTCGGCGAGGGATTTCTGCATGAGCGACACCGGCCCTGGGAACAACGTGCCCGGGCAAAAGTGTAAACCGCAACTGGGATCTTCACAACGAATCGGCGCTGCCCGCCATGGAATCGGTCTATCCTGTTCGGCGGACGTTTTCCGGCAACGAACGCCGGATCGTATCGAGCCGCTCCACTGGGCAACACACCGAGGGATTCATGACTTCCGCACGCCAACGCACTCCCCCGGTCGCCTCGCTGCTACCGCTCCTGGTGGCCCTGCTCGCGACGCCGGCGATCGCCGCCGGCAAGCCGATGAAGGTCTATGTCCTTGCCGGCCAATCGAACATGGAGGGCCAGGCGGTCGTGGACCTTGACGGCAAGGATTACAACGACGGCAAGGGAACGCTCGTCGCGCTGCACGCGGATCCGGCCAAGGCCGCGGGCATGGCACACCTGAAGGCGGCCGATGGCACATGGCGCGTGCGCGACGACGTCTGGATGTGGTATCAGCCCGAAGCGGCGCCACTCCAGGCCGGCCCCTTGGCGGTCGGGTATACGGTGTATGGCGACGCGCACCACTTCGGTCCCGAGCTCGAGTTCGGGCACGTCGTCGGTGAGGCCGTCGAGAACGAAGTGATGCTCGTGAAGACGGCATGGGGCGGCAAGAGCCTGTTCGCCGACTTCCGGCCGCCGTCTTCGGGTGGAAAGACCGGCGTGTACTACACGCGGATGATCGCCCAGATCCGCGAGGCGGTCGGCAGCATCAAGGCGCGATTCCCACAGTCGAAAGCGGAAGGCCACGAGCTCGCAGGCTTCGTCTGGTATCAGGGCTGGAACGACGGCTGTGATCCCCAGCGCGCCGCCCCCGCGTATGAGCAGAACCTCGTGAACCTGATCCACGACGTCCGCAGTGACCTCGCTGCTCCGGGGTTGCCCGTGGTCGTCGGCGAGTTGACGGGCCCGTGGGTCGACGCACCCGATGGATGGGCGGCAGTCCGCACGGCGCAGGCCGCCGCAGCAGCGCGGCCGGAGTTTCAGGGAAACGTGGTCTTCGTGCCCACGCACCAGTTCGTGCGGGCCGCCGAAGACTCGCCGAATCCCGGGCACGGGCACCACGAGTTCGGCAACGCCGAAACGTGCTTCCTTGTGGGCGAGGCGCTCGGCCGCGCGATGCTGTCGCTGACGCCTGACGCCGCGCGGGCGCCCTGATCACGACTGCCAAGGGACGGCCGCAGCATCAGCCGCAGAGCGGCAGGGCCCGCGCGATCCGCGCCAGCGACTTCTCGCGGCCGAGGATCGCCAGGCAGTCGTAGAGGCCCGGGCCCACCGTCTTGCCCGTCACCGCCACGCGGACGGCGTGGATGATGTCGCCCACCTTCACGCCCGCCGCCTCGACCACCTGCTTGAGTGCGGCCTCGAGCATCGCCGGCTCAAACGGCTCCGCCGCCTCGATGGCCGTGGCATAGGCCCGCAGGAGATCGCCCACGCCCGGCTTCGCCAGCCGCTGCTTCACCGCCGCCTCGTCCATCGCCGGCTCATCCACGAGAAAGAAGTCGGCGTAGGCGAGGATGTCGCCCGCCACCTTGAGCCGGTCGCCCGAAGCCTCGATCACCTTCCGCACGGTCTCCACCGCGTGAGCCGGCGGCGGATCGGCGACGAGCGTCGCCTTCACGAGGAAGGGGAGCATCAGGGCGAGCTTCTCGTCGGTCGAGAGCGCCGCCATGTAGTGGTCTTGCACCGCCCAGAGCTTCTTGGGATCGAAGCTCGCCGGCGACGAGTTGATCCGCTCGAGCGTGAAGTGCTTCACGAGTTCGTCCCGCGAGAAGAACTCCGTCTTGTCGTCGTAGGACCAGCCGAGGAGCGACAGGTAGTTGTCGATCGCCCAGGGCAGGTAGCCGACCTCGCGGTAGAAGTCGACGATCACCGGATTGAAGGTGTCGGCCTCGGCCTTGAGCCCCACCCGCTCCGCGATCCGCTGACCGTGGTCCATCACCTGTTTGAAATCGGCGTTCTTGAGGTACTGGGCCAGTTTCCGCTTGGAGAGCTTCGTGCGGCTCCCGGGCTCGGCCACGAGCGGCAGGTGGGCGTAGGCCGGCAGCGCATACCCCAGCGACAGCGCGATGAAGGCCTGCCGCGGCGTGTTGGAGAGGTGCTCCTCGGCGCGGATCACGTGCGTGATGGCGAGGTCGTGGTCGTCCACCACGCTCGCCAGGTGATAGAGGCAGGAGCCGTCGGCCCGCTGGATCACGTGGTCCTGCTCGCGATCCCACGCAAACTCCACCCGGCCGCGGACGGCGTCGTCGATGACGAGCGCGCCCTCGCGGGGCATCTTCAGCCGCACCACGCTCTGCCGCCCTTCGGCCTCTAACCGCCGCGCCGTCTCGTCGTCAAACGCGGCGAACCGCCGACTGTAGAGAAACGGCTTTCCTGCGGCCTGGGCCGCCTTGCGTTCCTCGTCGAGTTCCTCGGGCCGCGCAAAGTCGCGGTAGGCGTGGCCCGACGCGAGCAGCTGCGTTGCGGCTGCCTTGTGCCCCGCCGCCCGCTGCGACTGGTAGTAGGGCGCGTGCGGCCCGCCTACGCCCGGTCCCTCGTCCCAATCGATGCCCAGCCATGTGAGCCCGTCGAGGATCGGCTGGAGCGCGGTGTCGATGTTCCGTTCGGCGTCGGTGTCGTCGATCCGCAGGATGAACTGGCCGCCCCGCTGCCGGGCGAAGAGCCAGTTGAACAGCGCCGTGCGGACGCCGCCAATGTGGAGGTAGCCGGTGGGGCTCGGCGCGAAGCGGGTGCGGACGGTCATCGTATCGGCATCTCCTGATGGCAACGTGACGCCCGTTGTCGGCTCCCAACGCCAGTGCCGTCAATGCTCGAGCGCGAAGCGAACCGAAAAGGCACACAGGTTGACGACCAACACAGCCGCTGTGCTACGAGAACAGGCAGCGAGGGGCTGCCCGTGCCCGGGAGCCGGGCTATGGGAGCAAGCGAAGCCACGATGGCGAAGCGCAGCGGACATGCAGTGAGTCGAGGCCTGGAGGGCCGAGACGAACGTCCGGCGATGGGCATGGGCAGCCCCGAGCGTGACGCAACGCTCATGGGCACAGGTTGACAACCTGTGCTACGAGAGGCGGTGCTACGAGAAGCGGTGTGACGAAGAGAGGCAGCGAGGGGCTGCCCACATCCACGGCGGCTCACGCCGCGGCGCCGCTCATCCGGGCCAGTTTCCGCAGCCGCTTCCGCTCGGCCTTCGAGAGGTGCCGCTGCTCCTCCTGCTCCGACCCGTCGGTGTATTCGGTCTCCGAATCATCGCCTGTCGCCGCCTCGCGGTCGAAGGCCGAGGAATCGACGTCGTCGTCTTCCATCGTGGGCGCCGCCGGCTTCGCGGCATCCGCCTTGGCGGGCTTCGCGGCCTTCGGCTTCGCCACACCGCACTGGCCGCGGACCTCGCGGATCACCGATCGTGCCGCGGCGAGCATCGCCGCGAAAGCGAAGGCTGCTCCAAACGACCAGGCCGCGATGCCGACGGCCACGATTCGGTCCCGGCCGTCGGCCAGGCACGTCGCCGCAGCCGACGCTCCCCAGGCCGCCACCGCGAGCGACAGCCAGATCGACGTGGCGAGCCGCTCGTGGAGCGGCAGCACGGCCCAGAGCGACACGGCGACGACGACGAGTGACGAGATCGCCACCCACCAGCCGATGCCGTTGGGCCCGAGCACGATCCCCGTCGCATCCGAGAACACCGCAGCCACGAGGCGGCCGACAGGCACGACCCCGTCGCAGGCCGTGGCGACGAGCACGAAGGCCATCCAGCCCCAGGCGCGGAAGCGGCCGTTGAAGTCGTCGCGGCGGTGACGCCGCATCAGCCTCACGATCAAGGCCACACCCGCCGCCGCCACGAGCAGTGTCTGCGCGAGCCAGATCTGCAGCGACGCGATGCCGAGCGGATCGAACACCGCTCCGGCCGCCGCCACCGTGCGGGCGAACCGCCCACCACCGACAAACAGGTCGCGACCGAAGAACGGCCCGCTGCAGGCGGCTGCCACGATGCCGCCAAGCGGCACGAGCACGGCGGCGATCGCCAACGACAGGCCGCCGAGCCCCGTGGGCAGGAGCACGGCCGGCCCGCGCTGCTTCTCGGGAAGCGCGTCGGGGTCGTAGGCGGCGCTGGCGCGGGGAGAGTCGGAGGCGGGCGCGTCGGCCTGCCCGGCCGACCGCTTCCACGATACGACCAGACGACGACGCTGGTCGCGCCGCTGGTTCGACGAGAGGGACATGACGCTGCTCGAATCCGTTCGAGGTCTGAATGTCGCCGGCATTCCTTGCCGACGGGGACGCGCTGCGTCCCGACACAGGCCGATCGCGATCGCCCGAAGGCAACGCGCCGGCCCCTGACCGGAACATTCGACCGAACCGCTCGGGTTCGTTCAGCCGACGGCCCGCCAACCCGAGAGAAGGCACGCCGGGCAGGTTCGGTACGGTCGGTGTCCGTGGCACGTCCGGCGCAATCGCGTCGATCCGCGCAGTCTCGCGCCGCGGCAGGATTTGCCGCCCCCGGGCGGGTCGGCTACGATCCTGCCTCACGAGCCAATCCCGATCATCCCCGTTTTGGAGCCCCGCCATGGCCTACACGCTGCCCCCGCTGCCTTACGCCTTCGACGCGATGGAACCCTACATCGATGCCCGCACGATGGAGATCCACCACGACAAGCACCACGCGGCCTACGTGACCAACGTGAACAAGGCTCTCGAGGCGCACGCCGACCTCGCAGCCCTGCCGGTGGAGAAACTGATCGCCGACCTCGAGAAGGTGCCGGAGGGGATCCGCACGGTGGTGCGCAACAATGGCGGCGGCCACGCCAACCACACGCTGTTCTGGGAGTCGCTCGGCAAGGGCAAGGGGGGTGAGCCCTCCGGGGAGCTCGCCGAGGCTGTGCGTTCCGTGTTCGGCGACTTCGCCAAGTTCAAGGAAGAGTTCACGAAGGCGGCCATGGGCCGGTTCGGCAGCGGCTGGGCATGGCTCTCCGCCGACAAGACCGGCAAACTGCTGATCGAGAGCACCGCCAACCAGGACAGCCCGATCATGCACGGCAACACGCCGCTCCTCGGCCTCGACGTCTGGGAGCACGCGTATTACCTGCTCTACCAGAACCGCCGGGCCGACTACGTCGGCGCGTTCTACAACGTGATCGACTGGGACGCGATCGGAAAGCGGTTCGCCACGGCGAAGAAGTAGCGTCCTGAGACGGCTCGGTCCGATGGCTTCGCCCATCGGGCTCCGGACGGGGTTGACGCGCCTCCGGCCGGGATCCTATTTCCCCCATTTCCAGGGTGAAAGGATCCCGTCCGGAGACATTCCATGGCGTCGGCGTCATCGCAGCGATTCAGTTTCGGCCCTTCGGCCCGAGGACTCTTCGTGGTCCTCCTTGCCGTCGCCGCGGTCGGCTGCAAGTCGGGGAGTTCATGGACGGCCAAGCCCTCCTGGTGGACGTTCGGTGGTGGCGGTGAGGATCCCGCAAAACTCGCCGCAGCGCCCCCCGCCCCGACCGACGTGACGAAGCCCTCGGCGACCGCCAAGCCCTACCCCACGACCACCACGCCCGAAGGCTACGTCCTGGAAAACGCCCAGCGGGAGGGCCAGACGCAGGTGGCGTCATCGGCATCGCGGGCCCCGACGACCCCGGCGGCCGAACCGGCCGCGATCACCTACGGATCGAAGCCTGCTGCTGTCGCGGCCACGCCGGCGCCCCCACCTCAGATGACGGCGGCGAGTGCCGGCGGCGGCGGCAACCTGTCGGGCATTGCTCCGCAGATCGGTCCCTACGGGGCTCCGCCGGGCTCGGCACCGCTTGAACAAACGCTTCCGTCATCGGTTCCTGGAAGTTCCGTCGCCGCTGCGCCCGCCGAGGCCGCGGGCGTCCGCATGGCAGATGCCCGCGTTGCGGACAGCTGGGCGGCCGCGCCAGCCGCAGCGCCGCCGATGTCTGGCGACAGCCGCTACGCCACCAGCCCTGGCAGCAGGTTCGCGGGGGCATCGGTATCGCCGATGCCACAGACGGCTCCCATCACCACCTCCGCTCCAGTCACCGCCTCTGCTCCCATCACCGCATCCGCTCCCGCCTTCCCGGCCATCACGCCAGCCGCACCCGCCGCGGTCGCGCCACCTGGATCCGCCGATCCACTGGCAGCCCCGGCAGTTGGACCGACGGCCGCGCCGTCATCGCTTGCACCGCCAACGCCCACGCGGCGTGCCGACCCTGGGTATCGCCCCGGCGGCACGTCGAGCTACCGACCGAGCCGCACGATCCTCGCCGGCGATGACGGTGCGGAGCCGGCCGCGATCCAGCCGGTGTCGTTCGAGATGCCGATGAACCAGAGCCCGTGACCCGTCCGGATCAGCTGTGATCCTCAGGCTCCCGTTCCGGCTTCGCGAAAGCCGAAGGCCGTGTGGCCTCGGGTGTGGTCACGCAGGACGCCGCTCGCCGGCGTTGGGCTTGGACGAACCCGTCACCAGCCCATGACCATATTCGACTCGATCACCTTACGGGCCCGATCGAGATCGTCGCCCGTCTCGTGCATATAGAGCCGGATCGCGTGCACCTTGTCGCCCGCGGCCTTGGCCAGGCACTCGCGGGCGGTGCCGCAGGGATTCGACCGGGAGTCGTTGATGCCGAGGGCCGACTTCGAGATCACCCACGAATCGCGTGGCCGACGAGTGAGCCGCACGATCTTCTCGCCGGGATAGGCGTCGTGCACCACCGCCGACGCGGCCTGCTCGTCGGCGGCCCATGAAATAATGATGTGGGCGTCGGTCTCGATCTCGAATAGCGGCATGCCAAGGTGCTCCTGAAGCTTGTTCGGAGGGTACGGCAAGTGGTTCCAGCCGTCAAACCGCCGGCGGTTTACAATCCAGGAGTCCCGTCACGGCCGCAGCCGCGGGGAAATCACGATCCGCTCGCGGCAGCACGAACCGCACGATGAAGTACGACCGCCTCGGCTTTCCGATCCCACCGGAATTCACGCCGCCCGACGAACGGGCGACGCCCGTGCCGGCGCGCCGCATCGCACCGCTGGGCGGGAGCGGCGTGGAGCCCGTGCCGCCTCGGCGGTCGGCGGGCCGCATGAAGAAACTGCTCCTCGTGGGCGTGCTCGCCGCCGTGGTCGTGCCCGGCGTGCTGGCCCCCGGCGTGATGCCGGCGATTCGCGATGCCGTCGTGCAGTGGTCGCTCGAGCAGGCGATCGCCCATGAGGGACGCGGCGACGTGCGATCCGCCGTTCGCGACCTCAGCCGTGCGATCGGCTGGGCAGGACGCGACGCCGAACGCCGCTGCCGGCTGCTCTGCTGGCGGGCCATGCTGCGGATCGAGAATCGTGACCCACGCGGTGCGATGGAGGATGCCGACGCGGCGTTGGCGATCGCCCCCACACTGACGCAACCCCGCCGTGTCAGGGCGCTGGCCCGCGTGATCCTCAACGAACCCGACGGGGCGCTCGCCGACGCCCAGACGGCAGTCGAGCTTGCCGGCCCCAACGACCCCGAGGCCGTCAACCACCGGGCCTACATCCGCGCGCTCGTGGGCCGCGACCTCGAAGCGGCGCTCGTCGACGTCGACACCGCTCTTGCGGAGGACGGCTCCGGACCCGCCGAGTTTCTCGACACGAAGGGGTTTGTCCTCCACCTCCTTGGCCGGCACCACGAGGCCGTCGACCTCCTCAATGTCGCCATCGATCTCACGCAGAAAGATCGCCGTGAACTCGTCTCGCTCGCGGGCCATGCCGATCCCGACGAACTCGCCTATCGCCTGCGGTCGCTCGACCATGGCCTGGCCGTGATGCTCCACCACCGAGGCATGGCATGCCAGTCGCTCGGCCTGGCGGGGCAGGCCCGCCAGGATTTCGAGACGGCCGAACACAAGGGTTATGCGCCCGAGAGGGGCATTTTCTGACGCCGTTGTGCCGCCGTCTGGCCGTGGCCCACGCGGTCGCTATACTCGTGCTCGACGAGGTGGACACCCGCTCTGGGGTTCGCCGAAAACGCGGTCTCCGTGGTTTTCGGCCCCAACACGGGGGTGTAGCTCAGTTGGTTAGAGCGCCAGCCTGTCACGTTGGAGGCCGCGGGTTCGAGTCCCGTCACCCTCGCTCGTCCACTCGTCGGCCCGCATGATGCTTCCTGGTACCGCCATCGTCACCGGCGCGGCCAGCGGCCTCGGCCGGGCCATCGCCGACGCCCTTCTGGCTGACGGCTGGACGGTCGCCTGCGTCGACCTTTCCGACCCGCTCGACCGTTGGGCCGTCGAGCGTCCAGCCGGCAGTCGCGAGCAGCGAATCGCGATGGACGTTCGCGACGGCGGGGCCTGGCAGGCACTTCACGATCGCCTCCGCCATGAGTGGCGCGACCTCGACCTGCTCGTCAACGCGGCCGGCGTCGGCGCCACCGGCGTGGTGGGAACGCTCCCGGAACTGCAGTGGCGACGAGTGATCGACACCAACCTGATCGGCACCGCGCTCGGCTGCGAGACCTTCGTGCCGTGGCTGCGGGCCAATCACCGCCAGGCCCACCTTGTGAACGTCGCCTCGATCGCGGCCGTCCTCGCGCCGGCGTCGATGGCCGCGTACTCGGCGAGCAAGGCGGGCGTGGTCGCGCTCTCGGAGGCGATCGCCGCCGAGTGCCCGCGACGGCGGCCGGGCGTGACGATCGTCTGCCCCGGCTTCTTCCGCTCGGGCCTGCTCGACACCTGGCACTTCACCTCATCGGTCGAGAAGCGGGAGGCCGGCCGGCGGATGGCGATCACCTGGTGGACGAGCGACCGCGTCGCCCGCCGCGTGCTCCGTGCGGTTCGCCGGAATCGTCGCTACGTCGTGGTCGGTCTGCAGGCCCGCTGGGTCTGGCGGCTGAAGCGGCTCGCCCCGCGGTTCACCACGTTCCTGATGCGAGTGGCGTACCGGCGGCTGAAGTAGCGCGGCCTTTCGAACTTGTAGCACAGGTTTTCAACCTGTGTGAATCTCCGCAGGTTACCAACCTGCGGCTACTGCCCCTCGTAGCACAGGTTGTCAACCTGTGCCGAATCTCCGCAGGTTGCCAACCTGCGGCTACTGCCCCTCGTAGCACAGGTTGTCAACCTGTGCCGAATCTCCGCAGGTTGCCAACCTGCGGCTACTGCCCC
>Ga0114960_10003878_pt1 | contig 11321 bp, 20 predicted proteins | sample C_130625_MF_Meta_FD_92637 | JGI IMG/M metagenome (GOLD analysis project Ga0114960, IMG submission 92637) | Freshwater microbial communities from Lake Croche, Canada to study carbon cycling - C_130625_MF_MetaG | ecosystem: Environmental > Aquatic > Freshwater > Lake | place: Lake Croche, Canada...
CCTAGCCATGGTCGAGAACAAGATCTTTATTGGTAACGGCAACATCATCAGTTTGATTCTACAAGACGAATTGTTACATAAAGGATGGACTGCCTATATTATCAATCAAGTGGTCAAAGAAGATCCTCGATTTGCCAACGCAAAACTTGATTGCGAGGCCGAAGTGTATCAAATGTACTTAGATGTTATTCGCGAAGAAAAAGATTGGGCAGTCTATCTGTTTAAGAAAGGGCCTGTGATTGGACTTAACGCAAATATTCTTATGGACTTTGTGGATTACACCGCAGTTAACGCACTTAAAGACATTGGAATCAAATATCAGGCAAGTGCTCCAAAGTCAACTCCCATTCCTTGGTTTAATAAACACAGTGATACCAGTAAAAAACAAACGGCACTGCAAGAAAACGAATCGACAAACTATGTAATAGGCATCATGGGTGAAGGTATTGACTACGATCAGCTACCGGTGTTATAATCTAGTATGGAAACTCCAATCAAAATTGCCGTCATTGGCACTGGAACCGCCGGGGTACTAAGTCTATCTAGGCTTATATCGGGTTGTCCTCCTAACTATCATTTCTACAGTATTCATGATCCTAACACACCTATACTAGGTATCGGGGAAAGTACTACTATTGCCGGCCCTAACGCTTTATGGCTCGGTACTAGATTTAGTCTTATGACTGACAGTCAAGAGCTAGATGCTACAATAAAGTTAGGTGTGCGTTATACTGGCTGGAGAGAGCATGACTTTGACAGTCACATACCTCCCCCATACGCGGCCATGCATTTTAATAATTTTAGAATCAAAGAATTTTCGTTTGAAAGAATGAGAGGCCTGTGGGGCGAAAGATTCCATGAGATTATAGGCCGTGTGGATGCTATCGATAATAATGAAAACTGTGCTAAATTGCATATGGATTCCGGAGACGTATTAGAGTTCGATTATGTAATGGATTGCAGAGGTTATCCTGAAGACTACTCAGACTACCACCAAGCTATTATTCCAGTTAACCATTGCTTGGTTAATACTATAAACAAGCCAGGCGCCTGGGAATATACGTGGCACGTAGCCCATCGTAATGGTTGGATGTTTGGTATTCCGCTGTCTACTAGACAAGGGTGGGGTTACTTGTATAATGATACTATTACTGAACGCGAAGACGCTGTAGATGATATCGCTGAAAGATTTAAAACATCGCCAAGTGATCTCAAACTTAAAGAATTTAAATTTAAAAATTATCGTGCCAAAACTTATTTTGAAGGCCGCCTAATAAAAAATGGCAACCGTGCTTTGTTCTTTGAACCTTTAGAAGCTCTTAGCGGTACATTTTATAATCACGTAAATGAATACTTCATAGGCTATTTGGCAGGACAGGAAAGCATGGAGCAAGTTAACGAGAACTTGCATAATATAGCAGAAGACATAGAGTGGTTCATAGCCTATATCTATCATGGAGGCAGTAATTACAACAGCAAGTTCTGGGATATTACCAAAGAAAAGATGTCAAATTTTCTCTCAAGCAATGTTAGGTTCCAGGAACATAGAGGCATGATGACTTCTATAGGCGATTACGAAAGTGCGCAAAATTACCCTCGTGCTATCTTTCCCACAGTAAACTGGCGCAACTTTGATAGAGACCTGGGTTATAATTATTGGACAGATCCAAAGAGAAAAAGATTTTAAGGAAACAAATATGAAAGCAGTTGTATGGAGTAAGAATTCTTGCCCGTTTTGTGTACAGGCAAAAGCCTTGTTAGAAATGAAAGGTATAGAATTTGAAGAACGAAATATTGAAACAACTTGGACTAAACAGCAGTTGATGGAAGCTGTTCCTACAGCCAGAACTTTGCCTCAGATATTTTTAGACGATAATTATATTGGCGGGTTTACAGAACTCAAAAAACATTTCGAAAAGGTATAATATGTTAATTAATAAAGGTATTTCCCCAGGTGAGATTGTTACAATCAAAACTACAGCCGGTGAAGAGATTGTTGCTAAACTGGTTGAAGAAGGTCCGATGAATATAAAAGTTAAAAAGCCATTATGTCTAACAGCGACCAAAGATGGAGTCGGGTTAGTTCCATTTTTATTTACAACAGATAGTGACACTGAAATCAGCATAAATAGAAATAGTATCATGGTGTTGGCTCCAACTATGAAAGATGCGGCTGACACATATATTCAACAAACAACAGGAATCAAACTAGCATAATGCCGGCAATAGCAAGAGATGGTGATCCAACAACTACAGGACACGATTGTGATGGGGCTACTACGGTTACTGGCCCAACCGGAGCCGGAGCCAAAGTGTTCGCCAACGATATTGCTATTGAATGTATAGGCGATCCAACAGCTTCACATAATATAAAGAAAGGAAAAGATTGTGTTCCGCATACTGCTTCTATCAATAAAGGATCAGGCAATGTGTTTGTAGGCGGAGTTGGCGTTGCCCGTGTTGGCGACAGTACCGATGCTGGTTCCATTACCAAAGGCAGTCCAAACGTCATAGCCAATTGACTAGACATTTATTTTTAGCTCCTATACACTATGCATAAGTACTGGACAAGTACTACACAAGGAGAAGTAAATGTCAACAAAATATCAAGAGTTCACAGCACTAGTCGAAGCAATGGAAACAGATTTCGAAAAGTTCTACGATAAAGAAGTCAGTGCCGCAGGTACTCGTGTTCGTAAACACTTACAAGAGTTAGCCAAGTTATGCAAAGAAACTCGTAACGATGTTACAGCAGTTAAAAACTCACGTAAAGAAGCCAAATAAGTAAACTAAATACAAGCCTAAGGCGTTATATTATTATACGCTTAAAGGAGTATATTATGAAAAAGTTACTTTTAGCTTTGTCATTATTGGCAATCGCAGGATCAGCTAGCGCACAATGGCATCATCACGGTGGACACTATCGTGGCGGTGGCTACTATAGCGGCGGAAACTGGGTTGCTCCGCTAATTATCGGTGGAGTCATTGGGTATGAAATCAATCGTGCAAATCAGCCGGTGATTATTCAACAACCACCGGTGATTATTCAACAACCACAAACTTACGGCGAATTACCTCCAGTAGGATATCATTGGCAAGAAATGATTGATCCTCAGACTGGTGTGCGTAAGATTGTAGCGGTTCCTAACTAATGGCCTATTCAGATAAGGTCATCGACCACTATGAAAATCCACGCAACGTAGGATCGTTCGAAAAAGATGATCCTACTGTTGGCACAGGCATGGTAGGAGCGCCAGCTTGTGGCGATGTAATGAAACTACAAATAAAGGTAGAAGATGGTATCATCACTGATGCAAGATTCAAAACATATGGCTGCGGATCAGCAATCGCGTCGTCGAGTTTGGTCACAGAATGGGTTAAAGGTAAAACACTTGACGCCGCGGCAGAGATTAAGAATAGCGAGATTGCTGAAGAGCTTGCACTTCCGCCAGTTAAGATCCACTGTTCAATACTTGCGGAAGATGCCATCAAGGCCGCTGTAAATGATTACCGTAACCGACACAGCACAAGCTAAGATCAAACAGAATCTAGCCAAACGTGGCAAGGGCGTTGGCATACGCATAGGTGTTAGAACTACCGGCTGTAGCGGACTTGCTTATACCATGGAATATGTCGACAAATATGAATCCGAAGTTGGAGTTACCAATTTTGGACATCCGGATTTTGTCTTGTTAGTGGATGCCAAAAGTCTAGTTTATCTTAACGGACTAACAATGGATTGGGTCCGCAATGGACTCAATGAAGGATTTGATTTTATCAATCCAAATGAAAAGGATCGTTGCGGTTGCGGCGAATCATTTCGAGTATAACACTATTTGACTTAGTTCAATTTTACCAGTATAATACTAGTATTGTTAAACTTTTGGAGAATATTTTGACTATGCATTTATTGCCGCCTATGTATTCAACTACAGGCAAAAAGAAAGGCAAAAAGAAATTTGCTTCAGCAGAACATGCTAGAAAGGCTAGAGAATTGGACGAATCTTGGAAAGATCTACAAAAACGTTGGGGTGTAGAAGCCGAAGCGAAAAAACGTGCTCGCGCCTTGAGTGCGCCAAGTTTGAGCGGGCATTATAGTTTGGCTATCCCCGAAGGTCGCAACACCACGGCACATCTTAAAAGTGTTGATACTGGAGGCAATGCAACATTATCCGCTCCCAAAGTTTACACAGGAACCAAAGTAAAAGGTATTGCAACCATGCACAAAAGTAATGCAGTACCAATTTTTAGCGATGAGGAAGCAGTTGACATCGCTCGTATGAGGCGTTAAACAGTGGTTGCCCAATATAATAGTACATTACCTCTGACAACAGAGGATAACTATATATTGTCCACTAAACATTTAGAGGGCAAGGCTAACAAAAGGAGAAAAAACAACAGCCCAACAGTAATTAATGATGGTAGTAGCGATACCTCATCCACCGTAAAGGAGAAAACAATGATACGGATTATCAAATTAGCAATAAACTTATTTGTTGTAATAGCAATAGGATTTACAGCTCAACATGTAGTACTTTCGAAATTCCGAAAGTTAGAAGAAGCTCGACAAACCGCAAGCCCGGTTACAGCAAAAATGAGACAAGCACAATTAGAATGTCTCGCACGTAACATATATCACGAAGCAGGCAGTGAGCCGTTTGAAGGTAAAGTTGCAGTGGCACAAGTTACCATTAACAGAGCAGAAAGCAGTCAATTCCCCAGCGACATTTGCCAAGTGGTGTACCAAAAGAATGTGGTATACGAAAAAGTATTTTGTCAATTCAGTTGGTATTGCGACAAACCCAATGCAATGCGACCAATGAATGGTCCAATCTATACCGAAAGTATGGAAGTGGCAAAGAAAGTTTTACTTGAAGGATTTAGACTTCCAGATTTAAAACACGCCCTGTATTTTCATGGGGATTACATACATCCAGGCTGGAACAAAAAACCTGTGGCCAAAATTGGCCGGCACATATTTTACAATTAAGGACTAAAATGAACGCACAAACACAATTGGTGTTGGATAAAATCAAGCACACCATCCATGACTTTTTTGATTTGAACCTTTGGGTTAAAAACGTCAAAGAACATGCTCCCCAAGTCAGCGCAGAAACCATGGGCTGGGTAGCTGTAATATTGTTGCATTTAGCCACTATTCCAACACTATTAGCAGTACTGACTGGACTTACAGAAAAGATGCCACCAGTGGACTTGGTGCTGTTTGCATGGAGTGGTTTGTTTTGCTTTTTTGTCAAAGCCGCAATTCAAAAGGATTTCTTGAACATTGTTACAATTGGTTTTGGATTCTTTGTACAAGCAAGCCTAATGGCCACGATTATCTTTAAATAACCAATAAGATTGCAAGCAAACAGGCCCTATTGTATAATCAACAAATAGGGTCTTTTACTGATAAATATCTTATAATAAGGAGTAGGTACAATGGCCTCAGGATATCAACAAGACAGTAATCAATTAACACCCGGTTTTTACCGTGTAGTGTTAACTATGACAAATACATCATATTACCCAAGTGCAAGTGCAACAACCACACAAAACGGTAGCGTTAATCCATATGATTGGAACGCACCTGCATATACTAATGCTAAGGTTATGAGTACAACCCAAGCCACATACCTGGCCCAGGGAAATATACGTTGGAATAACATTTTGAACGCTTTGGATGGCGTTTCAGATTGCCGTATCGAAAACGTGGTAGTTGGCGGTAACACCAGCGGCACAGATGCTACTACACAGCCAACTAGCTTGGCTTTTACAGCAGTATTTGATCGCGATTCTGTAATTGTCGGCAACTGGAACAAATATTTGGCTTCAATCAGCGGCGCAACTGCTAACGGTACTTATACCAATGCGGATGGCTCAACTGGTACAGCCTACAACGGTGTTGGTGGATCAGCAGTTAGCAGTACTGCCGTAGCCGTCCAAGACATTATTACAAATGCAATTAACCAAACAGCAAGCCGCAGTTACAGAGTATACAGTCTTGCCGCAGGTGGTGACAGTCAAGCCAAAGTTACTGTAACCGGAACTGGCGCAACTGCCGCAAACATTTTCAGCACTATAGCTGTTACCCAAGTTTCTGGAACAACACTTTCTGGAACTCCTGTTTAATCTAACATAGAAAAACGCTACCGGATGATATTAGCTTACTTACTCCTTCTAACTGGTCTAACAATTTCAGCGGTAGCAATCTATTATAGTGTAGTAGGCCTCACCGCAATATTCTCGGCGGCAGCAATCCCAATCATCATCATGGGCTCGGCTTTGGAAGTCGGCAAACTTGTCTGCGCCTCTTGGTTAAAAGCCAACTGGGAACGTGCTCCACGTTTCATGAAGTATTACATGACCATTGCAGTAATTGTCTTAATGTTGATCACTTCAATGGGTATTTTTGGCTTCCTCAGTAAAGCACACAACGATCAAACTCTTGTCAGCGGCGACGTTGGCAGTAAAATAGCAATCTATGATGAAAAGATTAAAACCGCAAAAGAGAATATTGAAGCTGACCGTAAGCAACTTAAACAGATGGACGAGGCTGTTGACCAAATCATGGGTCGAAGCTCAGATGAAAAAGGCGCCGACAAAGCCAATGCTGTACGTAAGAGTCAGCAAAGGGATCGAGTTGCGCTGGCCAAAGATATTGAAGCCAACCAGAAACAGATTGCTAATCTCAATGATGAAGCCGCACCTATTCGTGCAGAAATACGCAAAGTAGAAGCTGAAGTAGGACCAATTAAATATATTGCGGCTTTTATCTACGACAGGACTCCAGATGAGTCTATGTTAGAACGAGCAGTAACATGGATTATTATTCTTATTGTTATTGTATTTGATCCGCTAGCAGTTATTATGTTGTTGGCCGCACAAATGACATTTGGTTGGGGTAGAGAACGAAAAGAACCTACATGGATTGATGACCAAGCAGAAGAATTAACAGAAGCGTTCACTGCTCCGGTCGAAGTTACACAGCCTGTTGTTGATAACACTATTGTAGCAGTATCTAGAGATATAGGGCCGTTGCCAAAGTTATTCCCAGATCCAGTTCCAACTCCAGAACCTACCGCAGACCAAACTATACCAGTTAATCAAACTCCCGTGGCGGTTGTTGCAGACGAAGACAGCGAGCTGGCCAAATGGAACAAGATGATAGAAGAAGCAGAACGTCAAGTGGCAGAAGAATCCACATTGGAAGAAAGACTAGCCGCTGGCGAAACATATATTAATGAAGAGGGTGTAGAAACACCTTTAGACGAAGAATCAAAAAAAAAGACTTACATGACCAAGAACAATCAGGGACAGATGGAAATCAAGAACCGATAGGTTATGTACAAAATGAAGAACAAAGCACAGGCAGTATTTGGGCAAGAGTAATAGGCATAAATCCAATAGATCAATTATATAAAGAATACAGTGACCACAAATTTACAGACTTTTCAGTAGATGCTACAACCGAACCTGAATTGGCTGCATTTGTGGAGGAAACCAAACAGCATGGTCCAAGATTTAGTGACTATCCGTTGGAAAAAATAACATACTTTGAAGAGCGAATACATGAACTTAGGTCGAATAACACTAATAACTCCGCCGGATAAACTATTCAACATGAGTTTAAGTTATCTAATAGTCAAACCATCTAATCAAGTAAAAGAACAATTCCAAACAATCTTAAGCCATATGGTCGAAGATGTAAATGTGTTTATGTTTGATCAAGACGATTATGATATTGATTGGTTATTGAGCATAGCACAACAGGTAGAAGTTATCATTATCGATATTGATAATTGTGATCCAATAACTAAATTGTTTGTAACATGCTTGCTGGCACATCCTAACAGTCATTACATCACAATGGATGATACCGTTCCTTATAAACTAATTAGTAAAAACAGAATCTATAATTTGGATTGGCTTGCCGAACAAATTAAAAACGCCGTTGAAGAAGGCGAACAAGACGAAGAAGATGATGCACAAGAAGAGTAAAGGCACAGGTATTACTGTAAAAGAATATGAGAACATTAATGTTTCTCTGCGCCGATTCAAACGCAAGGTTGAAGAAGCCGGTATTTTGGACGACTTGCGTAAACACGAGTTTTACGAAAAACCAACTACTGAACGCAAACGTAAAAAAGGCGCGGCCAAGGCACGTTGGAATAAAAAACTGCGCGATCAACAATTACCACCAAAACTCTATTGACATAGCAGTATGACTATGCTATAATGTTAGTATGAATACTGACATTATGATAGATTTGGAGACTCTAAATACAACTCCCGACTCTACTATCCTTACAATTGGTGCTGTAAAATTTGATCCTTTTGGATCTGAAATTAAAGAACCTGCAATGGACAGTTTCTATTGTAAAGTTGATTTGGATAGTTGTGATCGCATAGGACTTACCACCAATGATGATACCATTGCTTGGTGGGCAAGTCAAAGTAAGGAAGCCCAAGCGGCTGCCTTTGATCCCGAAGATAGAATTGATATTGAAGAGGCATTTGCTCGTCTTTATAAATTCTGCTGGGGAGCCAAACGTGTATGGAGTAACGGTGCTACATTTGATATTGTTATTTGTGAGCATGTATTCCGTAAAATTAACAGAGCTATTCCTTGGAAGTTTTGGGAAGTGCGTGATGTGCGCACAGCATTTGATCTAGGCATCAATCCACAACGTCCACCAGTAACGGCCCACCATGCATTAGAAGATGCATGGAATCAAGCAGTAGGCATTCAAAATGTCTATAACACACTACGCACTAGCACAACTAGTGCAGGTGCATACATTGCACCATTTGCAAATCAGAGGTAATTATGGATAGTCAAACTAAAGAAGTATTAGACATTCTACAAGAAGAATGTGCAGAAGTAATTCAAGCAGTTAGTAAAATTAGTCGCTTTGGCTTAGACAATCTAAAACCAGGCAAACCAAAAACTAATCGAGAACATTTGGAAGAAGAGATTGGCGATCTATACGCTATGATTGAAATCTTACAAGAATTGGATGTAATTAGCTGGACCAATATTGAACTGGCCGCAGAAGCTAAACGTGAAAAACTTAAAAAATGGAGTAACATCTTCAATGTTGCCGAATAGAATCTTTTTTACAGGTGTGCCCGGCAGTCGCTGGAGCAGTATTGCACAAACACTAGAACAGCTAGACGGTGTTAATACTAGCGATCATAATCCGAATAGACAATATGCTCACGGCAAATTCAGCGGACACAAGGGTGCATATTTTGGATCAGGCATGGAGTTTGAAACGTATCTTGATCCAAAACATATAGACGGTCCATGGAGTGAGCCTGGTGGATGCCGTATTGTTAAAAGTCACGAGTGGTCATTAAAACTACAAACAATAAGCGAAGTGTATCCAGACTCGTGGATCATGCTGGTGTATCGTCCAGATGCCAGCAGTTTTGCATGGTGGCACGAAGCAGGCGGATTTAATATTGATTATCCTGACTATTCGGCTTACAAAAATCATGCAGGTATGTTGGCTGAGATAACTAAACAGAACGATGCAATTTTAAAGTTTGCTCATAAGAACGATTTGACCTGGAATTACTTTACTAGTAAATGGGTTGAAGATAATTTTGGACAAAAAATAGAAGTTGTGCGTAATGACTACGATATTCTAGTGACAATTTTGAAAGGGAGTCGATGACTGACCAAGTGTATTTGAATAATTATTTTGCCAACCATTGGGGACACAAAGGTGTGCCCCAGTATTCTATAACAGGAATTGATTTAGCAAAGCGAATTAATGAAGATGAGCATGTATTAGATGTAGGCTGTGGCCGAAATCTATTTAAAGGCATAATTAAAAATCTTGTGGGAATTGATCCTGCATTCGATGAAGCGGATGTTAAAACAACAATTGAAGATTTTCAATCAGATCAATTGTTTGATGTTGCCCTATGTTTAGGCAGTATTAACTTTGGTGATGTAGACCGCATACGTAGTCAAATTGCCAGTATGATAACACACCTTAAACCGCAAGCACGTATCTACTGGAGATGTAATCCAGGCTTACAAGATCACGGTAATAAGGAATGTGAACAAATTGAATTCTTTCCGTGGAGCGAGCAATGGCACGTTACCTTGTCTAAAGAGTTTGGATTTAAATTAGAGGATTTTGGCACAGATGCCAATAGAATTTACGCAGAATGGAAACGACTATGAAAAAACTACTATTAACAATTTTATTTTTTATCACTACAGCCGCAATGGCTTGGGAACCAACTAAGCCTATTACAGTTATTATTGGTAATCAAGCAGGATCGGGAAATGAAGTAGGATTCCGTGCTATCAGTGCAGTTGTTCAAAAGAACAGTCCCGGAGTCAATTTTGTAATTGAACTAAAGCCAGGTGCTGACAGTACCATTGCTATGAACAAGCTGTACGAAGCCGCACCCGATGGATATACTATTGCTATTCCTAGTCATATGAGTACGTATGTAACTAACGACATTTGGCAATCAAAGATTAAAAAATTCCAATACGACAGTTTTGTGACAGTGATGAGCATGGGACAAAGTCCATTGTGTATTGTAGCCAACCCTAAGAGTAAAATTAGCACAGTTGGCGAATTAATACGATTGGTACAAACTACTAACCAGCCTGTAACATTTGCCTTAGGCGGTGGCGCACATAGAATGGCCTATGAATATTTTATGCTTAATGCCAAAGCTGATAAATCCAAAGTTGATTTTGTCATGTTCCCAGGCCCAGCTCAAGCATTGCAAAGTGTGGCCAGTGATTCGGGCACTGAGTTTGGAATTATGCCCATTGCCATAGCCAACAGTCTTGTGCGATCGGGCCATGTAAAATTGCTAGGTATTACAGGCGATAAACGTTTAGAACGACTGCCACAAGCCGAGCCTATCGTAGTAGGCGGAAATCATATCAGTGTTATGGCCGCGTGGGCGTTAGCTCTCCCGCCCAATACGCCACAAGAAATCGTAGATTGGTATAGTAAACACTTTATTCCTGCCCTAAAAAGTGCGGAAGTTAAACAGTATTATGACGATAACTTAATTTCAATTGATGCAAAACAACTTACTCCGCAAGGGTTTGACAAGCACATTTTGGACTTGAGAAAAGAGTATATGCCCTTGGCCAAAACCATAGACATTTCAAGATAACAGAGATAAATAAATTTGTAGAACGCCGCGAGGGTTTTACACTTTTCTTGCTTAATTAAAGGAGATTATTATGAGCAAAATCATCGGTATCGATTTAGGTACAACAAATAGCTGTGTGGCAATCCTAGAAAACGGAATTGCTAAAGTAATTGAAAACA
>Ga0114960_10003882_pt1 | contig 11316 bp, 10 predicted proteins | sample C_130625_MF_Meta_FD_92637 | JGI IMG/M metagenome (GOLD analysis project Ga0114960, IMG submission 92637) | Freshwater microbial communities from Lake Croche, Canada to study carbon cycling - C_130625_MF_MetaG | ecosystem: Environmental > Aquatic > Freshwater > Lake | place: Lake Croche, Canada...
ACGGTCTCGGTGCCCTCGGCCAGTCGCACCACATCGCCCGGCTTGAGCCTCAACGGCGCTGTGCCGTCGGCGAATTCGACGATGGCCGCGCCAGCGATCACCAGGAACAGTTCGTCGGCCTCGACGTCCCGCATGACGCCCGGCGTCATCTCCCAGACGCCGACTTCCAGACCACCGAACCGGCCCAGGGGCGCCAGCCCGGTGTGAGGATGGCCTGTCACCACCTGCTCTGGCGCAACGGCCTGATGTTCGATGAAGTGATCCCCGGCGTGCACGGCGGTATTCGGTCGCATGCCGCCAGCCTGCCACGCGTTACAAATCTTGTGCGACTGTCGGGAAAATGTAACAGTGGCTCATGTCCGAAACCCATGTGGTCACCAACCAGGTTCCGCCCCTGACCGACTACAACCCCGCCGCGTCGCCGGTGCTGATCGAAGCCATGATCCGCGAGGGCGGCGGCTGGGGTCTTGACGAGGTCACCGAACTTGGTGCGCTGTCCGGCGGGGCCACCGCCCAGCGCTGGGGTGACCTCGCCGACCGAAACATCCCGGTGTTGCACACCCACGACCGGTACGGGCATCGCATCGACGAGATCGAGTACGACCCCGCCTACCACGAACTGATGCGCACCGCGATCGGCCATGGACTGCACGCCGCCCCCTGGGCCGACGATCGCCCGGGTGCCCACGTCGTTCGCGCCGCGAAGATGGGCGTCTGGACACCCGAACCCGGCCATGTGTGTCCGATTTCGATGACCTATGCCGTCGTGCCGGCCCTGCGGCACGACCCCGAACTGGCGGAGGTCTACGAACCGCTGCTGACCAGCCGTGCCTACGAGCCGGAGTTGACGGTCCCTGCCACCAAAGCCGGCATCACCGCGGGCATGTCGATGACCGAGAAGCAGGGCGGCTCCGACGTTCGGGCCGGCACCACCGCGGCAGTTCGCAATGCCGACGGCAGCTACTCGATCACCGGCCACAAGTGGTTCACCTCTGCGGCAATGAGTGATGTATTCCTGGTACTCGCCCAGGCCCCGGACGGGCTCAGCTGCTTTCTGCTCCCGCGGATCCTGCCGGACGGTACTCGGAACCGAATGTTCCTGCAGCGCCTGAAGAATAAGCTCGGCAATCACGCGAACGCCTCCAGTGAAGTTGAGTACGACGGTGCCGTCGCGTGGCTGGTGGGTCAGGAGGGCCGCGGCGTGCCGACGATCATCGAGATGGTCAACCTCACCCGCCTGGACTGCACGCTGGGCAGCGCCACCAGCATGCGCCAGGGCCTGACCCGCGCCATTCATCACGCGCAACATCGAAAGGCCTTTGGCGCCTACCTGATCGACCAACCGCTGATGCGCAACGTGCTGGCGGACCTCGCAGTCGAAGCCGAGGCAGCCACCATCGTCGCGATGCGGATGGCCGGAGCCACCGATGCCGTCACCCGCGGTGACGAGCGCGAGGCGATGTTGCGCCGCATCGGGCTGGCCGCCGCTAAATACTGGGTGTGTAAACGTGCCACACCGCATGCTGGCGAGGCGATGGAATGCCTCGGCGGCAATGGCTATGCGGAGGACTCCGGTATGCCCAGGCTCTACCGCGAGGCGCCACTGATGGGTATCTGGGAGGGCTCGGGAAACGTCAGTGCCCTGGATACGTTGCGGGCCATGGCAACTCGGCCGGAGTGCGTGGAGGTGCTGTTCGACGAACTGAGCACCACGGCCGGAAACGACGCGCGCCTCGACGGCCATGTCGAACGCCTCCGCGCTGGGTTGACGGATCTGTCGACCATCGAATACCGCGCCCGCAAGATCGCCGAGGACATCACCGGAGCCCTGCAGGGATCACTGCTGATCCGGCACGGCCATCCGGCGGTCACCGAGGCCTTCCTGGCCACTCGGATGGCGCGCGACTGGGGCGGGGCGTTCGGCACCCTGCCGACCGGACTGGACCTCGGGCCCATCATCGAGCGTGCTCTGGTCAAAGGTTGAAATGACTGACGTCGATAGCCTGACAACGATGACCTATGAGGTCACCGACCGGATTGCGCGGATCACCTTTAACCGGCCCGAGAAGGGCAATGCGATCGTCGCCGCCACGCCGCTGGAGCTCTCGGCGTGCGTGGAACGTGCGGATCTCGACCCGAGCGTCCACGTCATCCTCGTCTCTGGCCGGGGTGAGGGATTCTGTGCCGGGTTCGACCTGGGTGCCTATGCGGAGGGATCGTCATCCGATGGTGACGAAAAGGCCCGTGCCGGAACGGTTCTCGACGGCATGACCCAAGCACTGAACCACCTGCCGAACCAGCCGTGGGACCCGATGCTCGACTACCAGATGATGAGCCGGTTCATGCGCGGCTTCGCCAGTCTCATGCACGCCGACAAGCCGACGGTCGTCAAGATTCACGGATATTGCGTGGCCGGTGGCACCGATATCGCTCTGCACGCCGACCAGGTGATCGCGGCATCCGATGCCAAGATCGGGTACCCGCCCACCCGGGTCTGGGGTGTCCCCGCAGCAGGGCTATGGGCACACCGACTCGGCGACCAGCGGGCCAAGCGCCTTCTGCTGACCGGAGATTGCATCACCGGCGCGCAGGCCGCCGAATGGGGTCTGGCGGTTGAGGCGCCCAAACCGAACGATCTCGACGAGCGCACCGAGCGGTTGGTCCAGCGGATCGCGGCGATGCCCGTAAACCAGTTGATGATGGTCAAACTGGCTATGAACACTGCGCTCTACCAACAGGGCGTAGCAACCAGTCGGATGGTCAGCACGGTGTTCGACGGCATCTCACGGCACACCCCGGAAGGGCACGCTTTCGTCGCCCATGCGCGGGATCACGGTTTCCGTGACGCGGTCCGCCAGCGAGATGAGCCGTTCGGGGACCACGGTCGCCGCACGTCGGTGGTGTGACGGTGTCCGGTCCGGGCAGACGGCTTACCGCGCGTTCAGTGGTGTTGTCGGTGCTTCTCGGTGCCCATCCGGCCTGGGCGACCGTCGCCGAATTACTCCGGCTCACATCAGATTTCGGCATCAGGGAATCCACACTGCGGGTGGCGCTGACCCGGATGGTCCACGCCGGGGATCTGGTGCGCTCCGACGACGGATACCGGCTCTCGGATCGGCTGCTCGCGCGTCAGCGCCGCCAGGATGAGGCGCTGCACCCGATGGCCCGGGACTGGGACGGCACCTGGATCACCGTGATCGTCACCGCAATGGGAACTGATGCCCGGACCAGGGGTGCCTTGCGAAGTGCATTGCAGGACAACCGGTTCGGTGAACTTAGAGAGGGCGTATGGATGCGACCTGACACTCTCGGCGGGATATTACCCACCCTGAGTCGCGGTCGGGTCCGGGTGCTACGCGCGCACGATGACAACCCCGCACAATTGGCCGGCCGACTGTGGCATCTGCCCGGCTGGTCGAAGACAGGTCAGCGGTTATTGCGGGAGATGAGCGTCGCCAACGACATTCCGGGCCAGTTCGCCGTCGCTGCTGCGATGGTGCGGCACCTGCTCACCGATCCCGTACTGCCCGCCGGATTGCTGCCTGCCGACTGGCCGGGGGAGTCGTTGCGGGCCGCGTACGCCGAATTTGCCGATCTCCTCACGTCGCGTCGCGACGACGAGTTACTGGAGGCCAGATGAGTGTGAAGGTATCTCGAAACGGCTCGGTGACCACGGTGATCATTGACCGTCCGCACGCCCGCAATGCCGTCGACGGCCCGACCGCGATAGCGTTGTTCGAGGCGTTCGATGAGTTTGAGCGCGACGACGCGGCGTCGGTGGCGGTGCTCTGGGGTGATCACGGAACTTTTTGCGCTGGAGCCGATCTCAAAGCCATCGGAACTCCCAATTCCAACCCGACCCACCGCATCGGCCGGGCACCCGATGTCGCCGACCCTGCGGCTCCGGCCCCAATGGGGCCGACCAGGATGGTGCTGTCCAAACCGGTGATTGCCGCCGTCAGCGGTTACGCCGTCGCGGGCGGTCTGGAACTCGCGCTGTGGTGTGACCTGAGAGTGGTCGAGGCCGACGCCGTCTTCGGGGTGTTCTGCCGGCGCTGGGGCGTCCCGCTGATCGACGGCGGCACCGTGCGTTTGCCTAGGCTGATCGGGCACAGCCGGGCGATGGACATGATCCTCACCGGGCGGTCTGTCGGAGCCGATGAGGCACTGGCGATCGGGCTCGCCAATCGCATGGTGCCCAAAGGGCAGGCCCGTAAAGCTGCTGAGGAACTGGCCGCCGAGTTGGCCCGCTCTCCGCAGGGCTGTCTGCGCGCCGACCGGTTCTCGGCGCTGCATCAGTGGGGCCGCTCCGAGGCTGACGCCATGGACTTCGAGTTCGGCAGTCTGACGCGAGTCGCGGCCGAAGCTATCGCCGGCGCCAGGCGGTTCGCCGACGGCGCGGGACGGCACGGACGACCGGTGTGATCGCTGATCGAACACGCGAAGGCCCGTCGCGTTACCACCACGTCGACAGTCTCGTGATCGAGGTGCTGGCCCCCGAGGTCTGGCTGGCGAGGACGCGTTCCACGCGGCGCAGCCGGCCGAGTGGATACCGATGCGGTGTTCTCCGGCACGGTGCTGCGACTGGCCGCCGGCACGGAACGCCGCAACGACTGCGCCGGTATGTCCTGACCTGCGGTGGGGAGCCGGGAATCCGGTTTTGGCCTGGGCTCACCGGACTGGTATCGTAGGACTTCGTGCCTGGCCGCCAGGTGCGCATGCGACTGCATCAGAGCGGACGCAGGTGCGCTCGCCGGGCCAATTCGCATGTCTTTGAGCATCGGGAAATGCAGCAGATTTCCACCGGTGTTTATTGCCTGCGACACGCCCGGTCGCGGGGGCCGCGACAGGGTTGAAACCGCACTACACAGGCCTGATAAACGACCACGAAGACGAAACGCAACACAGAAAGCCGATATATGCCAACCATCAACCAGCTGGTCCGCAAGGGTCGCCGGGACAAGATCGCAAAGGTCAAGACCGCGGCCCTCAAGGGCAGCCCGCAGCGCCGCGGCGTGTGCACTCGCGTGTACACAACGACACCGAAGAAGCCGAACTCGGCTCTTCGCAAGGTCGCGCGCGTCAAGCTGACCAGCCAGGTCGAGGTCACTGCATACATCCCGGGTGAAGGCCACAATCTGCAGGAGCACTCGATGGTGCTGGTGCGCGGCGGTCGCGTGAAGGACCTCCCCGGTGTGCGCTACAAGATCATCCGCGGCTCGCTGGACACCCAGGGTGTCAAGAACCGCAAGCAGGCCCGCAGCCGTTATGGCGCGAAGAAGGAGAAGAGCTAATGCCCCGCAAGGGCCCCGCACCCAAGCGACCGCTGGTCAACGATCCTGTCTACGGCTCGCAGCTGGTGACTCAACTGGTCAATAAGATCCTGATGGATGGCAAGAAGTCGTTGGCCGAGCGCATCGTCTACGGAGCGCTCGAGCAGGCTCGCGACAAGACCGGCACCGACCCGGTAGTCACGCTCAAACGTGCTCTGGACAACGTCAAGCCCGCCCTTGAGGTGCGCAGCCGTCGCGTCGGTGGTGCCACCTACCAGGTGCCTGTGGAGGTCCGGCCGGATCGCTCCACCACGTTGGCACTGCGCTGGCTGGTCAGCTTCTCCAAGGGTCGTCGCGAGAAGACCATGGTCGAGCGGTTGGCCAACGAGATCCTCGACGCCAGCAATGGTTTGGGTGCCGCCGTCAAGCGGCGCGAGGACGTCCACAAAATGGCTGAGGCTAACCGGGCCTTCGCGCACTACCGCTGGTGACCCCGGCCCGGCAACGGGCCAACCGATATCGTCGATCACGCAAAAGATTGGGAAGACTTCTGTGGCACAGGATGTGCTGACTGACCTCAATAAGGTCCGCAACATCGGCATCATGGCGCACATTGATGCCGGCAAGACGACGACCACCGAGCGCATCCTCTACTACACCGGAATGAGCTACAAGATCGGTGAGGTGCACGACGGTGCCGCCACCATGGACTGGATGGAGCAGGAGCAGGAGCGCGGGATCACCATCACCTCCGCGGCCACCACATGCTTCTGGAATGACAACCAGATCAACATCATCGACACCCCCGGCCATGTCGATTTCACCGTCGAGGTAGAGCGCAGCCTTCGTGTACTCGACGGCGCGGTCGCTGTCTTCGATGGCAAGGAGGGCGTCGAACCCCAGTCCGAACAGGTGTGGCGGCAGGCCGACAAGTACGACGTACCCCGCATCTGCTTCGTCAACAAGATGGACAAGATCGGCGCTGACTTCTATTTCTCGGTACGGACCATGGAGGAGCGCCTTGGCGCCCGGGTGATTCCGATCCAGTTGCCGATCGGCTCCGAGGGGGACTTCGAGGGCGTCGTCGACCTGGTCGAGATGAAGGCCAAGGTGTGGCGCGGCGAGACCAAGCTTGGTGAGAAGTACGACGTCGTCGACATTCCGGCCGAATTGGCCGAGAAGGCCGCTGAATATCGCACGAAATTGCTCGAGGCTGTGGCCGAGACTGACGAGTCTCTACTCGAGAAGTATTTCGGCGGTGAGGAACTCAGCATCGACGAGGTCAAGGGCGCGCTCCGCAAGCTGACCATCAACTCCGAGGCTTACCTGGTGCTGTGCGGTTCTGCGTTCAAGAACAAGGGTGTGCAACCCATGCTTGACGCGGTCATTGACTACCTGCCCTCGCCGCTGGACGTTGCGGCCGCTGTCGGCCACGCGCCGGGCAAGGAAGATGTCGAGGTCATCCGCAAGCCGTCGACCGACGAGCCATTCTCCGGCCTGGCCTTCAAGGTTGCCACGCACCCGTTCTTCGGCAAGCTCACCTACGTCCGGGTCTATTCGGGCAAGGTCGATTCCGGCGCACAGGTCATCAACGCCACCAAGGGTAAGAAGGAGCGTCTGGGCAAGCTCTTCCAGATGCACTCCAACAAGGAGAACCCGGTCGAGACCGCATCGGCCGGCCACATTTATGCGGTCATCGGTCTCAAAGACACCACCACCGGTGACACCCTGTGCGACCCGAGCAACCAGGTTGTACTGGAGTCGATGACGTTCCCGGACCCGGTCATCCAGGTTGCCATTGAGCCCAAGACCAAGAGCGATCAGGAGAAGCTCAGCCTGGCGATCCAGAAACTGGCCGAAGAGGACCCCACCTTCAAGGTCAACCAGGACCACGAGACCGGCCAGACCATCATCGGCGGTATGGGCGAGCTTCACCTCGACATCCTGGTGGACCGGATGCGCCGCGAGTTCAAGGTCGAGGCCAACGTCGGCAAACCGCAGGTCGCCTACAAGGAGACCATCAAGCGCGCTGTCGACAAGGTCGAGTTCACCCACAAGAAGCAGACGGGTGGATCCGGCCAGTTCGCGAAGGTCCTCATCGCCCTGGAGCCCTTCAAGGGCGAGGACGGTGCAACCTACGAGTTCGAGAACAAGGTCAGCGGCGGACGCATCCCGCGCGAGTACATCCCGTCGGTGGACGCCGGCGCCCAGGACGCCATGCAGTACGGCGTGCTGGCCGGCTACCCGCTGGTAAACGTCAAGGTCATCCTGCTCGACGGCGCCTACCACGACGTCGACTCCTCGGAAATGGCCTTCAAGATCGCCGGTTCGCAGGTGCTGAAAAAGGCTGCGGCGCAAGCACAGCCGGTCATCCTTGAACCAATCATGGCCGTCGAGGTCACCACACCCGAGGACTACATGGGTGAAGTGATCGGCGACCTGAACTCCCGCCGTGGTCAGATCCAGGCCATGGAGGAGCGCAGCGGAGCTCGCGTCGTCAAGGCCCAGGTTCCGCTCTCGGAAATGTTCGGCTACGTCGGCGACCTCCGGTCGAAGACCCAGGGCCGGGCCAACTACTCCATGGTGTTTGATTCGTATGCTGAGGTTCCGGCTAACGTGTCGAAGGAGATCATCGCGAAGGCGACCGGCCAATAGGGTCACTGTCTTTGCGCGTCTGCACAACTGAATAACAACAATCTGCTTTAAACCAAAGCACCAACAAGTCCAGGAGGACACAGAAGTGGCGAAGGCGAAGTTCGAGCGGACGAAGCCGCACGTCAACATCGGGACCATCGGTCACGTTGACCACGGCAAAACCACGCTAACCGCGGCTATCACCAAGGTTCTGCACGACAAGTACCCGACGTTGAACGAGTCGCGCGCATTCGACCAGATCGACAATGCGCCCGAAGAGCGTCAGCGCGGTATCACCATCAACATCTCCCACGTGGAGTACCAGACCGAGAAGCGTCACTACGCGCACGTCGACGCCCCCGGCCACGCTGACTACATCAAGAACATGATCACCGGTGCCGCCCAGATGGACGGCGCGATCCTGGTGGTTGCCGCTACCGACGGCCCGATGCCGCAGACCCGCGAGCACGTGCTGCTGGCTCGCCAGGTCGGTGTGCCCTACATCCTGGTGGCGCTGAACAAGGCCGACATGGTCGACGATGAGGAACTGCTCGAACTCGTCGAGCTGGAGGTCCGCGAGTTGCTGGCCGCCCAGGAGTTCGACGAGGACGCCCCGGTCATCCGGGTGTCGGCGCTCAAGGCCCTCGAGGGCGACCCGCAGTGGGTCAAGAGTGTCGAGGAGCTCATGGACGCCGTTGACGCGTCCGTCCCGGACCCGATCCGCGACACCGAGAAGCCGTTCCTGATGCCCGTTGAGGATGTCTTCACGATCACCGGCCGCGGCACCGTGGTGACCGGTCGCGTGGAGCGTGGCGTGATCAACGTCAACGAGGAAGTGGAGATCGTCGGTATCAAGCTGACGACCACCAAGACCACGGTGACCGGTGTGGAGATGTTCCGCAAGCTGCTCGACCAGGGTCAGGCCGGCGATAACGTCGGTCTGCTGGTCCGCGGCATCAAGCGCGAGGATGTCGAGCGCGGTCAGGTTGTCGTCAAGCCGGGCACCACTACGCCGCACACGGAGTTCGACGGCAGTGTCTACATCCTGAGCAAGGACGAGGGCGGACGGCACACGCCGTTCTTCAATAACTATCGTCCGCAGTTCTACTTCCGTACCACCGACGTGACCGGAGTGGTCACGCTGCCGGAGGGTACAGAGATGGTCATGCCGGGCGACAACACCGATATCTCGGTGAAGTTGATCCAGCCGGTCGCCATGGACGAGGGCCTCCGTTTCGCTATCCGCGAAGGCGGTCGCACTGTCGGCGCCGGACGCGTCACCAAGATCACTAAGTGATCTGACCTGCAACGAAGCGGCGCCCGTCAGAAATGACGGGCGCCGCTTCGTGTTGCCAGCGTGCTAAAATCGGGGGACACGCGGCGCCCGAATGACGGGTTTATCGCCTGCGGTTGGGAGACGGACTCGTGGAACCTGATGTGACGAAATCGCGGCGTCGCGCGCTGGTCACTGCCGGCACCGCGGCGTCCCTGGTGGTGTCTCTGGTCGGTGGGACGCTATCCCTGCTGTTCTCCGGCGGACCCGAGCAGAGCACAACGGCTTTGAAGCCACTCCAACCGCCCGTCTCGGCCCCAGCCCCTGCCATCGAACCCGAGCCTGCTCCTTCGACGGGTGGCCTGTCGATGTTCGGTCTCGGCGACAGTTCGGCGAGCAGCATGGCCGACAGTGGCAGTTCGGCGAGTAGCACGGCAGGTGCCTCCGGTGGCATCGCTCCTTCCGGGTTCACCCCGAGCGCATCCACTGCACTGCCCCCACTGCAATCGTTCCAGCTGCCGGACGCGTCTGCGTTGCCGGCGGGCCCGGCCTTCAACTGGGACGCTCTATTAGCCCCGTTGGTTGCTGCACAGGCCAACTCCCAAGCGGCCAATGTGGCGGGGTCGATCATCGGCGGTTCGGTAGGCATAGCGAACTCCATCGCCCTCGTACTGGGTGACCTCATTCTGTTCGCGGCGTATACGAGCAACGGGCAGCCCTTGCTCACAGCACTGGATAACACTCTGGCTGCGCCGGCCGCTGCCGCGGCGGCCGGAACCGCACTTGTGGCTGGGATGCCGCCGTTGCCGGGCCTGCCCGATCTCAGCGGATTAACTGCTGCTTTCGCCGCTGCTGCCGGCACACCGCCGCTCGGTGTGCCGGCGCCTCCTGCGCTGCCGCCGATGCCTACTCCGGAGCAGCTCGCCGCAAGCGTGGCTGGGCTCAGTGCACTCGGTGCGCTGCCTGGGCTGCCCCCGATTGCGTTGCCCGGGCTGCCGGCGCCGGGCATGCCGCAGCTGCCGCGGCCCGAGGAAGTAGTTGGCGGAATTGTGGGCGGCGCCATTGCGATTGGAGTGGGTGGGGCCATCCTCGGCACGCTCTTTCCACCGCCTAGCATCACCCGGATGCTGGGAATGCCGTTCTAAGCCCGGTGCCCTCCGCTAGATCCACAGCAGTGTCGTCATTTCGCCGCGGTCCACATCGGTGGGGTGGATTTTCCGGTTTGCTAGCCTGACGCGGGGCTTTGGCGAAAGGACTGTTGATGGGCGAACTTGAGGGACGAGTCGCATTCGTCACCGGAGCAGCGCGCGGCCAGGGTCGCGCCTATGCGGTGCGACTGGCCCGCGAGGGCGCCGACGTGATCGTCAGCGATATCTGCGCGCCGGTCTCCGACACGATCCCCTATGTCGCATCTACATCAGAAGATCTGGCCGAGACCGTGCGACTCATTGAGTCCGAGGGCCGCAAGGCGCTGGCGCGCGAGGTCGACATCCGCGACGACGCCGCGGTGCGTGGGCTGGTTGCCGACGGTATCGAGCAATTCGGCCGGCTTGACGTTCTGGTTGCCAACGCCGGTGTCCTGAGTTGGGGCAGGGTATGGGAACTCACCGACGACCAGTGGAACGCCGTCATCGACACCAACCTCACCGGCACCTGGCGCACTCTGCGTGCGGTCATTCCGGCGATGATCGAGGCGGGCAACGGAGGTTCGATCATCATCGTCAGCTCGGCGGGCGGACTGAAGGCCACGCCCGGCAACGGGCATTACGCGGCATCCAAGTACGGGCTCACCTCCTTGACGAACACCCTGGCGCTTGAGTTGGGGGAGTACAGCATTCGGGTCAACTCCATTCACCCCTACTCGATCGCCACCCCGATGATCGAGAACGACGCCATGATGACGATCCTCGGTGCTCACCCGAGTTACCTCAACAGCTACGCACCGATGCCGTATCAGCCGCTGGCCAAGGGTTCGAAAGCCAAGCGGAATGACTTCATGACGGCCGAGGAAGCCGCCGAGGTGGTGGTCTGGCTCGCCGGGGACAACTCTTCCGTGTTGTCGGGCTCGCAGATCTCCGTGGACCGCGGGGTTATGAAGTACTGAGCGTTATGAAGTACTGAGCGTTATGAAGTACT
>Ga0114960_10003886_pt1 | contig 11313 bp, 8 predicted proteins | sample C_130625_MF_Meta_FD_92637 | JGI IMG/M metagenome (GOLD analysis project Ga0114960, IMG submission 92637) | Freshwater microbial communities from Lake Croche, Canada to study carbon cycling - C_130625_MF_MetaG | ecosystem: Environmental > Aquatic > Freshwater > Lake | place: Lake Croche, Canada...
ATAATTCTTTTGAAGAAGGTGTAAATAAATGTTTGCTTAAGGTTCAAACAAAATTTTTCATGATTATTGGTTCTGATGATTACATTAGTAATGAAAAATATATTGAAAATATGATAATCTCTATGAATAGATCTAAAGCTGATATAATTTTTCCTGATTTTGGTGTTATTAATAATGATAAAGAAAAGATTATTAAACAAACTAATGATTTTAGTTATTTGCCATATAAAACAATCGCACCAGGCTTAGGTTGGTTAGGAAAAAAAGAGATTATTAAATTAAATAAATTTAACACTAAATTTAAAGTTGCTACTGACTATGAATTTTTTTACAAATTGTATAAAAAAGGAAATATTTTTTTTAGAGAGAGTAAATCAATATATTATTTTCGTCTTGGAGGTAATTCTTTTAAAAAAGCTTACACTGGTTTTAATGAAGTAAGGTTGATTGCACTAAAAAATAAAGGTCCTGTAATAAAAATATATAGTCATTATCTTTTATCCACTATTAAATTTTTTATAAAATTTTCTGTTATTAAAATTTTAAAAATACTTTTAAATTATAAATATGTATGAAAATTTGTTTAATAACTGAAATATTTCAACCAAGGACTGGTGGGCAATATACTTGCATAAAAAGTATTGCCAACCAACTTGATGTTAATAAAATAAATTATTCAATTATTCATAAAGACAGTCCTATTTATAAAAATAAACTATTACTTGATAGGGAATTAAATAGTTCTGATATATTTCATTTTTTTGGTGGATGGACTCTTTTTTATATAAAAATGCATCTTAAAGCGTTGAAGTTAAGTAAAAAAATCATTATTCATCCTCTTGGGTTTTTTGAACCATGGGCCTTGAGTCAAAAAAAATTTAAAAAAAAAATTGCATGGAATTTATATCAAAAAAAATTGTTGCTAAAGGCAGATTTAATCCATTGTGCTTCGATAAATGAAAGTAAAAATTTAAAAAAATTAGATAAAAGATTTAAAACTGTAATTTTGCCATTTGGTGTTGAAAATATTTTTTTAAAAAAGAAAAATAATTTAAAATTAAATAATAAAGCAATTTTTTTTTCTAGATTGCTTGAATCTAAGGGATTAAAAAATTTAATTAATGCCTGGAATGTGATCGGAAATAAAACTTGGACTTTAGATATTGTTGGAGATGGTATTGATAAAGATTTCTTTAAAAAAATAATAAAGAATAGTAACAATATAAATTTATTAAAACCTATTTATAATAAAAAAAAAAAAAAAAAATTATTCGAAAAGTATTTTTTTTTTTTTTTATCTATATATAACGAGAGTTTTGGATTAGCAATATTAGAATCATTGTCTTATGGTCTCCCGGTGTTGACAACCAAAAATACACCCTGGACTAATATTAATAAATACAATGCAGGTTGGATTATAAATAATTCTTATGATGAATTAATAGTAACCTTAAGTAAGATATTTGAATTGAAAAGTTATGAATTTAATATTAAATCAAAAAATTCCATTAAATTAGCTAATAAATTTCGATGGAGCGTAATATTTAATCAATATATTAAGACTTATAAAGATCTATTAAATTGAATTAATTTAAGTAAATTCAAATTATAATTTTTGAATTTAAATTATTTAATAACAATTAATGTCATACATATTAGGTATAAATGCTTATCACGCCGATTCATCCGCATGTTTATTATTTGATGGAAAATTAATTATAGCTTTAGAAGAAGAAAGAATTAATAGAATTAAACATTGGTCCGGCCTTCCTTTATTGTCAATAAAGAAATGTTTAGAATATGGAAATATAAGTATTATCGATATTGATTATATAGCTATTAATCAAAATATTAGAGCTAATTTATTTAATAAAATTAGATATAGTATTTTAAATCCTCGTAACTTTAATTTTTATCTAAATAAAATTAAAATTAAAATAAATAGATCTAATATTTTAAAGTTAATAGAAATTGAAATTGGTAAATTAAAGAAAGATTGTAAACTAATAAATATAGAGCACCACCTATCTCATATCGCATCTTCTTATTATGACTCTGGATATGATAAAGCTACAAATGTATCTATCGATGGATTTGGTGATTTTACAAGTCTTGCATGGGGTGTTGGCTCAGGGGTGGATATTAAAATAGAGAATAAAATATTATTTCCACACTCTTTAGGAATATTTTATGAGGCATTTACACAGTTTTTAGGATTTAATAATTACGGTGATGAATATAAATTGATGGGGCTGTCAGCCCTAGGACAACCTACGGAAATTGCTAATCTTCAGAAAGTTATTAAACTAAAAAAATTTGGAGAATTTGAATTAAATTTAAAATATTTTAACCATCATAAAAATATAGCTTCTTATTCTTGGAACAATACTTCTCCCATAACCAATGTTTTGTTTAGTAAAAAAATTGAGCAATTATTTGGATTTCCAAGAACAAAAGATCAACCATTAACAGATTATCATAAAAATATTGCCGCAAGTGTTCAAAAGGTTTATGAGAATACTTTATTTCATATTCTAGATTTTCTTTATAATAAATATAAAATAGATAATTTAACTTTGTCCGGAGGCTGCGCCCAAAACTCATTAGCTAATGGAAAAATTTTAAATAATTCTAAATTTAATTCTTTGTTTATTCCATCTAATCCTGGAGATGGAGGTGGATCTGTGGGTGCAGCATATATTGCATGGAGAAATATTTACAATACAAAACCTAAAAGAAATTTAACTGCCTATTTAGGTTTAAATTTTAAAAATGAAGATATTAATTTATTAATTAATAAAAATAAGGTGGCTTTAAATAGTCAAAATTTTTCAGTCTATTTTTGTCAGAATGAAAACGAATTATGCTTAAATATAGCAAAAGAGATTGCAAACCAAAAAGTTATTGGTTGGTTTCAAGGTAGAATGGAATGGGGACCAAGAGCATTGGGCAATAGGTCAATAATTTCCGATCCACGCAATAAAGATATTAAAAATATTCTTAATATTAAAATTAAAAGAAGAGAATCTTTTAGGCCATTTGCACCGTCAATTTTGTTAGAAGAGGCAAATAAATGGTTTGAAGATTTTATTGAAGAAGATAATTTTATGTCTAGAGTTTTAAAATTTAAAGATAGTAAAAAATTTTTAGTTCCAGGAGTTGCCCATAACGACGGTACAGGAAGACTGCAAACAGTTAAAGAAATCGACAATCCAAGATATTATAAGTTAATTAAAGAGTTTTATAATATCACCGGCATTCCCATGATATTAAACACATCATTTAATGAAAATGAACCTATAGTTTCAGCACCTGACGAAGCTCTTAATTGTTTTTTAAGAACTAAAATGGATATATTGGTTTTGGAAAATTATATTATTGCTAGAAAAAATTGATATAAATTTATTCTTATTTATATTGTTAGTCATTGTGCAATTTTTTTAAATATTCACCTAATCTTGCGGTCATAGCTAACAAAGTAAAACCAGTATTTGCACATCCAGAACTCGGAAATAACGCAGTAGAGCAAATATAAAGATTATTTATATTCCATAATTTTAAATTTTTATCTACAACAGAATTTGTTTTTTTTGAACCTATTCTTATAGTCCCTGTACTGTGGTAAGTTTCTATAAAGTTTTTCTTATTAAAATCACTTGGTTTTCTTATTTTTAATTCTGCAATTTTATTTAACTCACTCTCTATCCATAAAATTTTGAATGTTTTGCTAATAAGTTTAATATTATAAATATCTTTATTTCTTACTTTGTGATTTATAATTAATTTATTAGAGCCAAATATATCTTTTTTTAAAAAAAGTCTATTATTAAAATTTGGCAATTGTTCAAGAGTAATAGAAAGTAATATCTTGTAGGGTTTATTATACCAAATGGATTTATTAATGATTCTGAAAATAAACAAATTATAAAAATCTTTTAATATTTCTGAAATAGACAATATAATTATTAGTATATTTCTATAATTTAACCCCCTTTTTTTTAAAGATAGTTTTAATAAATTTAACCAGTGTGTCTTTTTATGAATAAAAATCAATTGACAGAAAGCATTTTGAAGTAAATTTTTTTTTTGAAATTTATTGTTTAATTCTAATCTCGGACTATGAATTAAACCATTTTGGTATATAGGTGAAAAATGTAAAATAAATTTTTTCCAATCTTTTATAATAAACTTTCCACTTATAAAAGATAGTTGCTCAGATAAAAAGTGCCCTAATGGACTTTTTTGTTTTTTAATAAAATTATTATTTTTTTTATCATAAATAAATAATAGTCTTGTTGACTCAAGCGCTCCACAACAAATAATTAATATATCTGTTTCTATCTCAAGAGTATTTCCATTGCTACTCTTTGCTATAATGTTTTTTATTGAAGAATTATCTTTTGAATTATTTATTTCTAAAACCTTTGCATTTATATAAATATTTAGTTTATTGTCTTTTTTTATAATGTCATAAAAAAAATCATAAAAATTTTTTATTTTAGGTTTGATAAAAGTAGAAAATCGTAAATTAAAATATTTTTTACTAAAATTGTAATACTTTTTCTTTTTTATAACGTTTGATTTGTTCTCCAAAAATTTAAATTTAAAACATTTGTTAACAACAGGAAAATATTTCGCGATTTCTTCATATTTAATGTTCCATGCTTTTAAACCTAAATAATCTCTTTCTTTTATATCCGATTTTAGAAAAGGTATCATTTGTCCACCCCATACTCTTGTTGTGCCACCTAGAGCAAATCTATCTTTTAGTAGCGTTCTACTATAATAAGAATCTTTAAAATCGTAATTAAAGTTTATCGATTTACTTGAAGTTTCCCCTCCCGCCTCAATGACAGTGACTGGTATTTTGCTTAATCTTAGTCTATGCGCTAAAAATAAACCTGTAGTTCCGCCACCAATAATGCAGAATTTTACAGATATTTTATTTATTTTTTCTAAATTTTTAAGATCTATTATCAATTTTAATTTTTTTTGAATTATTAATATAATAATAGTTAATAAATTTTATATTACCAACATATTAAATAACTTATTATTACTTTTTTTATTTAAAGAATTTTTAAGCAATGATTCAAGTAACAATTCCAAATACTAATTTAAAAATATCAAAAATGATATTTGGTACAGCGAGTTTAATTAAAAATCGCACAACTAATCAACAGCTATTTATTTTAAATAAAGCAGTTGATTGTGGCTTTACACACTTCGATACCGCTCCTTTATACGGATTTGGAACTGCAGAAAATATTGTTGGATCGGTTATTAAAAAAAATGTCAATCTAAGTGTTACAACTAAAGTTGGTTTATATCCATTGTTAGGAATTAACCCAAATTTTATTAAACTTTTATCTATAAGAATAACACAGACTTTATCGAGAAGATTATTTGGAAATTTTAAAAACCCTTTAGATTTGACAAAACCTATTATTGATTTTAGCGTTCAGCGGGCTCGGAAATCATTAGAAAATAGTTTAGCAAACTTGAAAAGAGAATGCATTGATATATATATGCTTCATGAAGCATGCGATGTTTTATGTTTTTCTGAAGAATGGCAAATGTTTATTAGCAACATTAAAAAAGAGGGAAAAATTAAATTTTCTGGTTTAGCACTCAGTTCTAAGAATCAAAATTTTTTTATTAATAAAAAAAATTTTCAATCATTTGATATTTTGCAAGTACAAGACAGCTTGCTTTATGAGGAAGCTAATATTTTATTGCAAAATAATTTACCCTTTCAAATAACTTATGGTTATTTTTCTTCTATCAACAAAAATACAAATAATTTTAATTATTCTAATTACTTAAAAAAAATATTTACTCGTAATAAAAAAGGAGCAATTATTGTAAGCTCAAATAAAACGAGCCATATATTTGAATTATCCCAAGCAGCTATATAAAAAAACATTTTTTTTCAATTTAGTTTGCGTTAATTGTTTTTAAAAATAATTAGACTATTATTATAGAATTGTATTATTAGATAAAATAGTACTTTTTTAAATATTTATGCCAGTAATTATTAGTCTCCTAACTTCAATTTCTTTAGGTGTCGGATTCTTTTTTTTAGGATTCTTAACAGTTAGAATTTTAAGGATTAAAAATATTATCCAAAAAATTTCTAGACCTGAGTATCAATATTCCTTATTTGGAATAGTTATATTTCTTTTTTTTTTATATCCAATTTTTTTTTATGGTTATTTAAAAAATTATTTATTTAAATATTTAAGTTTCTTTTTAATTTTTCTATCTTTTTTAGCGATTTTTTATTTTTGGAGAACTTGCGTATATTCTTTGGGAAATTTTTTTAAGAAAAAATTTTATTCAAAAAAATATAATTTATATTTTTTATTTATATTTTTATATTTTTTCTTATCATTAGGACCAATTACTAGCGGAGATTCACTCTCTTATCATACGGATGTAGCAAGATATATTTATTTGCATGGAGAATTTCCTCGTTTCAGCTTTGATTTCAATTCTTATTTAAGTGGCGTTGGAGAGTTTTTGAATGCGTTTGCATTATCTATTAATGCTTTACAGTTTACTTCTTTTATACATTTCTTAGGTTTAATTTCTATGCTGGGAATTATTGAAAGATTAGCAATTTATAATTCTGTGCCTATAAAAAATAGGCAACTTTTTTATTTATTGATATTAGGTTGTCCACTTTTAATATTTTTAATTAGTTCTTCTAAGCCTCAATTCTTTTATACGGCTCTAATATTATTTTGTTATTCTTGTATAATTAATTATAATAAATTTTCTATTCAAAAAGAAAAATATTTTATTATTATAATTTCAGTTTTTTTTTCTTGCGTTGCAATTGCTGCAAAATTATCCTTTTCAATTAGTTTTTTTATAATATTTTTAAATTATTTTCTTTTAAGTAAAAAAAATTATCAATTTTATCTAATAACACTAATATCTATTTTGTTATTTGTCTTATTTATTTTTCCGTCACTTTTTTGGAAACAAAATTTATATCATTATTCTTTTTATCATTTTTTATTTAATCCTTTTCCATTGAATATCCCTGGTATGTTTGAAGCAACTTTATTAGCACACAATTATGATAATGAAGGATTCCCTTTGTCTATTATTTTTCCAGTTTCGCTTTCAAAAATAACATTATTCATAGGTTTTGGTTTTTTATTACCTATATTTTTTTTAAAACAAAAATTTACCAATAAAAAAATATTTTTATTTAATATAATATTTTTTTTATTGGTATGGTCATATTTTGGTCAAAAAAGCCCAAGATTTTATTTAGAAGTTTATTTATTTTTTATCTTAATTTTTGTTATTATTTATAAAGATATTTCCAGAGGTGAACTCTTAAAATATTTTAAATATTTAATTTATCTTCAATCTTTTTTTGTCTTTTGTGCATTAAGTTATGGAGTTATATCACTTTTCCCTGGCAGCCTTACCAAAAAATTAATGCATAAAACTTTATCCGAGAATGCAAATGGTTATGATTTGTATTCATGGGTTAATAAATCGTTACCATCAAACAGCAGTGTAATTGTTAATAATAAAGCAGTTTACACTAGTTTGAATAAGACTATTTATTTAGATTTTATTAATTATATTAATTTTAATAATAGCTTGTCTAGAAATTATTGGTTGTTAAAATTAAAAGAACAAAAGCCCGAATTTATTTTATTTTACGGTAAAGAAAATAATTTTAGTTATGGTGCATATAATTTTAAAAATTGCGTCGGAAAGTTGTTAATTAGCCAATCTCATGTTGGTTTTTATGCAACAAGAAATCCGTTTAATAGAGATCGCGAAACTTACAATGCTTATATTTACAGATTTCTTCCTGAAAAACTTCCTAATTGCGTTAGAAGGAATATATAATTATTTAAAATATAATTATAAAATTGTTACTACAACAATAGAATCGCAAATGTCATTTTACAGAAAAAAAAAACTCTCATTATTAATTAATATAAATTATCCAATGATATTATTTTTGTTTATTATTTTTATTTATTTTTTAAATGCTATTTTTATCAGCAGAAATGTATTCTCAAATCATGTTTTTTGGCTTTTAAATGAAGCTAGTCAATTATTACATGGGTACTCACCCTATAAACAAATTGTTATGCTTTACGGCATTGGCACTCCTATAATTAATGCTTTTAGTTTATATATTTTTGGAAATAATATTTTTTCTATCTTTTTAATTTCTAATATTTTCTATTTTTTATCGATTTTTTTTACTTTATTAATAGCTTATAAATTAAAGTTTAGTTTTATTGATAATTTATTTTTAATCTTAATTTTAATTAATATCCACCCCATACCTGAGGTGCCATGGTCAAGTTCTTTTGTTTATCTACCCATTATTTTAAGTTTATATTTTATTTTAGAAAATAAAAAAATTAACTTTTTCTTTTCAGGTATTTGTTTGGCTTTAGCCTGCTTAGTTAGAGAAACAGTTTTAATTTCAGCGACAATAATTTTTTTTTTTATTATTTATGAATCAATTTTTAAACATAAAAATTTAATTAATCTTAAATTTTATATTTTAGGATTTATATTCCCTTTAGCGACATTTGTAATTTATATGTTTATATCTTCCAATTATTTAATATGGAAAGAATTAATATATCAAATTAATAGTTGGCAGACATTAATAAATCTTGGTTATTATATTAATATTGATATTACGCCTTTAAGAAAATTTTATTTACTGTTTTTAGTTCCATTTAGAGAATTATTTTTAGTTTTTGTAAAATCTATTCAGTATTTTTGGTTTAATTGGCTATTAATTTTTACATCATATTTTTGCTCTTTGTTGATTTTTTTTAGACGTATAATTAAAAATAATAATTGGAAAGAAGATGAAATAATTAAGTATAGAGTTAGTCTTGTTTCTATTTATTCATTGTCATTGATTATACAAAATATACATGTTGTAACAATTAGTAGAGTTGCATCTGGATCAATTATTGGAATATTAATTTTTTATTATTTATTTATTAAGATTATTCAAAATAATAAAATCAGATTTATTAGTTATGTAATTATACTTTTTTTATTATTATTTTATTCACATGGAGTTTCTAGTCGATTAGAAGATCAGGTAAGCGGACGATTATATAAGTTATATAGCATATCTTTCGAAAATCTTAAAAATAATCCTGATCTTTTTTTTGTTAACAAAAATATTTTAGATCAAAGAAACGTTATCCCGGAATTTAAACATATGAATTACGATCAATCTATACATCAGTTTTATAATAATATTAAAAAAGTATGTGAAGAATTAAGATTAAAAAAAGAAATTCAATACTCTGACAATCAAACTATGCTTTGGGAACTATCTTATTTTTGCAAAACTAAACCTAAATACTATTACATAGCAACAATGTCCGAGTTTCATGAACAGAATTTCAAAAAATCAGGACTAAGCAAGGAGTATAATAGCAATATTAATAATACAATTCAGTTTTATGTATCAAATAATTTGAACCTAAAAAAAACAACTTATTTTGATGTACGTGGTTTTAAACAAGAACGTAAAATTAAAAATTTTCAGATACTTTTTTTAGCAGATTTAAAAAAAGATTATCCTGCTTTATTTAAAGAGTATAAATCAAGATACTTTTTTATAACTCAAAATAATCAATAAATTACTCAAAGAATTTAACTTTTAATATCTCATATAAAGCGTTTATCATGTGATAAAATTTTATTTTTTTTTCATTAGAATTCTTTCTAGGCCAATATTTTATCGAGACTTCACCTATTTTTAATTTTTTTTTACATATTCTGCTTATAAATTCAAAATCAAATCCTTCGTAATATGAGTTAGTTTTGATCATTTTTATACTTTCTGTTTTGTAAAGTTTTCCTCCAATAATGTCAGTAAATTTATGTCCATAAAAAATATTTATTAAAAATGTACAAATTACCGTTGCTAGATAAGCAGGTTTATTCACAATAATTTTAATAATCGTTTGTCTGTTATTCTTTAATCTAGATCCTAATACGACATCTAAGTTATTGTTTTTTGCATAATTCATCATGTAAATACTTCTTTTATAATCATATTCCAAGTCTGAATATTGAATATAAATATAATCACCTTTTGCATTTTTAATACCTTCCTTAATACTTTTTCCAAAACCGATATTTTTTTTTCTTAAAATTTTTTTTATTTGAACTTTCTTTTTGTAAAAATTCTTTATGACTTTCTGGCTTCCGTCTGTAGAGCCGTTATCAATAATAATGATTTCTTTATTAGGATAATTAATATTAACAACATCATCGATTGCTTTTTTTACTGTTTTAATTTCGTTATAAACAGTAACTAAATATGTAATTTTTAACATTTATTTTTATTTTATATGAAATTTAAAACAATCTTTATATAACTACGTAATATGAAACTAGTAATTTTATCTGGCGGTAAAGGTTCTAGAATAAGTGAAGAAAGTTCTGTTAAACCAAAACCTTTGATTGAAGTTGGAAATATGCCGATAATTTGGCATATTATGAAAATTTACTCTTATCACGGAATAAAAAAATTTATTATTTGTTGCGGTTATAAAGGTTACTTAATCAAAGAATATTTTGCTAACTATTCCTTGCATTCTTCTGATGTAACTATTCATATTCATAAAAATAAAGTTGAAGTTCATAAAAAAAATTCTGATGATTGGGAAATTACTTTAGTGGATACAGGAGAAGACACTTTAACAGGTGGTAGAATTTTAAGAGTTAAAAGTTATATAGAAGATGATTTTTTATTAACTTACGGAGATGGACTTGCTAATATTAATATTAAAAAATTAATTCAATTTCACAAATCAAATAAAAAATTAGCAACTATGACAGCAGTTCAGCCATTAGGTAGATTTGGTATGGTAGAAATTAACAAGAAAACAAATCTAATAGAAAACTTTTTTGAGAAACCAAAAGGAGATGGATCGTGGATAAATGGTGGATTTTTTGTTTTGCAAAAAAATATTTTTAGTTATTTAAAAGACGATACAACTGTATGGGAAAAAGAACCTTTAAAAAAACTTTCAAAAAATAGAGAATTATGTGCCTATCGCCATAATGGTTTTTGGTATGCAATGGATACCATGAGAGATAAAATTTATTTAGATAATTTATGGAATTCAAAAAAAGCCCCATGGAAACTGTGGGATGAAGAATAATTTTTTAATTTTAAAAAAATTTTGGAAAAATAAAAAAGTTTTTTTAACTGGTCATACTGGTTTCAAGGGAGCATGGTTTTGTATATTTTTAAATTTGTTAGGAGCTAAAGTTAAAGGA
>Ga0114960_10003888_pt1 | contig 11312 bp, 8 predicted proteins | sample C_130625_MF_Meta_FD_92637 | JGI IMG/M metagenome (GOLD analysis project Ga0114960, IMG submission 92637) | Freshwater microbial communities from Lake Croche, Canada to study carbon cycling - C_130625_MF_MetaG | ecosystem: Environmental > Aquatic > Freshwater > Lake | place: Lake Croche, Canada...
ATCGAGATGAAACGTAGATTCCCTGGAGTTCCTATGATTAATGATCCTTCACATATTTGTGGCCGTCGCGATATTTTACAAGCAGTAGCGCAACAAGCAATTGACTTAGATTTTGACGGGTTAATTATAGAATCACATGTAGATCCAGACAATGCATGGAGTGATGCGAAACAACAAATCACACCAGCAGTATTAAAAGCGATGTTGGATAGTATGCATTGGAGAAAAGAGACGGCACAAAATGCCGATTTTCAAAGTGCATTGGAAGCAATGCGTCAACAAATAAATCAATTAGATGATGAATTGTTGCAAGTTTTGTCCACGCGTATGAAAGTGGCTCAAAAAATTGGAGAATACAAAAAGAACAATGAGATCACTATTTTACAAACCAATCGTTGGAATCAAATATTAGAACGTGCGGTTTCTAAAGGAAGTAAATTAGGCTTGAGCGAAGAGTTTGTTACGAAATATATGGACGCAGTGCATATGGAAAGTATCAATCAACAAAACAAAGTAATGAATAGCTAGTATGAAAAATTGGAGGGTTAAATTTTCGAGTGCAACAGTCACATTTGTTTTAGATGGAAAATTTGCTGCTATTGATAAAATGGTAGATAAAACACAAGCCATCTATATTACGGATGAAAATGTATATGCCTTACATGAAAAGAAATTCAAGGGTAAAAAAACCATTGTGATTCCTGCTGGTGAAGCGCATAAACATCAAGCAACGGTAGACTTTATTATTGAAGCCTTATTAAATTTTGGGGCTACCAGACAAGCTGTTTTAATTGGTGTTGGTGGTGGTGTAGTCACCGATATAGTGGGTTATGTGGCTGGTGTTTACATGCGTGGTGTAGCTGTGGGTTTTGTGCCTACGACTATTTTAGCAATGGTAGATGCTTCTATTGGTGGTAAAAATGGCATTGATGTTGGGTTGTATAAAAATATGGTTGGCTTAATTAGGCAACCTCAGTTTTTACTATACGATTTTGACTTTTTACAAAGTTTGCCAAAAAATCAATGGGAAAATGGCTTTGCGGAAATTATTAAACATGCAGCCATTAAAGATGCTGCCATGATGAAAGAATTAGCTGCACATGATATTGCCTACTATCAAAAAAACAAGAAAGCCTTAGCTGCGTTGATTGAAAAAAATGTGCAGATTAAAGTAAAAGTGGTGCAAAAGGATGAGTTTGAAAAAGGGGATCGAAAGCTACTGAATTTTGGTCACACTTTAGGGCATGCAATTGAGAATGAACATGCACTATTACATGGACATGCCATTAGTATTGGAATGGTATACGCTGCAAAAATATCACAAGTATTACAGGACTTTAATGGTGTTGGAATACTTGTTGAAACTTTGAAGCAATATGGTCTGCCCACTACGATGCGTTTTGATATTGATAAAGCAATGGTAGTGATGCAAAAAGATAAGAAAAATGCAAAAGTAGGTATGCAATATGTTTTATTGAACAAAATAGGTAAAGCAGTTTATGAAACCGTGCCAATGAAAACATTGTATAAATTGATAAAATTGTATTCATAAAATGATTGCAACAGTATATCCTGGTAAGTTAAAAGGGGCTCAGGTTGCTCCAGCAAGTAAGAGTAGTATGCAGCGTGCATGTGCGGCTGCTATATTACATGTGGGAGAAACAATCATATATAATCCAGGACATTCAAATGATGATTTAGCAGCATTGGATGTGATTCAAAAGTTAGGCGCACAGGTACAAATTCAAAAAACAATCAACGAATTAGGAGTTGAAGGAATCACAGAAATTAACGTTATTTCAAGCGGCGTAAAGCCTATAGGACATGAAATGAATTGTGGGGAGAGTGGTTTAGGAATAAGAATGTTTACACCTATTGCGGCTTTAAGTAGTGAAACCATCACAATACATGGGAAAGGAAGTTTAGTAAAACGACCCATGCATTTTTTTGATGAAATTTTGCCATCATTAGGTGTAAAAGTAAATTCGCAAAACGGATTTTTGCCTATTCAAATTCAAGGTCCAATACAACCGCCTGCTGCCATTACTGTTAATGGTTCATTGAGTTCTCAATTTTTAACTGGTTTGCTAATGGCATATGCAGCTAGCGGGTCAAAAGAATCCGTTATCAAAGTATTGGATTTAAAAAGCAAACCTTATATCGATTTGACTATATCCGTTTTAAATGCATTTGGCTGGAAAGTGCAACATGAAAATTATGAATCTTTTACTTTTTTACCGCAGGAACCTTTACAAGAAATAATTGAATATACGGTGGAAGGTGATTGGAGTGGTGCAGCTTTTTTATTGGTTGCTGGGGCCATTGCAGGACCTATTAAAGTAAAAGGATTGCAAATGGAATCAACCCAAGCAGATAAAAAAATTATGCAAGCATTGCAAAATGCGCAGGTACCCATCACTTTAGAAGATGATGGTATTTTGATAGGGTCAGTACAAAAAGAAGTATTGAGTGCTTTTGTTTTTGATGCAACTGATTGTCCAGATTTATTCCCTCCTTTAGTTGCTTTAGCAGCAGCTTGTAGTGGTGTATCCGAAATCAAGGGAGTAAGTCGCTTAGCGCATAAAGAAAGTGATCGGGGAATAACATTGCAAGCTGAATTTGCAAAGCTGGGTGTTCAAATTAATTTGGAAGGAGACAATATGAAAATCATTGGAGGTGTTGAATTGGAATCTACAACTGTATTTTCCCATCATGATCATCGAATTGCAATGGCTTGTAGCATTGCTGCCTTAGTCGCAAAGGGACCTATTACCATCACAGCTGCTGAGGCTATTGAAAAATCTTACACTGATTTTTACAAACATTTATCTCAATTAGGGGCTAATGTAGTAATTGATTAAATTGTTAATTCATATTTTTTTGTAAAGTAGATAAAAGGATAGTCATTTAAAAAAGCTTAACTTGTAATTATTAAATTCTTATGAATAGTTTCGGAACCTTATTTAAAATACACATTTTTGGGGAATCACATGGTGATTGTGTTGGCGTTGTTATTGACGGATGTCCAGCAGGATTGCCTCTATCACAAGAAGATTTTATTATGGATATGGAGCGTCGAAAAGGGGGAAAACAAAAAGGGACAACTCCAAGACAAGAGGACGATATACCCATTTTTAAAGCCGGATTTTTTAATGATCATACAACGGGGGCACCGATTACCATTTTGTTTGAAAATAAGAATACGCGCAGTGCTGATTATGAAAAACAAAGAGCCGTTCCCCGTCCTGGGCATGCTGATTTTACCGCGCAACATAAGTTTGGAGGCTTTGAAGATTTTAGAGGGGGTGGTCATTTTAGTGGCAGGTTAACTGCAGCATTGGTTGGAGCAGGTGTTATTGCAAAAAAATTATTAAAGGATATACAAGTTCAAGCACATATAGTAAGCATTGGAGGCGAAACAGATTTGGAAAAAGGATTGCAAAAAGCAATTGATCAAAAAGACAGTGTTGGGGGTATAGTGGAATGTGTCGTGAAAGGGTTGCCGATAGGATTGGGGGAACATTTTTTTAATTCAGTAGAATCTTTAATAAGTCATGCAGTATTCGCTATCCCTGCCATTAGAGGTATAGAATTTGGAACAGGATTTGCAGCTGCATCCCTTTTTGGCGCAGCACACAACGATGCCTTGATAGATGCGACTGGAAAAACGAAAACAAATCACGCTGGCGGCATTGTTGGAGGGTATACAAATGGGAATGATTTGGTTTTTCGCATTGCTGTAAAACCAACTTCTTCAACTCCAAAAGAGCAAATTACTTGGAATTGGGAAACAAATGAACAAGAAGTTTTTTCTGTAAAAGGCAGGCACGATTTATGTATCGCCTTAAGAGTTCCTGTAGTTTTGGAAGCGGTTACTGCAATTGTCTTAACGGATTTAATGATTTTGGAACAAAAAATACCGAGGATTTTACATCAAAAAAAATAAAAATGGAAAGCGAATATATTTATCATATTACCACTCACATTGCTTGGGAACAAGCTAAAATAGAAGGTACATATCTTCCAGAACAATTTGAACAAGAAGGTTTTATTCATTGTTCAACTGAACAACAATTAAATGGAGTATTAGAACGTTTCTATCAAGGGAGAAAACAGCTTGTTAAGTTGAAAATAGACAAAAATAAATTAGCTAGACCTTTATTATTTGAATTAGCTACAGATTTAGATGAATTATTCCCGCACATTTATGGCGCATTAAATTTAGATAGTGTTGTTGATGTAATTCCTGTTGAATCATAAATACCAATAAAAAAATAGTATGAAAAAATTAGTTTTATCCGCTTTGATTTTAATGTTAACCAATTGGCTAATTGCGCAAGACACAGCTACAATAAAACCTGCCTCAATTGCCTTTAATGTTGGCTTATTGGATTTTAAAAAAACAAATCATACCGAAGGGTTAACAACAACGACTGTTAATTATGGAGTTCAGTATTTACAAGGAATTACTAAAAAAATTGATTTTGTAGCCAATTTGGAATTTGCTTCTTTAAAGTATCCTTACTATACTTCCCTTAAAATCCCTGTTGCCACAAATTCAAAAGGGTATACTTCCTTTGACCTAGGATTAAATTATAAGTTTTTAACCGATGAAAAAAAAGTGGTTCCTTATTTAACGGCTGGTTTGGGCGTTGGAATTGATCGATTAACCTATTACACTGCCTATGCCCCAATGGGAGGTGGTTTACAAATACGCGCTAACAAAGGAGCTTTTTTATTTTTACAAGCAACGCATCATGCAGAAACTTCTTCCTTAACGAAGAAACACAATGAATTTTCAATCAGGTATGCCTTAACATTAAAAGGCAAAGATAAAAAGGCCATTTTATTACCCCCTGCGCCCATTCAAGTTGACAATGATAATGATGGTGTTGTTGATAGTTTGGATAAATGTCCTAATCAAGCGGGTACGGCTAAATACAATGGATGTCCTATTCCAGATTCAGATCATGATGGGGTGAATGATGAATTGGATAAATGTCCTAATCAAGCAGGCACAGCTAAATACAATGGATGTCCTATTCCAGATTCAGATCATGATGGGGTGAATGATGAATTGGATAAATGTCCTAGCCAAGCTGGCACAGTTAAATACAATGGATGTCCTATTCCAGATTCAGATCATGATGGGGTGAATGATGAATTGGATAAATGCCCAACTGAAGCGGGTATTGCAGCAAACAATGGATGTGAAGACGTACAATTCTTGTTAAATGAGGTTGCAAAGAATTTCAAATTTGAAACTGGAAAAGTAAGCTTATCCAAGAAAAATTTATCGAAATTAGCTGAAGTAATACAAGCACTCAACAAATACCCTACAATACAACTAGCCATAATTGGTAACACAGATAATATTGGGTCAAAGAAAGTGAATGGGGTATTATCAAACAAACGCGCGATGGTAGTTTATGCATATCTTGTAAAAAAGGGGGTAGCACCCACTCGATTGACAAAACAAGGGGTTGCAGACACCAATCCAATAGATACCAATAAAACAAAAAAAGGAAGGGCAAATAACAGAAGAACGGATATGAATGTAAAATATTAAACTAAAATATATTTACTTCTCTCTCAAGTAAAATGTTGAATTTGTTTTTAACTGATTGTGAAATTTCTTCAGAGAAATCATAAACTTCCTTGCCAGTTTGTATACCATAACTAACAATGACAAGTGCTTGTTTTTCATAACAGCCTACATTTCCTTTTCTAACTCCTTTCCAACCACAGGATTCAATTAACCATCCTGCAGCAATTTTATAAGTAGTGTCGGAAATGGGATAAGCAACTATTTTAGGAAATTCATTTTGAAGTTCTTTAAAATGATCAATAGAAACAATAGGGTTTTTAAAAAAACTTCCCGCATTTCCTATAATTTTTGGGTCGGGTAATTTGGTTAATCTAATTTGAATAATTGCATTTGATATATCTTGTAAGCTAGGATTTTTAATATTTTTTTCATGTAATACGTCTCTAATAACGCCATAATCAATATGAAGTTTGGCTTGTTTTTGTAAAACAAATTGTACATGCGAAATGATGTACCTATTATTGTTTTTTTTGAATAAACTTGTGCGATATCCAAAAGCACATTCATGTTTAGAAAGGGTTTCCCATTTAGCTGTTTGTGTGTCATAAGCAATTACACTTTTTATGCTTTCTTTCACTTCAACCCCATAAGCTCCAATATTTTGAATAGGGCTGGCGCCTACCGTGCCAGGAATTAAACTTAAGTTTTCAATGCCACCCCAACCTTTTTGTATACAATAAGTTACAAAATGGTGCCAATTTTCTCCAGCACCTACCTCCAATAAAACTTCGTTGGCATCCTCGGCAATTTTTTTGATGCCCATGATTTCCATTTTCGCAACCATTCCTTCAAAGTTTTTTGTAAATAAAACATTTGTTCCTGAACCTAGTATTAGGATAGGTTTATTATGTTGATTGCACCAAATGGATATTTCAGCAATGGTTTCCTTTTTTGTAATGATTGTAAAATAATTTGCTATTTCATTACTTCCAAAACTATGGTATGGTTTTAAAGTTGTATTAGTATATGTCAACATAGAGTCATTCATTGTAAGGTTTGATCTTGTAGCTAGTTTGGGTCAATATCAATAATAATTTGAACTGTTTTGTAGCTTGGATGTATTTGTAGTAAACCTATATAATGTGACAATTGTTTTTTTGCTATTTGTAATTGATTAGACTGAGTTGAAATTTTCACATATAATTCCCATATAAATTTATTGCGTACCCTGTTAACGATTGGTTGCGCAGGACCTAAAACAGTTCTTTGCATTTCGGGGGTAAGTGATTTTAGGAAAAAGTTGGCAGCTTTCTCTGCAATCTCATTTTCCTTGTGTTTACATAAAATGCGTATTAGCCTGCTAAAAGGTGGGTATGAAAATTGTTTTCTGTTGCTTATTTCAAATTGATAAAATCCAAAGTAATCATGCTCTTTTACAAATTGTACAACAGGATGATGTATTTGACTCACTTGAATAAGAACGCTACCATTGTTGTTTTTTCTTCCAGCCCTTCCACTTACTTGTTCCATCATTTGAAATGCACGTTCATTCACTCTAAATTGGTTAAAAGTAAGTAAACTGTCAGCATCAATGATGCCTACTAAATCTACATGCTCAAAATCGAGTCCTTTTACAACCATTTGTGTACCAACAAGCACATCTATTTGCCTTTGCTCGAATTGTTGAATGAGTTGATCATGTTCATTTTTTCCTTTTACATTATCAAAATCCATGCGGGCTATTACGATACCAGGTAATGCTTGATTTAATTTTTCCTCTATTTGTTCTGTGCCAAAATTCTTTTGACTAAAATGATTTTTACCACAAGCCTCGCAGGTAGTGACTAGGGGATAGGTTGCACCACAATAATGACAAGACAGATAGTTTTTATTTTTATGAAAAGTAAGTGATACGTCACAATGTTTACAATGTGGTATCCAACCACAAGTTTGACATATCAAATAAGCAGCATAGCCACGCCTATTTTGAAATAAAATGACTTGCTTATTTTTTTCAATAGTTTTTTTAATGGCTGACAGTAAAAAAGGGGTTAATATAGCTGAGTTTGCATGTTGATTTTTGGTATCTATTAATTGTATAAAAGGTAATTCAGCTTCATGAAAACGTTCCTTTAAATAGGTGTATCCATACTTTTTAGTTTCCGCATTGTAGTATGATTCAATAGATGGGGTAGCAGAACCTAAAATCACTTTGGCATTTATTTGGGTTGCATAGTAAATTGCTGTATCCCTTGCTTGGTACCTTGGTGCAGGTTCTTGCTGCTTATAGGATGCATCATGCTCTTCATCAATAATAAGTAGGGAAAGATTTTTATAAGGAAGGAATAAGGCAGACCTTGCACCTAATACAATTTTAATTTCTCCAGATTTTACTTTATTCCAAATTTCAACTCTTTCATTAGGGTTAAATTTTGAATGATATATGGCAATCGTGTTTCCAAAATAAAGTTTTAATCTCCGAATCATTTGTGCAGTCAAAGCAATTTCAGGCAACATGTACAAAGCCTGTTGACCTTCTTTAACCAATTCATTGATGAGGGCAACGTAAATTTGAGTTTTTCCACTACCTGTTATACCGTGTAAAAGATGAACTGGACGTGTAACAAGCTGATGTAAGATTGATTGCAAAGCAATTTTTTGTGGTTGAGCTAATGAATGGCTACTTGGGTTTCCAAGTAAATTTTCATTAGCCATACGCTCTATTTTTGTTTTTTGAGCGATTAATATTCCTTTATCAATAAGTGCTTTTAATTGTGCTGGGGAAGCGGAAGCTTTTACTAGTATTTCTTTTTGTGTGACAAGGGCGCTTATTTTTTCATAATGTAAAAATGAAAGCAACAATGCCAATTGTTTGGGTGCCCTTGACCATTCATTCAATAATTTTTCTAGGGAAGCAGGGGACCTGTATGCTGGTGCTAATGAAATAGTTGTTGTAAATTTCTCTTTATATTTGTCCGTCAAATGTTCTTGAACATGACAAATTCCCTTTTGAATGAGTTTATTGATTATGGGGTATATTAATTTTTTATCTAGCAATTTTTGAATTTCTGCAATACTTAATACTTTTTTTATTTGAAGTGCCTCCGAGATAATATACTCTTGGTCATTCAGAGAATGGCTATCTAAAGTTTGTGCTTCGTTGTAAATAAAAACAGATTCACTACTAATTTTTAAATGGCTTGGTATGGCAGCTTGCATCACTTCACCTTCCGTACACATATAATAAGTTGCCATCCATTCCCATAATGCCAATTGAGCGGGAAATACAATTGGGGCTTCATCTAATACCGAAGAGATGGGTTTGGGAATAAAGGCTGCTGGTTTTTCAGTTATTATTTTTTTAATAATGCCTGCATACCTTTTGTTGGCACCTAAAGATACTTCTACCCGCATACCAATCACACAATCTTCCAATAGGTTGGCTGGAATTTCCCAAATATAATTTTTGGGCAATGCAAGTGGAATAATAATTTCTGCGTACATATAATATGAATGTAAAAATACACTATGATTTTCATTGGGAAATTTGTAAATAAATTATGGATAGTTACGATACCTTCTCAAGCCTTCATCCATTTTTTGGTAAACTAAATCCCTAAGTTTTTCAATATCTTGAATGGTGTATGATTGGACCTCAATTATGGGAAGGTACACGACTCTGTTTTTACCAGGGTTTAATGTAAATACACTTTCAAAATGCATCCGATCAACTGCATCAATCATCAAAATGGGTTGAATAGGTACTTGCATTTCAATGGCCAATTTAAATGCACCAGGGTAAAATGATTTCAAAGGTTGCGCATTGGTCATACTAAATGTGCCTTCTGGAAAAATAAAAATGGAAATATTTTTTTGAAGTGTTGCTTTTAATGCTCTTACACTTTGTGCTCTTTTCGCTGGACTGCTTCTATCTACTAATACAACCACGGCTTTATAGACGAAGCCAAAAATGGGAATTTTGGAGGGTTCAAATTTACCTAAGGGACGAATGGGTTGGTGTTGTAATAGAACGATTGGGGGAATATCCATATAAGAATTATGGTTGGCAACAAATATAAGCGCTTGGTTCATTGGCATTGTTGATTCAAATAGCTCTTCATGTTGTATCCCAATCAATAGGTACCAAATTTTAGCCCAATACCTGCAAACTTTATATATGCGATTAGCGACTTTTGCTGTTCCAAAGGGAAGCATAAAAAATAATAAGATGGCCGATAACACTGCAAATAGGGAGAAAATAGTTAATGCGTAAATGCAGTAAATAGTTTGTATGATTTTTTTTAGGGTTTCCATTAAGTTACTAATATAATAAAAAAGGCCCGAATAGACATTCAGGCCGTACGATTGCTTGCTTAAATCCAAAAAACGAATTCTTTTATGCTTTTAATGGGTTTCTTCCATATTTTTCATCGTGTTGTGTTGCATCAAGTCCCAATTCTTCCTCTTCTTCAGAAACACGTAAGGGTAATAATAAAGCGATTAATTTGAAAATTAAGAATGACATGGTAAAACTAAAAGTTACCACAATCAACATGGCTTTCAATTGGGTAAAAAAGAAGGCAGGATTGCCATAAAATAATCCATCGTTACCACCAGGATTTACTGCTTTTGATGCAAAGACACCCGTTAACAACATCCCAACCATTCCGCCTATGCCATGACAAGGAAAAACATCCAAAGTATCATCAACACGAGAGAGCTTAAATGCATGACTAAGCACATTGGATATCACGGCGCCAATTAATCCAATAAAAATACTTTGAGGGATGCCTACAAAGCCAGCAGCAGGTGTTATGGCGACTAAGCCTACAACAGCGCCAATACAAAATCCTAAAACTGATGGTTTTTTCCCGCGCATTACGTCAAAAAACATCCAAGCTAAGCCAGCTGATGCTGCAGCAGTATTGGTGGTCGCAAAGGCATTTACAGCAATCGCGTTTGCTCCTAATGCTGAGCCTGCATTGAAACCAAACCATCCGAACCATAATAAACCAGTGCCTATTAAAACATAAGGAATATTGGCAGGGGGAATTTCTTGTTGTTCTAATTTAGCGCGTCTTTGTTTTAAGACGATTGCTCCCGCCAATGCAGCACAACCTGCACTAATATGTACCACCGTACCACCAGCAAAATCTAATGCACCCATTTTAAATAAAAAGCCATTTGGATGCCAAGACCAATGCGCTAAGGGAGCATATACAAGGGTGATAAATAAAACAATGAATAATATATAAGATGTAAATTTAATACGTTCTGCAACAGCACCAACGACCAAGCCGGGTGTAATAATGGCAAACATCAATTGAAATAAAGCGAATAAAAGGAGGGGTATGGTCATTGCAGTTCCCCCTTGAAGTAAAGGGGCTCCATTCGTTACATCTTTAAAAAAAAGATGTGTAAGGGGGTTGCCAATAAGTCCATGAATGGAATTTCCAAAACTCAAGCTATAGCCAAATGTCACCCATATCACAGAAACGATACCAGCGGAGACTATGCTTTTTATCATAGTTGAGATAATATTTTTTCGGTGAACCATGCCACCGTAAAAGAAAGCAAGTCCTGGTGTCATGATAAATACCAAGGCAGTGGCAACTAGGATCCAAGTTATATCTGCTGGGCTGTAAGTTGTAGCATCTCCAGAAAAATTGGGTAATTGGGGCACAAACAATCCGGCAATTGATACTACAACGAGGAGTAAGAAAGGAGTAAATTTTTGTACGTTTTGATTTTTCATATGAATGGG
>Ga0114960_10003889_pt1 | contig 11312 bp, 6 predicted proteins | sample C_130625_MF_Meta_FD_92637 | JGI IMG/M metagenome (GOLD analysis project Ga0114960, IMG submission 92637) | Freshwater microbial communities from Lake Croche, Canada to study carbon cycling - C_130625_MF_MetaG | ecosystem: Environmental > Aquatic > Freshwater > Lake | place: Lake Croche, Canada...
TCTGACACGCCGAAACTGCGAAAAGGCTGTGAGTCTGTCAAATAGAGTTTCGCCTATGGCAAACAATAACAATCACACTGCTTCGGCAGGTGCAATCGAAACCAACGACGTCGCCCCAATTCCTGCGGGTGAACGTCACGGCAAACCGTGGCACCTTTTCACTGTTTGGTCGTCCCCGAACCTCGAGTTCGCAACCGTATTCGTAGGCGCATTGGCAATTGGCTTTGGCTTGAACATTTGGCAGGGTATCGCTGCCATTGTTGTGGGCAACGCTCTTGCTGGCATAACCCACGGCATTTTGAGCACCTGGGGGCCAGAAGCTGGTCTTCCTCAGATGGTGCTCGGCCGCAACGCTTTCGGCAAGTGGGGAAACCTGATTCCATCAGGTCTTTCAACTCTTGTTGCAGGTATTGGCTGGTTCGCCGTGAACACAGTTTCTGGAACCTTTGCTCTTCAGACTTTGGTGCCCGGCATTAACGTGTTTGCATCGCTCGCAATCATCATCCTCGCCCAGGTTGGAGTCGCATTCGTCGGCCACAACCTGATCCAGAAGTGGGAGCGCTACGCTTCGTTCTTCTTGGCTGCGGTTTGGATCATCGTGGTTGTAGTCATCTTCTCGCTGCCAGGCGCATTCAATGCCGCCGCAGCAACCGGAGACTTCCCATGGGCAGGCTTCACTCTGACCGCTGGTGCAGCCTATGGCTACACCGCTGGCTGGACTGCCTTTGCTTCGGACTACACCCGCTACCTGCCTGCTAACACAGACAAGCGAGCCCTTGGTTGGTTTGCTGGTTTGGGCAACTTCGTCAGCACCTCGCTAATCATGATTGTTGGTGCAGCTGCATTCAACATTCTTGGCGCAGGTTCAGTCTTTGGCAAGAACCCGACCTCAGACTTCACCGCTATCTTCGATCCGGCCTTCGCAAAGCTTGTTCTTCTTGCGATCGTCGTCGGCTCGGTATCAGCTAACATCCTGAACGTTTACTCAGGCGCAATGTCGTTCTTGGCAATGGGATTCAAGATTGGCTTCAAGTCTCGTCGTGCAATCATGGTTGCGCTCGCCGGACTTGTTGGCGGTTTTATCTCGTACCTTGGCGTCGCCGATGGCGACGTGGCTCACAAGCTCGACGGCTTCTTGCTAGTTGTGTCTTACTGGGTCGCTCCATGGATTGCAGTTGTGCTCACCGAGCGCATTATGTCTAAGGGCAAGAACGCGGGAGCACGTGCACTTGCTCCTAAGAACTCATGGGCAGGCGCTGCAGCATTCGTAATCGCAACGGCGTTCTCGATCTGGGGCTTCTGCAGCCAGGTTGCGTACACCGGTCCAATCGGAATGGCAATTCACAGTGTCACTCTTCCAAACGGCGCAATTGTTGATGTTCCAGACCTAACCGCAATCGTCGGTTTCGTTCTGGCAGCACTCTTGTTCTGGGTCTTCTCGAAGGCTGACAAGAAAAGCAAGTAACACCTAACCCCTAAATCGAGGAGCCTCGGCAATGGAATTTCAAGTTGGACAGATCTTTGCAACAGACGAAGAGAAACTCCAAGTTGCCATTGCCGAGGCTCATCTCGGTCTAGCCGAAGGTGGAATCCCGATTGGGGCTGCACTCTTCGACGAAGACGGTCGACTGCTTGGCAGTGGCCGCAACCGCCGCGTTCAAGACGGCGACGCCTCAATGCACGGCGAAACCAGTGCATTCCGCAACGCTGGTCGCCAGCGTTCGTATCGCAAGGTCACCCTTGCCACAAGCCTCTCCCCCTGCTGGTACTGCAGCGGCCTAATTCGCCAGTTCGGCATCGGTCGCGTTCTAGTGGGCGACGACAAAAACTTTATGGGCGGTCAAGACTGGGTTGCCGAACACGGTGCCGAGTTGCACGTGCTCAATGACCCGGGGCTGATCGAAATCATGCGCGAGTTCATCGAAGCAAACCCAAAGCTTTGGAACGAAGACATCGGCGAAGACTAACTCGCCAATCGCTCCAATGCCCTCCGGCAACTAGCCGACACGCACCGCATCTTGGTTTAGTGCACCAAGGTTTAGCGCAGTTCGCGCATCCAGTTCGATGCGCTGCGAGCGCCGTTCTTGAACTGCTCCAGTCGAATCGCCACCAATACCAGCAGCGTTGCCACCAAAATCAAGACAACCCAGAGCGCCCAGTTTTGCGAGCTGATCTGAGCCCAGGCATAAGGCAGTGCCGAGATGATCACACCGACCGCACCTGGCACGAACAAGCCGCCTAGCTTGCGAAGAGCACCAATCACAAGCAGCAGCAGCGATCCACCCAGAACAATGCCGAAGCGAATCCAGTCTTCGCTGGTTAGCGTTGGCTGCGAAAGCGCAGAGAGCGCGTCGAGCATGGCTGGCCCAATCGCAATAACCACCGGGATTCCCACATAGACGATTGACTTCATCGACGTCTTGAGTGCCGCAAAGATCGAGCGCAACGCTCCATACAAAACCAGACCGACAAACAGCGCCTTGATTTCGAGTTGAGTGCGGCCGCTGAAGGCATCTTCGATTCTGAACCAAACGTTCGGAACCAGAGTTAGCGCAAGCGGAGCAACACCGGCAACGGTGAGCCCTAGGTTGCCCAAGCGAACGCCCAGAACCACCAAGATGGCTCCGCCGATGGCAAGGGCCAGCACGCGGGTCAGTTGCCCACCGTCGAGGCTGGCGATTGGTTGTGCAACGGTGGCCCAAGCAAACACTGCCGATGGCACGCCGATTGTGAGTAGCGGAGCGCCATAGACAGCCATGCTGCGCCACTTGGCCGAAATGACATCGACACTCGATGCGACCAAACCTGCGGCCAGCAGTGCGACCGCGATGGCTGCCGTGAATAGTTCTGGCACATCGAAGCTGACCACGAAGTTCAGATAGCCACCAGTGACCGATCCGGCAAGCACCGATGTTGCATAGCCCGCAATCACGAATGCACGACTGCGTTCTAGACGAGCGAACACCAACATCGTTGCCGACACGGTCACTCCGATGATTACCTCGCGCAGCAACTGGCCCTCATATAGCCAATCTTCGGCACCGTTGTCATTCAGGCTGACATAGAGGGCGAGAGCCCACGAGATAACACCAACGGCGCGAAGAGCACGAACACGCGCTTTTGCATCCAAGTCGAACTTGACTCGAGAGCCGAAGAACGCTGCCAAACCGATGGCATCGGCCAGAACCACCTGAATCCAGTTCGAGGCAAAACTTTGGCCTGTGAACTGCGAGATTCCAATAACCGTGCCGACCAGATAAACCGCAGGCAGAACGGAGCGCCAAGCGGTGAGGTCAAGTTTGGTTTCGGTCCGCTTGATTAGCCAAGAGCTGAGCAAGAACACCGCAGCACCGAAGACGCTGTAGTACTCAGCAAGTCCGAATGTGGCGTCGATGGTGAACTTGTTGATAAGCAACCATGCCGAAGCGATTAGCAAACCGGAGCCGTAGAAGTTTGTCCTGAGCTCGCGTCTGACGAGGGCCTGCGCAATCAGCAGCAGCGCGTAAACGCCCATAATCGTGGCGAGTTGAATCTGCAGGTCGGCTTCGGCCGCTTGGAATAGTCCAACCAGTCCCAGCACTAGAGCAATCGCCGAAGTTGAAAGCAGAGCGCGAGCAGATTCATCGCTGGACTTTGAGCGCAACCGAAGTCCGAGATAAAGCGCTGCGAGAACGCTGAAACCGATGATCGTTGTCCACTGACCGCCCGGAGCACCGGCGATTGCCGAAGTCGAGTAGTAGCCGGCAAACATCGGTGTTGCAAGCGCAAGCACTGCCGCGCCAACCGAAACACCGGGCAGAATCTGCCAACCGAACTTGGTGCCAGTTGCCTTGCTGGCAGAGGACATCAACGTGTGAAGAACCAGCGTGAGTGCCAACGTGATTGGCAAGATCAAGCTGAGCCAGGTGTTCAGCACTGCGCCTGACTGTCCAGCCAAAATGGTTGCCTGAGTCGATGCAATCGACGACAGGGCCAACGCGTAGGCAGCCCAGAACCAGATCGATGATTTTAGCGAGCGAGCGGTTACATAGCTGAGCGCAAAAGCCAGCACCAGCGTGAAGGTGATCAAGAGCAGCGACATCCAGGTGCGGCTGACGCTCGATGCTGCCAGGAGCGAACCTAGCAACGAAGTTACGCCAGCAACACCGAAGAACAAGCTCAGGTTCTTCTTCACTGGTTCACGAAGTCTGAGCAACAGCAGCGCGGTGGCAAAGATGGCAAAGACCGCGACCGTCAAGATCGAGTTGCCCGAGGCATCTGAGTCGGACCAACCAGCAGTGAGCTGCACTTTGTAGGTCATGAACGTGGCCCACGAGGCAACAAACGAAGCCGACGCGGCGAGGTTGAGTTCGCGCGACGAGGTTTTGCCAACGCGGTGAACGAGCATGCTGGTGATTACCGCAAGAGCCAAGAACACCGCTGGGTTAACAATGTGCGAGGCGACGGTTGCGTCGAGGCTCCAACGCGCGGTCAAAATGGTTGCCAGTGAACCAAAGATGATTCCAGCAAACATCGAACTAACCAACTTTGACTTGGCCAGTTCGAATAGAGCTATCGCGAAGACAACCAGCGCATAGACCGACCAAACAGCGTGGTTCGGCTCATAGGAGCCCTTGGCCAATATCGCAAAACCAGACACCGACCAAAGCAGCGCGACCAGCACCAGAGGCCGCTTTTCGTTGGCGCGGGCGAGCTTTGAGTGCTCCAGCCAAGCCAGAGCAGCACTTAGCACCGCGGCAACCGCGAGAATCATCCAGTTGTCGCCGGAGGCATCCCAGTGTGCAATCAGCCCCAAAGCCAAAGCCACGTTTGCGCCCAGATAAATCCACGGACCAAAGCCGGCTTCTGACTTGAGCCTCGAATCAAGCACGCGAGTGGCAACAAACCAAACCGAACCAAGCACGAAGGCGATTGCGAATGAAACTAGGACTGCAGAGTTATCGCCGGTCTGCATAAGCACCAGCGAGACAGCCGCAACGTTGCCGGCAAGGGCAGCCAGCAAGGCGAAGATGCGCTGCTTGATTAGCCAAGCCTTGACGAACAGAGCGGCAGCCACGATGCTCAGCCAGCTGGCAAAGAGAGTCGAATCGAGTTCGCCGTGCACAGCGGCAAGCAAAACATAGATTGCCCAAACCAGGCCAGCCGAGACTTGCGAGGCCAGCAGTGACGCCTCGAACTTTTGGGCCAACTTAGAAGGAATGGCGAACAGCAAGACCGCTCCGATGACTGCGTCGGCGATGGTGATCAACCAGTTGATGCCGGTCGTGCTGCTTCGCAGCGACAGGAGCACTGAGCCAGCCAGGATTGCGAAGCCGAGGTTCCAAGAAACTCGCTTGGCCCACAGAGGCACCGAATCGGCGACGATGTAGTTGGCACCGCGAAGGTCGATAGCCACCGAGGCAGCCAGCCAGAAAGCTGCCAAGACGAAGAAGCCGATCGAACTGACTCCTTCGGTTCGCTGCAGAACCGCCAAAGGCAGAACCGAGAGAACGTTTAGAGCAAAGAGAGCCATCGATAGCCCCGCCGAAATGCGGATGAGGTTGCTCAACGCCCTCTGTTCGCGATCGAACAAATCGATTTGATATTTGTTTTCGCGTTCGTCTTCGGAGTCTTCGGTGGCGGCGGCTTTCTTGGACTTCTTAGAGACCTCGAGTTCTGCCGGTGCGGTGATTCTGGTTAGTCGGCCAACCACGTAAACCAAGAGAGCTGTCAGGCTAAGAATGGTGGCATCGAAGTTAGGCCAAAGTTCGTGTTGTTGAAAATACGAGACCGAAAGAATGCCCGCCAGACCAACGCTGATTGGTGACACAGCCAACCAACCGAACACCCTGAAACGACGCCCCATCAATGTGCTGTAGGCGCCGGTGACCAGGATTACGACAGCTAAATAAGGGCTCACATTGGGGTCTGCGATTGTTTTATCGCCAAAGAGTCCCAAGGCTGCCGCGGCATAAAGCCCGAGCGCTAAGAAGCCCGCCGAGAGTGCTGCCAAGAAGTTCGAGATGATCACGAAGTACTTCTTGCTTCGAATCGCACCGAATGCGGTTGCGGCAACAATGACTGCCAAAACTCCAGCCTTTAGCGGCAGCGAGAACCAAGGCTCGTTCCAAGTGGTTCCAAAGAAAATGCTCAGCGCGATAAGCAACAACGATGCCGCCACCGTCAGCAGCGTCTGCTGAGGAGTGAGCTTTGGTAGTGCGCGACGTGGTCGAAGCGGTTGAACTCTGACCGGCGCGTGGTTGAGAGAGGCAGCAGCGCTTGCCGATGGCGTGCTTAGCTCCCAGTCGCGCGCATAGTCATCAGTGTTTGTTTGTGCGGCCACGGGCTCAGCAGTTGGCGCAACGGCACCTTCGCCATCGACGGACAGGCGGCGCGTGGCATCTTCGTTGGCAGCGAATTCTTCGATCTGGGCTGCGCGCTCGTCGGCGGCGAACAAGGCATCGAGAGCCTGCTTATAAGAGTTCAGAGTTTTGCGACTGTAATAGCGTCCGCAGGTGCAGGTCAGCCAATCACGATAATCGTCGTCGGCAATCCTAATTTCGTCGTCGCAAAGCGGGAGCGCAAACTTGATGGTTGCCATCTTGTGCCTTTCGAAAAGGTGTCTCAATGTATAGTTTGGCGAATAACTCGGCAAATCAGCCAATAATAGCCGTCACCACTTTGGGGGACAACCCCCGCTGGTAAAGTTTCGTTATGACCAAACGCAACCGCCCTTGGGGTTATCAAGACCCAATCGCGCCATCGCACCCAAACTGGCAACTTCACGAAGACACGGTTGCCGTGCGCGGTGGTTTGGCCCGCACCGGCTTTGGCGAGACCAGCGAAGCGCTGTTTTTGAACTCTGGCTTCACCTATGACTCGGCTCAGCAGGCCGAGGCCGCCTTCAAAGACGAGACCGACCACTTCTTGTATTCACGTTTTGCCAACCCGACCGTCACCATGTTTGAGCAGCGTCTGGCAGCTTTTGAAGGCGCCGAAGCAGCCTTTGCCACGGCAACCGGAATGGCTGCGATGTTCGCATCGTTGGCTTGTTTGGTCAAAGCCGGCGACCGCGTGGTTGCCTCGGCCGCCATGTTTTCGTCTTGCTACGTGGTGCTCACCGAGATTTTGCCCGGCTGGGGCGTCGAGACGATTTTGGTCGACGCAAGCGACAAGGATGGCTGGCGCAAGGCACTGAGCCAACCGACCAAGGCCGTGTTCATCGAAAGCCCGAGCAACCCGCTTGGCGAGATCACCGACATCCGCTTTGTGAGCGACCTTGCTCACAAGGTTGGTGCCACCGTGATCGTTGACAACGTGATGGCCTCGCCCGTGCTGCAAAAGCCACTGGCCCTCGGTGCTGACGTTGTCATGTATTCGACCACCAAGCACATCGATGGTCAGGGTCGAGTTCTTGGCGGCGCAGTGGTTGGGTCGAAGGAATTCATCAAGACCCACCTGATTCCGTTCACGCGTCACACCGGCCCTTCGATGAGTGCTTTCAACGCCTGGGTTCTGGTCAAGTCGCTCGAGACGCTCTCAATGCGAGTCGAACGCATGTGGACCAGCGCGTTCACTATCGCCAAAAAGTTTGAGGGGCACAAGGCCATCGAGATCGTGAACTATCCGTGGCTCCAGAGCCACAAGCAGCACGCTCTGGCCAAGAAGCAGATGACCGGCGGTGGCACGACTTTGGCAATTCAGTTCAAGGGCAGCCAGGCGCAGGTGTTCAAGTTTATGAACGCGCTTCAGGTGATCGACATTTCGAATAACTTCGCCGATGCCAAGTCGCTAATTACGCACCCGTCGTCCACCACGCACCGTCGACTGTCGCCAGAGGTTCAAGGCGCTATGGGAATCACGGCTTCGACCGTGCGCCTTTCGATTGGGCTGGAACACCCTGACGACCTGATTCGCGACATCGAGCAAGCGCTCAAGGTTGCCTTTAAGTAGCTTCGTGCGACAGATGCTCCGTGTGGGCTGTGAGCGCGTGTGATTAGAGCGCGTTGGCGATGCGGTTCAGACCCTCGGTGATGATCTCTGGGCTGGTGCCAATATTCATGCGAACAAAATTCTTGTAGTTTTCGCCGCCCATGTCTGGGCCAGGCACCATGGCCACCTTGGCCTTGGTGAAAATCTCTTCTGCGGTGAGTCCAAGCTCGCCGATGTCGAGCCAAGCCAAATAGCCTGACTCAGGCAGGTGCGATTTCACCTGCGGCAAAACTCGCTCGAGTTCGTTCATCAGATGCTGGGCGTTGTGTCGAATGGTGTCGACCGTGGTGTCTAACCAGGTGTCGCAACTCGTGAAAGCCTCGGCCATAGCAAAAGCACCCAGGATGCTGCTGCGCCAGTGCGCACCGACCGAAATCTTATTTGCCTTTGCCTGCATCTCGGGGCCTTGGGTCAAAAAGAACGCCGCCTTGAGCCCCGCCAGGTTGAACGACTTGCTCGAGCTGGTCACGCAAATTCCGGTGGCCTCGGCAGCCGGGCCGCAGGCTAGGTAAGGCACAAAATCGACCATGCTTAGCGGCGCGTGGATCTCGTCGCTGATCACGGTTGCGCCATAACGTTGAGCGAGCTCAGCGAGCCCGGTTAGTTCTTCGAGCGAGAATACCCGCCCGACTGGGTTGTGCGGGTTGCAGAGCAAGACCGTTAGGTGACCGGCCCGAAAAGCCCGTTCGAAGCCTTCGAGGTCGAGTCGATATTCGTGATTACCCGTGATTAGGGGCACATCAAAGGGTTCGATCTTGAGTTCTTTGAGCCACTCATAGAAACCGCTATAAACCGGAGTGTTGATGATCACGCGCTCGCCAGGGTTCAGGTTGGCACGCAAAAACTCCACCGTGGCGACGCCGACATCCGTGGCGATTCTCAACTGCGACGGGTCAATCTGCCAGTTCCAGCGGCGCTTGGCAAAACCTTCGAACGCTTCGGCAACTTCAGGAACTGGGCCAAGATAGCCTAGGTCGCTGCGCGAAGTGAAGTCGATGATCAGGTCGCGAATCGGCTTGGCAATCTCAAAGTCCATCTCGGCGACGTGCATCGGCAAGACGTCTGCGTCAAAACGACGCCACTTGGATGAGTGCCTCGTATAAAGGTCGCTCAATTCTGGCGTGCTGGTTTTATCGTCGCTCACACAAGAGATTCTGCCACCAACTTGCTGTGGCGGAGCAAAATCTGGCAAAACTAGTTCTGCGGAAACCCTAGGTTGATTCCACGGTGGCTAGGGTTTAGCCAGCGCGAAGTGATTGCCTTGCCACGGGTGAAGAAGTGCACTCCCTCAACGCCATGCGCCTTGGTGTCACCGAACAGCGAGTTTTTCCAGCCGCCGAAAGAGTAATAGGCAACCGGAACCGGAATCGGCACGTTGATGCCAACCATGCCGACCTCGACTTCATTCTGAAACTTGCGCGCGGCACCGCCATCGTTGGTGAAAATCGCCGTTCCGTTGCCGAATGCGCCGGAGTTGATCAGCTGCAGGCCCTCGTCATAAGACTTGACTCGAACAATCGACAGCACCGGGCCAAAGATCTCTTCGGTGTAAACCTTTGAGGTTGTTGGCACGTGATCGAGCAGGGTGGGGCCGAGCCAAAAACCGTTGGCGTCGCCATCGAAGTTGTCGTTGCGTCCGTCGTGCACGATGGTTGCGCCGTCAGCCGCCGCGATGTCGATGTAAGACGCCACCTTGTCGCGGTGCTGCTTGGTGACCAGCGGGCCCATGTCGCAACCGCGTCTACCATCACCGGTGCGAAGGGTGCTCATGCGCTCGGTCAACTTGCCGATCAGGGCGTCGGCGACGGGTTCAACGGCAACCACGACCGAAATCGCCATGCAGCGCTCCCCCGCCGAACCAAAGCCGGCGTTGATGGCAGAGTCGGCAACGAGGTCGAGGTCGGCATCTGGCAGCACCAGCATGTGGTTCTTAGCGCCACCGAGAGCCTGAACACGTTTGCCGTGAGCCGAACCGGTTTCATAAACGTATTTGGCAATCGGCGTTGAGCCGACGAACGAAATGGCAGCGACATCGGGGTGGGTCAGCAAACCATCGACGGCTTCTTTGTCGCCGTTGAGCACGGTGAACACTCCAGCCGGCAGACCGGCAGACTTCCAGAGCTCAGCCAACCACAGCGCAGCGCTAGGGTCTTTTTCGCTCGGCTTGAGAATCACGCAGTTGCCGGCTGCGATGGCGATCGGAAAGAACCACATCGGCACCATCGCCGGAAAGTTGAACGGACTGATCACGCCGACCACGCCGAGCGGTTGACGAGTGCTATAGACATCGACTCCGGTTGAGGCGTTTTCGGTGTAAAAACCCTTCAGCAGGTGCGGCATGCCACAGGCAAACTCGACAACCTCTTGGCCGCGCGAGATTTCTCCGAGAGCATCGCTGAGCACCTTGCCGTGTTCGCTGGTAATGATTTCGGCCAGCTCACCCTTGCGAGCGTTTAGCAACTCACGAAAGGCAAAGAGAATGCCCTGCTTCTTCGATTGCGGTGCGTCGCGCCACTCGGCGAAGGCGGCTCTGGCAGACGAAACCGCCGCCTCAATCTCTGCGCCGTTGGCTAGCGCGACCTGCTTGGTGACAATGCCGAGGGCCGGGTCGAAGACATCGGAGGTGCGGCCAGAATGGCTAGGCGAAATCGCTCCGTTGATCCAGTGAGGCACAACTGGCAAAGAATTCATGGTCTCCAACTATCGTTTGCGCTTGAATCCACTCTAGTTTGACGCATCGAGGCGTGGGCTAAACTCGCATCGTGCAACTGACTTTTTCGGGCGATGTATTCGAGTGGCGTGGGCCTGCGCCGTTCTATTTCATTGAGGTTCCGGCCGACGAGAGCGCCCAAATCAAAGAGGTTGCGAGCATCGTGAGTTATGGCTGGGGCGTGATTCCGGTCACGGTGAAAATCGGCAAGACCGAGATCACCACGTCGCTCTTTCCTAAACAGGGTAAGTACCTGGTTCCCCTCAAAGATGCCCTTCGGCGACCAGAGCAACTCGAAGTGGGCAGCACCGCGCAAGTGACCCTCGAGTTGAACGTCTAGAACTTATAGAACAGCAGCAGCCCTGCCACCGAGAACATGATGGCGGCGATGATCACGTCAAGCACTCGCCAGAACACCGGCTTGGCCATGATTCCCGCGGCGCTCTTTGCGCCGAAGCCGATGCCGGCGAACCACACCAGGCTTGCGGTGGCAGCGCCGGCACCAAAGACCCAGCGGTGGTCGGCAAACTGGTTGGCAACTCCCCCGACCAAAATCACGGTGTCTAGGTAGACGTGCGGGTTCAACAGCGTGAAGCCGAGCACCGAGGTGATTACCTTGGCACGAGAAACA
>Ga0114960_10003892_pt1 | contig 11306 bp, 9 predicted proteins | sample C_130625_MF_Meta_FD_92637 | JGI IMG/M metagenome (GOLD analysis project Ga0114960, IMG submission 92637) | Freshwater microbial communities from Lake Croche, Canada to study carbon cycling - C_130625_MF_MetaG | ecosystem: Environmental > Aquatic > Freshwater > Lake | place: Lake Croche, Canada...
AAGATGTGACTACCGTGGTGTTCAGTCTTTGACTAAAACCTCTTCACTGAAGCCCTCGACCGTTTAATAAAACGTGTAACAAATGATAAAAATTGGCCTTAACAGTGACCTAAGTTTTGACCACTGAACCTCTGATTAACAGAAAACAGTTTATTTGAATAACCCTTGTTTCGTAAGGCTTGTAGCGTGATTTTTATTGATGTGTAACAAACTGTGTAATTGAGGAAATTTTTACTCTGGACGCTTGTCATGTTCTGAACGCTATTTTACTCTGGACGGTCAGGCGACTCTGGACACCCCCAGGGCGTCCAGAATCTGGACGCTTGGGGCACTCTGGACGGTACGATCAATCTGGACGCTTGCGTTAGTTTAGACGGGTCGGGGCGTCAAGAATCTGGACGGTTGGGTTTTTTCTGGAATGAATCTAGGATAGGCTGGAAAAAAATTCCTTGCTACACAACTCGTCAATGCTTCAGACAGCTTAGAACAATGCGCATCCTGCTTTCGCTCAGGACCCGGCAAATAGAAGAGTTACATCAGTTTTTATCTATTAACTGCGCAATTTGCTTGAATCGATCCTGCTCTTGCTTAATATAAATTTCTGCCTCTGCAGAAGGTGCAAAAAAAAGTGTGCTGCTACTGTTGGCGAAATCTTGCGCAAATTTCGGTTCATTCAATATCTTGGCTAAGGCATCAGAAAGCTTGTTAACGACCAGCGAGGGCGTACCTTTAGGCGCAAACATTGCATACCAAGCTTCAAAAACAAAATTTTTGAAACCAAGTTCAGTCATGGTCGCAACTTTGGGGAAATGGTTACTGCGCTTTGCTCCGCTCCATGCCAATGGCTTTAGCGAACCTGACTCTATGAAGGCCTTCACACCGTCTGGCGGATAAAAAAGCATGGTGATTTCCCCGCGGACTAAATCGGTCATCAACTGCCCAGTATTGTTATAGGGCACATGAGTCATAGGAATACCCATGGTTTTAGAAAGGTATGCGGAAGGTAGGTGCGACACCGTTCCGAATGCAGTAGAACCAAAATTGGCACGCTTAGGATTAGCCCTCAACCAAGCCAATAACTCCTCTACATTTTGAACAGGCAAGCTAGCACTTACGACCAAAATAGTTGCAGTGCTAAATAGCCTAGCTATCGCAGTAAAGTCTTTTGTGGCATCGTAAGGCGGGTTCTCTACCAAGTGGGGGTTGACTGCATTAGTTTGGGTATTGCCAAACAACAAGGTATAGCCATCAGCGGGTGCTTTAGCCACAAAAGCTGGACCAATGGTTGCATTGGCACCTGCGCGGTTTTCCACAATTACAGCTTGCCCCATCGATGTTGCCAAAGGAATAGCTATTCGCCGCGCCAATAAGTCGGTGGCAGAACCTGCACCATAAGGAACTACCAACTTTATGGATTGAAGTGGGTAAGTGTCTGCTAGGGCGCCAAAAGTAGCAGCATAAATACCAGCATATAGCAGCAGACGCCTTCTGTAATCGATCTTCGCCACGGAGTGGGTTATTGAAGTAGCCAACAAAATCAAGCCACCTTGGATAAACCATGAGCAGTCATGCCAATTTGACGCAAACATTGGGCGATGGCGCTTTTCTGCTTGGCGTCAGGAGTCACAAGCGGGGCACGAATGCGTGCGGACTCCAAGTGCCCAGACTGAAAGAGTGCTTCTTTGGTAGCAGCGAAATAGCTGGTGTGGGATTTATGCAATTGGTTTTCAAATACAGCATCCATGAGTGGCATGGCGAATTCAATATGCAACTTTTGAGCCGCATCTAATTCGCCATTCGTTGCATGGCGGACGAGATCAGACCATCTTTGGGTGTCTATAACGCTGATACCAATTAAGGCGCCAGGACAACGGTACATCAGCATGCCTAATAAAGAGGGCGCATCAGACGCAGCCAATACATCTACCTGATCGCCGACCGCGTTCATGATTTCCACAAAAGCAGTGGTTGATGTACAGGCCGCTTTGATGGCTACGACCTGAGGGATATTCGCTATGGCGCGTAAAACATCTAAAGAGTAGGCGACGCCAGAACCCTCAGCATATTGAAAAACAATCATGGGTAAGCCCACTTCATCGTTCAATCTTTGAAATATGGCGCGGACCGACTCGGGATGGTGTGCCAACATTCTGTATGGTCTGACATCGAATGGAGGCAACACCAAAAGCATGTCTGCACCTGCTCTTTTGGCACGAATACCCTGTTCAATCAGATCATCAAAAGAGTGGCTTTCGATACCCGCAACAACTTTAAGATTTTTAGGAAGGGTTTTTTTGGCGTGGTACACCACTTTTTCGCGCTCATCTGAGCTAAGCGCCAAAACCTCTCCAGCGTGCCCGTTGACAGCGATTCCATAGAGACCATCTGCACTGGCAACTTCCAATAAATGTTTTTCTAACTCTTTGTAGTCCACATCACCGTTAGCTCCAAAAGGCGTGAGAGTTGCTGGAATCAGTCCACGAATTGTCATAAGGGTCTCCTTAACTTGTTATTCTTTATTTATAGGTCAAAATCAGTGCTGAAAGTAAATTTTTTAGCTATCCGTGTCACATGTGCGTCAGTCTTAAGGGTCTTTATCATCTCAAAATTTATAAAAATAATTCATAAAAAAGTGAGACAAGTTGTACCAGTCACGTAGAAAAATGATTTTGGGTATCGCAGGCTCCCTGGCGGCAATGACTAGCCGTCCTAGCTGGGCGCAAGCCTACCCTTCGCGTCCGGTCCGAATTGTGGTGCCCTATTCACCCGGTGGGCCTGTGGATGTTACCGCCAGAATTTTTGCAGAACCGCTTAGCCGTTACCTGCGTCAGCCGATTTTGGTGGATAACCGCGCGGGGGGAAATGCTGCCATTGGCACGGAGTACGTAGCACGTTCGGCGCCAGATGGTTACACGCTCTTGATGGCGGCTCCAGCCCATACCTCTAACCCCAGTTTGATGAAATCATTGGGCTTTGATACTTTGCGAGACTTTACGGGGATTTCTTGCATCATGGACCAGCCATTGCTCATTGCCGTTCATGCAGATTTAGACGTGCATTCCTTAGATGAATTGCTGATGAAACTCAAAGCGAATCCAGGTAAATACAACTACGGGACTTCAGGGGCTGGAGGGCCGCAACACCTCATGGGTGAGATGTTCAAGACAGCGACAGGTACACAAATTACCCACATACCTTACAAAGGTGCCGCGCCTGCATCAGTCGCCTTGCTAGCAGGTGAAACTCAAGTCGCGTTTAGTACGCCAACTAATATGCTTCCCCATGTCAAAAGTGGTAAGTTGAAAATTTTGTCAGTGAGTACAGCCAAACGTTCTCCTTTTACGCCAGATATTCCGACCCTGGCGGAACTTGGAGTCACAGGCTTTAATTATTTTTCTTGGACTGGATTATTGGCGCCTGCTGGAACACCTAAAGACGTGATTCAAAAGATCTACACAGCCGTGCTTGCCACTTTGGCAGAAAAAGATGTGAAAGACAAAATGTTCCAAAACGGGATGCAGCCTCTAGGAACCAGCCCAGATGAATTCGCCAAGTTTTTGGCACTTGATTTATCAAGATCAGCAAAGATCATCAGTGACGCGGGTGTCAAAGCAGAATGATGCGTCGGCCTAGGAGGATTACTTCTGCGTGGTCATGGACTTCATTTGGCTTGGGTATTTTCATCAGGATGCGTCGCAGGAATGCATGCGTCCACACAAAAAAAGCGATGGAGGCATATCTTGAAAATCTTTAAATTATTTTGCATATGGGTAACTCTATGGTGGTGGTTTCATGGCGATGTTTTTGCACAAATTGGGCAAGCACCTATACGATTCATCGTGACATTTCCACCGGGCGGTGCGGCAGATCAAGTGGCCCGTATCATTGGACAAGAAACTTCCGTAATTCTCAACACGCCCATCGTCGTTGAGAATAAGGCGGGTGCAAGTGGAATGATTGGCGCTGAGTGGGTTGCGCGTGCAAAGCCCGATGGCAAAACATTTTTAATTGGTGGTAACGGGCCAACCGTGCTCAATCAGGCTTTGTTCACCAAGATGCCATACGATCCAGAAAAATCATTCACCCCTGTGGTTGGTCTTGCAAAGTCACCTATGCTGATGTTTGTTCGTAAAGATCTTGGGGTTACCACTTTGAAAGAATTTTTGGAGCTGGCGCGAAAAAAACAAGCGCCCGTCAGCATGGCCTCTGCAGGGATTGGCAACATCACCCACATCACCGGCGAATATGCGGCAGCCCTGATGGGTTTCAAGGTGAACCACATTCCCTTCAGTGGCAGCGCACCCGCGGTAACGGGAGTGATGGGGGGCAATGTCGACCTCATGTTTGACCCACTTCCTTCATCCATGCAACAAGCGCGCAACGGTTTGACGATTCCCTTAGCGTTGATGGATGACCAACGTTTTCCACCTCTTGCGCAAGTACCCACGTTGAAAGAGTCCGGCTTTGGGAACATGGAAATCAGCGCATGGTTTATTCTTTTGGCGCCCGCACAAACACCGCGCAACATAGTTCTTGAAATGAATAAAGCCGTGAACCTTGCACTAAGTCGTCCCGAACTAATTGCCCGCATACAAGCGATTGGTGAACAGCCTCTTGGTGCCATGTCGCCGGAACAGGCGGGTGAATTTATCGCAGCAGAGCGGCAACGCTGGCTTCCCCTCATACGTCAACTAGGAATCAAAGCAGAATGAAATTAGGCATTATCAAACGCGCAGGTGAATTACGTAACGTCGTAGTTGTGCATTGGAGCTCAGATACACCTCTGGCTCTAGATATTTCTGCAACATCTGCCGCTAAGGGAGATGACTGGCTTCATAGCTTGTCAATGCAAGGCATCATTGAGGCGGGAGATCGGTCATTGGACAGTCTTCGTTCATTGATCGAATGGTCTGCCGATCACCAAGACTCAAAATGGGTAGAGCTTTCAAGTGCAGCGGCATGGGATTTGCCTGTACCTGCAAGATCGGTCATTTGTGCGGGGCGAAACTTTGGTCGCCACAAACAAGAAAGCTTGGATTATTGGAAAACACAAGGCGCGACAGGTATCCATTTTGAATTCCCATCCGCATTCATAAAACTGGCGCACACTCTTGTTCCTCAACAAGCGCGTGTAGCGCGACCTGAAGACGTCCAGGCCTTCGACTACGAAGTGGAAGCCGTTGCAGTTCTTGGTAAGCCTTCCTATCGCGTCACAGAAGAAAATGCGCTCCAACACGTATTTGGTTATACAGTCTTCAATGATCTGTCAGCTAGAGAGTGGCAACTGAAAGAAATGCGTAACCAAATGATCATGATGGGGAAAAATTTTCCTGGCTTCGGCCCCCTAGGACCATGGATAGTTACCGCGGATGAAATTCCTGACCCTTCCAAAATGCATGTTTCACTTCGCGTTAATGGTCGAACTTTGCAAGATGAAAGTTGCACCGACATGGTGTTTAGTTTTCCTCAACTGATTGCGTTCTACTCCAAATCAGGTTTAGGTGCAGGCGATATGATTGCCTCTGGCACACCAGAGGGCGTGGCCTTGCATAGAAAACCGAACGCGGACGATTTCTATCTAAAGCCAGGTGATGTGATGGAAGCTGAAGTTGACGCTATCGGCATACTCACTACCCATATAGTTTGAGAGCGAAAGTTGGTCTATCTATGCATCGCTCTAACACCACATTCTTATTGGCCGTGGATATCGGTGGAACCTTCACCGATTTAACCGTTTTTGATATTCAAACGGGAGAACTCCAGGCAGTCAAGTGCCTGACTTCTTATGATAATTTTGTCCGTGCCATCGATGAGTGCATGGCCGCTTTGGGGTTGTCCATCTCCAATGCGTTGTCTTTCAAACACGGTACTACTTTGGTGATTAACTCCTTGCTGCAAAGAAAAGGCGCTCACACCGTCTTGCTTACGACACGTGGTTTCAAAGACGTTTTAGAAATTGCGCGCGGCAACCGAGCGCTTCCTTATCAAATGCACTATCGCAAAGCCGAGCCTTTGATAGCGCGCGAGCGTCGGTATGAGTTGACAGAAAGAACCTCTGCGAAAGGTGAGTCCGTTGAAGAGCCTAATACGATTGAGTTAGAAAAATTAATCCAATTATGGAAAGAAAAAGGTGTTGAATCTGTTGCCATTTCTTTTCTGAATGCCTATGCGAATCCAGCCCATGAAGAAACGGTGGCACAAGCATTGCGCAAAGCAATGCCGCACGCTTTCATTACGTTTGGAAGCCAGTTATCTCGCGAATGGTACGAATATGAACGCACAGCTACTGCATCTGCTAATGCATTTGTTGGGCCTGAAGTAGGTCGTTACGTAGACCGACTGAGCAAAGGCTTAGATGACAGAAAATTTATAGGCGAGCGCTATTTCATGGGCTCAGGTTCGGGAGTTATCAGTTTTGAGGCGGCCTCTGCCCAACCAGTCAGGCTGGTTGAGTCAGGCCCAGTTGGGGGTGTTGTTGGTGCTGCTGCGTATGCCAAAGCATTAGGCATTCCGCATATGGTGGCATTTGATATTGGGGGGACTACTGCCAAATGCGCTTTGGTCAAGTCGGGTCAATTTGATATCAAGACTTCTTATTGGGTGGGTGGCTATGAGCATGGCTTTCCTATTAGAAGCAGCATCATTGACATAATTGAAGTGGGTGCCGGTGGCGGATCGATTGCCCGCTTAGATGCCGAAGGCCGGTTGCGTGTGGGACCTGAGAGTGCGGGCTCGTTCCCCGGCCCCGTCGCTTTTGGAAGGGGCGGTACAGAGCCCACTGTCACTGACGCCAATATTGTTTTGGGTCGACTCGATCCACAAGCCAGGATGGGAGAAGATATTCAATTGAGTGTGGAGAAAGCAAGTTTGTCCATTTGGCAGAAACTAGGCCAACCCCTAGGTTACCAAAGCGAGTCAGATGTCCCCCAAATAGCGCAGGGATTACTAACCTTGGTGTCGGTCACTATGTCGGCAGCAATTCGAAAAATAACCATTGAGCGAGGCGAAGATCCAAGAGACTTTGTTTTATTTGCTTACGGAGGTGGCGGCCCACTGCACAGCGTAGAACTGGCCCGCGAACTTTCCATCCCCAAAGTGATTGTTCCCATGCGTGCTGGTGTTTTTTCAGCGCTGGGAATGTTGTTTGCAGAAGTTGAATCGGATGAAAGTCGAACTTTTCTGGCGCCGCTTAATGAAACGAATCTCGTCCTAGCCAGCGCGTTGTGTGACGACATGCTGGCTGTTATCCAAGAACGTCTTCTTGAAACGCAATCGCAAGACGGTATGTTGGTTCTGCGGTATGCGGAACTGCGGTACAAAGGACAACACCACGCCCTTCGAATTCTGTGGGATACAGATATCAGCAGCGATGCGCTTAAAGAACTTTTTGAAAATACTTACCGGCAACGCTATGGCCATGTGACAGCCGGGGCTGTGGTGGAGTTTGTATCTGTTGCAACGATTGCAAGACATGCCGTGCAAAGGCCCAGCTTAGAAGCCATGGCGAATCAATCTGCGGCAGCTACTACACCGGTCCCCGCTTGCACTAAAAGAGAAGTTTTTCTTGGCCGTAGTCGGAGTTGGAAATCAGTCCCTGTCTTTCAACGCGTTGAGTTACCCATAGGATTTGCGCACCCTGGCCCCGCGCTGATTGAAGAGTACGGTTCGACTTGCCTCATCGATGAGGGCGATAAATTTCATATTGGGCAACTGTCTGAACTCCACATTGATGTGGCATTAACTTAGTGCATGCCCTCAACATACAAGTCTTATGAACACAAGTTATTACATCGATCCCATCACTTTGGAAGTGATTCGTAACAAGTTATTGGCTATTCCAGAACAAATAGAAGCCAACATCACGCGAACTGCCTTTAGCCCGTTGATATATGAATACAAAGATTTCGCAGTGGGTCTTGTTGATATCGAATGCCGGCTGATATCGCAAGGCAAAGGTGGTATCCCTCTATTTGTAGCCAATATTTTGGGTGCAGCTGTCGAAGATGGCATCCGTTTTTACGGCAAAGAGGGGTTCGAACACGGTGATGTGGTGATCTGTAATTATTCTGGCGTGCTTGGCCAACATCTAAACAATGTGGTTATGTACACGCCTATCTTTGCAGATGAAAAGGCCACAATTCCCGAAGCATTTTTAGCCATTGCCGCGCACTGGGCCGATGTGGGGGGGCGTGAAGTTGGCTCCTCAGCTACCAATGACACGGTCAGTATTTTTCAAGAAGGAATTCAGTTCAGAACGGTCAAATTGCAAAAAGCGGGGCAACCTGTTGCAGATATCTACCGTATGATTGAGTTCAACACCCGATTTCCGGTCGTTGTTTTAGGTGACGTTGCATCTCAATTGGGCGGATGCTTATTGGGACGAAATCTCTATCAAGTGTTACTCGAGCAATACGGCGTTGAAACCGTATCGCAAGCGATTGAACAACTGTGGATGAAGTCTGAGCAAGCTGCCCGTCAAGTGATTGAAGGTATTCCTGATGGCACCTATACCGCTTATGCTGAGCTGGATGATGACGGTGTTCAACTCGGACAAGTAGTACCCATACCCGTCACAGTGCGCGTCAAAGGTAACCAGTTAGAAGTTGATTTCTCAGATATCGCACCAGTGCTCAAGGGTCCCTTTAATTCTGGCGCGCTAGGGGGAGGAATTACAGCGGCGCGGATTGCCATGAGTTATCTATTGCCCAATGGAGATGCTCCCAATGAAGGGACCTTTCGATGTTTGTCGGTCGTGTTGCCGGAAGGAAAATTTTTAAGCGCTCCCGCTACGGCGCCTATGGCGCGTTACAGCACGCCTTTAGCCACCGTGATTGATGTGGTGTTGCGAGCTGTCGGTCAGGCCAGGCCTGATTTAGTAGCAGGTGGACACCACGGGGCTTTTGGGGTTCACGTGTTTAGTGGCAAAAAAATGAACGGTGAGTTATTCAAAAACCTAGAAACGGGGCAAGGTGGTTTTGGTGCGAGTCAACGCGGTGATGGCAGTGGACCTTTTAAAACCTATGCACATGGCGACACTTTTAACGTTCCCGTGGAGTTGCAAGAAGCGCTCTATCCTGTTTTCTTTGAATCGATTGCGCTGCGAACCGACTCTGGCGGCGCAGGTGAATACAGAGGTGGTCTGGGAGTGAGTAAGCGCGTGCAGGTGTTGCAAGATTGCCACCTCAATGTCAGCATGGACCGTACACGTTGCCCGCCTTGGGGTGTGAACTCTGGATGCGACGGCGCAAGCGGGCAAGTAATATTGAACCCTGGATCTGAGCGTGAAGAACATTTAAAGAAAGCAGATCGGTCTCTCAAAAAAGGCGATTTAGTTCAAGTGGATTCGGGCGGAGGCGGTGGCTTCGGTCATCCAACTAAAAGATCCTATGCAAGCATTGCGCAAGATCTTTTAAAAGGCTATGTCAGTGAAGAAGCTGCAAAGAATATGTATGGATACCAAGTGCAATCTGATCATTGACTTTAATTTAGGAGGCAAGCATGAAAAAACTTTTCACGATGAATCGCCGGCAATACCTAAAAGCCGCACTCACGGCGCCTATGGCGTTGCATTCCCAAACGCCTAGCGCACAGAATCTAGATTTTCCTTCTCGCCCTGTCAAAGTCACTGTGCCCTTTGCGCCTGGTGGTTCGGTCGATCAAATGGCGCGCTATATCGGGGTTAAATTGTTGCCCAAATGGGGGCAGTCCTTGGTAGTTGAGAGCCGCCCTGGCGCAAATTCATTGGTCGGGACCACTTATGTTGCGCGCGCACCTGCAGATGGTTACAACATCTTGATGGCCGCTGATCCAGCGTTTTCAATTATTCCAGTGCTAAATAAAAACATGCCTTACAACCCAGATAAGGATTTTGCGCCCTTGTCCATCATGTGTCAGATTTCTTTTTTGATTGTGGCACATGGAAGTTTTCCAGCCAATAATTTCCAAGAAATGGTGGCTTATGCCAAAGCTAATCCTGGTAAGGTGTCTTACTCAACGCCCGGTATTGGAAGCCAGCATCATGTGATGTTTGAAGTTCTGGCGAATAGGTTGGGGATTGATCTTTTGCATATTCCCTACCAAGGTATTGCACCTTCTATGGCTGCGCTACTGTCTGGTGAAGTTAATTTATTGATGGGGGCTTTGGCCTTGCCGCTTCCTCATATTCGCTCTGGACGTATCAAGGCGATCGCTTTTGCGGGCGAAGGGCGTCATCCCTTGTTGCCACAAGTACCTACGATTGCGCAATCAGGTGGGCTTGCTTTTGAAGCGCGATCATGGTTTGGTGCATTTGCACCTTCGGCTACTCCTAAGGACATCGTACAAAAAATGTCGAACGATATTTGGGACATCACATCAAGCAAGGACTTCAGCGAAAACTATTTGATCCCGAATGGCTACGACCCCATCAACACCATCAAACCGGCACAGTTCGCGAAATTCTTACAAGAAGATCGAGCTAAATGGGAAAAAGCAATTGCACTCATTCCGTCTGAAAAATTTAAAACATAACACTTTTGAAGCATCCTGCCAGCGTGGTTACTCTGTCTCATGCTGGCGCGCATTTAGGCTATGTGTGTGATGTGGGTTTTGGCCTGGACTTTTTGGCACATTGGGTACGTGACACAGGGATGTTTTCGACCAACACCGTTTGCCCCAGAGACTGCCCCATAGGGATCGCAAGCATGCGCGCCACAACATCGGTAGGCCCACCAGCAGCAAAAGGCACGACCAAAGTGATTGCTTTATTGGGATAAGGCTCAGGAGGCTTGGCATAGCCCACACAGCAGTAAGCCAGTAGCATTGCGCCTAAGAATTTAGTCAGCACTTTCATGGCATACCCCTTTACACTTAAAAATAAGACAATAGGATCGTTAAAAAAACCTCACCCTTTGTCACTTCTTATTTACCCACCCCGCCACCCAATTAAACCCATCATCCATGGTTAACAGCACAAAAATCGGCAAACCTTTAGATGGATTGTTAGTCATTGCCCTAGAACAGGCGGTTGCAGCCCCCTTTTGCACCAGCAGATTGGCTGATGCAGGTGCACGTGTTATCAAAATCGAGCGTTCTGAAGGTGACTTTGCCAGGGGTTATGACAAGGCTGTATTTGGTGAGTCTTCCTACTTTGTTTGGATAAACCGTGGCAAAGAATCCCTTGCACTTGATTTACGCGAAAAGTCTGCTCGAGAACAAGTCGCCAAGTTGTTAGAGACTGCGGATGTGTTCATACAAAATTTCGCGCCTGGTGCGGCTGAACGCATGGGTTTTGGCTCCACAAAATTGCGCGAACGTCATCCTCGACT
>Ga0114960_10003894_pt1 | contig 11300 bp, 12 predicted proteins | sample C_130625_MF_Meta_FD_92637 | JGI IMG/M metagenome (GOLD analysis project Ga0114960, IMG submission 92637) | Freshwater microbial communities from Lake Croche, Canada to study carbon cycling - C_130625_MF_MetaG | ecosystem: Environmental > Aquatic > Freshwater > Lake | place: Lake Croche, Canada...
AACAATACGCATCCGAGCGAACATTTGAGCGAAGCGATTGAGAGCAAGGATGCTGTATTTTTTCGATCTATTTTAAACCGCAAATGAAGTGCCGCATCCACAAGTACTAGACGCATTGGGATTGGTAAAAGTAAATCCACGGCTATTTAAGCCACCTTGCCAATCAATACTCATCCCATATAAATAAATCTGATGCGACTTATCCATGCAACAAGGTATCCCTTCGTATATAAAAAGTTCATCTGCATCGGCTGGTGTTTCAAAACCCAAAATATAGGTCATGCCACTACAACCACCGCCTTTAACACCAACCCTTAGTCGTTGTTGTTGATCAAAATCAGGCTCAGACATTAATCGTTGAATTTCAGTAATGGCGCCATCAGTAAAACTGACTGGTAATGTACTTGCGATTTCTGTACCCATAGGATAATAATTGACTTGAATAATGAGATACAAAATTACATGATCTATCTCAACTGTCCATTAGATTCTATGTCGAAAATAGAAATAATCTAGGCATTGAAACAAGTAAAAAATCGTAAATTTAACCATGCAAGATGAGTCCAAAAGAACAGATAGTGGCATTGAGGTAAAAAAAGTATACACTCAAAATGACGTACCTACCCATTTGAATGGTACAGCATTACCAGGTGAATATCCATATACTAGAGGCGTACAATCTGACATGTATCGAGGCAAGCTTTGGACAATGCGCCAATATGCTGGATTTTCGACTGCGGAGGAAAGTAATAAAAGATATCATTTTTTATTAGCGCAAGGGGTCATGGGGTTAAGTGTTGCATTTGACTTACCAACTCAAATTGGCTATGATGCGGATCATGATTTGGCTGAAGGTGAAGTAGGAAAAGTGGGTGTATCCATTTGCACTTTAGATGATATGGAAATTTTATTCAAGGACATTCCATTGGATAAAATAAGCACTTCAATGACTATTAACTCCACTGGATTTATTTTATTGGCATTCTATGTTGCTTTGGCAAAGAAAAGAGGCATCGATTTAAAGCATTTATCAGGTACCATTCAAAACGATATATTAAAAGAATACGCAGCAAGAGGTACTTATATCTATCCTCCCAAAAATTCGATGCGTATCATTACAGATATTTTTGAATGGTCTAGTATCCATTTACCTAAATGGAATAGTATTTCAATTTCAGGTTATCATATTCGGGAAGCAGGAAGCACCGCTGTGCAAGAAATTGCATTCACTTTAAGTAACGGTAAAGCTTATGTAAAAGCAGCAATTGAAAAAGGATTAGACATCAATGTATTTGGGAAAAGACTTTCCTTCTTTTTTAATGCCCATAATAATTTATTTGAGGAAGTAGCAAAGTTTAGAGCAGCTCGAAAAATGTGGGCGCAAATCATGACGGATTTAGGTGCCACCGACCCAAAAGCATTAATGCTTCGTTTTCATACACAAACCGGAGGTGCTACTTTGACCGCGCAACAACCCATGAATAATATCAGCAGGGTGACCATTCAAACCATTGCAGCAGTATTAGGGGGTACTCAAAGTTTACATACCAATGGTTATGATGAGGCATTAGGGCTTCCCACCGAACAAGCTGCTGCCATTGCACTTAAAACACAACAAGTGGTCGCCTTTGAAAGTGGCATTACTGATACCGCTGACCCATTAGCAGGAAGTTATTTTGTAGAAAGCTTAACCAATGAAATGGAAAAAAAGGCATTGGAACTCATTCAACAAATAGATGCAATGGGCGGAAGTGTTGCTGCTATTGAATCGGGCTTTATGCAAAATAAAATTAGTGAAAGCGCCTACATTTATCAAAAAGACATCGAAAGTAATAAAAAAATTATTGTAGGTGTGAATCAATATCAATCAAACAATTATTTAGATATTCCTGTTTTAAGAATTGATGAATCCATCCGAATACAACAAATTGAAAAATTAAAAAAACTTAAAGCAAATAGAGACCAAAATAAGGTTGCAAAATGCTTACTTAGCATAAAAGAAGCTGCCTTACAAAATACCAATCTAATGCCGTCGGTTATTGAAGCCGTTGAACAATTATGTACTTTAGGTGAAATTGCAGATACTTTAAGAAGTGTTTTTGGCGAATACCAAGCTTAAATTAATTTTACTAAGCCCTATTTATACCTTTTTATATTCGCGGGCACCAAATAGCAAACTTCCAACGCGTATTAAAGTACTCCCCTGTTCAATAGCGATACTATAATCCGAACTCATTCCCATACTCAATATATCAAATTCGGGTAAATTAATTGTTTGAGTGCAATTATTAAAAATATTTTTTAAACTAAAAAATTCCTGTTGAATTAATTTTTGATCCTTCGAAAACGAAGCCATTCCCATTAACCCCCGTATTTTAATATGTGAATACGCTGCTAGTCGGTCACTTTGTATGAGTTCCAAAAGTGTCATTTCATCAAAACCAAATTTGGTTTCCTCGGTTGCGATGTGAACTTGTAATAGAATATCTATTACACGATTATGTTTTTGTGCTTGCTTATTAATTTCAATTAATAATTTTTCACTATCTACTCCCTGAATTAAATACACAAAAGGTGCAATGTATTTGACTTTATTAGATTGTAAATGTCCTATAAAATGCCAATGAATATCCAAAGGCAATGATGCCGCCTTATCCACTAATTCTTGTACATAATTCTCACCAAAATCCCTTTGCCCGAAATCATATAAGGACATGATGTCCTCATTGGGCTTGGTTTTACTCACTGCCACAAGTTGTACATTTTTCATGCACGCTTGTGATATAAGTTGTTGATAAGATTGGGTTTGAACAGGCATCTTAATTAATTAGTACAAAGCTATATAAATTATCGTGTGATACTTCGTCCAATGACCATTTTTTGTATCTCAGTTGTGCCTTCATAAATTTGAGTAATTTTAGCATCGCGCATTAATCTTTCTACATGAAATTCCTTTACAAATCCATATCCACCGTGTACTTGAACCGCTTCAGTGGTCACCCACATCGCAGTATCGCTCGCATGCAGTTTTGCCATCGCTGCTGATAAGGTATAATCCAAACCATTGTCTTTTTCCCATGCGGCTTGATAACACAAAAGACGCGCAGTTTGAATACGAGTAGCCATTTCTGCTAACTTAAATTGGATGGCTTGATGCTCATGAATCGCTTTTCCAAAAGATTTTCTTTGTTTACTATATGCTAATGCTAAATCATATGCACCACTTGCAATGCCCAAAGCCTGAGCTGCAATTCCAATTCTGCCTCCATTTAAAGTTTTCATTGCAAAGGTAAATCCAAAACCATCTGCCCCTATTTGATTTTCTTTGGGTACCACTACATCTGAAAAGGAAATCGCATGCGTGTCGCTACCTCTAATACCCATTTTATTTTCTTTAGGCCCTATTGTTATTCCAGGTGTATTTTTTTCAACGATAAATGCATTTATACCTTTGGGTCCTTTACTTGCATCGGTTTGTGCCATTACTAAATAAACCGACGCACTAGAACCATTCGTTATCCAATTTTTTACACCATTCAAAATGAAATGATTGCCCTTATCCTCGGCTGAAGTATGTTGATGTGTTGCATCACTACCTGCTTCTGGTTCACTTAATAAAAAAGCGCCTATATATAGGGCACCCTCTTTTACCCCTTGTGCTAATGGTGTTAAATATTTAATTTTTTGTTGCTCTGTTCCATAATGATCCAAGCCCCAACATACTAAACTATTATTGACACTCATACAAACACTGACACTCGCATCCACTTTACTTATTTCTTCCATAGCAAGTACATAAGAAATAGTATCCATTCCTGCGCCACCATATTGAATGGGCGTCATCATACCTAAAAATCCTAGGTTGGCAAGTTCTTCTATTTGTTGTTTTGGAAATTGTTGCTTTTCATCTCGTTCAATTACCCCTGGTAAACATTGTTGTTGCGCAAATGAACGGGCAGCATTTTGTATCATCAATTGCTCCTCAGATAAACTAAAATCCATGGTACCTTATTTGTACAAATTTACGCTAACAATTGTTAGTGTAGAAATTTATTTTTGAAGTTTATTAAAAATTAATTGCGCTAAAACTGACCTATCCTGATCGGTCATGTTAGTTGTACTGTCCTGTCTAAAATGTCGTTTAAATGCCAATAAAGCTGCAGTGCTATCTTTAATATCATATCCTACCATCGATAATGCAAAAGGGATTGAAATAGATAGAGGTAATTGAATGTTTGAATCGGGATTAAACCAAGCACCATAGCCCTTGCTAGCCAATAATTGCCAAGGGAAGTTGATATTGGGATCTACTTTTCGTTTAGGTGCAATGTCGCCATGGCCTATAAAATTAGCGAAGGGTATATGATAGTTTTTCTTAAGTTGCTCTAATACCGTTAATAAACTATTTATTTGTGCTGAGTCAAATGGTTCAGAACCATTATTATCTAATTCAATACCAATGGAACTTGAATTCATATCTGTGTTGTTTCCCCAATTTGCAACACCTCCATGCCAAGCTCTAAAGTAATCATTCAACATATGATGTATTGTTCCATCTTTACATATGACATAATGCGCACTTACTTTAGTTCGCTCTAATGTAAAAGTTTGTAGCGTTTGCGCACATGAATTTTGAGCAGTATGGTGAATGATGACAAAATTTGGTTTTCGTAAATCAAAATTAGTGGTACCCACCCATTGTGTTGCTTTTGTTAAAGAATCCACCGTTTGAATACCTGGATTTGTTTTTAATAACTTTAATAAATCCTTGGATTTGGTATGATATAAACGATTTGTTTTTGAATAGGAAAAATGATTACATGAAAAAAATAAAATCATACCCATGACTACCATGCACCACAAAGATGAAAGTTTATTTTTCATGTTTTAGTTTTATAGCTATTTAAAATGAAGGTAAACTAGGTTCTTGTTGACTTAAGCAATGAAAACTACCTAAACCCCAAATGATATCTGTTGAATCAATCCCTACCACTTGTCTAGTTGGGAAACATGATTGTATGATTTGCATGGCCTTATCATCTAAATCACACCTAAAAGTGGGTACGATAATATGTCCATTACTAATATAAAAGTTGGCATAGGAAGCAGGAAGTAATTGTTGTTCATAAATAACATCCCTTGGCATGGGCAGTTCTACAATATTTAATGGCTGACCATTCAATAATCGCATTTGCTTTAACTCCTTTAAATTTTGTTGTAGCAAATTATGATTATCTGACATCACGTTGTTTTCGATAACGGTGATAACGGTATCTTCATTTATAAATCTTACGGTATCATCAATATGACCATCCGTATCATCCCCTACAATACCGTCCGACACCCATAACACTTGATCCATACCATAATAATCACACAAATACTTTTCAATTTGAGTTTGATTTAAATGTGGATTGCGATTGGGATTGAGCAAACAAGATTTTGAAGTCATAATGGTTCCAGCTCCGTTAAAATCAACCGAGCCTCCCTCCATAATAATATTTGGATAAAAAACCGGCAAATCAAACACATTTGCAATACGAGTCGGTATGACATCATCTAAATCGTAAGGGGGGTATTTTCCTCCCCAAGCATTGATATTCCAATCAATAATGGCCTTGGGATTTTCCTTATTATTTCGAATTAAAAAAGAAGGTCCATGATCACGACACCAAGCATCATTAGAAGGATGTATAAAAAATTGTACTCGTTCTAAATTGACGCCCGCCAATTGTAACATCTTATGGGCTGAATTGCGCATTTTTTCATCCACTATATTAATACAAACTCGTTCACTTAACGTAAGCACTTTTACAAATTCAGTATAGGAAGGATAAATACTCGCAATTTTACCTGGCCAACTTTCTTCCTTATGTGGCCAAGTTAACCAAGTAGCATCATGTGGTGCAAATTCAGATGGGAAATAATATCCTAATGATTTTGGAGTAACTCCTTTATATAAATCAATATTATTCTGCTGCATCGTCTATATATCTTTTAGTGATGGGTTCATATGAATCAATTCGACGATCACGCAAAAATGGCCAATGCGTTCGATAGCTATCCGATTTTTCAGTATCAATGTCAACCACTGCTACTTCCTCTTGATCATGTGTTGCCTTATATAATAAACTACCAAATGGATTGCTTACAAAAGATCCTCCCCAAAATTGCATCGCCCCATTTTGCTCCAAGCCTACTCTATTCACACTAACAACTGGAACACCATTGGCAACTGCATGACTGCGCTGAATGGTTTGCCAAGCATTATATTGTTCCTCATTAGTAGCTGCATCTTGCGAAGTAGCCCACCCAATGGCAGTAGGATAAAATAACATTTGGGCACCCATTAAACTTGTAATTCTTGCTGCTTCGGGATACCATTGATCCCAACATATTAAAACACCAATGGTGGCAAATTTGGTTTTAAAAACTTTGTATCCTAAATCACCTGGCGTAAAATAAAATTTCTCATAATAAGATGGATCATCTGGAATATGCATTTTGCGATACTTCCCTAAGTATGCACCATCTGCATCCAATACTGCTGTTGTGTTATGATAAAGTCCCTCGGCTCTTTTTTCAAATAAGGAAGCTATAATCACCACCCCAAGTTCTTTAGCTAAGGCAGCTAACAAATTACTAGTTTCTCCTGGAATAGGCTCTGCTAATTTAAAATGATCGTAAGACTCTTCGTCACAAAAATACAAAGAAGTAAAAAGTTCTTGTAAGCAAATGATTTGAGCACCTTTTTTTGCTGCTTCCTTTATTTTTTCAATTGCTTTTTTTTGATTCGCATCTTTAGATGCTTCACAAGACATTTGTATTAATCCTACTTTAACAATGGCCATGGTAAATGAGTTAAATAATTGAATCAAAATTACGCATACCTAATAACTTTTGCGTTAAAAATCCTTCGGCATATTCCACCCCTATTTGATGTCCTAGTTCCTTTGCCCTACTTTTTATAAATTCTAAAAAAGAAGCACCTGAAATAAAAGTATCTGGCTCCTTTGATTGTGGATCGTAAAATTGAGAACTATGTGCTAAAATAGCTTCCATTTTTTTATCCATAAAAGCACTAATATCTAATACAAAATGAGGAGCCAATGACTTTGATTGTATATAATGAAATACTTGATTAGGTCTCCATGCGGTTTGTGGTTGACCAAGATGTGTACTTTGTATTTTTGTTAATCCTGCTAAAAATGAAGAAGTTTCAACAAGTTGAGCAGCGCGCGCATGATCAGGATGTCGGTCATCAATGGCATTACATAATATAATAGAAGGTTGATAAGAACGAATCATCTCAATAATGGCAAATTGGTTTTCCTTATTGTTCTCAAAAAATCCATCGGCCATACCTAAGTTTTCACGAACACTTGCACCCATAACTTGACTTGCCAATTGTGCCTCTTTCAATCGGATAGAAGCATTACCCCTGGTTCCTAATTCCCCTTTGGTTAAATCAATGATGCCTACTTTTTTACCTTGTGCTACGGCGGACAATAAAGTACCTCCGCATCCTAACTCTACATCATCGGGATGTGCACCAAAAGCAAGTATATCTAGTTTTTGCATATTTAATGAATTATTAATTCAAAGTTACGCTTTGAATGGACGCAAACCATTTTCTACTTTATGACAAAAAACCCTCTCTTACAAGGTAAGAAAGGGTTTAAATAATGTATAAAAAGAGATTTTTAATTTGCTCTGTTTTATTTTTTCTTAGCGTAACGCTTATTGAATTTATCAATACGGCCAGCCGTGTCCACTAACATATTTTTACCTGTGTAAAAAGGATGTGAAGTGTTTGAAATCTCCAATTTGATGACAGGATATTCTTTTCCGTCTTCAAATAAGATCGTTTCTTTTGTTTGGGCTGAAGATTTACCTAAAAATGATGTACCATTACTCATGTCCTTGAACACGACAAAACGATACGATTCTGGATGGATACCTTGTTTCATTATATGATTTTTAAGGAAGCACGGTTTTTGCCGTACAATTATTAAATAGGACGCAAATTTAAGTTAAACCTAGGTTTTAGCCAAATATTATAAGTGCTAATAGGGATTAGACACCCTTTACTTCATGTTAATGTACTGAAGGGGTAATCCTAGGTTCCCAGCCCTACAAGCCGCTATAACATCCTGTAAATCATCGATTTTCTTGCCTGTTACCCTTACAATATCGTCCATAATAGCCGCCTGCACCTTTAATCCACTGTCTTTGATCAATTTTACTACCTTTTTGGCATCCTCCTGTTTTAGGCCATTTCGAACCGATACGTCTTTTTTGAAAATTTTACCGCTGGGATAGGATTCTTTTGAAAAGTCAAATGCAGTAGCATCGATTCCTTGTTTCATAGATCGACTAATGACGACATCAACAATTTGTTGAATTTTCATATCCGATTCTGATTCTAATTTAATTTGATATTCTTTTTTATTTAATTCGATCGAAACATGATTCCCTTTAAAATCAAAACGATTCGTAATTTCTTTTTTTACAATATTAATTGCATTGTCTAGCGTTTGAATGTCAACGCTACTAGCGATATCAAAGGATGGCATAAAAATGGATTTAAGTTTTTTGAATATTTTTAGGGAACCCACTTTTTGATTTAATTAAAAATACGATACCTAATATAATCAATAAAGTTGAAATGAATTCAGCTTGGGTGGGTTGAAAAGGCAATGACATGTATTTATTATTAACCCTTATTTTTTCAATAAAGAAACGTTCACCTCCCGCAAATAGGAAATAAAGTCCTGTCATAATCCCAGGTTGGTTTATTTTTTTTCTGAGTGCCCAAACAATCAAAAACAAAATAAACATGATGATGATTTCATAAAAAGTGGTAGGAAACACCGCTTCTGGTAATTGATTACAATAATTACCTACGCAATCTGGAATAGGCACCCCTGCATTCAATACATTATGAGGATAGTGATAAGCCCACATCCAATCTGGCAACCAAGTAAATGGTTTTGGATGGACATTTACAATGCCCCAATCACCATCTCCACTCATATGACATCCAATTCGACCAGCAGCATATGCAAATAACATAGTGGGTGCCATCGCATCCGCAAAATGAATAACACGCATATTATGTTTACGAATAAAAATAATAATTGCTATTGTTGCTAAGATTAAACCACCATAAAAAGTAAGTCCGCTGAATGAAATTAAGGACCCCCAAGGATCACGAACAAGCTCATCTATATTTTCTAAATTATGAAATATTTTGGCCCCTAAAAATCCCCATAAAGCCGCTTGTAAAACAATATCACCTACTCTGTCATGTGGCCACAGCAATAGTTTGCGCGTTTCGGGCTTTGCTAACTTTTCCTTATCTTTTTCCTTCCATTTTAAATATCCCATAATGGCTCCTACCAAAATTCCTGCCCCAATATTACCTTGAAGAGATAAAATAAATGCCTGTGTATTATTTAATGCATTGTCAATTGTAAATGCACCAATTATTTTGTAGCCAAATAAAAATCCAAAGAAAAAACTAGTCAATAATTCATTCAAATTGGCGGGCGCACCTACAATAATCGAATCCTCTGTTGGAATAAATTCTCCTAATGCCTCTTTTCGTTTTAATTCATGGTATAAGACAAATCCAGATGCTACAAATGCCATCGCAACAAAAAAACCAAAGGAATTGACCAATCTTAATCCGTTTAATTTAATGCCAAATAAATCATCTACTAAATAATATAAATTGGGATACATATTGATGCTGATTATAGACTACAATGTTACTTAGAAATTTTGACTTAAGGATAAAAAAAGGGCCACACTAGAAAGTGCGGCCGTATTTACTAACCCATCTAAAAACAAAAACCGTTTATAATATCTTTATTAATTACAATGTTCTTGAAAAACACTGATTAAATGTTGTGCGATCACTTGAGCCGGTCTTCCTTCAATTTGATGTCTTTCGATAAAGTTTATCAATTGACCATCTTTGAATAAAGCAATAGCAGGTGAAGATGGTGGATAAGGCAAGTGTAATTCTCTTACTTTATTAACTGCTTCGATGTCGAATCCTGCAAAACTAGTAGTAATTCTGGTAGGCTTTTGAGTTGCATTTGCTACTGCCATTAAAACACCTGGTCTACATGCACCAGCAGCGCAACCACAAACTGAATTAATCACCACCAATGTTGTTCCTTGATTGTTAATTGCATTTTCTACTTCAGCAACAGTTGTTAAATCTTCAAATCCATTATCAACTAATTCTGCTTTCATCGGTAATACAATCTCTTCAGGGTACATAACTTCTACTATTTGTACCAAAATTAGGGATTTTAAAAATGCCCTACAAATTTGTTTTCAAGACATTTTGGCACTTAATGATAAGATAATAATGCCTTAATGTGGCCAAAATTGGTCGAAATAGCCCCTTTAAGCTGTATTTAGCGTAAATAGCCCAGGATCTTAAGCATGCTTTGAGCAGTCTGTTCCTTGGCGTAAACCCAATCTACTAATTTACCTGTTTTAGGGTCTTTTTCAACGATGACATGCTTTGGGGATGGTATCAAACAATGTTTAATTCCGCCATATCCACTTATTTGATCCTGATAGGCGCCCGTATGGAAAAATCCAACGTACAGGGATTCCTTGTTTTCGGCGGCCTTATCTTCTAATAAATCATTCTTTAATTTGGGTAGGAACACTTCATTGATATGCTCCTCTGAATCATAATAATCATGGCTATCGCAGGTCAAACCTCCCAACACGACCCTTTGGTAATCATTTTCCCATTTATTCACAGGCAACATCAAAAACTTTTCGCCAATCCCCCAAGTATCTGGCAGGGTTGTAATAAATGAAGAATCAATCATATACCAACACTCTCTATCGTTCTGTTTCTTTTGAGCCAATACTTTATAAATGTGCGCCATGCTTTCTCCCACTGTAAAACTTCCAAACTCTGTGTAAATATTCGGAACAGGCACTTTTGCCTTTTTACAAGCTTTTTTAATATTAGAAACAATCTCATTAATCATGAACTGATAATCATATTCAAACCCAAGAGAATGCTTAATAGGAAATCCTCCCCCGATATTAATTGAATCCAACTCAGGACATATCTTTTTTAACTGGCAATATAAGTTGATGATCTTGTTTAACTCAGACCAATAATAAATATCATCCTTAATTCCTTTGTTTAAAAAAATATGTAACATTTTTAATTGAAACTTATCTTCATATCCTTCAATTTCATCTACATAAAATTCCAAAATATCTTTTGCTCTAATTCCTAATCGAGAAGTATAAAA
>Ga0114960_10003896_pt1 | contig 11299 bp, 9 predicted proteins | sample C_130625_MF_Meta_FD_92637 | JGI IMG/M metagenome (GOLD analysis project Ga0114960, IMG submission 92637) | Freshwater microbial communities from Lake Croche, Canada to study carbon cycling - C_130625_MF_MetaG | ecosystem: Environmental > Aquatic > Freshwater > Lake | place: Lake Croche, Canada...
GTCGTGATCGCCGCTGTCAGCGTGGTTTTGCCATGGTCCACGTGGCCGATGGTGCCTACGTTAACGTGGGGCTTGGTACGCGTGAATTTTTCTTTTCCCATTTTTCAGACTCCGAAAAGTAAGTAATTCAAATAAAACCGGCCCGCCGGCAACCTCGTCGACGGACCAACAACAATCTTTGGTGCCCATTGCGGGAATCGGACCCGCGACCTCTCCCTTACCAAGGGAGTGCTCTACCACTGAGCCAAATGGGCGCTATTGCCTAAAGATTCAAGCAAACTCATCAATACCACTCGGGCGTCGCGCGCAACGCCGTCGCATTCCATGGAGCGGGGTAGGAGAATCGAACTCCTCGCTTTAGCTTGGAAGGCTAAGGTATTACCACTATACGAACCCCGCACAGATGCAAACACTGGTGGAGAGGGCTGGATTCGAACCAGCGTACTCGTAAGAGGGCAGATTTACAGTCTGCTGCCATTAACCACTCGGCCACCTCTCCAAACGTGAGCCCGCGATTATGCCATGTTCTTGGCACTTACCCCGCCCATGACTTCGCGCTGAATTGGCGGCTTCGCCGCATCGGCCTCTATGCACCATTTTTGTGCATACGAAAAGTGGCCACAACCGATGAAAGGCGTCGGCCCTCGTAAAGCCGACAGGGGCGACGGGTGGTTGGCGCAAAGAACCAGGTGCCTGCTTGGGTCGATCAGCCCCACTTTTTTCTGTGCCGGCACGCCCCACAGCATGAAAACCACCCGCCGAGGTCCGCCAGACACCCGCGCAATGAGCGCGTCTGTCAGCGCCTCCCAACCCATTCCTTGGTGGCTGCCGGGCTGCCCGTCCTCAACAGTAAGGCAGGTGTTCAGCAGTAAAACGCCCTGTTGCGCCCACGCAACAAGGCTACCACCCGGCACGGGCATGGCTGGCCAGGCTTCGCCCAAGTCGCGCTGCCGCTCTTTGAAAATATTGCGCAGCGACGGCGGCACAGGCTGTCCGGGCGCCACGGAAAAGGCCAGGCCCTCCGCCTGCCCTCTGCCGTGGTAAGGGTCCTGCCCGAGGATGACGGTGTGCACCCGCTCGGGCGGCGTCAGTGCCAGCGCGCGCAAGGGCTGGGGCGGATAGATCACAGCGCCCTGGGCAATACGATCCGCCAAAAACCCCTGTAAGGCCTGGCCAGACGGCGCCTCAAAGAACGCATCGACCGTCGTCTGCCAGCCCGGGGCGACCGGCCAATCGGCTGGATTGGCGCTTTGCAAGCACCAGTCGGACCGGTCCTGCGGGAATAAATCCATGGGCTATCCGAACAGTCCGGCCAGGGCCACACCGGGCTCGGGAGCACGCATAAAAGCCTCACCCACCAAGAAAGCGTTGATGCCTGCAGCGCCCATGCGCAACACATCGTCTCGGGTAGTGATACCACTTTCAGTGACGACCAGGCGCTCGGCCGGCACCATGGCGCGCAGTGCCAAAGTCGTGTCCAAAGACACCTCGAAAGTCTTTAAGTTGCGGTTATTGACGCCGATCAGCGGAGTTTGGAGACGCAAAGCGCGCTCCATTTCGGCCTGGTCGTGCACCTCCACCAGCACCGCCATGTCCAGGCTACGGGCGATCGCCTCAAATTCCTGCAGCCGAGTGTCGTCCAGGCAGGCCACGATTAGCAAAATGCAATCGGCGCCCATGGCGCGCGATTCGTAAATTTGGTAGGCGTCCACCATGAAGTCTTTGCGCAGCACCGGCAAGTGGCAGGACGCGCGCGCCTGCTTGAGATAGTCCACACTGCCTTGAAAAAACTGCACATCAGTCAACACCGACAGGCAGGCCGCGCCATGTTCGGCGTAGCTTTGGGCAATGTCTGCAGGGATAAAGTCAGCGCGCAAGACGCCCTTGGACGGACTGGCTTTTTTCACCTCGGCAATCACGGCGGGTCGGCCAGCAGCGACCTTGGCACGCAAAGCGCCCTCGAAATCGCGGGTCAGCACACGGGAATGCGCGTCTTCGCGCACCGCAGCCAGGGGTTTGCGCTTTTGGGCCGCAGCCACCTCTTGGTGTTTGACCGCGACGATTTTGTCCAGGATGTCACTCATTACTGTCTTTCTGGGGCCCGCGTAGATTGCGGGCCAGTGGGGCATTATGCGGGTGCAAAAGTCTTGGAAAAGGCGATGAAATCGCGCATCTTGGCCTTGGCCTGGCCCGAGGCGATAACGTTTTGCGCCAGCGCCAGCCCCTCTTGCATGCTCGCCGCCACATTGGCCGCGTACAGCGCCACACCGGCATTGAGGGCCACGATATCGCGCGCGGCACCGGGCACGTTATCCAGCACCGACAGCAGCATGGCTTTGGATTGCTCGGCCGTTTCCACCCGCAGCGCACGGTTGCTGGCCATCACGAGCCCGAAATCCTCGGGGTGGATTTCGTACTCGGTAATCTTGCCTGCGCGCAGCTCGCCTACCAGCGTGGCCGCGCCCAGACTGACCTCATCCAAACCATCGCGGCCGTAAACCACTACCGCGTGCTCTGCGCCCAGGCGCTCCAACGCACGCACCTGGATACCCACAAGGTCGGCGTGGAACACCCCCATCAAAATATGGGGCGCCGAAGCCGGATTGGTCAAGGGCCCCAGGATATTGAAAATCGTTTTAATTCCCAACTCGCGGCGCACCGGCGCCACGTTTTTCATGGCCGGGTGGTGGTTAGGCGCGAACATAAAGCCCAGGCCGTGGTGTGCGATGCACTGGGCGATCGCCTCGGGGGACAAATGGATGTTCAGCCCGAGCGACTCCAGCACATCGGCGCTGCCGCTTTTGCTGCTCACACTGCGCCCGCCGTGCTTGCTTACTTTGGCGCCGGCCGCAGCGGCCACAAACATCGAGCAGGTGGAGATATTGAAGGTGTGCGAGCCATCGCCGCCCGTGCCCACGATGTCCACCAGGTGTTTTTTGTCGGCAACTTCCACCTTGGTGGAGAACTCGCGCATGACCTGCGCGGCGGCGGTGATTTCGCCAATCGTCTCTTTTTTGACCCGCAAGCCGGTGATCAGCGCGGCCATCATGACCGGTGACATCTCGCCGGCCATGATTTGGCGCATCAGGTGCAGCATTTCGTCGTGGAATATCTCGCGGTGCTCGATGGTGCGCTGCAGCGCTTCCTGCGCCGTAATTTTGACGGGCTCGGTGTTCAAGGGGGACATACAAAAACTCCTGTTCGCAAAGTGCTTGCAAAGCGGGCGGGCGGCGCCCGCTCAGGCCTTAAAAAATCCGCGAATAGCCGCCACGGCACGATCCACGCCCGCGGCGTCGACATCCAGATGGGTCACAAAGCGCAGGCGGTAGAGGCCTGTGGCGCGTATACCGCTCTGGGCCAAATGCGTCAGCAAGGCGGGCGCGCGTTCGCGGGCATCGCCATGCAGGTCGACAAACACGATGTTGGTCTGCGGCGCCTCTACCGCCAGCCCCTCAATACCTTTGAGGCCCTCGGCCAGGCGCTGGGCCAGCGCATGGTCCTCTTGCAAACGCTCGATGTGGTGGTCCAAGGCGTGCAAGGCCGCCGCCGCCAGCAAGCCGGATTGGCGCATACCGCCGCCGAGCATTTTGCGCACCCGGTGCGCCCGCCCGATCAGCTCCCGGCTACCGCACAAAGCAGAGCCTACCGGTGCGCCCAGGCCTTTGCTAAAACAGACCGACACGCTGTCAAAACACTGCGCCATGCGCCGCGCCTCGTGCTGCGCGCTGCTGCCCAGGGGAGCAGCCTGCGCCACGGCAGCGTTAAAGAGCCGGGCGCCGTCCAGGTGGCGGGCCAGGCCTTTGTCTTTGGCCAAAGAGGTCGCAGCCTGCACATAGTCAAAGGGCAACAACTTACCGCCCAGGGTGTTTTCCAGGCACAAAAGGCGGCTGCGTGCGAAATGCGCATCGTCGGGCTTGATGGCGTCTGCAATGGCTTGTAAATCCAGGGTGCCGTCGGCTTGGTGCGCCAGCGGCTGGGGCTGTACGCTGCCTAAAACAGCAGCGCCGCCGCCCTCCCATCGGTAGCAGTGGGCCATTTGGCCGACGATGTATTCATCGCCACGCGCGCAATGGGCCATGATGGCGCTCAGGTTACTTTGGGTGCCCGTAGGCACAAACAGCGCCGCCTCCATGCCCAGCATGTCTGCAATGCGCTCTTGCAAGGCGTTGACGCTGGGGTCATCGGCAAACACATCATCGCCCAAAGGCGCGGCCATCATCGCCGCACGCATGGCGGGCGTAGGCTGGGTGACGGTATCGCTGCGCAGATCAACAAAGCCGGTCATAGTCGTCTCCAAAAAGGTGGCTGCCTAGCGCGGCGCCTATTGCAAGAAATTACGCAGCATGGCGTGGCCATGCTCGGTCAGGATGCTCTCGGGGTGGAATTGCACCCCTTCCAGGCGCACCGCGTCGGGCAAATCCTTGTGGCGCACGCCCATGATTTCACCATCGTCCGTCCAAGCGGTGATCGCTAGCGCCGCCGGACAGCTCGTGCGCTCAATGGCCAGCGAGTGGTAGCGGTTGACGGTAAAGCGCGCCGGCAAACCCGCAAAAACGCCTTCCTGGGTGGTCTGGATCTGGCTGGTTTTGCCATGCATCAGTTCCTGGGCGCGGATGATGGTCCCGCCCAGCGCCGCGCCAATACTTTGGTGGCCCAGGCACACGCCCAAAATGGGCAAGCGCCCCATGAAATGCTCAATCGCCGCCACCGAAATGCCCGCTTCAGCGGGGGAGCAAGGACCAGGGGAAATGACCAGCCGGTCCGGCGCCCGCTCAGCGATGCCTTGCAGCGTAATTTCGTCATTGCGAAACACCTCCACCTGCGCGCCCAGTTCGCCCAGGTATTGCACGATGTTGTAGGTAAAGCTGTCGTAGTTGTCGATCATCAGCAACTTCATGGTGCTACTCCTTGGCCGAGCGCGGATGAATGAATAATCAGCATCACAAACCCTCCAATCCAGACTCGACCAATTCGGCTGCGCGCAGCAAAGCGCGGGCTTTGTGCTCGGTTTCGGCCCATTCCATTTCGGGCACGCTGTCAGCCACCACGCCGGCCGCAGCCTGCACATACAAAGTTTGGTTTTTGATGATGCCGGTGCGGATAGCAATGGCCACATCCATGTCGCCGGCATAGCTCAGGTAACCACAGGCGCCACCGTAAATGCCGCGCTTGACCGGCTCGAGTTGGTCAATCACCTCCATGGCATGCACTTTGGGCGCACCGGTAAGAGTACCCGCGGGAAACGTAGCCTTGAGCACGTCCATGCTGCGCATGCCGGGCAGCAAACTGCCTTCTACATTGCTCACAATGTGCATGACATGGCTGTAGCGCTCCACGCAAAACGCGTCGGTCACCTTGACCGTGCCAATTTGCGCGATCCGCCCGATGTCGTTGCGCGCCAGGTCGATCAGCATCACATGCTCGGCGCGCTCTTTGGGATCGTTCACCAACTCTTCCTCGGCCGCTTTGTCCAGCGCGGGCGTGGCGCCACGGGGGCGCGTGCCGGCCAGCGGGCGGATGGTCACTTTGGTCGTGCCCTCCACCAACTCTTGGCGCACCAAGATTTCCGGGCTGGCGCCGACCACATGAAAGTCGGGCGCTCCGTCGGCACTGGCGCCACTGAAGTTGTAGTAATACATATACGGGCTCGGATTGAGCGAGCGCAGCGCGCGGTACAGGCTCAGGGGCGAGGCGGTATAGGTTTTCTTGATGCGCTGGCCCACCTGCACCTGCATGAAGTCGCCCCCGGCAATCATGTCTTTGGCGCGCAGCACTGCGGCCAGATAGTCGGCCTTAGCAAAGTCGCGCACCGGCGCATGGGCTATTCCGGGCTGCACCGAGGGCACTTGCACCGCCTGGACCAAAGCCGCCTTGAGCGCCGCCAAGCGCGCACTGCCTTGGGCATACGCGTTCGGGACGGCGGGGTCCACATACACAATCAGGTGCAATTTGCCTGAGAGGTTGTCGATCACTGCCAGTTCTTCGCATTGCAGCAACAAAATATCGGGGCAGCCCAGCTCGTCGGGTGGGCAGCTGTCAGCCAGCTTTTTCTCGATATAGCGCACCGCGTCGTAGCCAAAATAGCCCGCTAGGCCACCACAAAACCGGGGCAAGCCCGGGCGCAGCGAGACTTTGAAGCGCGCTTGGTAAGCGGCAATAAAGTCCAGCGGGTTGCCGTGGTCTGTTTCCACCACCACACCGTCGGTGACCACCTCGGTGCGGGCCTGCGCGCCAAAGCCGCTGCTGCGCAAGAAGGTGCGCGCGGGCAAACCAATAAAGCTGTAGCGCCCAAAGCGCTCGCCGCCGACCACCGACTCGAGCAAAAAGCTGTAAGGCGCGTTGCCCGTGAGCTTGAGGTAGAGCGAGAGCGGCGTTTCCAGATCGGCAAACGCCTGCGCCGTCAGGGGAATGCGGTTAAAGCCCTGGCGCGCCAGGGCCTGAAATTCTTCTTGCGTACTCACAACCAATCACCTTCCCAAATATCAAACTGCACGGAGGTGGCGGGCACATGTACGCCCATAGCCACAGGCAGGGGCCGCACAGGCGGCGCGATTCATCAAAAAACGGAGGGGTGCGCGGCCAATCCACGCGGGTCGCTGGCCGGTTTAGGCCGAAAGCGATGCCTGCAAAGCGCGCGAAACGGTGTGCAGCCGCCAGGGCCAGGCTCCCCGGTCGCTACGACCTGTGATGCTGTTGCGGTGAATAAACATGGCAGCCAGTGTAGCAAAGCCGCCGGCCTAGACGCCGCGCGCCCGATCGGCGTGGAATTGCGCCACAAAGACGCCAAAACGGTGGGCCTCGAGGGCGTCGCGCACTTCTTGCATCAGGTTGAGGTAGTAATGCAGGTTGTGGATGCTCGCCAGCATCGGGCCCAGCATTTCGCCGCAGCGGTCCAAGTGGTGCAAATATGCGCGGCTAAAGCCCTCGCGCCCGCCCTCGTCCCACGATTGGCCGCTGCTGCCGGCGCAGGCATAGCAAGTGCAGGTGGTATCGAGCGGCTGCGGGTCGCTCTTGTGGCGGGCATTGCGGATTTTGAGGTCGCCAAAGCGGCTAAACAGGGTGCCGTTGCGCGCATTGCGCGTAGGCATGACGCAGTCAAACATATCGACGCCGTTTTGCACACCGGCGATCAGGTCCTCGGGCGTGCCCACGCCCATCAGGTAACGCGGCTTGTGTGCAGGCAGGCGCGGCGCAATGTGCTGCAAGATGCGCAGCATGTCGGCCTTGGGCTCGCCCACCGACAAGCCGCCAATGGCCACGCCAGGGAAATCTAACGCCTCCAGGCCCGCGAGCGATTCGTCACGCAAATGCTCAAACATGCCGCCTTGCACGATGCCGAACAAGGCGTTGGGATTCTGTAAGCGGGCAAATTCGGCCTGGCAGCGCGCCGCCCAGCGCAGGCTCAGCTCCATCGATAAACGCGCCTCGCGCTCGGTGGTGACTTGGCCTTTGGTAGCGGTCTCGACCGACAAATACGGCGTGCATTCGTCAAACTGCATGACGATGTCCGAGTTGAGCACCGTCTGGATTTGCATGCTGATCTCGGGCGTCAAAAACAGCTTATCGCCATTGACGGGCGAGGAAAAGCGCACGCCCTCCTCGCTGATTTTGCGCATCTGCCCCAGGCTCCAGACCTGGAAACCGCCCGAATCGGTGAGTATGGGTTTATCCCATTTTTCGAACTGGTGCAGGCCGCCAAACTGGCGCATCACGTCCAGCCCCGGGCGCATCCACAGGTGAAAAGTGTTGCCCAAAATGATTTGCGCGCCCATATCGTGCAGGCTTTGGGGCATGACGCCCTTGACGGTGCCGTAGGTGCCCACGGGCATAAAGATCGGGGTTTGTACAAAACCGTGGTTCAGCTGCAGCCGCCCCCGGCGCGCCAGGCTGCCCAGGTAACTGCCCTCGGGGCGGGCGGGATCTTGGGCGAGCACTTCAAATTTGAGCATGGTGCAATTTTAGGTGGCGGCTTGGGGCTGCTGCGCAGATCGGCGCGCCAGCAACATCGCGTCTCCGTAGCTGAAAAACCGGTATTCCTGCGCCATGGCATGGCGGTAGAGCGCGCGTATAGGTTCGTAGCCGGCAAAGGCACTGACCAGCATCATCAGGCTGGACTTGGGCAGATGGAAGTTGGTCACCAGCATATCCACATGCGCGAAGGCAAAGCCTGGCGTAATAAATATTTGGGTGTCGCCCTGCGCCTGGCCCGTGGCCGCCCAGGACTCCAGACTGCGCACCGTCGTCGTGCCCACGGCCACCACACGGCCGCCGCGCGCCTTGCAATCAGCAACCGCCTGCTGGGTGGCCGCTGGCACCTGGTACCACTCGCTGTGCATGCGGTGCTCGGCGAGGTTTTCGGTTTTCACCGGCTGGAAAGTGCCTGCGCCCACATGCAGCGTAACGTAGGCGGTGTGCACGCCGCGCGCTTGCAAGTCAGCCAGCAATGCCTGGTCAAAATGCAGCGCCGCGGTGGGCGCCGCTACGGCGCCGGGGGCTTTGGCGAACACGGTTTGGTAGCGTTCAGCGTCCTGCGCCGCATCGGGGTTGGCACCCTGCTGCTGGCGCTCGATGTAGGGCGGCAAAGGCATATGGCCATGGCGCTCCATCAAGATGTAAGGGTCGTCGCCGGCGTTGTTAGACAACACGAAGCGAAACAGCGGCCCATCGGCATCAGGCCAGCGGCCCAGCAAGGTGGCGCTCAGGCCGTCGGCCGCGCCGGGGGCGGTGTGCAGGGCGACCGTGGCGCCGACTTCGGGCTTTTTGCTCACCCGCATGTGCGCGGCCACCTGGTTGCCCCCCAGCACCCGCTCAATGAGCAACTCCAACTTGCCGCCGGTGGGTTTTTCGCCAAATAAGCGCGCCTTGAGAACGCGGGTGTCGTTCATGACCAGCAAGTCGCCGGCCCGCAACAGGCTGGGCAGCTCCCGAAAAATCCGGTCCGCCGGTGGGCTGCTGCTTGCGTCCAGCAGCTTGGAGCCGCTGCGCTGGGCCGATGGTTGCTGGGCGATCAAATGCGCCGGCAGGTCAAAATCAAAGTCGCTGAGGGTGTAGGGCGTAGGCACGGTGCTTGAGGGCCGGACGGACCCGTTCCAAGTGAAGAGGGTGCGATTGTGGCATGCGGGCCACAGCGCCGGTCGGCTCTGCTATTGTTGCCCCATGAGCCCCCCCGCCGACCGCAAAGAGCCTGCGCCCGCCGCCAAGTCCGCGCCGCAAAAGGCGCTGGAAAAGCTGGGGCTGGTGCGCGATATCGACCTGGCGCTGCACCTGCCGCTGCGCTACGAGGACGAGACGCGCATCCTGAAGTTGCGTGACGCGCGCGAGGGCGACACACTGCAAATCGAGGCGCAGGTCACCCACCAGGAAGTCGGCTACCGCCCGCGCCGCCAGCTGGTGGTGACGGTGGACGACGGCTCGGACACCTGCACGCTGCGCTTTTTCAACTTCTATCCGTCACTGCAAAAAACCCTGGCGGTGGGCCAACGCCTGCGCATACGAGGCGAGGTCAAGGGTGGCTTTAGCGGCTGGACCATGCTGCACCCCACGGTGCGCGCAGCTGGCGGCGACTTGCCCAGTGCGCTCACCCCGATTTACCCCACGGTGGCCGGCCTGCCCCAAGCCTATTTGCGCAAAGCGGTGCTCGGCGGCCTGGCGCGCGCCGAACTCTCCGACACCTTTGCCCCCGGTGACCTCAGTCCGCTGCATCCGCACAGCCGCGAGGGCCTGTGGACGCTGCACGAAGCCCTGGCCTTTTTGCACCACCCGCGCCCCGATGTCGCCATCGACACGCTGATGGACCACAGCCACCCCGCCTGGCAGCGCCTCAAAGCCGAGGAATTGCTGGCGCAGCAACTCTCGCAGCTGCAAGCCCGACGCGCACGGGCCGCATTGCGAGCCCCGGTCTTGCTGCCCGACGCCAGCCCCCAGGCGCTGCGTCAGCGCTTGCACGCCGCCCTGCCTTTTTCGTTGACCGGCGCGCAAGCGCGCGTCAGCGAGGAAATCGCCCGCGATATGGCGCGCCACACCCCCATGCACCGCCTGCTGCAAGGCGACGTGGGCGCGGGCAAAACAGTGGTTGCCGCACTGGCCGCCGCCGTGTGCATTGACGCCGGCTGGCAGTGCGCGCTGATGGCGCCCACCGAAATATTGGCCGAACAGCATTTCCGCAAACTGCTGGGCTGGCTGGAGCCCTTGGGCATTACCACCGCCTGGCTGACCGGCACGCAAAAAGCCAAAGAGCGGCGCGCCATGTTGGAAATGATTGAAAGCGGCCAGGCGCAGTTGGTGGTGGGAACGCACGCCATCATCCAGACCAAGGTGCATTTCAAAAATTTGGCGCTGGCGGTGATCGATGAACAACACCGTTTTGGCGTGGCCCAGCGTCTGGCGCTGCGCGGCAAATTACAGCACGAAGCCATGGAGCCGCATTTGCTGATGATGACGGCTACGCCCATACCGCGCACCTTGGCCATGAGCTATTACGCCGACCTGGACGTGTCCACGCTAGACGAGTTGCCGCCGGGACGCACGCCCATCGTGACCAAAGTGCTGGCCGAAAACCGGCGCGCCGAGGTGATCGAGCGCATACGCGCGCAAGCGGCGCAAGGGCGCCAGGTGTATTGGGTCTGCCCGCTGATTGAAGAGAGCGAGATGCTCGACCTCAGCAATGCCACCGCCACCCATGCTGAACTCGCCGAGGCCTTGCAAACGCCCGATGGCGAACACACTGTCGGCCTCTTGCACTCGCGTCTGCTGCCGGACGAGAAAAAAGCCGTGATGGCGCAGTTTGTGGCCGGCCAGATCGCGGTGCTGGTTAGCACCACGGTGATCGAAGTGGGCGTCGATGTGCCCAATGCCTCGCTCATGGTGATTGAAAACGCGCAGCGTTTTGGCCTGTCGCAGCTGCACCAACTGCGCGGGCGCGTGGGCCGGGGCGCGGCCGCTTCGGCCTGTTTGCTGCTTTATTCGACCGGCGAAGCGCCGCGATTGGGCGAGGCCGCGCGCGAGCGCCTCAAAGCCATGGTGGAAACCAATGACGGTTTTGAAATCGCCCGCCGCGACCTGGAGATTCGCGGTCCCGGAGAATTTTTAGGCGCCCGCCAGTCGGGCGATCAAATGCTGCGCTTTGCCGACCTGGCGCAGGACACGGCGCTGCTCGCCTGGGCGCGCAAAGAAGCCCCCCTGCTGTTGGAGCGTCACCCGGCGCTGGCCGCCAAACATGTGCAGCGCTGGCTGGGCAGCAAGGCTGAATTCCTGAAGGCCTGAAGGCCGCCGTGGCCCTGCGCGGATAATGCGCGCATGA
>Ga0114960_10003899_pt1 | contig 11296 bp, 7 predicted proteins | sample C_130625_MF_Meta_FD_92637 | JGI IMG/M metagenome (GOLD analysis project Ga0114960, IMG submission 92637) | Freshwater microbial communities from Lake Croche, Canada to study carbon cycling - C_130625_MF_MetaG | ecosystem: Environmental > Aquatic > Freshwater > Lake | place: Lake Croche, Canada...
CCCGGCGCGAAAGGCGAGCGTGGTCCAGCAGGGCTGGCTGGTGCCGACGGGAAGGACGGCAAGCCCGGCGCGAAAGGTGAGCGTGGTCCGGCAGGGCTGGCTGGTTCCGACGGGAAGGACGGCAAGCCCGGCGCGAAAGGCGAGCGTGGTCCGGCAGGACCGAAGGGTGACAAAGGCGAGGTTGGTCCTGCAGGGCCGGCCGGTGAATCGACCGGTATTCGGTCGACCGGGAACCGCCTGATCACAGCCCTGCTCGATGCCCCCGCCGGAGCGGCAATGGACGGCGCCGTACTGCGACGCGTCGGCAATACCGTGGAACTTTCGATCACGGGCCTGCGAAGCAGAAAGCGGCTGCGCGCCGTGCTGGGCAAGGTTCCGGAAGGCTTCCGGCCGAGCCACCATCAGAGTCTGGTCACGAGCGACGATGAGTTTCATCACGTTCGCTTCGAGGTCGGAGCCAAACGAGCGGCCTCGATCGCGGTCCGTCAGCCGACTTCGGCAGACGGCTTGGCAGCGGTGTCGACGTCGATGGTGTGGCTCACCGACGACGAGTGGCCCGCCAAGTTGCCGGGGCGGGAGTGGAAGCGGTAGCGGGGATTTCTGACGATTCGTGCAGGCTGACGTGCGTGAGGATTCTCCGGATCAACGCTGATTCGGCGATCCACGCGCTGAGCCGGATGGTGCTGCCGTAATTCGGTCACAGAAGGAAAACCAGTTCCTGTGGTGACGCGCGGGCCGGAGGGGCTCGCGGACTTCGAACCGCTCACGCTCGCCGCTCACAATTGGCTCATCGTTGCGGCCGCTCCGACCGGCAAATATCGTCGCATTGCCCAACTGGAAATCCAGGAGCCGACCCGGCGTCAGCCGGGCCGGCTCTTGGTCCCGACGGTGGCGTGCTGGGGAGCGACGGGTGCCGCCTACCGAGCTGTCCCGACATCCGCTGCCTTTGAGGCGGAGCAACCTGATCGAGTGCAGGAGATCCCTGATGCAACTCCCGCGATGTGCACTGATTTCCGTGTGCACCCTTGCTTTGCTGTGGCACCTCGCGCCGCATCCATCGGCGCTGGGCCAGCGTCAGGACGGCCCGAGTCCAACCGCACTCTCGGACGATGACATCCGGCAGCAGTTAGTCGGCTCGTGGCGGATCGTATCGGCATCGTTCGGCGGCGTCCCGAGCGAGTTGCACGAGAAATCGATCACCATCAAACACATCACTCCCGTCCACATCATCTGGATCGGATACCAACCCGACGACCGACGGATCTTCCGCTCGGCGGGGGGAAGCTGGAACGTCGCCCAGGGCAAGTACACGGAAACGATGCGTTACGGACTCGATGAGAATTTCAAGCAGAGTATCTTCGGCAAGGAGTTTGCTTTCGATTGCCGATTCGAAGGGGATCTCTGGATCCAAAGCGCGACGTTGCCGGATGGGTCCGAGATGATCGAGACCTGGCAACGAATCAAGCCCGATGAGGATGTGTCCATGCGTCCAATCGATATGAAGCCTGAAGAACCCGCTCTCGAGTAGGTTGCTTGTCGGGGTCCTGTGCTCTCGTTGGACGACGTTGCTCCTCCTGTTGGCGATCCCCGCCCGGGGAGTACACTGCAGGCGTGGTGGGTGATGTCGGCGCTATGGTCTCTCAATCAAAGGGGCTTTCGTATGTCATGTCATCACGTCGTGCCGTTGCGGGGCCGGGGGGCCGACATCATGACACGAGCGATCGTGAGCGTCGGCCTGGGCCTGTGGACGGGATGGGTGCAGGCGGCGCCCATCGCGTGGACGCTCGACGCCAACATGACCCGCTTCAGGGTTCCGGTGGCGACGAACACCGAGTTTTCACTCACCAACAATCCGTTCCAGTCGGACAGCCTGGCACGATCCGCGTCGGGGACACTGTACTCGGCAGACCCCGTGGGCATGATTTGGGACGTCACGAACGGGTTCCAGATTCCGGTCGGGCCGACGAGCCGCATGATGATCGGCGATCTCGTGATGGGCGTGAACGGTCTCTGGGGCTTCAGCAATGCCTCCCAGGAGCTGTTCTTTTTCGACTTCGGAACCTCGGCAGTCACCTACGCGCAGACGATCTCGGGCGTGGGCGGGTCCACCATCACGGGAGTCGCTTACGAAGGCGCGACGGGGGACGTGTACCTCAGCGGCAACACCGGCCTGAACACCGACACCCTGTACGTGGTGCCGACCTCGTCGGGCAGCGCGACGTCCGTGGGGCCGATGGCCAACGGCGATGCGCTCAGCTATTTTTCCGACATCGAGTTCGATGCCAGCGGAACCCTGTACGCCATGCGTAAAAAGGTGCCAGCCACCAAATCTGGGGAAACTGGGCGGCGAGGCAATTCCTATATTGCCCATATTTGGTGGCTGACACCTTTTTCTTTCTCTGGGGCCGCGCGGTGCGGCAGCAGCTATGCCGCCACGGGCCTCGTCATCCGCCACGAGGCGATGATGGGAGGCATCGGAGCGAGGCCGAAGGCGTCGGCGATCCCGGTGCCCTGCCCCTTGAGACGGATGAGGTACGTGGCGGCGATGGCCGTGTCCGGAATCTGCGAGAGGGTGTAGGTGCGGCCGTCGGTGGTCGTGAGCCGGGCGCCGGCAAGCGAAAGAAACGTCGAGCCGCGCTTGAGTACGAAGTCATCGAGCGTCACGCCCGTCACCGGCCTTGCGAATGCGATCGTCACGCTCGTGACCGCGAAGGCCGTCTCAGCCGGCACGCCCGCGAATGCGGCGGTGAGCGGCGTCGGCGGTGGGGGAGCGGGCAGGAGCGGGCCGATGTCGCCTTGCGGACCCGCGGTGGCTGGGATACCGGCCGCCGCGATCACGCCATAGTTGCCCCGGGATGGGTCGACCAGCGTCGGCCGCAGCGTGTTGATCGAGTTGCCGGCGAGGATCGCCGCCGCCAGTCCCTGCTGCTCGATGCCGAGCGGATGATCGACCGACCCGTTCCAGATCACATTCCTGGCGATCGAGAGACCGTCATCGGCGCGGGCCGGCGACGGGATGTTGGAATCCGGCGACGGCGTCCGGGGCAACGGCACGAAGAACTGCTGCCACCGACTGGCGGAACCGTCGGGGTTGAGCACCACATTGTCGATGATCGAGACGTTGCGGTTGGGGATCGGCTCGTCGCCGCCAATCGTCGTCGTGCCCCAGCCACCCTGGGCGAGCCGTGCCTGGCAGGCGGCCACGTCGCCGTCGCAGGTCCGCGATCCGAAGGCCACCTCGATCACGTGGCTGCGGCTGCCGACGCGGTAGGCCACGTTGTTGGCAATGACGATCTCCGATCCGCCATTCACGCCGAATCCCGCCCCCTGCACGTCCCGGACCAGGTTGTTGCGGAACGTGATCCCGGTTGCCTCATACGTCAGCCAGGGGGCCACCATGAACTCGAAGCCGGTGCCCTGCCCCGCCGTGAAGCCTCCCGTGCCCGCATCGTAAAACGCGTTGCCCGCCACGACGATGTTCGCGGAGCCACCCTTCACGTACATCGCCCAATCGCCGGCGCGATGGATCCGGCTGGCGACCACGTGCCCCCCCTGCACGGCCACGAAGTCGACGGCGTTGTCCCACGCTCCGGAGATGTCGCACCGCTCCACATACATGAAGCGGCACTGGTTGGCCTTGAGCGTCTCCTGCGGCACGTCGTAGGTGGCGATCGTGCCCAGGCCCCGGATCGTGCAGTCACGGAGCAGCACGTGCGTGCAGGCCTCGAAGTGCGCCACGTCTCCACCGCCAGCCGAGATGTCCAGACCATCCAGATAGAGCCGGCGACAGTTGAACGCGTTGATCGCGGGCAGTCTCGCCGTGCCCACCCCGTCGGCAGCCCTCACGATCACGGGGGCCGTCACCGTGCCGCGGCGGCTCTCCCAGTAGTTCGGGATGCTCGTCTCGGAATACGTGCCGGCGGCGAGATTGATCCGAAAGCCGGTCGTGAGCGGAACGCCGCTCGGCACCCGCCGCCAGGCCTCGGTCACGGTCCGCAGAGCCTGTTCACGAACGGCACCCGACGCGGAATCATCGCCGCGAACGGGATCGACCCAGACATCGATCAGCGTGGAACTCCCGATGTCGAGCATCGGCAGCGACGCGTCTGCCGCCATCAACGAGCGGCTCTCGAGTTGCTCACATTCGAATCGCGGCCGACAGCGAGATCGGGCACGCATGAAAAGTCTCCTCCAGTCGCGACGGCGTTGCCGCGACAGGTTTCTTCTGCTGCCCCTGTGGAGAATCGTACGGATGACGTGCCCTGGTCAGGCAAAACGCGCTTTTTCAGCCCCTTCCGAGAGAGACACATGGGTGGCCACGACCGAGATTCCAGGCCCTCCCGGCCCGCGCGCACTATCGCAGGAGATGCTCCAAGCTCTGAAAGTAGCTCGGCACGCCCCGATCGATCAGCACGATTCGCACGCTCGCATCGATGGAAAACCCGCTGTGCGTGCTGACGGCCGCAGCCACGATCAAACCGCCTGCGGCGGATCGGTGCCCGGCACGGCGAGGTCTGCATCGAGCGAGCGAAGGCGAGGTTTTGGAGCCGGGCTAGGCACGGCACCCGTAAGCCGGCGCCGGGACGGCGGCGACGGGCATGGGCAGCTCCGAGCCGCCGCGATGGATAGACACAGGTTGAAAACCAGTACTCCATGGGGAGCCCCGAGCCGCGCACCACCGGCAGCCCGCGGCCTTACGGCCGGTCGGCTTTCATGGGGCGAGGTAGGCCGGGGGCAGTGGGTCACCGCGCTTCTCGACAGCGGCGCGGGTCGTAATGAACACCCGCTCCTCGCCGTCCTGCTCCTTGACGATGTAGACGAGTTTTCCCTCGGGGTTCGACTTCGCCAGGATCACGCGGAGGATCTCGTTGGCGGTCTTGTCCTTCTCGTCGAGCCCGAACGACTGGTTCTTGGTGATCCCCTCGAGTTGGAGGTCGCCGCCGAGGATCTCCATCGGCACGCCCGTCTCGTCCGACACCAGCTGGATCGACCGCTCCAGGTTGTCCTTGGCAAACGTGAGCGTCATCGTCCTGCCCAGTTTTCCGAGGGCCCCCTGCGGCTCGGCGGCAGACGGCCCAGCACTGGCGGTACTGGTCGCGCCGGGCGTCTGGGCCAGCGCGAGCTCGGCCGCCAGGGCGATGTTGTGGGCGGCGTGCTGTGGCAGGTAGGCGTTGAGCACCACCCCCCTCCCCTCCGCGCCGCTCCGCAACTGGCCCGCGAGCACGCGGAGCATGCCGGGCAACCGAAGCACGAGCATGCGGCCGTACGGGTCGGGATTCAGGGACGTGCAGTAGGCCTCCACGATGTCGGCGAGCCCCTCCACGCGACCGCCGATCGCCGGGGCAAGCGTTTTTGCCGGCACATCGAGCGTGGCCACCGCGTCCATCTCCACATAACACTCGCCGCCGAAATGGAGCGAGAGGGCCGCTGCCTGGAGCCCTTCGCCGAACAGCCCGTCCATCGGCTCGGCCAGTTTCGCAAGCGGCCCTGCCAGCACTGACCGGCCCGAACTCCGCAGATAGTGCGGCGAGCCGAAGAGCGTGACGTGGCGGTCGGCATCGAGCATGCCCACGAGCGTCTCGAGGTCGCGGGGCAGCGCAGCCTTGATCGCGGCCGAGTCGTCGGCCGCGAGCGACTTCGTTTCGCGGATGATCCGCGCCATGAGGGGCTCCTGCGCCGCATCGTCGCCAAGCGCATCGTTCCTGGCCACCAAGGCCCTCGGGGCAATCACGAGCACGTGCCCTTCTTCGGCCTTTGGAAGCCAGAGCGAAAGCGTATCGGTCTCGTGGACGATCTCTCCTTCGATCTCAACCGCCGTCGTCGGCCCCCATGCCGCCGCGCGGGCCGCCTCGTCGGCTGGAGCGGTGCGCCCCTTCGCAAACCACACCACGAACCCACCCACCACCTCATCCGGGCCGCCGGCCTGCCATCCGGCCTGCACGAGTTCGATCGCTGCTGCGTCGCCACCGCTGAGCTTCACGATCGTGTCGCAGGCTGCCTCCACCGCGGCCCCGAGCGACGCGCGGAACAGCCGCCCTTCGCCGTCGGCCTCGATCTCCGCCAGCCGCGCAAGCAGGACGAGCTGCGATCCAGGCGGCAGGTAGGCGAGCGACGGCGGCAGACCGTTCGTCGGCGAAGCCCACGGCAGGTTGAGGCTCTCCACGATCACCTGCGTCACCGCCGTGGGTGGCGTCGCCTCCGTCGAACTGCCGCCCGCGTGCGATTCGGCGGGCTTCGGCGGGGGACTCGGCTGACGCGGCGAGGGATCCGTCTTCGCCTCGGCTGCGACCCTGGGCTTTGTGTCCTTCGTGCCGACATCACGCTTCGTTGCCGGCCGGCGGGCTGCGTTTGCGCCGCGACGGCGTGCCGTGCCGACATCGAGCCGGCTCACCACCACGGCAGCCGCCGCCGCGAGGATGGCCCCGGCCACAAGGCCGCCAATCATGCGAAGCCGTTGCGGCCCCCGGCGCGCCCGCGGCGGTGATCGATCGCCGACGCGGGGCAACACCACAGCCGCCTTCGCCACCGGCTCGATGGCCGGCACCGCGAGGCCGAGAGCTCCCGCGATGGCATTGGCCGCCTCGCAGGCGTCCGCATAGCGTTGCGCGGGATCGCGGGCCATCATCCTGGCCACGACGTCGCGAAGCGGCTGCGGCACCGACTCAGGAAGAGGTGCCGGGCCCAGCGTGGCCGCCGCCTTCACGGCGGTGACGACGCCGCCATCCCAATACGGAGGCTGCCCCGTGAGCAGGGCGTGGAGCACGCCGCCGATCGCGTAGACGTCAGACCGCGGATCCGCGTGGCCATCTGGCCGCAGCAGTTCCGGGGCCAGGTAGGCCACTCGCCTGCCCAGCCTCGCGAGGCCTTCCTCGTCACCCGCGGCCGGAGCGGGCGAGACGGCATGCGGATCACCCGCCAGTGGAAACTGCAGGAGCCGCACGCGTCCGTTTCGCTCCGCGCCTCCGGCCGGCGGCGGCTCGCGGCGGAGCACGTCGAGCGACAGGTGGCCATGAACGGCACCACGTGAGTGCATCTCGCCGACCGCCTTGGCGATCTGCCAGGCGAGCACGCCCGCCTCCTGGGGCGGCAGCGGACCGAGGCGTTCCAGTTCGTCGGCGACTTTCGTGCCCGACACGAGCTCGCAGACGACGAACGTCACGCCATCCTGCTGCTCAAGCGACCAGGTGCGGCTCGTCATCGGGTCGGTGGTGCCGTGGGCCGCGGTGGTGCGTTCGACGATGCTGGTCCACGCGTCGCGATCGCGGCACCGTTTGGCGCTCAGCAGCATCACCGCCACGAGGCGGCCCGACGGCTCGTGGCGGGCCGTGAACAAGAGGCCGTCGCCCTCCCGCTCGTGCCGTTCGAGCAGCCGGTAGTCGCCCACGAAGAACGGGCCGGTGTCGCCGATCAGAAGTCGCTTCGCCTGCCAGCGGTTGATCGCACCGCGACTCATGAGCCAGCCGGCGATCGCCTTCACCGATCCGTCGCCGGCCGCGGTAGGCGGAGCGGCAGCATGCTCGGCGCGGAGCGCGGCCGCCGCATTCGGCTCGAGCAGCCGGGTGCGGACAAGCAGCTGCCAGAGTTCGTCGGGCGTGGGTGTGGGCATGGCGCGTCAGGCGAAGTGGGCCAATGCCCCGATCGTACCGCCTCCGGCCACCGCCGGCGTAGGCGGCCGCGGCGGGCGCATTCCGGCCGCGGCTGCTATCATCCCCGACCCGCACGAGGGTTCCCACGGAGGCTTGTTTCCATGCGCGGCAGTGACGCCACCCGGATCTACTTTGAGAGGGCGGCCGACGAACTCGACCTCTCCGCGAGCATGCGGCGACTGCTCGCCACGCCCAAGCGGGAAGTGCAGGTGCAGCTGCCCGTGGAGCGCGACTCCGGCGAGATCGCCACCTTCATCGGCTACCGCGTGCAGCACAACGACGCCCGCGGACCGTTCAAGGGAGGCTTGCGGTACCACCCGCAGGTCGACCTCGACGAGGTCCGGTCGCTGGCCGCGCTGATGACGTGGAAGACGGCCGTGGTCGACATCCCCTTCGGCGGTGCCAAAGGCGGCGTGGCGGTGGCCACCAAGGACTGCTCGCTGCGGGAACTCGAACGGATCACACGGAAGCTGGTCGATGCCCTCCATGACGTCTTTGGCCCTGACGTCGACATCCCGGCCCCCGACATGGGCACCACGGCCGACATGATGGCCTGGATCATGAACCAGTACGGCCGCTACCACGGCTTTGCGCCCGGGTGCGTCACCGGCAAGCCAGTCGAATACCACGGCATTCCCGGCCGCGAGGAGGCCACCGGCCGGGGCGTCGGCGCCCTCACGCTCAAGCTCTTGAGCAGGCTCGGCCGGAAGATCCCGGGCACTCGAGTCGCGATTCAGGGTTTCGGCAACGTCGGCTCCCACGCGGCGAAGTATCTTGCCGACTCCGAATGCCGGATCGTGGCGGTCGGCGATGCGTCGGCCTCATTTTGTAGCGACAAGGGCCTCGACGTGCTCGAACTCCTCCGCCATGCCCGATCCAACGGCGGCGGTCTCGCCGGCTTCACCGGAGGCGACGCGATCGCCGCCGCCAACCTCCTCGCGATTGACTGCGACGTGCTGATCCCGGCGGCACTCGGGGGCATGATCACCGCGGCCAACGCCGACGCGATCCGGGCGCCAATCATCATCGAAGCGGCCAACGCGCCGATCGAGCCGGAGGCCGACGATTTGCTCGCGGCCCGTGGCGTCGTGGTGCTCCCCGACATTCTCGCCAACGCCGGCGGCGTGACGGCGAGTTGGTTCGAGTGGGTGCAGAACCGGCAGCACTACCAGTGGGGCCTCGACCGCGTCCGCGGTGAGCTCGACCGCATCCTCGGCCAGTCCTTCGAGCAGGTCTGGCAACTCGCCCAGTCGCGGAAGCTTCCGCTCCGCACGGCCGCCTACATGGTCGGCGTCGGCCGCGTGGCCCGCGCGACGGCGCTCGGCGGCGTGGGGTGACAGAGAAGCTTCCGCGTCGCACTCAGCGAGGGGCTGCCCATGCCCCGTCGCCGGACGTTCGCTCCGCCCATCCTGGGCTCCGCTCACTCGATGCTGACTGCGCTCCGGCATCCATGCCTGCGCTGGTCAGCAACGCCGACTCCCGGGGCATGGGCAGCCCCTCGCAGTCACCCGTAGCACAGGTTGTCAACCTGTGCCATCCGCAGGTTGCCAACCTGCGGCTACGGGGGCCCACAGGTTGAAAACCTGCGCTCCTTGGCGGGCCGCGGCAGGCCGGCGGTGTCGAGCACAACGGCGCGGGTCTCGACGGCCACGGGCTCGTCCTTCGCGATGGTCAGCTTCACCACCCAGCCCGTCCACTCCGGCGGGTCGCACGGGTAGTAATCAAACACGAAGTTGCCGAGGCTGTAGACGATCGGGGCGCCACGATGCACGTCCACCGTCTGCGTCACGTGCGGATGCCCGCCGATCACCGCCGCCGCGCCGGCGTCGATCATCTTTCGTGCGAACAGCCGGTCGGCCTCGAGCGGGCCGGCCACGAGTTCGTCGCCCCAGTGAACGAACGGTACGACCACGTCGTCCTGCTTCCGTGCGGCCGCGATGTCGGCCAGCAGGTCGGCCTCGCGGAGCGGCGCCACGCCCGGGCTTGCATCGGTCGCGGCGTACTCCATGGCGCGAAACCCATTGGCCGCCAGGATTGCGATCCGCAGGCCGTCCTTCTCCAGCACGAGCGGCCTACGGGCCTCGGCGAGCGTGCGGCCGGCGCCGAACCGGCCGATCTTCTCGCGATCGAGGATGTCGAGCGCCGCGACGAGGCCCTCGGGACCGAAGTCGAAGGCGTGGTTGTTGCCCAGTGACACCGCGGTGAAGGAGCGCTTGAGAAATCGCGGCGCGTCTTCGGCGGCCCGAAACACGTAGGCCTTGTGCGCCAGTTTTCCAGCGCGGCCGAGCACGCACTCCAGGTTGCCGATCGTGAAGTCGGCGTCGAGGAGCAGTTCCGCGCAGGCGGCGAACGGATCGCGGCCGGAGGCGATCGCATGCCCGGGGCCGTTGTCGAGCATCACGTCGCCGACGAACACCACCGAGGCGGTACCTGCGGGCGACGCCTTCCGCACCAGGCCAGTCGTCTCATCAGCCCATGCAGACACTGTCGTGAGCAGGACCACGGACACGCAGAGCGGCAGATGGTGTCGCATGCTGCCCTCGCTCAGTGCTGTGCAGGCCGGTACCACTCGCCCCGGAGCCAGTCGGCGACGAGGTCGATCTGCTCGCGGGCGAGCGGCGGGATCGCACCCTCGGCCGCCTTGCCGAAGCTCGGCATCCGGTCGTTGGTGTCACCGTAGAACCGCTCGTGCGTGGGATCGGTGATGATCCCCACGAGCCACTCGCGGCCACCCCAGCCGGTGAGGTCAGGCGCGGCTCCGAGATCGGTGCCGTTGCCGCGGAAGGCGTGGCAGCCGCCGCAGCGGTCGCTCGCAGCCACAAGTTCGCGGCCCTTCTCCACGAGGCCTGCAATCTCCTGCGGCACTGGCCGCCCGGCCTCCGCCGCCATCGCGGCGACCACGGCATCAATGTCGGCCTTCGGCCAGGTGGCTTCATCGGCGAGGTCGTTACGGACGAACGACACCATGTCGCCCTCCTTGTGGGCCGTGTTGCCGAAGTACGCCGGCCCCGCCACCTGATTGGCATCGAGCAGACCCCGCATCCAGTCGGCCGAGCCGAAGCCGTACAGATTGGCGGCCGACGACTTCGCGATCACGGCCTCCGCGTCGGCGGCAAGCGGGTCGACGTGCGCGTGGCAGCTCCCGCAGTGCTGGGCGAAGAGCCGCGGCCCCTGCGAGAGCGGATCGTGACGAACCAGTTCGAGCATGCCGGCTGGTGGAATCCGCTCCGGCCGGCCGGCGAGTTCCACCGCCCGTGCGGCGTCGGCCTCGGCCAGCTTCACGGCGTCGAGATAGGCCTGCGAGCGGCGCACCTTCTCGAGCGTCTTCCACTGCCGCTCGATCGCGGCTGTCTTCGTGCGGTCACCACCGAGCGCCGCCGTGAGCTTCGCGGCGTCTCCCCCGGTCTGCTCGTGGAGTTTCTCGGCTTCGGCGAGCGACGCACGGTTCACCCAGAGGGCGGAGTAATCTTCGTTGAGAGCCATCGCCGTGAGCAGCCCGACTCCGGCGAAGATCGCCAGTGTGAAGGCCACGTTGAACCGATGTCCGAGACGCCAGTTGCCCACGATCGGCATCAGGGCCAGCGCGGTCATGATCAGGCCGGGCACGACGATCGCCCCGAAGAACTCGCCCGTCGCCCCCCAGCCCTCGA
>Ga0114960_10003900_pt1 | contig 11295 bp, 6 predicted proteins | sample C_130625_MF_Meta_FD_92637 | JGI IMG/M metagenome (GOLD analysis project Ga0114960, IMG submission 92637) | Freshwater microbial communities from Lake Croche, Canada to study carbon cycling - C_130625_MF_MetaG | ecosystem: Environmental > Aquatic > Freshwater > Lake | place: Lake Croche, Canada...
CCCAACCTCCGCTTTTGCCGCGATACTCCGAGACGCGAATGAGGTGCACCTCGGACACATTGAGGCCAACAACTGCCTCAGGACCCCCAACCACCACGGTGACGTCGTGTCGGGCAGCGGCCAAGCCATTTGCCAGCAGTGCCACTTGGCGTTGCATGCCGCCAGGTCCCCCATTGGCCAGAACCAACATGATCTTCATGAGCAAATGACAGCTTCTCGTGCGGCTCGTCGGAGGACTTCGTCAACAATTGGACCAACAACACCACTCGTGTATCGCTCAAGTGCTGCTTGTCGACACCGCAACTGGCGGCTTCGCCGCTCCTCGACAGATTCGTTTTCCACCCGAAGAACGAGATCTCTCAGGGCTTGCGCCAAGGCCATTGGACTACCTGAATCGATAATCGTGGCGACAAATGGATCAAGTCGTTCGGCTGCACCAACGGCTGATGTTGCCAACACCAAAACGCCCTCCGCCAATGCCTCGGCCACGGTGAGTCCAAATGGCTCATAGTGCGACGCTTGCACCAAAACATCGGCGCTGCCAAGGGTTTCTTGCACGAGTTCTCGCTTGCGATGCCCAACGTAGGTAGCAACTTCAGGGGCGAGTTCGCTGAGGATGGGACGATAATCAGACCAAAGAGAGTGATCGCCTATGACCTCAATCACGAGGCGGCCCTCAAGGTCTCGCAGTTGATGCGTAGCGGCAACGAGGTCTTCAAGTCCCTTTCGCACCGTGATCCGCCCAAGCACCACAACTCGAACGGGACCGTCTTTTCGGGCGCCTTCAGAAAGTGAGAAGGACTCAACATCAATGACGTTCTCTGCCACGGTGACCTTGGTCGGCGAGATGGCGTAATCAGCTGACAACAATTCCCCAAATTGCTTGGAGATCGCCAGCACTTCTGCTGCCCGAGCGATGTCGCGCCGTTGTCGCTTGACTCGTGCGGCAACCCAAAGGCGAACAAGGAGCGGGCGAAGTGCACCTTGGCAGCGCTTGGCCAAATCTCGCTCTTTTCGCAACCACCGCAACTCGCCAGCGGCGTGCACCGATGGGTGCGTGACAATCGGTGGCAAGTGTCCGTCATCTTTCAGCCCAAAGAGTTCAACGGTCGAGAATTGATACAGCACATCAAAGGGACGCTCATGGTGGCGAGTGCGCAGCAGTTTCGCCGCCTTGGCTCGACCGCGAGCCGTCGCTGCTTGCGCCGAGATCATCTTGGTGAGTGGGTGCGAGGAGTACCACTTTCCGAAGGCAAATTTGCTCTCAATTCGGTGGACGGTCACGCCCTCCATCTGGTCAACGACATCAGCGGCGTCAGATTCGACTGAAATTGGCAAAAAGCAGTCAATGGTTGCCCCACGAGCCACGAGTTCATTGAACAGGAGTCCAGCCACGCCCGGCGCTCCCCCAACTTCTGGATTGGGAACCGGTCCGACGTAGGCAATACGAAACGGTGCGGAAAATTCTGGCCGCGGTGGCTGCGCACTCGACCGAGCTACGAAAGGTTCCCTGATCGAGTGTGCGAGCCCAATACCAAGTTGCGCACATCCAAGGATCACTACTCGCAACAGTCGACGAGGACTCCGCTGAACAACTTCACTCGATCTGGCGTAGCGGATCCATCGTCGAGCGATGTTCTCTGCCGGCGCCCATCGAAGTGGAGCGATGCCTCGGCGCTGGTCTGGATAGCGCGAATAGAGCAACCAGTCATCAGTCACGAACCGACCTCGCCTCGCCCACTCGCGAATGGTGAACGGACGAGGTGGGTGGGTAATGATGATGCGGTCATCAAAGAGCACTGGCCCAAGTGTTTCGATGCGATAACCAAGATCACGGTCTTCATGGGTCCAGAAAAACGCCGGATCAAAGCCTCCTACTTGATGCAGTGCTGCATTTTTGTAGGCGACATTGCAGGTCAGATAACCGCCACCAGTTGCATCTTCGACAGAGTGTTCATAGAGCGGGTCGTAAGTAACAGACTGCACGAGGCCCCGAATACCAAGGGCATCAGGCCGCTCGGCAAAACCGTTGAGGATATTCGCCACCCAGTCAGCAGCCACCAACGCATCGTCGTCGGTGAAGGCAACAATGTCACCACGAGCAGCGAAAATTGCAACATTTCTGGCTCTACCTGGTCCAACTCCACCACTTCGCAACACCGAAATTCGAGGATCGAGTGAAGCAGCGAACCCTGCTTCTCCTCCCCCATCGTCAACAACCAGGATCTCAACTCCTCCGCGAACGACGTCGAGTTGCGGGAGGAGTTGCCGCAAACACCGCGTGAGAAGTTCGGGTCGCTTGTATGACGGGACCACAATCGAAAGCTCAAGCGCGGTCTTCATGTCGCCTTTCGGCCAAGGATTTCTGCATACAGATCGTCGTAGCGAGCAGCAAGGCGCTCAGGTCGGTACTGTGCAACTTCGAGTTGAGCGGCGCTCGCAAGTCGAGCTCGTCGACCTGGGTCTTCAGCCAACTGCCGAAGTGCATCTGCCAGCGCTTCAACGTCATCTGGTTCAACAAGCACGCCGTTGACATCATTGGTCAACACTTCGGCTGGTCCACCGGCATTTGGGGCGATCACGGCGCTGCCACAGGCCATGCCTTCAAGGACCACATTGCCAAATGGTTCAGGGATCCGCGAGGCGACAACTTGAATATCGCTTTCCCGGAGGAGATCTGCGACGTCTCGGCGAAATCCCAAGAAGTCCACTCGATCGGCAATCTCGAGTTCTTGGGCGAGCTCATGGAGCGACGCCACATACGCCTCTTCACCAAAGAGTGCTTCGCCGACGATCTGCGCTCGAACTTCCCCGGTCGGAAATGCAAGAGCGAATGCCTGGAGGAACAGGTCTTGCCCCTTCCACGGAGAAAGTCGGCCAACCATGGTGACCGTCAATGTTCCACCTTGGCGCTTCCCGGCACTCGCGGCAGGATCAAGTGGGCTTGGAATCACTCGGCGAACACGACCGCCAGGAATCGTCGCCAAGGTGGCCGAAGAGTTCGCCACCACACCAGTTGGCAGCACTCGACTGGCGAACCGTACGAGTCGCACCGCTGCAGACGGGAGATAGTCATCAGCGATTCGGTCGCGGACATGCCAAACCACCGGTATCCCAGTCAGTCGACCGACCACTCCTCCAACCAGTGCTGCTTTCAAGGTATTCGTGTGGATGACATCGGGTTTCAGTTCTCGAACTGCCTGTCGGAGGGCAAAAAGGTAACTGAACAAATCAAAGAGCACTCGAGGACTGAGCTTGGACAACATGGCGACTTCCCGACGAGTCGAGCGAAGTCGATCAGTCATCTGGAGAACCTCAACGTCAATGCCCCGATCAACGAGTTCATCGACCAGCGGTCCGTCTTCGCCGAGCACGACAACGGGTTCCACGCTCGACAGCGCAGGGAGCTGCCGTAAGAGCGCAAGTTCACCGCCGCTCAATTGCGCTCCGTGACCAAGGAACAGAACCGAAACTGTGGGTGGAACGAAGATTTTCAGGTGCTGCAGCACCACGGCATCCCAGCTCCGCTCAAGGGCAAATCGGCGGCATGCCTCTGGAGTAGGCCCTCGGCCGAGTAAGACATGTTGAATGGCGTCGCTCAACAAGTCAGCGCGCTGTTGCGGGACGACGAGAGATGCGTCAAGTTCTCGAAGCAAACTCCCAATGCCACCAACGTCACTCGCAATGACCGGGGTGGCACAGCTCAGCGATTCGAGCGCCACAAGGCCGAATCCCTCGAGAGCAACCGAGGGAATCACCGATACGTCGGCTGCGCCATATGCGGCAACAAGTCCCTCTTCATCAAGTCCACCGGTAAGTTGGACGGTGTCGTTAAGTCCGCGACTTGCAATCATGTTGGCAATCACTGGTCGAGCAGGACCTTCTCCCACAATGAGAACGTGTGGGTTCACTCCACGGTTCCTGAGCGACACCAATGCGTCAAGCAGTACTTCGTGGCCCATTCGCTGCACGAGTCGTCGCACCATGACGAGAACCGGACCTGACCCAAGACCAAAGCGCGAACGAGCGCCTGCATGGTCAACGGGATGGAAGGTGTTCGTATCAACGCCACCGCCAATGATGACGACTCGAGAACGCTCGACGCCAAATCGGCCAGCTACCTCATCAGCAAATGCACTGCTCAGCGTGATTACGAGATCAGCACGCCGGTAGACAATTCGCTCGATCGCTGCTTTGACGCGCTGAGAAAGGTGGCTTGCGCCCTCGACTGCGCTCTCTGCTGCCCACGGGCCGTGGAAGTGCACCACCCGCAAGGTTCTTCGCCGAGCAGTAAGTATTGGCAGCAGTCCGTGGAGGGCGAAGTGAATATCAAGAATTGGTCGTCCTCGCTCGGCGAGAGCCTTTCGCCAAATGAAGGCCAGACGGCGAAGCAGCGGAGCATTGAGGCTGGGTGTGCCTTCGCCGCCAATCGTCAAGACGCAAACCTCAACCCCGGCTCGTTCGAGAGCCACGGCGTAAGCGTTCACATAACGATTGAGACCACCTGGACGAGCTTCTAACGCTTCGAGGCCAATGATCACCATGGTGGGTTTCGTCATTGAGCATCCAGAATCTGTTCGTAGACTTTTTCCACCTGGTCAACGAGATGGTTCAAGGTGAACCGTTGTGCTCGACGTTCAGCGACTTCTGCTCGATTTCGACTCACTTCTTGATGCTCCATCACGAAGGCAACGCCCGCAGCGAGGGCCTCACTCGATCGCTCAATGAGCAAACCCCCCGACTGGTCCTCACCACACAACCATGTTGCAACACCAACGTCCGTTGAGACCAAGGCAAGGCCACTGAGCGCTGCTTCAACCAATACCAATGAAAAGGTCTCGTATGCGCTCATTTGGATGAGGACGTCGGCGGCGCGATACAGATCAGTGAGATCGTTCCGAACGCCGAGAAATCTCACACGATTGCCAACGCCGAGTGACGAACACAGCGCCTCCATTCGGATGCGATCACCTCTGCCGACAATGAGTAACGTGACGTTTTCTGGGAGTTCAGTTAATGAAGCAATGGCGAGCTCTACGCCACGGAGGGTCCAATCCCCACCAACGAGCAATTGAACGAAATCTTTATCACCGAGGTCGAGCAAAGCGCGAGTAGCAATCCTGTTTTCAACATCAGTGTAAAAAACTTCACCATCAACGCCGTTTTCTGTCAGCGCCCGAGGAGTCATTGGGTAAAACGTCGCCAGCTCTTCAAGCCCTCGTTCGCTCACTGCTGCCGCAAGAGTCTTCGTGTGAGTGCGAAACGCAAATCTCTCAAGATGAAGTGCCAGGGCTTTGAGCGCGCCGGTGTTGAGCCGTCGGATCAGACTTCCAGTGCTGGGCATCAGATGCCCACCATTTGCCTCCACCACTGCTGCCTGACAGAGGTGCACCGACACCACGTCAACTCGATTCACGACAATTGCACCGCAGCTGTGGAGCACGTTCATGTTCTTGGCCAACCAGACGAGTCGAATTGACGCAAGAATGCAAAACATGACAAACCGAAGTGGAATCGGTCGCTCAATCAAGGGCACCTGGTGCACGGTGACGAACTGAGCGGTATGGGCATCGATGGCACCAACCAATACATGTACCTCGTAGCGACTTGACATCAATTCAGCGAGCCGGGCATGGAGACGCTCCATTCCTTGCCCCTCTCGATCAATGCGATGGGCAATGACCAGCACGCGCGGGCGGTTCGCATGCGGACGCTTTGTATGAGCGACCATTACGCCCAACGTGAGCGTCGCCCAGAACGCGAAGCCACTTCAGGCTCCGGCTCAGCCTCAAGCGAGGCGACTGACGGGTGGGCCAGATCTGACACCAGACCAAGATCCTCAAGCTCTGTGTCTGATCTCATCGACTGGGCTTCAGCCCATCCAATGAAGAGCCAGACCAGCCACGTCACTGAATACAAGTCACCGTTCATCCACTGCATGAGATCAACGGACATTGCCCCAAGACAAAACAGCGAAATGAGATCTCGGCGTCGCCTGGCTACTCGGTAGGCGGCTCGAAAAGCCAAGATCACCATTGACGGATAGAGAAGGAGCCCAACAATGCCGAGGGACGTTCCAGCATTGCCAGGATCGAATTCCGTTCCACGCGCCGCACGTTGAGAATTGAATTTTCCTGCAGCCAAGGTCGCTGCACCAACGCCGTAGCCAAGTGGTCGTTTAAACGCCGAAGCCATACCCTTCCGCGTCTCAGCCATATGACCAGAAAGTGAACTGCCTTCCCCAGTCGGACTCGCCAAACTGTTCGCTCGCTGAGACAGCACGCAGGCTTGGTCGCCTTCGTGGCAGACCGCGTTTCCGCCACTGGTGAATTTTCCTGCGAAGAAAATCAACCCAAACATCGCCGACATGCCACAAATGGCCACACCGAGGGGACGGATCCTGAAGCGAGCGGCGACCGTCACGCCAACGGCAAACACGGTCAGGAACAAAATCGTTCGCTGGGCCTCGTAGTACAGGGCATATGCCTCAAGACCAATCGCTGCAAACGAAACAAAGCGAAAGAAGCCGGTTGAGCGGAGCGAAATCGCTAGCCAGGCAACAATGCTCAGCGCAAGAAAGGCAGCATATTCCTGGGCACTCGCCGACATCCCAAAGGCACGAACCACGCCACCGCCGACGTTCAGCGCGGTGTATCCAGCGCTGGCAATCCAGTTTTGGTCCCATGAAGGAAAATGTCCAAAGGTTTGATAGGTCCCGTAGGCAGCCGCAAGGACCCCGAGCCAAGCCACGAGTTTGATGAGCGCCAATGCTTCCGCGTCATCGATGAGTGATCGACCAATCCAGAACGCCATCATGGGAACGAGCACGAACAACAGCCCACCAAGACCTACGGTGATGCCACCTTGTGCTGGATTGAGTGCTTCCAAGATTGACCAGATATTGAAGGCCAACACGGTTTTAGCCAAAGATCCACGGGCTTGAAATGCTCCTCTGTTGCCAACCACGACGATCAGAAAGAACAAGACCGCCGGGCCAATAATGAGGAGTGGATCGCCAGAAAATGATGAGGACTGTCCTCCAGGCAGAACACGGCGAATCAGTCCAAGCTCCGCCATCCAAATGGTGAGCAAGAGCAGCAAACTCTTCGGCGACAACATGGCAATGGTGAGCAAAATTGGAATCAGCACCGCCATCAATGCAACGTGCGTGCCAGCCGCCATGGCGAAGACTGAACCAACGATGCCGGTAACTGCAACGACAAGCCACAGTTGGCGCGTCGAACCCGTCTTTGGCGTCTCACCACCAGGACTCGTAGGAAACGAGGAGGTCACTTTCTGAGTCTCTCACATTCCCTGCGAAAACTTCTCTGCGTCATCGAAATTCTCTTCCATCTCTCAGCGTCCGCGCACAACAGCGGCATCAAAGCGGAACTAAGGTGGCGCTGTGGCGGATTTGACGACGCAGAGCGATGTGAGCCTGGCGAGTTACGCAGGGACCATTTGGCGACGGAAATTGACCGTCATTTTGGGTGTCCTCATCGCCGTTGGACTCATGATTGGATACGACTCCACGATTTCGCCAACTTATGTGGCGACCTCACAGTTCAACCTCTTTGTGCGTCCGAACAACACCAACCCACAGGTGACGGCGGCGATGTACACCATGAACTCCCCAGCTGTCGTTTCGCTCGTGACTGCAGATCTTGGCTACCGACCTCCAAAGCCAGTGATCACCCAGATTGGCAACACCCCAATCATGAACATCGTGGTGACCACGAATGACCCCTTGAAGGCTGCAGCGATCGCTAACGCCTATCCACGTGGTTTCAATAAGTATTCCCAGCAAAATGCAATTGTTGCGGTCTATGCCGCGACGGTGAACATCAATCAACAAATCACTGCAGCCAAGGCACAGCAGGCGCTGTTGGCTACGCAAATCTCAAAGCTTCCGAAAGGTTCCCCGCTTCGTATTGCAGCAGTGAGTCAACTCAACTCGCTGCAAACGCAGATCAACCACTGGACCTCGGTGCTCAATGGACTCCAAGGCAATGTGGTGCACAACGCCGGAAACGTCATTTCGCCGGCCATCCCGCCACGAGTGCCTGTTTCGCCCAAGCCAACGTCTGACGCACTGCTCGCAGCACTCGTCGGACTTGCGCTCGGCATCGCCATTGCCCTGCTTCAGGAATTTCTCGACGACAAGATTCGTTCACGTTCCGATCTTGAGCGAGTGTTCCCTGGATTTGCCACCATTGGCATGATCCCGCAGATTCGCGAGTGGCAAGACCGCTCCGCCTCCTTCCTCGTCTCGGCTGAGCAACCAAAATCGCCAACGGCTGAAGCGTTTCGAGGTCTGCGCACCTCGCTGCAGTTCCTCGGACTCGATGAGCCCATCAAGACCCTGCTCGTCACTTCAGCTGCGGCAACTGACGGTAAAACCACAGTGGCTGCAAACCTGGGTTACACCATTGCCAGTGCGGCCCAGCGAGTCATCATTATTGGCTGCGACTTGCGCAAACCTCGCGTGCATCAGTTCTTCGGTGTGAGCAATGAAGTTGGCTTCACTTCAGTCCTGCTTGGCGACAGCGAACTCGAAGATGCCATTCATCAAGTTGAAGGGGCCGAGAACCTTTTCATCTTGCCTTCGGGCCCCATTCCACCAAACCCGGCAGAACTGCTCGCCGGACCAAAGGCGCGCTCAGTCATGCGACGCCTTGCTGAAGAGTTTGACCTCGTCATCTTGGACTCTGCTCCAATCCTTCCGGTGACCGACGCACTGGTCTTGGCCGGAAATGCCGATGCAACCGTCTTCATTGCGACGGCTGGAATTTCCACCCGTCGCAATACCGGTCGTGCGTATGAGATGTTGAAGCAAGTTGATGCCAACGTTGTGGGCCTCGTGCTCAACCGGGCACCGGAGTCCGACTCCTACGTGTACTACCGCTACGGCTACGGCTATGGGTATGGCTCAACCCCAACTGCAGGAAAAGGTGCCGACCTTCCTCCCGTCGTCGCCGCTATCGCAGATGGCACCGAAACTTCCGATTGAACCTGCCGCACCGGGGTTTCTTGCCAATGGTGTCGCGGGTAAATCTCATTCGATGAAGTCGCAAGGTCAATAACTATGCCCAAATACCAGCACGGCACTCAACGACGTTTTCACACGATTCGTTACGGATACCGCCACTGGGCGCAACATCAAGATGGCGTTCGCCACCCTCACCGTCGACGGAAGAAGAAGCGTCGGGTTACTCGCCATCTCCACGTGCCAGAACGTCGCACGATGGTGTTGCTTGGTGGAGGTTTTGGGCTCATTGTGCTGTTCTTGGCCATCCAAAGTGGCTACGCCCTCTACAAGGCCAACAGTCAGGTCTCGAATGCCCAAGCGCATTTTGCCAGCTTGGTCGAGAACAAATCAGCATTGTTAACTCCACAGGGGCGCAAGCAAGCAGCCGATGATCTCTCAAACATCGCTTCAGACGCCGCAGCGGCATCAGGAACACTCGATTCCTCTCTTGGACTCAAATTCTTTGGTGTATTTCCAATCATTGGAACCCAGATCAACGGCGCCAAAGACTTGGTTTCTGATGTTTCGCATTTCTCGAACAAGTCAATGCAAATGGTGGTGGCCGCCGACGCACTGGCGAAGGCATCAACTGGAACCTACGTCGATTTGACGAAACTTGACGAACTTCGAAAGCAAGTCGGCATCAACGCTTTGTATTTCAAATCCTTCATTCGGCCAACGAGTGGACTCTTTGGCCCAGTCGCCTCGGCCCGCAAGAAATTCAACACCATTGAACAAAATGTCAATGGACTCCTCCTTCAAGGCTACGGAGGTCTTGACTACGCCGAGCGTTTCTTAGGACTCTTTGGAGCGAAGAACTACCTGATTGCTGGTGAAAACCAAGCTGAAATGCGTGATGGCGGAGCAGTGCTGTCGTGGGCAATCCTGTCCACTCATGATGGCCACTATGACGTCAACCTTGCGCAGTCTGTCGGAAAACTCCAGCTCTACAAGCCATCGGGCTACCCAATCCCGGCTGGCACCAATGCGGTCTTTGGGCCGCTGCTCCCTACGCAAATTTGGCAATCAACCAACGCCACTGGTGATTTCTCGCTCTCGGGTCAATTCATGTCGTCAATGTTCACCGCCGCCACCCACCGCAGCGTTGATGGCGTCATTGGCTTGGATGTCTCTGCCCTCCAAGGACTCCTTCGACTGACCGGTCCAGTGCACATCGCACCCGTTCGAGGACCCATTGACTCCGGCAACGTTGTCGACGTCCTCCTTCACCGCTTCTACCAAGACAACCGCGGCTCAAGCCAAGACGTGCGACACGATGAGATTGCCTCTGTCGCCCAAGCTGCAGTGAAGAAGATGAACACCACGCACGTCGACGTGGCCAGACTCATTCGCATGCTGGCCGAGGCAAGTGCTGGACGGCACCTCATGATCTGGGATGCCAGCCCAGCAAGAGAAGGTCTCGTCACTGCCTATGGAGGAAGCGGAAAGTTAGACACCAACGAACCGGCATCAACCTTCCACCTCTCCGTGCAAAGCGGTGTGGCAGCAAAACTTGACTACTACACGCGGATTCGAGAAAAGGTTGCGGTCACTGTCGACGCCTCAGGCAATGCCTTCGTGACCACCACTGCCACCATTACGAATTTGGCTCCAGCAGGCCAGGGGCCTTCGTATCAACTTGGTCCCGACCACGTCAATGCGTTCCGCCCAGGTGACTATGTCGGTCGTGTCTACCTCTACAGCCCGAAGAGCTCAAGTGTGGCTGGTGGGGTGAATGAATCTGGACTGGTGCTCAATGGACCGATTCCTGCCAAGGTGGCGCCGCAACACACGACCAGTGTGAAATTCCAGACGATTTTGTTTGGAGCGGTGAAGAACCATCAGTTACATCTGCGATTCGTGCCCCAAGGAGTACTTCACCCGGTTCCACTCACCGTGACCATTAACGCACCGCAGTGGACGCCAACACTCAAAGAGCAGACCACCGTTCTTGACCGCACTCGAACGATTGATTTCTCGCTGTAGGGAAAACCGAAGGTGGCCCTAGAAGAGGCCAGCCAACTCGTTCGAGATTCGTTCGACCTGGCGAAGCATGATTCGGTAATCCTCGGCTGTTCCACCCACCGGATCAGCAATGTCATCACCCTCATCATCGCCAAGAAGCTGCAAGCGGGTGCGATTCGCACCAATCGCTGCAAACCAGTGGTCGAGGCCCTCCGTTGGCTTTCGAGCCCCAACGACCGATGCCCGCCGAAGAAATTCACGCATGGTGAACGCCCGCGTCCAAATGGGAGGGCCCATGACTA
>Ga0114960_10003901_pt1 | contig 11294 bp, 8 predicted proteins | sample C_130625_MF_Meta_FD_92637 | JGI IMG/M metagenome (GOLD analysis project Ga0114960, IMG submission 92637) | Freshwater microbial communities from Lake Croche, Canada to study carbon cycling - C_130625_MF_MetaG | ecosystem: Environmental > Aquatic > Freshwater > Lake | place: Lake Croche, Canada...
AGGGATTTAATAATAAACGTTACAAGTGAAATATACTATATATTAGTATATGGTTATATTAGGACTGGATTCGTCTACATCGGTAACGGGTTGGGCATTTTGTGAAAATGGAATAATACTTGATGTGATTCAATACAATTTTTTGTATTTTTTTGTATAATATTGATATATATTATTATATGAAACAAAAAGATTTAAAAACTATAAGAATTCCAATTGAAACATATAATATGCTCAAAAATTATTGTGACAAGAAGGGATATAAAATATATAAATTTGTATCGGAATTAATAAATAACAATACCAAATAATATTATGCATACCGATTTTTATGTTTATTATTTAATTGATCCGGTCAACGAAAAACCATTTTATGTTGGAAAGGGTCGTCTTGGAAGAATGTATCAACACGAAAAAGATGTTAAAAGCGGTAAAATTGCAAATCTAACAAATCAAGGTCTGACTGATAAAATTGCTTCAATATTAAATGAAAATAAAAAAATTATTTATCTATGTTAAGAATCAATAGAGGAGGAAGAAAAACATACAAAGGATATAAAAAATATGAATGTATTGGGAATTGATTTATCTTCAACCGTGTGTGGTTATGCTATTTCTAATGAAGGAAAAATTATAGATGGTGGATTTATTGACATTTCAAAATTAATATCTTATAAAGAAAAAGCTAAATGCATTATTGACGTATTAAAACACAAATCTTTTGAAAAAATACAAGTAGAGGAATCTCTTGCAAGTTTTACGTTTGGAAAATCTAGTCAACAAACAATCTTAAAACTCGCAATGAATAAAGCTGTTATTTGTTATATATTAGAAGAAGAATTTAAAGTAGAAATTTTATCAGTTAACGTTAATACCATGCGTAAACAGTTATTTGGTAAGTGTAGAATTAAAGGTGTTAAATCAAAACAATTTGTAAAATCAGAACTAGAATCACTTTGTCCAGATGTAATTAAATTTACAGTTCTTAACAAAAAAGGCAACTGGGACGAACGAAATGGTGATATGTATGATGCAATAGTTACGAGTTGTTATGACCCAGCAAAAGATAATAGAACTGATAAGAAAAGTAAAAGCTCTCGCTGACAAGGGGGTTAGTGGAGAATCTGTATCTGCGAAGGAAAAGCTTAAACGGTTGTGTGACAAGTATAATATATCAGAGAGTGACCTCCACGATTTAGATGAAAAAAATGATTATATACTTTTATTCCGAGATAAAAACGAAAGAGAATTGTTGTTAAACATTGTCTGTATGGTATTGGATGTTCCGACATTCAAGTGGAACGAAAATAAATTGGGTGCAAAAATGAAGCTCACAGAGTTCCAATACAGAGATATAATTTCTGCATTTGAATATTATCAAAAAATGTATGATGACTATAAACGATATTTGATTCAAGGTATGTTGGCAAGAAACGCCGTTGGTTATGTTCCAAAACCCCAGACATATACACAAGAAAATGTAGTTCAACAAGACATTCCATCTACTCCACAACAAGAAGATATTACAGAAGAAACCGACGAAACAAAAACGGATTCTTTAAATGAAGAAACCGGTTCAACGAACACTTCAAAAAAGAAAAAGAAAAAGAAAAAATATGAAGAAATTGAATCCCCAATTGATCCTATCAAATTAATGAAAGTTGCCGTCGCACTTGAGAAAAATCCATGGGTAAAAACAGATCCCAATAAAAAATTGATTGAAGAAGTTTCTGATGGTATGATATAACGGATGTTATTATATCAAGAAACCATAATAAATAGTTTAAATAAACTGCTAAATCAGACTCCTAAGATACGAAAGGGAACTGATGCGGTATATTTTTGTCCAGTTTGCAAACATTATAAAAGAAAGTTAGAAATTAATTTGGTGACTGGTAAGTATCATTGTTGGGTATGTGAGTTTGGTGGGTTAAATTTAAAAACTCTATTCAAAAAACTCAAAGCGCCGGCTTCTTATTATAGTATACTTGGAGAAAACAAATCTTTTTTTGTTCCGAAGAGGAACTTTGAAATACTTTTTGATGAAGTCCCGGAAGTTTCACATACAGTTTTACAATTACCCAATGAATATAAACCGATGTGGGAACCGAGTTCAGAACTACCATATCGTCATGCATTGGTATATCTTAAAAATCGAGGAATAACGAAGGAAGATATTATAAGATATAATATAGGATATGTAACTGAAGGTGAGTTGAGAAACAGAATAATCGTACCGTCATATGATTCCGATGGATCTTTGAATTTTTATACCGCCAGAAGTTTTTATGAAACCAAATACCTAAAATACGTTAGTTGTTCATTTTCAAAGAACATAATCGGATTTGAACTTTTAACAAATTTTGAAGAACCAATCACACTCGTAGAAGGTCCATTTGATGCGATGACAGTAAGAACTAATACTGTGCCACTTTTCGGAAAAACTTTAAGCGAAAAACTGAAAATGAAATTGTTGGAATATGATGTTCCGATGGTAAATGTATTGTTGGACAATGATGCAATTAACGACGCAATTAAAATTTGTGAATTTTTGATTAAAAATAATATTCCGACCAAATTAATAACTCTACAAGACAAAGACCCAAATGTCTTGGGATTTGAAAAAACTTGGAAAATAATAGAAGAATGTGATACTATAGATTTTGAGAAACTATTTAAACTAAAGGTTATGACATAATATGGTTACCAAGTTACAATGTAAAATAAATGAGTTCACAAACATTCTGCATATTGCGGATGTTCATATAAGGCTCACAAAAAGACACGACGAATACTTGGAAGTGTTCAACCGTTTATATAAATCAATTGAAAAGACACCATCTACCACATTAATTGCCGTTTTGGGAGATTTGTTTCATAGTAAAAGTGATCTAAGTCCCGAATGTGTAAAGATTGCGTCAGACTTTCTACAAAATTTAGCAAGATTAAGGCCCACCGTTTTGATTGCGGGAAACCATGATGCTACATTAGCGAACAAAAATAGATTGGATAGTTTGACTCCAATTGTTGAACCCATCAAAAATGAAAATTTGTTTTATTTAAAAGACTCCGGTATTTATACCATCGGCGATATAATGTTCAATAACTTTTCCGTATTTGATGAACATGAACAGGAAAAGTATGTAAATTATAAGGACATTCCAAAAAACTGTCTCAATGAAACACGTTATCGAATTGCATTGTTTCATGGTGCAGTAAATGATGCAGTCAATGATATTGGATATAAGATTTCAAATAAATCTATTCAGAATCAAATGTTTGATAATCACCAAATTGTATTATTGGGTGATATTCATAAACATCAGGTTCTTCAACAATACGATGAAGATCAAAATAAACCAGTAATTGTGTATGCAGGATCTTTCATTCAACAAAACCACGGTGAAGATCTTAAAGGACATGGATTTGTTTACTGGGATCTTAAGACAAAGGCGTTTAAACATTTTGAAATTGCCAATGATTATGGCTTTTATACAATAGAGGTTAACAAGGGAAAGTTAAAAACAAATGTCCAAAATATTCCCAAGAAAGCTAGATTGCGAATTAAATGTTTTGAATGTGTAACGACAGAAGTCAAATCCGTTCTCGCTGACATCAATAAAGTTTCAAACGTCACCGAAGTTTCTTATGTTAGAGTTGACGGCGAAAATTCGTCTTCAAAAAATATAATTGATAATACAAATTTGAATATCAATAACATTGTTGACGTTGATTACCAAAACAAATTGATATCAGAGTATGTAAAAAATAAAGTTAAAGTAGACGATGACGATTTGTTACAAAGAGTATATACAATCAACAAAGAACTGAATTCGTCACTACAAAAAGAACAGGTTGTCAGAAACATTCGATGGAAACCAAAGAAGTTTGAGTTTGATAATATGTTTAGTTATGGCGAAGATAATATAATTGATTTTTCAAAGATGAAAGATGTAGTTGGATTGTTTGCATCCAACGCATCCGGGAAATCAAGTATATTGTCGGCATTGTCATTCTGCATTTTTGACAAATGTGATCGTGCCTACAAAGCATCCCACGTATTAAATACTCAAAAGATGTCTTTTAAATGTAAATTTAACTTTGAAATTAACAAGGTTGATTACTACATTGAACGAAATGGATTATCTGATAAGAAGGGCAATGTAAAAGTAGATGTCAAATTCTGGAAAGAAGAATGTGGAAAAGTTACAGAACTTAATGGAGAAGCTCGTCGTAGCACTAACGATATTATCAGAGATTATGTAGGAACTTATGATGATTTTATCCTTACAGTTTTGAGTGTTCAAAATAATAGAGCTGGATCTTTCATTGATATGGGGCAAACTGAAAGAAAAGATTTGCTCTCTCAATTCATGGGACTCAATATATTTGATACGTTGTATAATTTAGCAACCGAAAAGACCAAAGAAATTAATATATTGGTGAAAAACTTTAAAAACAATGACTATACTCAAAAGTTGATATCATTAAATAATATAATTGAAGTTTCTTCTAGTATGTTGACGAGTGAAAGGACTTCACTTGAACAGTTGAATCTAGATCGTGAGAATCAAAATAATAATTTATTGGAAGAAACCAAAAAGTTAATTAATATAAACTCGGAGTTTACCAATATTACGGTTCTTGTCAATATGGAAATTTCATATAATGATAACATTGTGAGTTTATCATCTGAATTATCCACGTATCAATCCCAACAAAAATTGATTGAAAATGAATCAATTGTGGTTAGTGGGTCAGTGAGTTCGTTTGAACAACAAAATATTGAAACTAAATATAAAGAATATACACAACTACAAAAACAATACCAAGACAAAAAAAATGAATTGGATCGCATCAAAATCGTCGTTGCTAACAAATTGGAAAAATTAAAAACACTTGAACAACACAAATACGATCCAAATTGCGAATATTGTATTAATAATGTATTTGTGAAGGACGCAATCAAGACAAAAGAGGAAATTGATAAAGATAAAGCCGACGCATTTATATTGTTTGAATTTTATACAAAATTAAAAAATCAAATAAATTTGTATTCTGTTGTAGAAAATGACTACGAATCATATAAAAAATTATTGACACAAAAATCAAATTTGGAAAATAAGATCAATAAAATAAATAATGTGATGCTTTCAACTGAAAACAAAATTGCATCAGATAAAAATAAACTTGAGTCAGTGGTTCAACAAATTGACGATTTCAATAAACAAAAAGATGTCATTGAATCTAATATACAAATTAAAATTATTATTGAAAATATAAGAAACCAAATCAAAGTAATAGATCAAAAGATAAAGCAAAAGAATAATGAAATAATTACTCTAAATTCAAATTACAATAGTTCAATAGAACAAAAGAAAAATATAGAAAAAATCATCGAAGATACCAAAAAAATGGAAAGTCAATCAGAAGCATATCAATTATATGTGTCTTCTATTGGACGAGATGGGATTCCATATGAATTGATTTCTCAGGCGATGCCTGCAATTGAAAAAGAAGTCAATGATATATTGAGTCAAATCGTTGAATTTACAATAAGTTTATCAACCGATGGCAAAAATGTCAGCACTTTTATAAATTACGAGGATAAAAAATGGCCATTGGAACTATCTAGTGGAATGGAACGATTTATTAGTTCTCTCGCTATACGAGTTGCATTGATTAATATATCAAACCTACCACGACCAAATTTTATAGCAATTGACGAAGGTTGGGGTAGTCTGGACGCAGATAATTTGGCTACAACTAGTACATTATTCTCATTCTTAAAGACAAACTTTGATTTTGTGTGGATAGTTAGCCATTTGGATAGTATGAGAGATATGGTAGACAATCGTATAGAAATCAAAAAGGAAAATGGATTCAGTAAAGTCTCGTTTATCTAAAAAAAGTTATAAATATTGATATCTTGAGTTTTTTTGGAATATTTATATTTAACATTTTAAAAAAATTATTTTTTTGAAAGGAAATATATAATATGCCAATTACACAAGGTGGAAATTTTAGTCCCGAAAATACAATAGTCAGTCCGGGAGTCTTTACAAGAGAAAATGATTTATCGGGCATCGCACAAGGCGTTGCCGATATTGGCGCAGTAATAGTCGCACCGTTCTCAAAAGGCCCTGGCTTCAGCCCAACATTGTTAACCAATGTCGCTGACCTAGAAAATACATTCGGAACTGCCGACGGTACACTCTACGGACCCTATACAGCTAAACAATATCTCAATGAAAAGGGATTTGTTACCGTATGTCGCGTCGGTGGCGTGACCGGATACAATCAACAATATCCATTAGCAATTTATGCTGAACCAGGCTATTATACCAGAAATGGTGACTTGGGTTCCATCGTAAGCGCATCTTCATTTGTTAACCTTTCGTCAGCAACCGCTCTTATTAGCGGTTCTTCCGATTATTTGAGTGGGAGTATTATATCTTTAACAACATTAGCCTCAGGTAGTGCTCTTCAATATATTACTTCTGCTTCTGTGGCAGTTAGTATACCATCTGCGTCATTTACATTCACATTTGCCTCAACGGCGGGATCTGCCAGTGTTACTCAGATAAACGGTATAAGTGGAAGTTTGTTCTACGCCGGATCTACTATCACAACCACTCTTTCTGCTTATACTACTTTAGGATTTACTGGTTCATGGACATCTTCAGCTGCGCAAACGGTACTAAGCGGCGCTAATGCCAGATCGGTGTTAGATTATGGTATTTCAAACAACATTTTGACATCATCCGGTGCGCTTCCACTTAGTATGCCACTATCAGGTGGCACTGCTCCGTTCAATAACGTATATTTGATAAGCGGTTCTATCATTGAATATAAAGGAAGTTGCGCAAATCCAGTATTTAGAATTCAAGGTATACTATCCGGATCATTCGGTCAATATACTGGACAATTCAACTCATACGGAACTTCAAGCAATGACGGATGTGGTAATTGGACATCAAGTTATGCTTCTGGATCTGCGGTTTTATTGGCGGTTCTTGCTGATACTTCAAATAATTCTCCAAATACCAGTTTGGTATCACCCGGATTCAGTGGTTCTTCTTTGAATACCTCGTCTGTATTGAACAGTAACAGTTCAAGTATTATTTCGGACTACTTCTTGAATTTGTCTGGATCAACTAAAGGTACATACGGAACCTATGAATTCTCATTGGATCCTGCCAACACAAAATACATTAAAAACGTATTTCCAACATCTGCTGTGACTTCACTTGCTACAACAAATGCGTATTTGTATTCTATGTTTGAAGATAGTATCAAAACTATTGCTGCAAATCCAAGTGGATATGGTATCAAAGTAATAACATTACCGGGTGCAGCTGGAACAGCATTTGATGGTTCTTCTCCATTGAATTTCACTGATACCAATTCGTTTGCTCCACAAAATGGTGATAGTAATTTCAGTTTGAATAATGCAAATACACCGTTCATCGTGTCTCAAAAAGTTGCATCCGTAAATGGAACAACCTCACGTTATGAACTGTTCCAATTAATGACTCTCTCAGATGGAACTAACACAAATACTCAATATAAGATTGAAATCAGTGATGTTCGTTTGGCAGGTACTGTGCCTGGTAGTGATTGGGGAACATTCACACTTGGAGTTCGTGACTTCAATGATACGGACAAGCGTCCTAAGTATCTTGAAATCTATACCAACTTGAGTTTGGACCCAGACAGTGCAAACTTTGTTGCTCGTCGTATAGGTGATCGTTACAACTTTATTACGTACAGTGGCAAGATTGTTGAATTTGGAACATATGCTAAAGTAAGTAAATGCATTCGCGTCACAATGGCTACGAGTTCATATCCAGTAAGTGCAGTTCCTTATGGATTTGAAGCATATTCTACTCCAGTCGCAGGTGATATTGCTAAAATAACTTCAACATTGAAGTATAGTAATGCGTCTCTATATGGAACTTCACTCGGTAAGTATCCATCGGGTGTAGTATTTAATGATGTACCGTCAACTGATTCTGAAATTGTCAGTTTGTATCCTACTTCCTCAACGGGAGTTCCTGTATATCATGACAATCTACAGTACTTTGTCGCACTTCCCGCATCGGCAGTCGTCGGAGGAAATGCCACATTCGCACTTGATAACACCATAGTTGGATCCAATACTGGTTCAATTCTTGTTGCAAGTTTGAGTGGTAGTATTCCTTCTACTGTAACCGCACTTGAAACAACTTATGTCAAGATGCGTAAGTTTATTCTAGGATTCCAAGGTGGATTTGATGGTCAATCACCTGCTGTTAAGATTAACTTGGGCGGTGATATCGTCGCAGGTAACACTCAAGGTTTGGATTGTACCAACATTAACAGCGCAGGATCAATTGGTTATAAACACGCGATTGCTGCACTTGGAAATGCTGACGAGTTTGATATCAATTTGATTGTAACTCCAGGTATCTTCCACAGTCAACACAGTTATGTAACACAACTCGTAACTGATATGATTGAAGCTCGTGGTGATTGTTTCTATATCATGGATAACGTAGTATTCCCATCAAATCCACAACAAAGTATTGGATTGATTGCTGCTGCTGTAAGTGATGTATCAACAATTGACAGTAACTATGTTGCAACTTATTATCCTTGGGTCAAGATTCTTGACACAAACATTAATAAAGTTATAAGTGTTCCTCCGTCTGTAGTATTGCCAGCAGTTTTCGCTGCAAATGACAATGCTGCCGCCGAATGGTTCGCTCCCGCTGGTTTGAATCGTGGTGGTATTGCACAAGCAGTTCAAGTTCTTGATAGAACAACTCACCAAGAACGTGATACATTGTATCAAGGACGTGTCAATCCAATCGCATCATTCCCCGGACAAGGTATATGTGTGTGGGGTCAAAAGACTCTACAACAAAAATCAAGTGCATTGGATAGAATAAGTGTTCGTAGATTATTGATTGGATTGAAGAAGTATATTGCTTCAACAAGTAAATACCTTGTATTTGAACAAAATGTGGCTTCAACTCGCAATCGTTTCTTGAGTATCGTAAATCCATATTTGGAGGGAGTTCAACAACGCAGCGGTTTGTATGCTTTCCAAGTTAAAATGGACGAAAACAATAACACTGCGGATATAATTGATCGTAATATCCTTTATGGTCAAATTTATATTCAACCAACCCGTACATCTGAATTCGTAGTTCTGGATTTCAATGTACTTCCTACAGGTGCAGCTTTTCCAAATTCGTGATAAATAATTAAAACATACAAAACCCACTTTTCAAAAGAAGTGGGTTTTTTGTATTTTTATGTTATACTTATATCATATACAAAATAGATACTAGTAAATCATATGAATAAATGTAAAGTGTGTAATATCAATACCAATAATGATAATTATTGTTCAATGAAATGTAGAGATTCATCAAGAAAAAGCAAATCTTGGATTATTAAAAAATGTAAAGTTTGTGAAACTGAATTTGAATGTAGGGTGTCCAGAATTAAAATATACTGTTCACGTAAATGTGTGAGTAACGACAAAGATGTTACCATTAAAAAGAATGAAAAATCAAAAGAAACAAATATAAAGAAATATGGATGTCATCCATCAAAGACGGATTTGGTAAAAGAAAAAATAAAAAACAGTTTAATAGAAAAATATGGGGTAGACCATTATAGTAAAACTGAGGATTATAAAACAAAGGTAAAGTCTACTAATTTAAAAAAATATGGTGTAGAATATCCCCAACAAAATGAATTAATAAAAGAAAAAACGAAAATAAAAGTAAATAAAAAATATGGAGGATTTACATTAAAATCAGAAACGTTATCTGAGAAGGTGAGATTGACGATTTTAGAAAAATATGGAGTTGATAATGTTCAGAAAAATCAAAATATTAAAAATAAAAAAGAAAATACAAATTTAAAAAAATATGGGTTTAAAAGTCCATTAAAAAATGAAAGTGTAAAATCTAAAATAAAAGATACTTTGTTTAAAAAATATAATGTTACTAACATTTCACACGATCCCAATACAAGACGCAAAATATCCGCCACAGTATATAAAAAGTTTTATGAATATTTGATAAATGAAAAATTGAAAAATATATGTACGCCTCTTTTTTCCATAGAAGAATATACAGGTGTAGAATATTACAAAAAATATCCATTTGAGTGCGTTAAATGTAACAATATATTTTCTGATTATTTGTACGGGGGGAACATTCCAAAATGTCAAATTTGTTATCCATTTATACGAAGCAAACCACAAAAAGAAGTTTATGATTTCATTAGGAACCTTTTACCGAAAAATATTGAAATAATAGAAAATACTAAGAAAATTTTGCCGAGTGGAAAGGAATTGGATATATATATCCCATCAAAAAATATATCTATAGAATTTGATGGATTATACTGGCACAGTGAAATTAACGGACAAAAAAATAAAAACTATCATTTGAATAAAACAGAAGAATGTGAAACCCTCGGTATAAAATGTATTCATATTTTTGAGAATGAATGGACATTGAAAAATGACATTATAAAAAGAAAAATATCGTATATGTTAAAAACAAAATCAAACAAAGGTATTTATGCTAGAAATTGTATAATTAAGGAAATAGATGAAGATGAGAAACGATTGTTTTTAGATAAATACCATATTCAAGGAAATGATAAGAGTAAAATAAAATTGGGAGCTTTTTATCAAGATGAATTGGTATCTACAATGACATTCAGTAAACAAAGACTTGCTCTCGGTAACAAACTTTCACATGACGATGAATATGAATTGATACGATTTTGCGTAGGAGACGAAAATGTGATTGGAATAGGAGGTAAACTATTATCATATTTCATTAAAAAACACAATCCGAGAAAAATTGTGAGTTATGCAGATAGAAGATATAGTGATTCCAATGCGTTTTATCAAAAAATAGGTTTTAATTTTGTCGGTGTAACGAATCCCAATTATTGGTATTTTTTGCCTGGCAATTATTTAAAATTAATTCACCGATTCAGTTTCAGGAAAAACATTTTACACAAAAAACTTGAAAAATTTGATGTAAATTTGACTGAGTGGCAAAATATGCAAATGAATGGATATGATAGAATCTGGGACTGTGGACATTTGAAATACGAATGGTTAAGAGTAAACAAAAATCAACATTAAAATAAAATATTATATATATATAGATATAGTTATGACATATGAAAAGAGCCACAGGTAAAAGTAATTTAAGCATAGTAAATGATTATTTGAAAGGCGACCGACCGTTCGTACAAGTCGGTTATGATCCCAA
>Ga0114960_10003902_pt1 | contig 11292 bp, 11 predicted proteins | sample C_130625_MF_Meta_FD_92637 | JGI IMG/M metagenome (GOLD analysis project Ga0114960, IMG submission 92637) | Freshwater microbial communities from Lake Croche, Canada to study carbon cycling - C_130625_MF_MetaG | ecosystem: Environmental > Aquatic > Freshwater > Lake | place: Lake Croche, Canada...
ATGTTTAATTTTTTACAAAAAATGTTTAATTTTTTACAAAAAATGTTTAATTTTTTACAAAAAAATGTCTAATTCTTCAATATCGTATCCATCATCTAAATATTTTTGAATCCGTGATGGATGAAATGCTTTTTGAATTAATTCTTCTTTGTAAATTGAACAGTGCACTTTTAAAGCATCATAGTCTAATTCAAATATTGAACTACTCCATGATAACTTATCCCAATTAATTTTAGTTTGATTTTTTTCAAGAAAATTAATTGCTCTACTATCCATTGATGTGTCTTCCCAAAAAAAATCACTTAATCTATCTAATTTATCAAGATGTTTTTCTAAAAAATAAATTGCATTTAAATTATGTGATAATCCATCCCAATCAATCATATTTATATTTTTTTCTAAAATTGGAATAGCATATTGATTAGCTGATAAAAACCACCAGTCAATATTATGTAAATTTTTTTCTAAAAAATGAACTACATTACAATTTTCTAAATTACAACTATCTGATAGTTTTTCCCAATCTATCATATCTAGATTTTTTTCAAGAATATGAATAGCACAAGGATTACCTGATAAACTAGACCAATTAACTTTATCCAAGTTTTTTTCTAAAATATGAACTGCATCAGGATTTGCTGATAAAACAGTCCAATTAACTTTATCTAAATTTTTTTCTAAAAAGTTAATATAATTAGAAATTGATAATGATGATAAAATAGTCCAATTAATCTTATCTAAATTTTTTTTTAAACAGTTAATATAATTATATATTGAGCATTTTGAGCATGATGATAATACATCCCAATTAATTCCAATTCTATCTTGATTTTTTTCTAAAATAGATAATGCATTAATATTAAATGATAAAATGTCCCAATTAATCTTATCTAAATTTTTTTCTAAAATAGAAATTGCATTAATATTACCAGATAATTCATTCCAATTAATTCTATCTATATTTTTTTCTAAAATTGATATAGCATGTGTATTTCTTGATAAAATATTCCAATCAATTTTGTCTAAATTTTTTTCTAAAATAGAAATAGCATTAATATTAGATGATAATATTGACCAATTAATTTTGTCAAGATTTTTTTCTAAAATAGAAATAGCATAAATATTTCTTGATAAAATATTCCAATCAATTTTGTCTTGATTTCTTTCTAATAAATGAATAGCTTGAGAATTTTCTGATAAATATTTCCAATCAATTTTGTCTAAATTTTTTTCCAAAATATCAATTGCAAATTGATTTATAGATAAATAATACCAATTTAGTTTATTAATGTCAATCCAACTTCTTAACTTGTACATAATTATATAAATTTCTCTTGAAAAAATATATTAAATTCTTATAAAAAATATAATAGTATAAAAATAATTCAATTTTTCTATAATATTTCATCAATTTCTTCAATGTCGTATCCAGAATCTAAATATTTTTGAATACGTGATGGATGTAATGCTTTTTGAATAAGTTCTTCTTTGTATATAGAACAACGTTCTTTTAAAGCATCATAATCTAATTCAAATATTGATGGATTTCTCGAAAAATCAATCCAAACAATTTCACTTTGATTTTTTTCCAATATATTCATAGCATTTTTATTAGATGATAAAAGTTCCCAATCAATTTTATCAATATTTTTTTCTAAAAGATGGATTGCATTATGATTTCTTGATAAACCGTTCCAATTAACTTTAATTAAATTTTTTTCTAAAATATGAATAGCTGAAGGATTTTCGGATAAATTCCACCAATCAACTTTAGTTAAATTCTGTTCTAAAATATGCACTGCTGATGGATTTCCTGATAAAGCAATCCAATCTACTTTATCCAAATTTTTTTCTAAAATATGAATTGCATTAATATTTCCTGATAAATTAATCCAATCAACCTTATCTAAATTTTCTTCTAATAAATCAATTGCATTATGATTTGTTGATAAACAAAACCAATTAATTTTAGATTGATTTTTTCTCAATAAATCGATTCCATTGGGATTAAGTGATAACATTGCCCAATCAATTTTGCTTAAATTTTTTTCTAGTAAGTGAATTGCATTACAATTTATAGATAAATAATACCAATTAATTTTGTCAAGATTTTTTTCTAAAATATGTGTAGCAGATTTATTTTTAGATAAAAGAGTCCAATTAATTTCACTTAAATGCTCCTTTAAAATATGAATTGCATTATTATTTAATTGTAAAATATTCCAATTAATATTAATTTGATTTTTTTCTAGTATATTAATAGCTTTATCTATTCCTGATAAACAAAACCAACTAATTTTATTAATATCAATCCATTTTTTTAATTTATACATTTTTATTGGTATTTATTGGTATTTATTGGTATTTATTGGTATTTATTGTATAAAATATTAATCTTAAAATATTTAAAAATCAATTTTTTTTATATTTTTTTATAATTATATATTTTTTATCTAATCTTTTATATAATGAGTTATGAATTTGATTGTGCTATTTGTATGGAAGAAATAAATAAAAATAATAATTATGCTGTTACACCATGTGGTCATAAATTTTGTTTTAATTGTATTTTACAATCAATACAAACATTAAATACATGTCCATATTGTAGGGAAGTTTTAATTACTGAATCTGATTCAGATAATGAAAATATTCGTTATATTGATAAAATATTTAATTTTTTAAGGCGTATTATGAATGAAGGATTTACGAATAAAGAATTATTTTATATTATATCTTTATTACTTATTAATAACTATTTTTATCTTATATCACTAAATTCTAAAATTAATTATTTCAATGTTGTACATGATATATATAATATACATAATGTATGTTATTTAGATGATTTTTCATATAATAATACACCCTTGTAAAAGAGTTCAACCTTTGTAAAAGGGTTCAACCTTTGTAAAAGGGTTCACCTTTGTAAAAGGATTTCACCATTGTAAAAGGATTACACCTTTGTAAAAGGATTACACCTTTAAATAAACAAATTCCTAGAACTTTTCCTGCTACTTGTCAATATTACTATTTGAGCCAGCTAAACCTGGTATTTCATTACTGCTAAAATTTGCAGGATTATTTGAATTTGTAACATTGACATATTATCTATTAATATTGCTTAACAAAGTTATATAACTATAACCTAAATGTATATTTATTTTACTAAATTATAAAATATTCATTTTAAATTTTATTTAATAGTATAATTCTATTTAATTTATAAATGTTTCACCTGATGAAATCGGTTCATTGAGAAAGTTTGTAAAACCATATTTTTTTAATACATCAAATACATAAGGATTTTCTTTTTGTGATTTCCAAAAATCATCTCTATTTTTTGCTAATACATATAGACCAAAATTATCATTAAGTTTAATTGGAATTATAGGAGTAATTAAAGGTGTTCCTACAATGATAGTATCAAAAGATGGTGAAATATAAATTATCCAATAATCTCCTTCAATAGGGAGTGAATTAAAATTTACTGTTCTGCAAGTAGGAATTGTATCATCTCTTACAGAACTTACTCCAGTTATATTAATACTTTTAAAAGTGGTATCATATGCTTCATTAAATACTTTTATTGTACCATCATCATTTAAACTATATGTTGCTTGTACAGAACTAAATGTTATACCAGTTCCAAATAATCCAGTTGTTCTTGAAGTTAAAACTTGTTGCCATTTACCGCAAAATTTATTGACATCAAATTGATTAATTAATAAAGCAAGTTCTTTTTCACCAATAAAATTTTTATAATAATCTATTATAATTTTATTTTGTAATTTACTAAAAAATGACATATAATATATAATATACATATATAATTTATTTTTTAATAAGTTTTTATTTGTATATTTTAAATTATTATCTCAAGATGAATTAATTACTGAAATTGTTACAGAATATAATTTTAAATTATCATCATTAAGTGTTGAAAGTAAATTTAATAAATGTATTTCTTATAAAGATTCAATCCTTGATAAATATGGATTTTCAAGATAAATAATATTTTTTTAATATTCTGATTAGTCACTATCTGATTCGTCACCATCTGATTCTGTTATACTATTTTCACAAAAATCACAAAATGTTTCAATTGTTCCATAAATTAAACTAGTTGAATAACAATTTTCACATACCCATTGATTGCATATAAAACAAACTCTTGCAAAAAAGTAACTTAAATCAGTTTCTAAATCAATAAATTTATAATTACATATTATACATTTTAATCGGTTATCAAGATATTGGTCTATAATAACATTAATTAATTCTGATGGAAGTATCCTCTTTGACCCTAGTATAATCTTACAATCCATAAAATCTTTATTGGTCATTTCATGACATGTATCAAAATGATAATAGCAATGAGAATCATTACAACATTTACCACAACATGAATTTGTATTACATAAATCTTTTTTTATTTTTCTTTTTTTACATTTACATAATAAAAAATGTTCATCACATTTATTATTTTTACAACACTCCTTACATTTTTTATCTAAACAATATTTATCAAAATAATTTTGTTCACATTTACATTGTTTAGTTTTATAATCATGAGAATTACAATTTATACCATTACAACAGTTTTTACAATATTTATTTAAGCAGGTTGGACTACCTAAATTATTACATTTACATCTATAATTCATTTATTTAATTATAGTAATATTATTTTTATTATTATATTATTTTTAATAATTATAATTAATTAATTGATCATTTTTAAAAATAATAAATATTTTTTCTTATTAAATAAATAAGAAAAAATATATCAGCAGGTAGTTTCGATCTACCGACCTTTGGGTTATGGGCCCAACACTCTGCCTCTGAGCTATGCTGATACTATAACATATACTAATATTATTTTTTTAAATATATTTTAATTATTTAAAATATATTTTAATTTTTAAATTTCTTGGTTATATTAAAATCAATTTTTTTTATAAATATATTTTTAATCCGAAATTGTTTCTAATACGTAACTAAGCATTTCAATTTTACACCTAGTTTTAATTATTAAATTTTCTTTAGAATATAAATAATTATTTTTAACAGCATAATCAAAAATACCTTTATTACAATTTAAAATTGCTAAGTTAATAACATCTGGATCTTTAATACAACCATTTTCAGTTAAATATATTAACATATCTAATTTATTAAATTTAGTTGCCATTAAAGTTAATCTTAAATCATCATACTTTAACTTCGATCTAAGTATTATATGAAAATCTTTAAGCATTGAAATAGTACCGTGTTCAATAATATATTGAATAATACTACTTCTTTTTATTTTTAATTTATTTAAAATAATTATTTCAAATAAAAATCTTACTAAATCATCATTATTTTGTCTAATTAAAAATTTAATATGATAAATATCGATCCCATTAAAAAAAGATAATTTTGTTTTTCGAAGATTTTCTAAAAAAATTTTAAGATTACTATGATAGGTTTTTATATTAAAATTTTTAGGAGTTTTACAAATATTAGGTGAAGTAATATCTCCATAACGAAGAATATTAGAAATAATATTTCTTCCCATTCCATCATTGATCTTATTTTCATTATTTAATTCATCAAAAATAAAATAATGACCATTAATAATTGCCATTTCATAAAAATATATATAATTATATTCCAAAAATCCATTAGGAATAATATAATTATCAAAAACATTTAATAAATACCTTATTACTTTTATGTGACCATTTTTAGCAGCTTCATTAATACAATACATATTAGTTAATAAATTATTATCATTTAAAATTTCTAATATTTCGAGAGAACCAAAAGATGCAGTTACATTTTGAAAATCTGTTGTAATATTAATATAACTTAATATATTAATAATTGGAACTTTTTCTCTAAGATAAAAATTAAAAAGATAATATAATGATTCATTACTATGCGGACATTTTACTTGCTTTAGGTAAATCATCATATTTTTATTTGAAAATTGTATTGCATTATTAACATAATTAACTTTCAATTTTACTTTCATAATTTCAATAAGATATACTGAAAGAGAATCACATAAATTATATTTTACAGACTCTGTCATTACATCTTCAATTGAAGGTAATATAGCAGGTACTTCAGTAATGTCAGTTTGATTTAAAACAAATGGATTTATACCAATAGATACTAAAAATATTGACCTATATGGTAATTCAGTATTAGTATTATCGATAATTTTTTGATAATTAGTTAAAAATTCATCACGATGATTAAATAAGTAAGTATACATAATTTTTTCTATTTCATTTAGATCATTTGAATCAATATCCCAATATGTAATAAATTTTAATATTTCAAAAATATCATTTATTGACTTAATATTAGTAAGATTAATACATCTAGGAATTTTATCAGATATAATATTATTTAATTCATAATCATCATTAGCATTTTCTTGAAATTCTTTATACATCTTTGATCTTTTAATAATAATTTCATCATTAAAGTCTTCAAAATCAGTATTTAATTTTCTTTTTAAATCCATATTTTTAAATTTCTGTGTTGTAATTTAATTATATTATATACTAATTTAAAAAAATATTAATCAATTTTTATTACAATTTATATCTTCTTTTTTTTCTTCTAAACATTTATTATATAATTCATACATTTCAGGTATTGTTAAATTACATTCTTTTTCAATATTTACTTTACTTATATTTTCATCTTTTGAATTAAAAAGCGAATCAACCGCTTTATGTCCGATAGAACTACCAATGCCTAGTCCGAATCCATGTTTTATTGAATCGAATAAAGATGGAGATTGAGTTTGTTGAATTAAAAGAGGATTCTTTTTAGTAGGTTGAGGAGTTTTTATTTTTTGCATTTTAGACATATTATATATATTATAATATTATATATATTATAAATAAAATATTATTTAAAAAAGTAATTTATAATTTATAATAAATATGGAAAAAGATAATAATAATTTACGAAAAAACATAATTGAAATTAAAAAAAATAAAAATATATCAGAATCAGAGAAAAATAAAGCGATCCAAAATTTAATGAATAATAAAAAAATAGTTAATTTAGAAATTGAAGATAATTGTAATCATTATCCTAATAAAAATTGCAATTATTTTTACTTTTCATGTTGTAATAAATTCGCCAATTGTATAAGATGTCATAATGAATTATTAAATGAAAATAAACATTTACCTTGTTTATCAAATATAACATGTGGTTATTGTAAATTATTTCAAATACCGTCAAATAAATGTACTAACTGTAATCTGCAATTTAGTAATAATTATTGTAATATTTGTTTTATTTGGACAGATAAAGAAATATATCATTGTAATAAATGTGAAATATGTAGAATAGGAAGTAAAGATTCTCTTTTTCATTGTGATAAATGCGATATATGTTTTCCTATTATTGGTGGAGATTTACATAAATGTATAGAAATATCTTACAAAGTACAAACATGTGCATTTTGTTTAGAATCTACACATAATTCACAAAATTCATCATTTTCATTAAATTGTGGTCATTTAGTTCATCATAAATGTTTGAAAAGTGCCCATGAAAATGACCAATATAAATGTCCGTTATGTCGTAAAAGTATGTTTTCAATGGATTGGTCGTTATTAAGAGATTTAATTAGGATTCAACCCATGCATGAAGAAATAATAGTGGTTGGTGATATTGTTATATGTAAATCATTCGGAAATTCATTATTTAGAATTGAATCAATTAATGAATTATTGTATAAAGGAATTTTTATAAAATTATTGAATGTGAAAGGTACTTTTCATAAAGATAGTTTAAAAAAAATAGTTAAAAAAGTGAATATTTATTGTAATGATTGTTGTCAAAAATGTGATGTATATTTTCATTATTTAGGTATGGAATGCCTACATTGCAATAGTTTTAATACTATATTTTGATTTATAAATCAAATTAAGTTTATATATAAACAAAATTATATTTTCATAAACTAAAATGAATATGCAAAATATATGCATGAAGTGTTATAAAAATCCAAAGGCACATTCTTTTAAAATATTAAATATAGACAATTATGATAAAACAGTTTTTTATACATGTCCAGGAGATGCTGAAAATTATACCGATTCTGATGGAATATTATTACATTATGAAAATATGTTAAAGTTTAATGAAAATAAAAATTGGATTTGGGTTTTTAATTGTGATAGATTGGAAGTTAAACATTCTTTGGAATTTAATACTGCTAAAAGAATTGCAATATTAATATCTGAAAAGTATATGCATAATATAAAACAAATTTATGTTATAAATTCAAATTTTGTTTTAAATATTATATTAAATATTGTATGGCCTTTTTTACATGATAAAATTAAAGATTTAACTATAATTAGCAATGAATTACCATTTAATTTAAACTAATAATGTTTTTCTATAATTCTGCAAAAAAACAACAAAATTCATTTTTATTTAAACAATATAAGATCTGCTTTCCCAAACATAATCGTGCAACCCATTCTAAAATATCTTTTTTTAAATTTTTTTCTATTTTACAATCATAACTTATAGAAGATAATATCTTATTATTTTCTTCTAAAATAGTATATTCTAAAATATATTTTCCATATTTATTTTCTAATTCGTCTACCTTTTCTTTCACATTGTCTAGATCTTTTTTATTAAACTCATAACAAATCTTATTATCATAGAAATACCATGTTTTATTAGTATCATCATTTATTTCTTCTTCAATAATTGACTCTAGATGTTCTTCATAAGATGAATAACATTCATTACAATAAGTATTATTTTCATTTGGTTCTTCATCAATAGTACAATTACACACATAATAGTAATAAAATTGTTTATATTCTACACCAAAATAAGAAGCGTCATCACTATTTTGAATACCAAACCAGAATTTACCCTTTATATTACCATCATAAAAACGACCCATCTTTAATATGCTTTATAATAAATTCTTTAATATACTTTATAATAAATTCTTTAATATACTTTATAATAAACATCTTATTATAAACAAAATATTTTTCAATTTTATTTATGTTTAATAAATTAAAATGTAAAAATTTAAAAAATAGATCTATTTTTAAGTACAATCCCTTTTTTTATATTACAATTGTATTTAAATTGAGTACGCGGGTCAATATGTGGTCTATCTAATGATTGTCCGAAGTCAATAATTGTTATTTTTACTATTTTACCAGTAAAAGAGGATTTTTTAATAAAAATATTAGATCTATTTAAATCATTATGAAATATTCCATAATCTTTTAAAGAACTATCTAAATATTCTATTATATTTACAACTAATTCACAATTATTATTTTTTAACTGTGATGAAATACTTTTTAATGTATCTCCCTCCGCAGATTCCATTTCTATGTATAAAATGTATTGGTATGATAAATTACCCATAGTTTGAATAAAATCTAAGCTATTAAATTTATCTGTTTTATAGCATTTTAATATTTTTGGAGTTGTTAATATTATATCTTCTTTTGATAAATATTTTTGTAAAATATAATATGTATATATTTGAAATGTAATTTCTAATATAAAATTAACATAATTCATATAATCATTAAATTGATATAATTTAAAAAATAAATTACCAGAGTGATATATTTCATAAAATATTGGATGTCCTCTAACTACTTCTCTTACAACAGTTTTAATATTAGTTTTTATAGGCTTTCTAGAATTTAATATATAATTATTAATATTAAATTTACTATTTAACTTACTATTTGATGTATTATTTAGATTGTTATTTGAATTATAATTAATTTTTTTATTATAAAATTTAAAATTACTATTAGTGCTATTTGTTGCATTTGTATCATTATTTGTTATTGCATATGTATCATTATTTGTTACTGCATAATTATTATTAGATGACCAATTATTAAATGGATTATTAAATTTTTTTTTAGAATTTAACATATTTATTAAAATATCTGTACTAATTTCTTCATTATTTTCCAATTTATTATATATAATTATTGCTAATCGACGTATTTCTTGATTATTTATTTTTTCATGTATTAATTCTATAATATTTGATCTATTTAACATATTTATATTCTTATTTTGATTCTGATTATTTATTACTAAATTTAATTTAAACATATAATATACATAAATATTTTATATAAATTCATATAATTAAATAAATAATTTGATTATATATTCTTAATATTTTTTTATAAAAAATAATATTATTTTTTCTATTAATTTATAATATTAATATATAATATATGTTAAATATTATATTTTCAATAATCTTATGCATTCTTTTATTTTATACTACAAATACTTTTATTTTGAAAAAAACAAATACTTTTATTTTGAAAAAAACAAATACTTTTATTTTAAAAAATAAACTGAAAAATATTGAAAATTTTATTTCATTATTTTCAAATGAAACATTTGAACATTCCTTAAATGAATCATTTAAAATATTAAATAAAAATAAATTTATAACTTATAATGGTAAATCAAATTCCGCTATTAATGGTCAAATTATTCTTTTTAATACTCTAAATAAATATGACCATAAAAAATATACTATTCTTCGTTGGATAGATTTTAGAAATGAAAAATTAAGACATTCTAAAAAATATTGCATTGCATATTTTGAATATTTAAAAAAGAATTTTATAAAACAAAATATTAATTATATATTTGATTTTGCTGGTTATCATGGTATTTTAGATGATAAAGTTCGTTTATGGATAAAATTAAAAGAAGTGTATGGAAGAGATTTAGCAAATACTATTATGCCTAAAACTTATTTAATACCGAATGATTATGAACTTTTTATGAAAAATTATCAGGAAAATAAAAAATATATATTAAAAAATTCTTTTGGAGGTGCGCGATCTTCAATTAAAATAACAAGATCAAAAAAGGAAATTATGGATATTTTTAATAAAAATAAATCAGAGAACTTTAATCCATATTCTTGTGAAGATGCCGTTTGTTATTCAGATGTAAAATATAATATTATTCAAGAATTTATACAACCTTCTTTTTTATTAAATGGTTATAAAATGGGAATTAGATTATATGTTGTTTTACTAAATTCTGATAATAATACAAAAAGACTTTTATGGAAAGATGGCATGTGTTATTATTCTAAAAAAAAATATGTTGACGATGAAAATATGGATAATAACGTTGTTGGGTCAATTAAAAAAATTGCTGATGTTATTAAAAATAATAATTTTCCAGTTTCTTATTTAGATTTTAAAGAATATTCTAAAAAAAATATTA
>Ga0114960_10003904_pt1 | contig 11290 bp, 14 predicted proteins | sample C_130625_MF_Meta_FD_92637 | JGI IMG/M metagenome (GOLD analysis project Ga0114960, IMG submission 92637) | Freshwater microbial communities from Lake Croche, Canada to study carbon cycling - C_130625_MF_MetaG | ecosystem: Environmental > Aquatic > Freshwater > Lake | place: Lake Croche, Canada...
CAGCGTGAACACGACAGATGTTCAGCGTGAACACGACAGATGTTCAGCGTGAACACGACAGATGTTCAGCGTGAACACGACAGATGTTCAGCGTGAACACGACAAAAAATAAATAAATAAGATGTTTTTTTTCTACTCCTCAGATGACACAGAATGACCGTCATCATCAATCTCCTCCGCCTCATGACGAATAAAGGCCTCCGCAAATGACTTGATTTCTTCCAAACAGCAGGAAGCACAATGGTATCCTGCTGCTTCCTGTGCCTGCTCTTCAGTTAAATCGGCACATGACAAGTGAACCCAGTGGTCACAGTCATCACACTGAACCATGGCAGAATTGTCCCGCTCCCCGCAAACGCAATGCTTGATCCGCTTCTCATCCCGCACGAGGAAATCCTGCCACTGCCTCTGCTTGAGCTCAAAGAAGAGACTTGCTTCTTTGACCTTCCACCTCATTTCATACATAGTCCCAGTCTTACTCATAGCCATCTTCTCAGCCTTCCGAAACCCCTTATCACGCCACCAGCCTCCCTTCTGATCAGGATGCTTCACATCCCACGCCTTCTCCAAAGACCAAACGATGGCCCAAGCAGCCTGTTCCTCCGTATTAGCAATTGACAACTCTGCCTCTAACTTCTTCAGAGCCGCCTCCGCCTTGAACATTGCCTTCTCGGAACGCGACGACATTTCTGAAAGATTACAGTATTTCTTTCTGCTGGGCCCACATTGGTTCTAGCAGTAAAAATAATTCAATTTTTTTAGTTTTTTATTTTTCTTATTTTCATCAATCCTAAGCAACCAACCGCATCCTCTTGGCAGCCTCCTCAGAGGTCCAAGTGACAGCCTTCTTCATCCACTCCTCATCCAACTTCTTAGCAAACCAAAGCCCAAGAACCTTCCGCAAAGTCCGAATCTGATCAACAGCAATCTGCTGGAGAGCCTTGTACTTTGCCAAATCCCGCTTGAGCAAGATAATCTTTCCAGAATAATGGTCTCGGTCAATCACCGCCGTTCCCAACCCCTCCTTCAGACCGGGGAGAGGGTTCTTTTCACCCCGCTTCAGCCTGATGCCCTCAGCCGCCGCAATCTGCGTCTTAATCACAGTAATCAACTTATCCGCCGCCGCGAAGTCATCCTGTGCCTCGGCTAGCAGGAGCCGGCTATTTGTCACATCCCAATCCCACAGAGTATGATCACCCTTCATGATGTCTGTCTTCCACTTCGCATCCGCTTCACTAAGCAGAGAAGCCCAAATACCTTCGTACTTAGGCAGAGGTGACGTGGCCTCAATTGCGTCCTCCATAGAGATGATCCACTTACAGGCCATTTCTTATGCTAGAATTCTTTGCTGGATGTCTTTAAGGCACCCACCCTTTTTTCTGTTAGGGGTGTTATTCAATTTTTAAACAACAAAAAAACCCTACAGAGGGAAAGAAAACGCCTTTTCTTTTGACCCGTTTTACTTGAAAGCACCGCAGCAGTGGCAGACTCTATAGCCACTGATGATATGATGATTTGGATCCTCAAACCCTCCAGCAAAGAGGCAATCACTCTTCTTAAGAGGATGGTTGTTCCAGCGACTGAAAGTGAAGGTGACAACCGCATCATCGCGGTCCACCCGTTCAATCTCATGAATGACACAGTGAACAATATTTGGTTTGCTGAGGATATTAGCAAGACGTTCACGGAACTCCGGCAGATTCATAACATCACGGATAAGAACAGTAACTTCATCGCCTCCATTCTCATACTGAACCATCTGCTCGTAAGGAAAGGCCATCAGAAAGTACTTTGCGGATGGCTTGTTGGCGACATGCTTGTAGTCATTGCGTTCATCACGGACGGCCTCAATATCTGCCGTATCCTCAACGAATTGAAGCACAGAGGGGATTGCGTTGATGAGATTAACTGAAACCATTCTTACTGAAGGTTATGAAGATTACGGTAGGCTCCGGCAAGAATTGCTAGCCACATAAAAGACAGGCCTACCGCGTAGATTACTCCGAAGGAGAAGATTGTGACCTCTGTGTAAGTCATGTAGCCCACCATTAACAGCAGTAAAAATAAATATCAATTTTTTTTTATTAGGAAATCTCTGTTTTTTTCTTTTTTTTTCTTAATCTCCTTTACTGCCGCTTGAGGAATGCCTCCATGGCAGCCTTCTTCCGGGCCGCGACAAACTGGGGAACTCCGTGGGGCCAGAAGCGGAGGAAGATCCGGTGGATCTTGGCCTGCCAGTGGGGAGAGTGAAGGACGGAAGTGTCATCCTCGAAGGTCCAAGAGCAGGAGAAGTTTGAGCCGAAGGTGGCCGCAAGAAGGTCAAGGAAATCCGTGTAGCGGATGATGGCGTAGATGCTCATCGCGTCGTTCAACTCGGAACAACTGGGAGTCCCCAGGCTGCGGACATCATTGGGGTCCTCAACCTTCCACGGGAAGACCGCGGTGTGGTTACCAGAAGCAAAAGCCTCCTGCTCGATCGTGTACTCCGTGTTGCCGGGTAGAAGTTCCCCTCGGCAGTCAGCGGAAGGAAAGAAGGAGTGCCGGTTGAAGTGAACCTGCTTTCCCGTCCAAGCCAGAACGATGTTCTTGCCCTTGGAGATCTCGTTGAAGATCTCCTCCTTGGAGGTGGCGGAGTTCGCAAAGAAGCCGGATGAGATGCTTTTGAGGAGGGTGTCGCACCCCAACTTCTGGAGGGCGTCCCGCTTCTTGTTGATCTCGGTCCGGCGGCGGTTCTCGATCATTGCGTCGACGTTGGCGGCGGAGAAGATTACGGGGAACGACATTTCTTGCGATTGCTTAGCGGAAGGAAAGTGATGCTTTGATTGGCCTAATAATAACTATCTGCCAATACCATATTCAATTTTTTTTATATAAGAATCCTTGCTAGAATCTCAGCAGTACAAAAAACCTCCACATGAGGAAAGAAACTCTGCTTTTCTTTTTTTCAAGGAACAATCAAGGGTGCCCGCATCCCTTAACAGCAGACCTCTTTGCCAAGGCGATGGCCGCCTTCGCTTCTGCTTCCCGAATCTCCCACAGAGTGTCACGGGCCTTCTGTCGGATCTCGTTAACGCGTTGCTGCGTCTTAGTTGCCTGTCCTCTTGCGGTCCCAAGTTGCTTCTTCATCCCAGCAATCTGCTCCTTGAGGCCGCTGAGCTCGGCGACAAAGTGCTTCTTCTCCTTGGCGGGAGCCTTCTCGTGCTGGTCTGCCAAGTCAGCCTGACGCTGGACTACGTAGTCCAACGAAGCCTCCATGTTGCGGATGTCTTCCTGCTTCTCAAAGAGAAGATCCTCAGTCTGCTCAGCGATTGCGACGATCTTCAGTACGAGGGAGGGCAGCGGAGGAGCAGCGGCGTTCGTCGGCATTTCTCTTATTCTTGCTAGAAGAAGAAGGTGCGGTGGGATACTATGACATAACCCAACATTCCATTCTAGCCACACCTTATTCAATTTTTTTAATTGCCAGAAAACAAAAAAAAGAGGGTTAGTCTTTTTTCTTCTTTTTTCATCTTTTTTCTTGATTTATGGTTAGAATCTCATTTTTTTGTTTTTTGTTCTTTATCGGCGGCGGCGAACCTCGGTGAAGCCCTCGGGAACGGAGGCGATAGGGATGTGGATCTTGGGCACAGGAAGATCGCGGGAGTCCATGAAGTCGCAGGTCTTGATGAGGAGTCCGCCACCGAGTGCGACGATGTCCAACTCGGGGGATCGGTCCAAGCACACCTCCAGCAGATCCATGTCCGCACCCGAGAGTCCGCCATAGGTGTAGACGTCAGAGAACCGCCACTCGATGGAGGGGAAGACGGCCAGGATGTCAGCCTCGGTGCGGAGCGAAGGAGCGAACTGGATCCGCTTCTGCTGGATGCCAGCATCAACGCGCGCGAGCCGCACGACCTCGGGAGCGTGGTCGAAGGGACACGCCAGTCCCTTTCCGCAGGTCATCTTCTGGCCGCGCTTGGGCCCGGAGAAGTGGACCTTCATGCCGGCGTGGAACTCGCAGAGCGGGCCGTGGAAGAGCTGGCAGGTCGCGTCGGAGCAGCGGTTGCCGCCAGAGCACTTGTCCACACGCTGGTGCGGGAACTTGGCGGCAAGGAAGGCGGAAACCTTGTCGGAGACCGTGTTGGGTACGAAGAAGGAGACCTTCTCGTCCACGGAGGAGGAGACGGTGACGGGAGTCTGCTCGTACCACTCGTCCTCGGGGGCAGACATGAGGAAGTGGTTCACCATGTAGTTGAAGAGGACGGCCTCGTAGGAGGCGTTGGGGTTGGCCTCCCAGATGGAGACAACCTCCTCGACGCTGACGTCAAAGAGGGGGGAGCCGACCTCGGGGAGGTAGGACTCAATTGCGGACATTCTAGAGCGATAGCGGGGATGCTAGAGCAGGAGGAAGAAGGCGGGGTATGATGACGTAGGCCACCACAACTATCCAATTGGACATCCGACATAATCAATTTTTTTGCTAGTAACCACGGGATCCCCGTCCCCGTCCCCGTCCCGCAGGTGTTCAACAGCCTCCGGTGTTGACAAAAAAAACCTAGCAGCGTCCCACCAGGCGAAAGGCGTCCCTTTCAGGTGCTTATTGGTTAGCGGGGTAAAGCCTATCAATTTTTCAACACCGTAGGATGTAGAACGTGCTAGATGCCACAGGATCCCCGTCGCTATCCCAGTGTCCGTAGCGGACGTCCATAACGGACATCCATCCCGGTCAACAGCGTCCAGTGTAGACAAAAAAAACCTATCCAGCGTCCCAGACAGGCGAAAGGCGTCCCTTTGCTAGTATTGTACCCTCTTCAGGAATAGCGTCAGCATCGCTCGAAATGTCGCCACTCAGCCGCAAGTATTGTACCCTCTTCAGGAATGACGTCCACGACGCCCGGAGTATTGTGTGTGGTATACACGGGAGGTCTCCACCTAATGGTAGATGTGTTCTCAGCGGACAACGAGTAGGGCTCGTGTCGTCCACGGCAGCTAGTCATCCTCCGACTACTGCTGATTAACGGTAATCGGATCCAATCTCATCAATTTTTTTTATTGGTTGAACAAAACAGACGGTTTTATTCGGGGTTTATTAGGACATAATGCTAGAACGACCATTAGATACCGCGTCCAATCAAGTGGTAAAAAAAATTGACGGGACGAGATGACCAAATGGAAGGCTGTGGTTGCCGACGTAATCACACCCCCTTGCCTTTTCCACACGACCGTAATCGTCTGAAATGAGTATGCCCTCCGCCTCGGAGTTCATCGCAATCGTCCACTCGTGGACCCCGGAGCAGCGCGCGGCCCTTGCCGCCGCCCTCCAGCCCAAGAAGACCGTCGCCTCCAAGGCGTCGGCACCCGCCGAGGCGCGTCCCTCCGTGGACCTGTCGGAGCGACCGGAGATGCCGGAGGACCCGGAACTGGACGAGGACTACTGCCACGCCCGCGTCTACAAGACGTTCAAGTCCGACGAGTCCGCCGCCGCCATCTTCCGGCAGCAGGAGGAGGAGGCGGGACGTCCGGTGACGGCGTCCGAGAAGGCCTTCTACCTTTCCGGCTTCAAGTCGAAGATCTACGTCGGCATGCAGTGCGACAAGAAGGTCTCGGGCTCGAAGATCCTGTGCCTGACATGCGCGGGCCGGAAGACGAAGTACGAGGAGTCGGGCTCCAAGGGCCACGGACCGTACTTCGGCAAGATCGGTGAGGAGCCGCCGAAGGACGCCCACCTGGTCGGCTCGGAGTGGTCGCAGAACGTCTACGACACGCTCTTCGGCGTGACTCCCTCTTCGGGCGGATCCGCTCCGAAGGCGAAGGCGAAGGCGGAGCCCAAGGCCAAGGCGGAGCCCAAGGCGAAGGCGGAGCCGAAGGCGAAGAAGGAGACCAAGAAGGAGGCTCCCTCCAACGCGGCTGCCGTCGCTCCGCCTCCCGCCGCCGCGGAGAAGAAGCCGGCACCCGTCATCTCCGACGAGCTCGTCTACAACCTCCAGTGCGACTGCTTCATCAACCCGGAGGGAGTCTGCTTCTACGCGGACCTGACCGAGGATATGAAGCCGATCCCGGACATGGACAAGATCATCGGCTCAATCCCGAAGAAGGGCGACAAGCCCCTCACGGTGGAGGAGCGGGAGGAGGCGGAGGAGTACACGGAGACGGAGGCCGCCGAGGAGGCCGAGGAGGCGTAAACAGAAAGACAAAAAACCACAAAAAAAAGACAAAAACCACAAAACAAAAGACAAAAGAACAAAACCCACAAAAAAGAACAAAAATTTCTTTTTTTTGTCCCATCCAGCAAAGAACAAATCTGCTAGAATCCCAGCGTCCCAGCATCCCAGCGTCCATCTGTGTAAAAAAAATTGATTTCAACAAACCGCCAACCTGGTAATTGTGGTGCCTCAACAAGAAACATCCGTCAACTTCAAGCAATCCATCTGAAATGGCAGCATCCGCAATCGCATCCCAGCAGGCAATCATCACGATGGCCCAGCAGGAGATCAACCGCCTCCGTCTCGCGGCGGCAGCACAAGAGGTCGCCGCATTTGGCGACATGGTCTCGCCCGTGCGGGACAGTAGTGGCAAGGAGCACTCCGTGCGGTTCATCGTGAACCCGCGCAACCAGCGGATCCCGGCCCGATGCCGAGAGAACATCCACGTTCAGGTTCTCATCCGCGACTACATCCAGGCATATCCGGTCTGCGGAACACAGGATCTGATTGCCCACTTCTCGGAGCCGGCACGGAACGCGGACATCCTGCGGCACATGCCGCAACACAAGAAGGAGCGGTATACGCTGAACGAGCATCTGCGGTATGGCGTGAAGGAGCTGATCCGAGTGGGAACACTTCACCGGGTCCTTGCGTAGACGCCGCACAAAAAGAAACGCACAGTTTCTTTCCTCAACAGAGGTTCTTTTTTTGTCCCATCCAGCAAAGAACTAATCTGCTAGAATCCCAGCATGCCTATCAAAAAAATTGATTTCAACAAACCGCCAACCTGGTAATCGTGGCGCCTCAACAAGAAAGACCCCACAATCTCTAGCAATCAAAGCAAGAAATGTCGTTCGCAATGCCGTCCCTTGACGCCATCAGCAATCTGGCCGCGGCCCAGCAGTCCTTGTCGGCGGCCAATCAGGCCTATGACAACTGGAAGGCTCGGTACGAGCAGAACGGCCTCGAGCTCCAGACGCTTTTGGCCCTTCAGTCCGCCCTCAACGAGGAGAAGTCCAAGGTGGAGCACGCAGTTGCAGAGGGCACCAAGCTTCTTCATGAGACGTGGACGTCCCTTGGCCGCCCTCCGGCTCCAGCGGCCTTGCCCGAGTCCCCTCCAGCGTCCCCTCCGCCTCAGTCGGCTCCGTCAGCCCCCAAGAAGGCCGCAAAGATCCTGTCGCAAGATGAGCGTGACGCGATGTCGGAGGACGTGCGGAACGCCTTCCTCAGCGGCCGCATGAGCAAGGAGCAGGAGCGGGCTCTTAGCAAGCAGGAGAAGAAGGAGCGGAAGGCCTTGAAGAAGGTCGCCCACGACGAGCGGAAGGAGCACCGGAGCCCGGAGCAGCAGGCCAAGATTGATGCTCGTGTCGCCGCCATGAAGGCAGGCCGAGCGAAGGCATCTCCAGCACGAGCACTGGACGCGGATCTGGCCGCCGCCGCAGAGGCTGTGGCGTAGACGCCCCAATAAAAGCAAAACCACAGGTTTTCTTCTCCCGCAAGGGTTCTTTTTTTGTTCCAGCATTCTAGCATTCCAGTATTCCAGCCATCCAGCAACCAATAAATCTCTCAGCAAGAGGGAACTGCTAGAAGCTCCTACGCAGAACAACCTCCGTTCAAAAAAATTGAACGCCACCAGCCATCAAAACTAGTATCAGGGCGCAAGAAACAATCGTAGCAATATCAACAGAAATGACGTCCGTAATCAACTACAGCAATTTCCTGGCAATGGTGGAGCAGTTCACCGCGGAGCAGAAGGCGGAGGTCCTTTCGCTGCTCCAGCCCGCAAAGAAGACCAAGACGGCCCCTCCGGCCCCGGTCCTTGCGGATGGATGGGCCGCGGCGGAGCCCGCTAAGAAGGGACCTCATGCTGGAAAGGCGCGCTGGTTCCACGCTGAGAACGAGGAGCACGTCTACGAGTTCCCCTCTGCTGCTCCTGCTCCTGCGCCGGTCAAGAAGGCCGCCACGAAGCCAAAGAAGGAGGCGAAGGCTCCCTCCCCAGCTCCTGCGGCCTCTGCGTCTGATGAGCGTCTGATGGGCCGCATGAGCAAGGAGGATGTGAAGGCTCTTTCTAAGGAGGAGCGTAAGCGTCGCAACGAGCTCAAGAAGGCCGCATCGGAGGAGCGGAAGGCGTCCCGTTCCCCGGAGGAGCAGGCCAAGATTGATGCCCGCGTCGCCGCGATGAAGGAGGGGCGCGCCAAGAGCAAGGCATCTGCTGGAGGGTCGCCATCTGCTGAGGAGGCGGAGTCTGGTTCGGGTGCTGAGGAGTAGACAGCCCACAAAAGAATAACCGAGCGGCGGTTTTCTTTCCTACCATTGGTAGGTTCTTTTTAATGTTTTCTGCTAGGAAAAAATTGACCCCCCAGCCACCCCGCCACATTTTTTAGCACAAACTCTGCTAGAATGCCGCCACCGCCCAAAGCAGAAAGCAAAGAAACGCAATGCCTTGCCCGCACACTCCATCACAATCAATGTCTTCTCAAGCAATCACCGAACACAAAACTCTGTCCAGTCCACCAGCAGTATCCCGAGAAGCTTCTAGCAAAGATCCAAAGCCCCAACTTCTTTGAAGGATTCGTCCCAAACTGGCGGGACCATGAACGACTAGAAATAGAGGCAGCCATTAAGAACAATCTGCTAGAAATCCCGCACGACCTCTTGCAAGCCCTTCCACAAGCCATTATCTACGGACCATTCTACAACTGGTATTGTGGGGTCCATCTTAAGGATCCTTGGATTTATCCGCATCTAGCAACATCAGCCATCAAGGATGCTATCCGAGTTCACGCCTATATGCTGGAATGTGGACACAAGCCGGATGTCTGTAAGGATCTCCAAGGAATCCTAAAGGCTCAAGCAGCAAATCCAGCATCACTGCCAAGCTTTCTTTGGTTGTTTCTTATTATGCTTCATCGGTACAGGAAGATGAATCGCACAAACCAAGAGGAAGCAATAGAGCAACTGCTAGAAAGCAAGATGGCAGACAATCTTATATGGAGTTCCTTTAACTGGTCTGAATGGCTTCTTAAGAACGAACAGGAATATAAGGAAATTATCAACAACAATCTTTCACACTCAGAAGAAAAAAAGAAAACGGAAATCCAAAACCTCCTCGGGTTAAGCAGAATGATCTTTCAGGAAAAGGTTTGGGAAAGGAAAAAAATTTTAAAAATTATGGCCAAGTCTAAGATTTATCCATTGAAGGAGGATCTTATCGCAGCAACCTGGCATCCAACACGTTATTTGGAGTGGTGTTTCGACGAGGATGAGAAGGAAGAGTTCACTAACGACTTCCATAAATCTATTGCGGACCTTCAGAAAGAGTCAACAGCCATCTGGAATGATCCCACACAACTGTGGAACATGGTTACTGAGTAAAATTGAAACATCTCAGGCAGAAAAAACAGGCTGTAGGCATGGTTGATGTAAATTCCCTAGGGATGGAAATGGATAAGGAGCAGCCAGCTCCTCCGGCTGAACTCTTCCATTCAAATATTGCTAAATTCTGGCAAACAGTCAGTGAATATTCACCATCCAAAGATGATTCTAGCACAGAAATCTGGCTGGGAATCAAGTGGTCTCTGTCAATGAGCGTCGGACACGGTAAAACTGCTTACGATCTAGTGACAATTACAGGAAAATACACATTTGACGAGTCATGGACAGAAGCATTCGCAACTGCTAGAAACGCTGAAGAGTGGAAAAAGCAACTTACAGAGCACATTCAGACAACAGCATCCAAACAATACAAAGTAAAGATAGATATTGCTGGAAACCGACGACCACCAGCAAAGGGAGATGGAACAATTCTCGTCACGATCACATGGACTTCTCCGCCAACACAGCCAACACTCCATATTTGAAAAAATTGAACCAACAAACCATATTTTTAATAAAGCGGACACTGCTAGAAACCACTCAGACAGAAATGGATCCGCCTCAAACGAAGAAACAGGGACAGAAAGGCTCCAAGGAGAAACGCAATGGCTTCAAAGGCCTACATTCCGGCAAAGGAGTACGTGCTGGAACAGAGAATCAATCACGAAACTCCAGCAAGAAAAACAAGAAATAACACACCAGCCTTTTTTACTTTAAAAAAATTGACCCCCAGCGGCCCGCAGAAAAAGTGTGGATACTACAATGGACACTTTCAAGGATTGTACGCGGCAGGAGAAGGAAATGATTCTTAGCAACCCGAACGTGATGATGAGGTTGCAGAGGATGCTACAGGCACAGCAGGAGTTTTCGGACGCAGTTGCCTATGAGTTAGAGAATCTGGAGAATACAAAGGAGCGGAATCATTACGGAACGCCGGTACTGATGCCGGCGTTTCATGAGAAGGGCAAGAAGTCCAAGGCTAGGCCAAAGAAGGAGGCTGCGGAGTCTACATTTCAGCCACCGCAGTTCTCAAGGAACTTCTCAAAGAAGGCATCAGTACTGTGGGATGAGTAAAAACAAGCGAAATAAGACAAACACGCAAAATAAAACATTTTTTTTGTGTTTCTGCGTGGAAAGTCCATAGCTGCTGGAGCCCGTTACTATGTAATCAGTGGCTGCTGGAGCCCGTTACTACGTAGTAGCAGTCCGCAACATGAACTGAGCCGAGACTGAGCGACCACAGTCGGCGTGCCGCCGCGCGGAATTCGCAGGAATTCGCGAAAAATCGCACCATATTCCTTGCTCATATAGAGCAGGCTGCTGGCATAAACTCAAATGAGACTCCTTGTCCACGATCGGCGTGCCGCCGCGCCGATTTTTTGGGATTTGGTGAACTCATGTGGGGATTAACACTGGGTTTTTGTGCGGTCCAGGTCGGTGGTTTTTGTGCGGTCAACGCTGGGTCTTCAAGGACTATATGCTGACCAAAGTCGCCGTGCCGGCGGCCGCTTCGCGGCGCCGCCGATTTCAGGTTTTGGTCTTTTTGTGTGGGAAAATGCCGTGTTTTCATCAGAATGTTGAAGAAAACACACAATTTTTATGCCTTCAGACCCGTGGAAGGGCCAAAACAGGCCAAAACGAGGGGGGTGAGTAAGGGGGGGGTCGCCAAACGGATTTTTGAGTCATGAAATCGGGCCTGGAGGCCACAATTCCCCACATGAAATGGACGGGAG
>Ga0114960_10003905_pt1 | contig 11289 bp, 7 predicted proteins | sample C_130625_MF_Meta_FD_92637 | JGI IMG/M metagenome (GOLD analysis project Ga0114960, IMG submission 92637) | Freshwater microbial communities from Lake Croche, Canada to study carbon cycling - C_130625_MF_MetaG | ecosystem: Environmental > Aquatic > Freshwater > Lake | place: Lake Croche, Canada...
CTTAATAAAATTTAAGGGCCTTTTTATTTTTTGTCTTATGACTTTTTCAATGACACCCATAAACGGTGTCATTGATTTACCTTACTCCCTTAATAAAATTTAAGGGCCTTTTTATTTTTTATTTGTTTTGCTTCACATCAGTCGTAATAGCGCCTTCTTCTTTAAAGTAATTACTTTTCTCTATTTCTTCTCGCACTTTTTCTGGTACTAAATAACGAATGGTAATTCCTTCCTTTCGATTATTTCGAATAAGTGTTGCAGATAATTTTAATAAAGGAGCTTCTAAAATAATAACACTTGCACCATATTCATTGGTGATGTCAAAACCATCACGACGATATACAATGAACTTATAATTTTTTACAAGTGCTTCAAAGTTTTTCCATTTAGGTAAATTTTGAAAACTGTCCGCACCCATGATCACCGATAATTCATATTGCGGATATTTTTCTTGTAAATAAGTAAGCGTGTCAATGGTATAAGATGGTTTAGGAAGTGAGAATTCAATATCAGATACCTTTAATTGTGTATCATCTTCAATGGCTAATTTCGCTAGATGCAGTCGGTCATATTCATTTAATAAACTTCCCTGGGCCTTCAGTGGATTTTGAGGTGACACGACCAACCATATTTGTTTTAGGTCTGAATGATTGGCTACATAACTCGCAACCATCAGATGGCCATTGTGTATGGGATTAAATGAACCAAAAAATAAACCTATCTTCATTTTTTATAATTAATTGATTATCAGTTGTTTATATTTATTTTGGAGCAATAAAAATACTATCTGCCTCATTCATTCTTAAGCTGAGTAAATAACCAGCCACTGATATTGAAATAGGATCACCCAATGGTGCAATTTGCTCCACGGTGATTAACTCTCCAGGTATACAACCCATTTCCATTAACTTCAAAAAGATATCATCATTTTCAAAAGAATGAATAATGCCGGACTCCCCCATTTTTAATTCAGATAGTTTCCTCATAATAATAATACAAAGATAGTTCTTGGATTACAGAAATAGTTACGAAATTTGGAGCATTGAATAACAATCTAATATGAGCAAAACCATCTCTTTTAATAAAGCAGATAAAAACCTAACCCTTGGTAATCGAGTGGCATTAAGGTCCTTCATTGAAAAACAATTTAAAAAGTTTGGCCTAGAGATTCAATCATTACAATATGTTTTTTGCTCGGATCAATATTTATTGAATATTAATAAGTCCTACCTAAATCACGACTATTACACAGATATTATTAGTTTTAACCTATCAGAAACAAAGGCCGCTTTCATTGGGGAGGTTTATATAAGTGTGGACCGAGTAAAGGACAACTCAAAAACACATCAAACCGCCTTCTCCGAAGAACTACTTAGGGTAATTTTTCATGGTGCCCTTCATTTTTGTGGTTTTAAGGATAAAAAGCCAGCCGATGCCAAAGAAATGCGTGCTCAGGAAAATAAATGGTTAAAGTCCTATATCAAATCCATCTCCTAAGTCCAAGTGCCCTTCAAAGATGTTCCATGTGGAACATTTGGCTAAAGGTCTAATTTAAAAAATCTAAAATGTTCCATGTGGAACATTTCTATAGATACCTCTATTATTTACTGTTAATTGAATTGCTTGGTATTCAATACAGGCTTATCTTTGCACACTTATATGTTTCCTAAATACAATGTCATAGTAGTAGGTGCCGGCCACGCAGGCTGTGAAGCAGCGGCGGCAGCAGCCAATATGGGCTCCAAGGTTTTATTGGTGACCATGAATATGCAAACTATTGCCCAAATGAGTTGCAACCCAGCTATGGGTGGTATAGCTAAAGGTCAGATCGTAAGGGAAATTGATGCACTTGGAGGATATAGCGGAATCGTAAGCGACTTAAGTACTATTCAATTTAGAATGCTTAATAAAAGTAAGGGTCCTGCTATGTGGAGTCCTAGAGCCCAAAATGACCGTATGCTTTTTGCTACAAAGTGGAGGGAGATGCTAGAAAACACGCCTAATGTGGATTTTTACCAGGATTCTGTACATGAATTGATTATTAAAAATAATAAGGCCTGCGGTGTTATTACAAGCCTAGGACACAAAATTGAATCGGATGCCGTGGTTATTACTAGTGGCACATTCCTAAATGGAATAATACATATAGGAGAAAAACAAATAGGCGGAGGAAGGGTCGCAGAAAAAGCATCAACAGGAATCACCGAGCAATTGGTCTCTTTTGGATTAGAAGCAGATCGATTAAAAACAGGAACGCCTCCAAGGGTGGATGGTCGTAGTCTTGACTATAGTAAGATGGAGGAACAAAAAGGAGATGATGAAGTCGTAGGATTCTCCTATTTGAACACTCAAAAGGTAAAAGCAGAAGATCAACGATCTTGTCATATCACATATACAGATACAAAAGTTCATGACATATTAAAAACAGGATTTGATCGTAGCCCGATGTACCAGGGTCGTATTGGTGGGGTTGGACCAAGATATTGTCCAAGTATTGAAGATAAAATTAACAGATTCGCCGATAGAGATAGGCATCAATTATTTGTAGAACCAGAAGGTTGGAATACCGTAGAGATATATGTAAATGGTTTTAGTACAAGCTTACCGGAAGAAGTACAATACGAAGCACTTCGTATGGTTCCTGGTTTTGAAAAAGCAAGGATGTTCCGACCAGGATATGCAATTGAGTATGATTATTTTCAACCAACCCAACTTACTTATACGCTTGAAACCAAGGCACTCGAAAACTTATATTTCGCAGGACAGATAAATGGCACAACTGGATATGAGGAAGCAGCTTGCCAGGGAATTATGGCAGGCATGAATGCACATTTAAAAATCAATCATCAAGCTCCTCTTATTTTACAAAGAAGTGAGGCTTATATTGGCGTTTTAATAGATGATTTAATTAGCAAAGGTACCGAGGAACCTTATCGCATGTTTACTTCTCGTGCCGAATTTAGAACCCTATTACGACAAGATAATGCCGACCTACGACTAACAGAAATGAGTTATAAAATGGGCTTAGCAAAAGAAGAAAGAATGCATCGCGTTGATGAAAAATTGAAACAAGTAGGAGATATAAAAACAATATTAAATACTGAATCAATCGAACCCAATACCATCAATGAATTTTTAACCGATATTGATTCTGCCAATATTACCGAGAAGCAAAAAGCCGCAAAACTAGTGCTACGGCCCAATATTAGCCTACAACAAATTTTAAGTAATAATACATTACTTGCTGATAAATTAGTTGATTTCGATACAGAATGTTTAGAACAAGCCGAAATTCAAATTAAGTACGAACGATATATTGAAAAGGAAAAAGAGATTGTAGAGCGTATGGCAACACTTGAAAATAAAACAATTCCTATCAATTTTGATTACGATAAATTATCTGCGATATCTATCGAAGCCTTACAAAAATTCAAAAAAATTAGACCGCTCACTTTGGGTCAAGCAAGCAGAATTAGTGGTGTCAATCCAAGTGATGTTCAGATATTGATGGTACATATGGGTCGTTAATCGCATACCTTATAATAGATAATTATATTCCATGGCCTATTAAAAAAGTCACTTTAATTTAAAAAAAATATTTTGACCGGTCTCTTGTTGAGTGGCCGTTTTTTTTGGGTATCTTAGCAACATGTCTAAAAAACTATTTTTATTGGATGCGTTGGCGTTAATCTACCGCGCTTATTATGCACTCATTCGTACACCCCGTATTACCACAACGGGCATTAATACCAACGCACAGTTTGGATTTACCAACACACTTCTTGAAATAATACGGAAGGAAAATCCTACCCATATTGCGGTTTGTTTTGATACACATGCACCTACAGAGAGGCATACAGATTTTGCAGACTATAAAGCGAACAGACAAGAAACACCCGAAGACTTATTAAGCTCACTTCCTCATATCAAAGCCATCATCGAGGGATTCAATATACCCGTCATTGAATATGATGGATATGAGGCTGATGACATCATTGGAACCCTAGCATGGCAAGCTGCAGACATGGGTTATGAGGTTTATATGGTAACGCCCGATAAAGACTATGGTCAATTGTTAATACATCCAAATGTATTTATTTGGAAACCGCCTGCTTTTGGAAATAAAGAAGAAATTGTAGATGCTAAAAAGATTTGTGAAAAATGGGATATACAAAGAGTAGAACAGGTGGTCGACATGTTGGGGTTAATGGGAGATGCTTCAGACAATATACCAGGTATTCCAGGTGTAGGTGAAAAAACAGCTGCAAAACTTTTAAAATTATACGATACGCTAGAAGGCGTCTTAGATAATGCAGATAAAATTACGGGTTCAATGGGTGAAAAGGTAAGAGCAGGTAAAGCGTCAGCTATGATGAGTAAGAAATTAGCGACAATTATTACGAATGTCCCAGTACAATTTAATGAAGAAGATTTTAGATTAAAAGAAAAGAATAAGGTAGCACTAACCGAAATATTCAATGAATTAGAATTTAAAACCTTGGGTAAAAGAATATTAGGAGATGGTTTTGCAATTACCAACACCTCATCAATGAGCGAAGGGGCACTACCTCAAGAACAAACAGATTTATTTGGCAACACCATAAATGTTAAACCAGGTAGACAAAAAATTAAGAAAACGAACATAGAGCAAAGCAGCACTTCAGAAGAAGACGAGAATAACAGTGATGATAATGATTTTGGTGGAAGTGAAGAGACAGCACTAGTCGTAAATAAAAACATAAACAACACTAATCATGATTATAAGTCGGTGATAGGTGAAAAAGCGATAGATGAGTTAGTTACCATACTATTAAAACAGAAAGAAATTTGTATCGATACAGAGACCACGGGTATAGATGCAAATAATGTTTCATTAGTAGGATTAAGTTTTTCATTTATAGAACACGAAGGTTATTATTTACCGATTGAAAATGATGGTGAGGGGAAAAATGGGGCAGCGTTCATTTTAAAAAAATTTAAACCTCTTTTTGATGATGAAAATATTACTTGGATAGGACAAAACTTAAAATATGATTTTTTGGTTTTGAAGTGGTATGGTGTGGAGTTAAAAGGGAAAACCTTTGATACGATGTTAGCGCACTATGTAATTGAGCCAGAAGGTAGAAGGGGAATGGATTTACTTAGTGCACAATTTTTAGGATATGAGCCGGTTTCTATCACAAGTATAATAGGAAAAAAGGGTAAGAATCAAGGAAGTATGCGAGAGGTGCCGATTGAACAAATTACACAATATGCCGCTGAGGATGCAGATATTACACTTCAACTAAAAAACTGTTTTGAGCCGCTAATTAAAAAAAGAGGTGTTGAGCAAATTTTTAATGAAGTTGAAAATCCACTAGTGCGTGTATTAGTAGATATGGAATATGAGGGCGTTAAAGTAGATACTGCATTTTTAAGTGAATATAGTAAGGTGTTGGAAATAGATGCAAAAATTAGTGAAGAGCGAGTATATGAGCAAGCGGGTGTAAGATTTAATTTGGCCTCTCCTAAACAATTAGGTGAGGTATTATTTGATATTTTGAAATTAGACGCAAAAGCTAAAAAAACAAAAACAGGACAATATGCAACGGGTGAAGATGTGTTACAAAAGATGGCTGCCAAGCATAAAATAGTAAACGACATTTTAAATTTTAGGGAATTGACCAAATTAAAATCAACTTATGTGGATTCGGTTCCTGCATTAATAAATCCAAAAACTGGACGCATTCATACAAGCTATGCGCAAGCAGTTGCTGTAACTGGACGATTAAGCAGTACTAACCCTAATTTGCAAAATATCCCAATAAGAAGTGAGCGGGGCAGAGAAATTAGAAAAGCATTTATTCCTAGAGATCCAAGCCGCGTTTTAATCAGCGCTGATTATTCTCAAATAGAATTAAGAATTGTTGCAGCTATAAGCGGAGACCCTAATATGTGCGAAGCCTTTAAACAAGGAAAGGATATTCATACTGCAACAGCTGCAAAAGTGTATGGTATTGAAGAAAGCGCGGTGACAAAAGAAATGCGCTATAAAGCAAAGAGTGTCAACTTTGGAATCATTTATGGTCAGGGTGCATTCGGGTTAGCGGAAAATCTTGGTATTCCAAGGGCAGAGGCAAAAGAAATAATTGATAATTATAAAAAAGAATTTCCTAATATTCAATTATATATGGACCAACAAATAAACAAGGCAAAAGAAATTGGATTTGTTGAAACACTGATGGGGCGCAAGCGCTGGCTTCGAGATATTAATAGCAGTAATTTTACCGTAAGAGGATTTGCAGAACGAAATGCAATTAACTCACCTATTCAAGGATCGGCAGCAGATATGATCAAATTGGCGATGATTAAAATTCATAGCGAAATGAAGAAATCTAAATGGAATTCAAAAATGATTTTGCAAGTACACGATGAACTCGTATTTGATGCAACAGAAAAAGAGGTACCTGCACTAAAGGAGTTAATATTAATTTGTATGAAAACCGCTATGGTATTACCCAATGGTGTTCCTGTTGAAGCTGAAGTAGGTGTTGGAAAAAACTGGTTGGAGGCGCACTAAACTATCCTTTCTTTTTATAAACTGGAACAGTACTACAGGGTTCCCCATACATTATACTTTTCACCACAGGTCTTAATTTTTGAGTAATAGCAATATAAGCTGACTCGCCAATGTGTGTATCACCACAGCCTTTAATGACTATGCGTTGATCTAGATAATCATTTGAGTTAATTGCAAAAATTCCTTGCAATAATATTTGTTCTCGAACCCTGGTTTCATCACCAAAAAAGACAGCGATTGCAAAAGGATGGAGACATGATACTACCAACATATTGGCCCACATTGGAATGATTGCATCCGTAGAACAAAAAATGCCTACTATTTTATTTTGATATTGTGACCAATCTATTTCATTAAGAGACGCTCTAAAGTCTTTTTCTTTTAAAATTAATTCTTTAAACAAAAAAGGTTTTATATCAAAAATAGCCACCTCGTGGTTGGGTATAAATTCAGCAAGGTCAATACTGATCAAACCGCTTTCGGCCACCTTATTAATAAATGGTTCTGACATAAAGCAAAATTAAGTACAATTTTATTGACATGTTGTCGAACTTAGAAAAAGAAAGGGCCCCGATATGTCGGGGCCCAAAATCATTACAAAGTGGGAATATTAATAAACCTTATTTCTATTGTCTTTTATATTGGCCACTTTTTTAAGTGATGCACTGGTTCTAAACATAACATTTCTAATACGTTGAAGGGTTTCCTCTTTAAATAAAGAGGGGTCTTGTTGTGTTGCCTTGGCGCCTAGTGCACTTACGCTTACCACAAAAACACCCGTATTTCCTGCAATAGGATCACTTACCTTATTGATAAGGTTTTTATTAAAGGCGGCTCCTACTATTTTTGGTTCGTTTCCAATATTAGGAAGCGTTGAAAAACCGTAACTAATGCTATCTAATTTTTGAATGGTGGTTTTAGCACTTGTGGCATACGTCTCAAGCGTGATTCCTTTAAATGTATTTTTTATATTTGTCGCCTTTTTTTGATCTCTTATAATTCCTTCTACTTGAGGCCTTCCTGCCTCTGCACTTATTAAGCCCTTTGTTTCTTCACTTGTAATAATGGCCACTAAATAATTATCTCCTACTTCAAATGGTTCTGAAATATCATTAACACTCTTATCATACACCCAACGGACCATTGATCTTGATTCTCCCACACCCTGAATGTTGAAATCATTTAACTTTATACCCGTTGCTGGTAGTACTTGTTTATTGATTTTTACAGCATTGGCGTTAAAGCTTTTTTGATTACTAGATGAACTTGCAAATTGAGCAGCAGCAGTTGATGCAGCGTTGATTGTTTCTGAACTTGGTAATAATGGCTTTGATAAATAAGCTATTTTATAAGCGGGTGATTTTGCAGTTTGTTTTAAAACTTCAACATAATGATAACCGAATTCTGTTTTAATTACTTGTTTGGTTCCAACGGGATTACTAAATGAATAATCATTAAAAATTGGAGTCATTTGTGCTTGAGGAAACATTTCAATTTTTCCATTTAACGTTTTGCTTCCTTGATCATCTGAGTATTTTTGACAAAGGGCATCAAAAGAGGCCCCGCCTTTTATAGCGATACTAATACTGTCTGCTAATTTTTTTGCAACACTATCTATTTTTATTTGTTGTCCATTTTGAGGATTAATGGTTGCAATTAAGATATGTCTTACACTTGCGCTATCAGGCCACTGTGTAACACCAACCACTTTTGCAATAGTATAATTTTTTGTATCTAAATAAGGTCCAAAAACACCACCAATGGGTAATGATAATATAGAATCTTTTTGAGGAATTTGTATTCTATTTTTACTTAAAAAACTATTGTAAAAATTATTTTCAGTTCCTACTTTATTTAAGAAAGCCAACACATCTGTTGACTTTTTAAAATCTTCTTTAAGGTCAGCCACTTGAGAATAGGCAGCCACTGAGTCGTTATGAGAAGGGGCAGCACTAAATGAAACAAAGCTAATATTTCTTGTTGTTTCATCAACCTGGTAAGCGGGGGCATTCTCTTTTAAATAGGTTTCAACCTCATTGGTAGAAACCTTTATGGTACTATCTAATATGGAATTATAAGGAACACCAACAAAAGAAATATTTGAAATTGCTTTTGATTCGGTCAATTGTTTATCAGACAACCATTTTGGTAATTGAATACCCTTAATTACTAAAGCTTGATATTTACTTCTTTGTCTATTTTCAATAGAAGGAACTATATAAAAAGTTTCTATTTGGTTTATTTGTTCTTTATTCTTGCTATTTTTTATTTGCGAGATTGCTTGTCGTGCATCACTTACTTTAAATTCTCCTGTTGCTCTATCTGTAAATTCTTGTTTAAAAGGAGATTCATTACCAAATAAAACATCATTAAGTTCTTTATTTCCTACAGTAATTCCTAGTTTTTCTTCTTCTGATTTAAATAATAAAAGATCAACCTCTTGGTTCCAAAGAAAGCCAATAATTTGTTCTCTTTTAATACCCTGAGATGCATAATTCTGGACCTGGGTTTCTACCTTTTGATCAAACTCTGTTTTTTTAATTTCGGCGCCATTTACTGATCCAAGGGAATTGGTATTTCCTCCTCTGTTTTGACGACCCACACCATCTTGTAAAATGAACGCAATTAATGCTATTACAATAATGGTAAAGATGATCCAAGCACCTCTTTCGCGAATGTTCTGAATAATTGACATATATCTATAATTATAGGAGAGCAAAAATAATGTTTTCTAGCGTCTAAATAGGGGTCTGGGATCATTTTTGGTCTATTTTTTTAATAAAAGGCTGATTATAAATACACATTGTTAGGGTGGATAAATAAAAATTTGGTGGATATCTGCCCTTTTAAGCTGTATAAACCTGCAGAAAAAGAGAATAATAAAGTTTGGTGGTTTTAATAACTAACTATTTTAGAATTTAAGGGTAGTATTATCCACGTTAATTAACAGTGTATAATTTGTTTATTATAAAATAAAATAAATAATTTTCGATATTATAAAATAAAATATTTATTATATAAACCAATACTAGTATAGTTATTATAGGATCTTCAATAATTTAAAATAAATCACTTATTTAAAAAAAAGATGTTAATAAATTAGATATTAAGATATTAACACCCGTAATAGTATTAGGTTATTTATATAAATGTATTAATACTTAATACTACAATGGATATACACATTCATAAAATCAATTATTATTTTTAATCCCTTACTTTTAACCCATCAAAAAACGCAAAAAATAAAATCACCCATTCAACCTCCATAAAAATAATTTTAAATAGTAATTTTTATATTTTTTAAACAAGAAATAATTATAACTTATTTAAAATCAATAAATTAAAACAAATTAATATAAATACTAATAATTGTTAGTATTTTAAAAACTACACTACTTATTTCCTTAAAAACGGCACTTTTAACCTAATAAACGCTTTTTTTACGCTCCTTTTAAAACCAAATAATAACCCCAATTACCCTTTTTTATTTGACTCATAAAGCTTAATTTTTCATACTTAAACAAATCACAGATTTTATTTAATATTAAAATAAAAAAATGAAAATAAAAAACAACCAAATTAAAATTTTATTAAGCACTATTTTTTTTATGGTGTTATTAATTTCTTTTACAGGAACAAAAACATTTGTTCAAAATACAAATGATCCTAAAATAAGCAATTTAAAACTTCCAGAGGGTTTTCATGCAGAACGCCTATATGGTCCTTCTGAAAAAGGAGAAGGTTCTTGGGTTTCTATGACCTTTGATAATAAAGGTAGGATTATTGCATCAGATCAATATGGGTCTTTATATCGTCTCGTTGTTCCTAAAATTGGAGATACGGTTAACAAAATAAAAATTGAAGAATTAAAAATAAAAGCAGATAGCGGATCTTTTAAAAGCACAGTCACAATGGGACATGCTCATGGTTTATTATGGGCGTTTAATAGTTTATATGTGATGATCAATAATACCTCTAGTGATAATTTTAAAAGAGGAAGTGGATTATATAGATTACAAGATACCAATGGTGATGAACAGTTTGATAAAGTAACTTTAATTAAAGCTCTTGATGGAGAAGGAGAACATGGACCACATAGTGTTATTTTATCACCAGACAAACAATCTATTTATGTAGTGGCTGGTAATTTTACAAAAATTCCAAAACTGAATTCTTATCGCAACTATCCTGATAGTAAAATCGACAATCTATTTCCATTAATAAAAGATCCTAATGGCCACGATAATACAGTACAAACACATGGTGGTTGGATCGCACACCTTGATTCAACAGGCTCTAACTGGGAATTAATTGCATCAGGTTTTAGAAATCCGTTTGATTTAGCATTTAACGATCAAGGAGAATTATTTGCTTATGATTCTGATATGGAATGGGATTTTGGTACACCCTGGTATCGTCCTACTAGAATAGTACATGTAACAAGTGGTGCAGAATTTGGATGGAGACCCGGTACCGATAAGTGGTCACCAAAATATCCAGACAACCTTCCTGCCGTTATTAATGTTGGACAAGGTTCTCCAACCAATCTTATTTATGGAGGCAATGCACGCTTTCCAAAAAAATATAGAAAAGCGATGTTCGCTTTTGATTGGAGTTTTGGAATAATTTATGCAGTGTATAACGAACCCGATGGTGCTTCTTATAAAACCACTGGCGAAGAATTTATTTCAGGCGCACCACTTCCTTTAACAGATGGTACCATAGGA
>Ga0114960_10003910_pt1 | contig 11287 bp, 8 predicted proteins | sample C_130625_MF_Meta_FD_92637 | JGI IMG/M metagenome (GOLD analysis project Ga0114960, IMG submission 92637) | Freshwater microbial communities from Lake Croche, Canada to study carbon cycling - C_130625_MF_MetaG | ecosystem: Environmental > Aquatic > Freshwater > Lake | place: Lake Croche, Canada...
GCACCAATTCAGGTGTGCCTTTGTCAAACTCGTGATTGCCGACGGCATTGAAGTCAATGCCCATGGCATTCACCGCTTCGATGGTGGGCTCATCTAGGAAAAGTGCAGAGGTGAGTGGCGTTGCACCAATCATGTCGCCAGCAGAAACAACGGCATGCAATGGATTGAGTTTTTTGTAATGTTGTATGGCCGCCGCTAAATAGGCAGCGCCGCCTGCAGGCACTTCTGTCAACTTGCCATCAATTCGTTCGCGAACACTCAGGCCAGGCGGCTCTAAGTGACCATGTAAATCGTTGAAAGCCAAGATGCTGATGTTGATCTTTTCGCTTGAAGCGTTCGGCTGCTCATTCATTGGCGCACAAGCGCACAAAAGGACCCCAGTCAAAGCGAATACTTTTGAGATCAAGGTCAAAATTCTCATGCTAATTTTTCTAACAAGGCCTGCCCCATTTTGATCCGCTGACCCGTTGCAATACCCTCTGCCAGTTTGAAACCTTTTGGAACAAAAACCAGAATGGTGGAGCCGTGTTGAAACCAGCCCAATTCTTGGCCTTTGTAAGTTTGGACCGCACATGGAATTTCATTGGGGCCTGTGTAATCAACATGGAATAACAAATTGACGGCATGCAAGCGCAAACTGGCGACCAAGATGGCCGCTACAGGCACCATGATCATGGGCGTACCGTCAGTTAACTTGAAATTCAAAACTGCCCGTTCATTTTTGCAAAAAAGTTGCTCCACACGTTTGAGGGCAATGGGGTTGACGTTCCATGTGTCCCCAGAAATGTGAGTGACATGAGTCAGCGTTGCATCTGACGGCGCATGAAATCGGTGGTACATGCTAGAGGTCAAGCGCAAGGTCACGTAGGTGCCGTTTTTCAAGGATTCAACCAACTCGCCCGTTCTGGGCGTAAAGCCCATCAAGCTTGTAAGACTGTAAGGGAAGCCCTTGGCTTGGAAGACTTGAGTGTGATCAATAGTTCCGCATTCGCCGACAATGGCATCACAGGGGCTGCTCAGGATTTCTTGGCGCATGTCAATCGTCCTAGCGCCTGGCTTAAGTTCGCGAACAAAGCAGTCGTGCATGCTGTCGAACTTGGTTTTCTTAGCTTCACTCAAATCCAAATCGGAAAATAACTTCCAAATGCCAATCGACAAGTCCCTGATGATGGGATTTTGAATTTGACTCCACCAACCAATGAAGCGTGTGAGCGTGATGCGAGGAATTCGATTCGTCAACAGAAAATTCAGGTCCTCTTGCGTGCTGATTCTTTGAATTAATTGTTTCATTTTCATTTTCCTGTCACGAAATCTAAATAAAAAGATGACTTCAACTACTCATCTTCGGATTCAACGTGTCTGTTCAACTTGCCATGACCCTTGGTGCAATTGCACTTTTGATCCCTTTTGCCAAAAGACGGTTGGAACTGTCATTTGCCAAACACCCGTCCTTAACAGGACACTCCAGAATGGCAAAAAGAGTCGTCTCATTTTTGCCAGGCTATGAGTTCAAGGAAGACCAATTTTTTTCATGTGATGGCGCTCCAGGGTCTGTAGCTGAAACTCGGCGAGCAGCGTTTTACCAGCTGGCAAATTTGTTACAAACGCGTCATGCTCAAAGCATCGAAATGACAGCCGAAGCGCGTGAAATCATTTCTGATTTGCAATTCACGGGTGCTTACCGCGTGCCATTTCAGTTCAGTCCACTGGTGCGACAACACTTGAAAGTTGGTGCGTTTATACAGTCGGCAGATGGCGTATTTGTGACAGACCAAGATGGCCAGCGTTTTTACGACCTCACAGGCTCTTATGGGGTTAATGTTTTTGGCGCAGACTTTTACAAAGAATGCATGAAGTTAGGTTCTGAGAAGGTGGAGGCTGTCGGGGCAACTTTAGGCGCCTACCACCCATGTGTTGCTTTTAACGTGAAGCGTCTTAAAGAAATTTCAGGCCTTGACCAAGTGTCCTTCCACATGTCGGGCACGGAAGCGGTCATGCAAGCTGTCAGGCTGGCCAGGTATCACACAGGCCGTAAAAACCTGGTTCGTTTTTGCGGGGCCTACCACGGCTGGTGGGAGGATGTTCAGCCTGGACCTGGCAACCCCATGCCGCCTCGCGAAACCTACACCCTGAGGGATATGCATGAAAATTCTCTCAAAGTGCTACGAACCAGATCGGACATTGCGTGTGTACTGATCAACCCCTTGCAAGCGCTTCATTTGAACCAAGGCGCTCCAGGCGATTCCTCATTGGTCGATAGCAGCCGAAGAGCAACTTACGATCGGGAAGCTTATACAACTTGGCTGAAAAAACTCCGCGAAGTCTGTACTGAACGCAAGATAGTGCTCATATTTGATGAAGTTTTCCTAGGATTTCGTTTGGCCAAAGGTGGAGCGCAAGCGTATTTTGGTGTGAAAGCAGACATGGTCACCTATGGCAAAACCTTGGGTGGAGGCTATCCAGTGGGTGTGGTGTGTGGCCGCGCTGATTTGATGAAGCGCTTTCGATCTGAAAGACCGGCTGACATTTGTTTTGCTCGCGGTACATTCAACGCTCATCCCCACGTCATGGGCGCGATGTCTGTCTTTTTAGAAAAAATTGAAACGCCAGAAATCTCTGCTGTCTACGACAATTTGGACAACACTTGGAACCAAAGGCGCGAACGCTTCAATCAGGTCATGACTGAAAAAGGACTGCCCTTGAGGGCTGCCAATATGTCGAGTGTCTGGAGCTTGTATTACACGGACGCAAGCCGCTACAACTGGATGCTTCAGTATTACCTGCGCTCTGAGGGCTTGGCGCTCAGCTGGGTGGGCACGGGCCGTTTGATTTTCAGCTTGAACTATTCAGATGCAGACTTTGAAGAAGTTTTACGTCGTTTTGTGGCAGCTTGTGAATCTATGAAATCAGCACAGTGGTTTTGGGCGCCGCCTGAGCTGTCTAACAAGTTGATTCGCAGATCGATTCTGAAAGAAATGTTCCAAAAACGAGAGCTCGCGAAGATTTAAAACCGAAGTCCCAAGGTGAGGCTGGCTTCTTGGTAGTTGATTTTCTGAGAAGCCTTGTCTTGCCTAGCGCTGGTGACGACATCTGAAAGATTCACGCGCCCCAATTTATAAGTTGTTCTTGCGAAATAGTCTTTCATAAAGTCAACTTCCAAGCCACCCGCAATGTCCAGGTTGGTACCAGCCTGGTGAAATTTGTCATTGCGCACTTGTCCCAGCATGGTCATGGTGATATTACTTTTAGGTATCACAATGCCGACACCTGCCAAGGCGAAAACATGTCCTTTGAAGGTGCCAAGAAAGTGTTCAAAGGGGTATTTTTTTTCGTATTCAAATGTGACAACGTTCAACCCATCCGTGTGTTCATAATGCATGAATGCGGGTGACAGGTACTGTTGGCCTGAGTTCTGGTAGTTCTTCTGCTGATATTGCCCCGTTGCATTGACAGTTTGACCATCAGAAACGACATATTTCATGTGATCTAGGTTCAATGCCAATGCGGTCTCAGAATTGAGTTGGTAAGCAATCCGAGCGTTTGTCTGCGGAATGGTGATTTTTCCAGGGTTCAAATAAGTATTGAACAGGGTTTGAGGAGTGAGCGTCTTTTGTGTATCTGTGGCTCGAACGCCAAAGAGCGTGAATTGATGGTCAATGCCTTTGAAGTGAATGTCGCTCTTTGAATACGACTCATTGTTCCATCCCCATTCAAAGGACCATTTGTGAGGTGACTCTAAGTTGAAATTGACTTCGGCTGCCTGAACACTTGCCATCCAGCAGAGCGTACAAAGAGAAAGTAGTTTTTGATTAAAAGACTTCATATCGAAGGATGGATCAATGTTTTTTAATTGACAACAGCAATCTTGATCACTGTTTTAGGGTTTAGCACATACCCTGGGCATTCATACCTCTCAATGTCTTCGCCAGAAATAGGAAAGGCGCCGCAGTTCGATAATTTACGAAAGGGTGAGTTGTAGATGCCGCACTGGAATTTTTCTTCAGGCAAAGGCTCTAGAAAAAAACACTGCTGATTCAAACAGCAACTGCCACATTGTGTGCAAGCGCCGGATATTTGACTTGATTCATTCAATCGAATTTCAAAAAAAGATTCAAAGTACCTTTGAACAGGTCCTTGTGAAAGAGCATTGTGGTGAATTTTTAGCTTCTGAAGTGTTTCTCGGTAGTTCAAGAGGTACTTCGGTTTCAAAAAAATCAAACTGAAAAAAATAGGCAATACAGGTATTGAGAATTTGGCAAGAAGCAACAAAGCTTCGGTTGGAATGCGAATGAATGATTTTTTCAAAACAAAGTTGATTCAGTGACGATTGAGTGGAAAACCAATGAAAATTTTATGCCCTTCATATTTCAAAGCGATGACGATGCTTTGAAAATCAAATCAATTGGAAGGCGCTGTGCTTGCTTAGCGTTGAAAATACAAAATGCCAATCTGGCCAGAAGCAATCTCTCTAGCACCTGGAATTTTCTTAAGTTCAGCAATGGGCTGAGAGACGGCGAAGGAAGAATACCAAGCCCAATGTTTTGAGATAGATTGCTTGAAGGTTAAGCCTGCGCTGACCTTCTCAAAGCCTGTAGGCACGAGCTTGAAGGGCTCTTGTTTGAATGGGGTCGCAGAATTGCGCCAATGTTCTGCTGTTGCCCAGGTGCTGTCAGCATGAAGAATCAACTCGCTTTGCTGGAAAACTGGCCAAGCATAAGACAAACCAAGGTTCAGGGTTGTGCTGTCCCCCTTGTTCAGAATATCTTGCGTCCAATCTACATTCAATCGCCAACGCTGATTGATTTTTCGATGAAGCATCACGCGAGTTCGCAGTGTATTTTTGCCGCCTTCAAAAACATCAAAAGACTCACCTGTGCTGACATTGTGGACGCGCATAGAAAGACCAATGTTCAAATCAGGCTCATCCATGACTTGGTAACTGAGCGTTGGCTCACTTCCAAATTGACCTAAATTGCGCCATGCTCGCCCATCGCCAATGCCCAGTTGCCACTTGCCATAGCGCAGTCCAATGACCGGCCTGACACGTGCCGTATTTTGCCAATCACCCATGTCATTGGATTTCAGTCTTGTTCCGAGGGTGTAATACAGTTGATCAGACTCACTTGGGTTTGAGCTTGCTTCAACCGAGCTGGATTGAGCATTGGCCAAACTGGGCAAGAGGCTTGAAGCCAGAATGCAAGCAAGGAGGCAAAGAGCAGCCAGGCTCTTTTGTTTCATTGCATGCATCGGATGAATCATGAAGTGACTTTGTACACTTGCAAAATTAAATTCATGTGACAAATTTTTTTCAATTCAAAAATAATTTGTGTGATGAATTTGAAGATGCGTACAAATATGATGCTGCTGTGCTTAACCTGACGAATAGCCGCATTCAATTCACAGCCTTGTCATCTAAGGCTTGGAAGATCTCACCTGTCATTTTCATTACAGGTGTCTACTTTGAAACATATTCAACCCCGTCGCGACTTTCTCATTAGAGTGAGTTCTATTTCTGCTGTTTTAACGACTGGCGGCATCCTCAGCGCATGCGGAAGCAGCGACTCTCCCATGGTCAATTTTGACTATGGCGTTGCCAGTGGTGACCCACTGAGTGACCGCGTCATTTTGTGGACCCATGCCAAGTTTCAAGATCTGTCAGATGCTGTCAATCTGACATGGCAAGTGGCAGCCGATCTCGAGTTTTCAAAGATTCTTGTTTCGGGCGAAGTGCAAGCCAACTCAGATACGGGCTATACATGCAAGGTAGATGCGACGGGTCTTCTGCCCAATCAGACCTACTATTACCGCTTCAAGGCGGGCCTGCACACTTCCCCCATTGGCAAAACAAAAACCTTGCCGATTGGCGCTGTGAGCGATGTCAAATTGGCTGTCATGTCCTGCTCGAATTACCCATCGGGATTCTTCAATGTTTATTCTGAAATTGCCCGCTCGGATGCAGATGTTGCCATTCACTTGGGCGACTACATTTATGAATATGCGGCAACGGGTTATGCTTCTGAAAAAGCAGCAAGTTTGGGCCGCACGTCTGTCCCAGCCAATGAAATTTTGACCTTGAGTGACTACCGTTTGCGTCACGCTCAGTACAAGTCTGATGCAGATTCAAAGCAGTTCCACGCTAGCAAGCCCTTGATTGCAGTTTGGGACGACCATGAGTTTGCTAACGATGCTTACAAAGATGGCGCAGAAAATCACACGCCTGCAACCGAAGGCCCTTTTGTAGCCCGCAAAGCAGCCGCCTTGCAGGCCTATCATGAATGGATGCCCATTCGCACAGGTGCAGATAAGAGCAAGATTTACAGAAGCTTTAACTTTGGTAACTTGCTGAGCTTGCACATGCTCGATACACGTTCCATTGGGCGCGATCAACAAGTTGAAATTACCGACTTGATCAATCCTGCCAAGCAAGCCAGTGCATTGGCAACTTTGTCGTCACCCACAAGGCAATTGATGGGGACAGAGCAAGTTCAGTGGTTGCAGACACAGATGGCAACTTCAACGGCTACTTGGCAAGTGATTGGCCAACAAGTTTTGATGGCCAGAATGGAATTTCCATTGACCATACTGCAAGCATTGAATCCATCTGATACCAGTGCTCAAGCACAAGCTGCCGGTCAAAAAGCCATTACCGACTACCTGACTGCCAAGGGCAAACAAGCGCAAGGCTACCCCATCACAGCGACAGAAACAGCGTTGTTGAACCAACCCAAACTCGGTTACAACTTGGACGCATGGGACGGCTATCCAGCTGCTCGTGAAATTCTCTTGTCGACAGCTGCTCAGCTGAAGAAGCGTTTGGTGGTTTTGGCGGGCGATACTCACAATGCTTGGCACAGTGATTTGACACTGATGTCAGGACAGAAAGTGGGCGAGGAATTTGCAACATCCAGCGTGAGCTCTCCCGGCCTAGAGGCCTATTTGTCACTGCCGCCAGCCCAAGTCAAAGCCATTTTTGAAGGTGTGGTGAAGGATCTGCGGTGGATGGATTCATCACGTCGTGGTTACCTTAAATTGACAGTTTCTACGAGTCAAGTTCAGGGTGAGTGGTTGTTCATTGACACCATCTTAAGTAAAAACTACAAAGTTGATGTGCCAGTCGCTGCAGAAAAACGTGTTTACATGGCTTGATCAAGTCATCCTGAAAAGTCTTTGGACATGAAAAAACCGCTCTAATCAGAGCGGTTTTTTTTGGAGTTCAAAGTATCAGTGGTACATCTGCTTTGGATTGTTGTCCATCAACTCGCCTTTGAGCAAGTAAAGGGGCGCTTTGTGATACAGAACAATGTCGTGAAAGGGGTCGGTGATGATTTTTGTCATCCAAACCAAGCCTGTTTGCACATCTTTCAAGAAGAACAGATGAATGGTTCTGAAGAGCAAGCCTGCAACACCCAAAATGAGCCAAGAGGCACCAACTTGTCGAACCCATTCTGTCAAGTTATCCCATGGCTCAATCATGCCGAACACACCGGGCTCAACGTAGAGAATCATTGGCAAAACGGCCCAGATGCTTAACAACACCACTTTGCGGCTCAAGTTGTAGCCAACTTTGATTTCTTCCTTGTGTTCTTGGGTGGCTTGGTTAATCTCGTCGTAACCCAAGGGCTCGAAGAAGAAATGGCCAGATTGACGTGTCGTCATAGACACCAACCAAGCGATCAAAGCAGAAATGACGGGGTCAATCAGCAGAAATGCATAGGCAACCACAAAACTGATGGCACTGATGAAGTGCAATGATTGGTTGATTCGGCTGTGATGGTAGTAACGGTGGTCGTCAAAACGCTGAATTTTCAAGGCTTCGAAAAATGTAGTCACATCGTCTCCTGGTGAGAATTTGGGGGCAGCACGAATTGTGCATGAACGCATAATTCCCGTAAATCATGAAATTTCAATGACAAGATTCATTTGTCACTGAAATTTCATCATTTATTTTTGGATTAACCGGATTGTCATCAAGCTGTTAAATCTAAGCCGGATGATTGAAGCATGGAAAATTCAATTGATTCCCCCATCGTCCTTGAAGATTATCCAGCCACAAGGCCGTCATTGCGCATAGCCGTTGTGACAGAAACCTGGCCGCCTGAAGTCAATGGCGTTGCCATGACGCTGGCGAAATTGGTTCAAGGCTTGAGTCACCGCAATCACGATGTGCAATTGATCCGTCCGCGTCAAACAAAAACTGAATCACCCTTGAATGACGCTTCCCTCGAAGAGGTTTTGATGCGTGGCATGCCAATTCCTAGGTATCCCGAATTGAAGCTGGGCTTGCCCAGTAAAAAAACACTGGTTAAAACTTGGACATTGAGACGGCCGGATGTGGTGCACATTGCAACTGAAGGCCCTTTGGGTTGGTCTGCACTGCAAGCTGCCAAAGTCTTAAAGTTGCCAGTGACCTCTGATTTCAGAACCAATTTTCAAAGCTATTCAAAACACTATGGTGTGGGATGGTTGCGCAAACCTATCGTTGCCTATTTGCGCAAATTTCACAACGCAACTGCCTGCACCATGGTACCCACCAGAGAGCTGATGCGCACCCTGAGTGAAAATGGATTTGCCAATCTCAAAGTTGTGTCCAGAGGGGTCGACACAAAATTATTCAACATATCCAAGCGCAGCACAAGCTTGAGAGCTTCATGGGGTGCCACCGAAAACACCACGGTTCTGATTTCTGTTGGAAGAATGGCGCCTGAAAAAAATTTAGACCAAGTCCTAAAGACTTATGAAGCGCTGAAGAACACGGGCAAAGCGTTCAAGTTGGTCATGGTAGGTGATGGCCCCTTGAAAGAGCAATTTCAACAGCGTTATCCAGAAATCATTTTCCCAGGCATGTTGTCACAGTCTAATTTGGCTGCCTATTATGCAAGTTCTGATTTGTTTGTCTTCCCTAGTCAAACTGAAACTTTTGGCAATGTGACTTTGGAGGCGCTGGCCAGTGGCATCCCTGTATTGGCATTTGATTGCGCTGCTGCCCGAGATTGGGTTCAAAGAGGCATCAATGGATGGTTGGTTGCAGAAAACAACCCAGATGGCTTTGCTGCCCAAGCTGTCTCTGTTGTTAACAACAAAGATGTGCTAGATCAAATTACACACAGCACCAGGCAGCAAGTGGTGCACTTAGACTGGGATCAAATTGCCGAGCAAGTTGAATCGGTTTTATGGGATGCCATTCGCATCAGGTAAATCATGCCCACGGTCATGACAGATCCCATGATGACCATCACCCATTGAAGCGGCAACTCCAAAGCCAGCAAACCGCTGTAAACGGCCAGCATGATCATGACGCTGGCATTTTCATTAAAACCTTGAACAGCAATCGATCGACCTGCTGTTAACAAAGTGTAGCCTCGGTTTTGCAGCAGCGCATTCATGGGCACCATCAGCATGCCCCCTGCAAAACCAGTGATCAGCATCAAGGGAATTGCAATCCAAAGTGAAGTTGAAAAGGCCAAAGCAGGCAATGACAAGCCCAGCCATAGCCCAAGCGGAAGGACCTTGTAAGCGTTTTGGAGTGCCACATAGTGCCCTGCCATGCCTGCTCCAAAAATGACCCCAAAAGCGACGACAGCTTGAAGCAAACTGGCTTGCTCTAAAGGCATGTTCAGAGCTTCCTTGGCCCAAAGCAACACCGCAAATTGAACCACCGCACCAATGCCCCAAAAAAGTGTGGTGACGGCGAGTGAAAGCTTGCCCACAGGATCTTGCCAAAGGATGCGATTGCTTTGAATGAAGTTTTTGAAGAGGGCAATCGGCCACATACTTTCTTGCGCATAGCGAATGTTGAGATTTGGAATGCCGAAGTTCAAAAGCCCAGCGATGCTGTAAATCACAATCAAAGAGAGCAGGGGACCTGCATATTGGGTTTCCAGACTGAGACCCCACAATTCAATGAAGGAAAGATTCAGGGCCGACATCCATGCAAAGCTCTTAGAGGCGACAAGCAAGCCGCCACAAGCAGTTCCCATAATGACCGCCATCACCACAGTCACTTCAAGCCAGCCATTTGCTTTGACCAGTTGCGCAGCTGGCACAGTTTCAGTCACTAACCCGTATTTAGCGGGTGCATAGGCAGATGCCGCCATGCCTGCGATGGCAAAAGCAAGCATGGGATGAAAGCTGGTGAATATGAATGCCACGCCCACGACTTTGAGGGCATTCATGCAAGCCATGAGTTTGGCTTTAGGAAAGGCGTCAGCCAATGGCCCCATCAGGGGAGCCAAAAACACATAAGACAAAGTGAAGGAAAATTTGAGCAAGGGCGCCCACCACCCTGGGTAACCCTGCTCATTTAAAAAGGCAATGCCCAATATCAGAAGCGCATTGTCTGCCAGACCTGAAGCGAATTGAGCGCTGATCAGGTAGAAGAAGCCTTTGGGCATTGATTATGCCGAGGCCGCTTCTTGTTGGATGTGCGCACCTGCTTTGAAGTTAAGCGCCAATTGATTGCGACGACCAATGCCCTGGTATGCAATGCCCAAATCTTGGAGCATTTTGGGATCGTACAAATTGCGGCCATCCAAGATCAAAGGCTGGTTCATGCACTCTTTGAGCATTTCAAAATCAGGGTGATGGAAGGTTTTCCATTCAGTCACAACCAAAAGAGCATCCGCGTTGTCGGCTGCTTCATAGGCTGTTTCGGCCAAGCTGAACCGACTTAAGGCTTCTTCATCTTGAGTGTCATGTGACACAGCCTCTAGTCCCTCTTTGGAAGCCAGAGGGTCAAAAGCGCTTACGGTGGCACCGCGTTTCAACAATTCTTGAATGATGATGCGGCTGGGAGCTTCACGCATGTCGTCGGTATTGGGCTTGAATGACAAGCCCCAAATGGCAAACTTGAGGCCCTGCAGGTCTTGCCCAAAGTGATAAGTCAATCTGGAGACCAATAAGGTTTTTTGCTGATCATTCACGTTTTCAACAGCGCTGACCACTTTCATCTGGCTACCGCAATCCAATGCCATTTGAATCAGTGCGCGTGTGTCTTTGGGGAAGCAGCTACCGCCGTAACCAGTGCCAGCGTACAAGAAGTCGTGACCAATTCGCTGGTCAGCACCAATGCCGCGGCGAATGCTGTCGATGTCTGCCCCTAGCAAATCGGACAGGTTGGCAATCTCGTTCATGAAAGAGATTCGAGTTGCCAACATCGCATTGGCAGCGTATTTGGTGAGCTCAGCGCTGCGCACATCCATCCAAATGGTGCGAGCATGGTGCCTGTTGAAGCTGGAGTACAACAATTCCATTTTTTGATGCACAGTGTTGTAGTTGGGGCTGGCGTCTA
>Ga0114960_10003914_pt1 | contig 11278 bp, 14 predicted proteins | sample C_130625_MF_Meta_FD_92637 | JGI IMG/M metagenome (GOLD analysis project Ga0114960, IMG submission 92637) | Freshwater microbial communities from Lake Croche, Canada to study carbon cycling - C_130625_MF_MetaG | ecosystem: Environmental > Aquatic > Freshwater > Lake | place: Lake Croche, Canada...
CGAATAACGGACGAATTGTGAGCTCGGATCAGCCCGAAGTGCCTTCCGTTATCGGTTTTTACGCAAAATTGATCGCGATTGCAGACATTCGGGACTCCTTGAGTTAACCCGTGGTCATTAATGCGTTCAGTTCGGGGGACAATGATCCGATACATAAGAAAGCGGAAATCCCGCGATGGAGGCGCGCTCACGTAGCGATCCCGAACAGCGAAGGAAGAGGTGTGACGATGAAGCGTTCGCCTCTTCGTCGCATTGCTTCCGCCATCGCGGCGCTGTTGGCAATAGCCCTCGTCGGCGTATTGGTTCCCGCGACGTCAACCGCCGTACCTGAGCCACTGCCGGGCACCGCAACCAGCAAGTTCGTCACCGGCTGGTTTCCGTACTGGTACGGCACCGCTGAACTTGACCGAATCATCGCCAACACAGGAAGTAATGGTGTGGTCGGCGAGATCATGCCGTTCACCCTGTACTCGCGATACCGCGATGGTGGCATCCAGGCTCCGGTCTGTGTTCATGATGGTTCAGATAACAAGACTCAGGAGTGTGCTCGAACCGCTCCCACCGATCAGCAGAAGGCCGAACTGGCGCGCATGCATGCCGCTGGGTTGAAGGTGCTGCCGTCAATCACCGACGACGGCAGCAAGCGAGCCCTCGCGACCGTGATGGCGAGCCCGACCAAGCGCAAGAAATTGGTCACGGCACTGTCGAATTACGTAATCAACAACAACTACGACGGCATCGACTTCGATTACGAAGGTTTCGCGTTTAGTGATGGTCACGCGAGTTGGGCCAACACGAAGATCGCGTGGGTTCAATTCATCAAGGAACTGTCAGTCGTGATGAAGGCTCAGGGCAAGTTGATCTCGGTAACAGTGCCTGCTGGCGAGCCGGTGTTCAATGGCGACGGCACTCCGACTGACTCATCAACGTACGACGTGTATGCGTGGTCAGAGATCATTGGCATGATCGACCGCCTGCGACTCATGACCTACGACTACACCTGGCCCGATTGCTCATTGAGTTGTTCCGGTGGCCCCATCGGCCCGGCCGATTGGATGGACAAGGTGGCGTCAGCGGCGGTCATGCAGCTGGGCGCGGTGAATGCCCACAAGGTATGGCTCGGCGTGGTTGCCTACGGCTACGACTGGCGCACATCGTCAACCTGCGTGAGCGGTAATTCCTTTGTCGGCACCAAGGCTGCCAAGTATGTTGACGCCCCCATTTCCAAAGCGTGGGCCACCTACGAAGATGCCAAAAACAGTCGCAACGGATTGAAGCTCAAGTCGGCCCTACGTTGGGATTCTGCCAAGGGTGAGTTCACCTTCGGCTACACCCAAACCGATACCAACACCGCGACGGGCGCCGCCTGCTCGAACACACGCGAGGTGTGGTTCCAAGACGGCCGTTCACACAAACCGAGTCAGGCCCTCGATGCCACCCACGCCGGAAGCTCTGCCACGCGCGCACTAATCGCCGCCAAGTACCGCCTAGGTGGCGTGTCACTGTGGGCGCTTGGCGATGAGACCGACCTGTTCTGGAGCGAACTGCTTGCGTACGCACCTCAGGTGCGACCGGTTCGACCGGTCATTTCTCTGACAGCCCCTGCCAAGGTGAACTTCGGCACCACGTCAACGGTTCTGGCCACCGTGGCGCGGCCCGATGGCTTCCCGTTGTCAGGTGTTCCGGTGGCTCTGAATTGGCGGGCATCGGGCGCCACCTCATGGACCACTGTGTCAACCACACGGGCCGACGCTGAAGGCCACGCAGCATTCTCGGCAGTACCCACGCGCAATGGCGAGTGGGTGGCCACAGCCGTTGCTGATCTTGGCCGCCAGTCGGCTAAGTCGGCGGTGAAGCCAACGGCGGTCGCCACCCTGGTCTCGGCCAGCGTGCGATCGGCGAAGGTTTACGGATCGACGTCGGTGTCGACTACGGCACGCAGCTTGATTGCAGGATCGCTCAAACGCGATTCGCGCGGATTTATTTCGGGCTACCTATCGCCGGTCACCGGCCCACAGAACGTCTACCTCTACAAGTTGAATGCCAAGGGCGCGCTGGTTCAGGTTGCAGTCACGGCCAGCACTAAGTACGGCAAGTACACCTTCTCAATTCCAACCGCGAAGGCGGGCGCGGCTCAGTACCGAGTTCGCTCGGCTGGTACCGCGCAGTACGTGCGCGGCTGGTCGCTGCCGATCGTGGTAACTGTTCGCTAATCAGCAGTTTTGATCATCGAGGCACACTGCTGGCAAATCGAACCAGCGAAGATGCTCGAAGTCTGCACTCACACCCTGTCCTGGGCCGGCTAGATCACCAGACAAGTCAGCGAGTCCGTCGAGCAGTTTGCGCGCATCGGCGAGGTAGACCAGCAGTTCAGATTCGGCCGCGGTGTCGTCGTGGCTCGGGTAGCGCAGCACACCGTCGGCGTCGTAACGCACTTGGCTGAGCCGCAGGGGTGGCTCGACCGCGCCATTGCGATGGCGCCACCGCCCGGAGGTTGTGTTGAAACGGTAGTCGGGTAGCAACTTCCAACCCTCGTCGGCAATCAAACCAACCGCTTCGACGATGTAACGGAAGACCGTTTCAGAAATGAAGTAATTGAAGTTGACTCGAATCCAGCCAGGCTTGATTCCTTCGCAACCGTGCTCGATCTCGCGCTCGAACTCGTGCGACTGCTCAAGATCGATGCCCAGTAGGCGATGTCCGTATGGGCCGGCGCACGAGCAACCACCACGTGCCTGGATTCCGAACAAGTCGTTCAGCAGTGCAACAACGAGATTGTGATGTAGGTATCTGCCGGTGTCTGGCCGCTGGATAGTGAACGAAACGATCGATAGTCGCTCGGCTTCGGTGTTGCCGAGCACGTGAACATTGGGGTGCTCACTCCAAGCCTCAATCGCCCGACGCAAATAGTCGTCTTCGTGAGCACGAATCACGTCGGTGCCAACGGCCTGCTTGAGATGAAAAACCAAACCTGCGCGAATGGATTCAACGATCGCCGGTGTGCCCGCCTCTTCGCGGTGCACTCTGTCGGCGAGGTAGAGGTGTTCATCAGGATTGACGTATGCCACAGTTCCGCCACCCACCACGTGCGGCACTGAATTGGTGAGAAGTTCGCGGCGCATGATGAGTACGCCGGGAGTTCCGGGGCCACCCACGAATTTGTGTGGCGAGAGAAACACTGCATCTTTCTGCGCGAGCGGATGAAGCGCACAGCTCGGATTCATGTCGATGTCGATGTAGGGGGCGGCAGCAGCGTAATCCCAGAAAGCGAGTGCGCCGGCCTCGTGCAGAATCTGCGACACCTCATGGGTGTTGCTCATGATTCCTGTGACGTTGCTGGCGGCACTGAACGAGCCAATCAGCAAAGGCCGATCGGCGTACTGTGCCAACGAGGCGCGCAATGCGTCGACGTCGATGGCGCCGTCGCGATTTTCGGGAATCACCACCACGTCGGCGATGGATTCACGCCACGGCAGTTCATTGCTGTGATGTTCGAAGGGCCCGATGAAGACGACCGGGCGCTCGGCTTGCGGAATGTGGTCGAGCAATGAGTAGCGATCTGCAAGGTCTGCTGGCAGGCGCAGATTGAGAATTCCGATCAGCTTGTCGATCGCACCCGTTGAGCCAGATCCGGAGAAGATGATGGCGGTTGAGTCGTCGCCGTTCACGGCTTCATGAATGATGTGGCGGGCGTCTTCACGTAGGCGGCTGGTCTGTAAGCCGGTGCCGCTCGACTCGGTATGAGTGTTGGCGTAGCGGGGCAAAACCTCGGCGCGGATGAAATCTTCAAGAAACGACAGCGAGCGCCCACTGGCTGTGTAGTCGGCATAGGTCACTCGACGAGGGCCATACGGACCCCACATCACCTGATCGTCGCCGATGACTCCGTTGCGAATGCGTTCGAGTAGCGGTGGCTCGGGCAGCAGCGGGTCGCGGGGTGGAATTCCGGTGGCGGGCATGTCATCAGGGTAGTACGCAAATGGCCGAACCCGACGTGACACGATGAGCGAGTGGGAATTGCGCCGGTAGAACTTGACCGACCAGAGGCCGAGTCGGTCGTTCAAACTGATACTCCGTGGATCACGCTGGTCTGGAATGATCCGGTCAACCTTATGAGTTATGTGACCTTTGTATTCATGGAGTACTTCGCTTACCCCAAAGAAAAGGCCACCGACTTAATGCTCGATGTGCACGAGAAGGGACGCGCGGTGGTCTCTTCCGGAACCCGTGAGGAAATGGAACGCGACGTCACCGCCATGCACTCGTACGGGCTGTGGGCCACTTTGCAGAAGGACGACTAATGCGCCGGGGGTTTTCGCGCGATCGTAAGGGTCGGATCAATGTGCGGGTCGACCCGAGCGAGTTGTTGGTGCTCGACGACCTGGTGCAGCAGTTGTACGCACTGGTTAAGCCTGAGTCGTCAGAGAACGATGATCCGCTCGCGGCGATGGTGGGCATCGAATCGACTGCAACCGAACATGATGATCCGGCGATGCAGCGGCTGTTTCCGCAGGCGTACCCCGACGATGCCGCGGCCTCAGATGACTTCAGGCGGTTCACCGAGCGTTCGTTGCGCGAGGAGAAAGTCGAGCGCGCGCACATCGTTCAGGTCGGAATTTCGCGATTGACCGCTGAGGGTGGGCAGGGTCAGATTCCAGCCGACGAAGTGCCAGCCTGGCTCGGCACACTCAATAACTTGCGACTTGTGTTGGCCTCGAGAGTGGGCGTTTCCGACGATGAAGGCTTGTGGCGCAGGCAGATCGAGCACGATCCTGAGCTCGTTCAGGGTGCGATGATTTACGACTGGCTCACCTGGCTGCAAGACAGTTTGGTCACGGTCATTCACCCGTGATGGGCTGCCCTAGGTAGTCTGGGCGGGTGCTAGAAATTGCCGCTCACCTCGTCGACGCGATGGTGGCACACGCGCGCGCTGATCATCCTGACGAGGCGTGCGGGGTAATTGCCGGTGCGATCGGAACTGACCGACCCGACCGGTTCATTCCGATGGTGAACGCCGCTCGCTCGCCCACCTTTTACGAATTCGATTCACTCGATTTACTGCATCTGTATCGCGAAATGGACGATCGCGATGAGGAGCCCGTGGTGATCTACCACTCACATACGGCCACCGAGGCTTATCCATCCCGCACCGATGTCAGTTATGCATCAGAGCCCAATGCTCACTATGTACTGGTTTCTACTCGTGAATCTGGTGCCGATCAGGGGCCTTTTGAGCTTCGCTCGTATCGCATTGTCGACGGCGAAATCACTGAGGAACCCGTGGTGATCGTTGACCCAGTTGAGCACCGGGAATGACTTGCCGACACAATGAGTTGTCGTTGTAGTTAGGTCTGTTCCCTTATCTAATCCACGGAGTGAATTCGATGGCCATCGAGGTGCGCATCCCCACAATCCTGCGCCCGTACACAGGCGGAGCCAAGATTGTCGAAGGCTCAGCTGATTCACTTGCCGGGTTGATCGCTGACCTCGAAATCAATTACCCGGGTCTGAGCGATCGACTACTCGAAGATGGGGCGCTTCGCCGATTCATCAATATCTACATTGACGACGAAGACGTTCGGTTCATTGGTGGCTTGCAGGCGCCTCTGGCTGATGGCAACAGCGTGACGATTCTGCCCGCGGTCGCTGGCGGCTAGTTATGCGGTTCGACTCGTTGCTCGAATCAGTTGGGCACACCCCGATGGTTGGGTTGCCTAATCTTTCGCCGAGTGCTGATGTGCGGTTGTGGGCCAAGTTAGAAGATCGCAATCCGACCGGTTCAGTCAAAGATCGTGCCGCGCTCGCGATGATCGAAGCGGCTGAAGCCGACGGTACTCTCACCCCAGGCGCCGCGATTATTGAGCCAACCAGCGGCAACACCGGAATCTCGCTGGCCATGGCTTCACGGCTTAAGGGCTACCAACTCATTTGCGTGATGCCCGAAAATGTCTCGCCCGAGCGAGTTCAACTTCTTACGATGTGGGGCGCGCAAATTATTGCCTCGCCCGCGGCCGGCGGTTCCAATGAAGCCGTGCGCGTGGCCAAAGAAATCGCTGAGCAAAATCCTGACTGGGTGATGCTGTACCAGTACGGAAACCCCGCGAACGTTGATGCGCACTATCGGGGCACCGGCCCGGAGATTCTGGCTGACCTGCCCACGGTTACGCATTTCGTGGCGGGGCTCGGAACCACCGGAACGTTGATGGGTGCCGGACGATTTTTGCGCGAGCATCGGCCAGAGATTCAGATTGTTGCTGCCGAACCTCGATACGGCGAACTCGTGTACGGCCTGCGCAATATCGATGAAGGTTTTGTGCCCGAGCTTTATGACGAGTCAGTGCTCACGCGACGCTATTCGGTAGGCCCCCGCGATGCGGTGCGTCGCACACGCGAGTTGTTGGAAGTTGAGGGCATCTTCGCCGGAATCTCGACCGGGGCAATCTTGCACGCGGCCCTCGGGATGGCCGACAAGGCAGTCAAGGCCGGCGACTCGGCTGACATCGCGTTCATCGTGTGTGATGGTGGCTGGAAGTACCTGTCGACCGGCGCGTACGAGGGCACCCTCGATGATGCTGAGGATGCCCTCGACGGCCAACTGTGGGCTTAGCGAATTCCGCGAATTACGGCGTCTGGTTGAACCATTCCTTTGCCTTGCTGTTGCTCACGAACACCAAGATGAGCGCGTTGATGATGATCGCGATCCAGCCGTATGGCAGACGGAAAAGTGCGAACACGATGTTGATGACGGCGAGTACCTGAATGAGCATCTGCGCGGTCTGTGAACCGGCGAACGTCAGGCGACCGAGCCACAGGTAGATCAAGCCGAGCACGATAGCCAGAAGGCCGTTGATGATTAGCCACCAGCCGGGGTAGTCGACTGGCGCTCCGCTGTTGGTTTGAATGCCGGGAATCTTCGGGTTGTCGCCGAGCGGCGCGAGGATTGACCACACGCCCATGATCAGGTTGTAGATGGCGGCAATGAAAATGAGGATGCCGACAATGGTGACGCCGGTGGGCCGCACCGGCGAATTGTTCAGATTGGTTGACATGTTTCTCCTTGAGTGGGGAAGATTCACATTTTCCGAGCAGCCCCGATTGCTGACCGTGATTCCAGAATTCCAGTGCCGTGTGGTTACTTGCCGGTTCTGAGCGCCACCTGAGGGGCGTGTCGCACCTCATTGCCCGCTTTGGGTAGATCTGACTTCGCCTGACTTAGGCTGAGGGCGTGGCTGACGCACCAATAGGCATTTTCGACTCCGGTCTTGGCGGGCTCACCGTTGCCCGCGCCGTGCTCGATCAGTTGCCCCATGAGCCGGTTCTGTATGTCGGAGATACCGCGCGCACTCCCTACGGGCCGCGACCCCTAGCCGAGGTGCGTTCGTTCGCGCTCGAGATTCTTGACCAACTTGTCGACCAAGGCGTGAAGATGTTGGTCATCGCATGTAACTCCGCCTCAGCGGCGGTATTGCGCGATGCGCGCGAACGATACGACGTGCCGGTAGTCGAGGTAATTGCGCCGGCAGTGCGCCGTGCAGTGAATGCCACTCGCAATGGTCGGGTTGGGGTCATCGGAACTGAAGCCACCATCACGTCACGCGCGTACGACGATGCGTTCGCTGCGGCGCCACAACTTGAATTGGTATCGCAGGCGTGTCCGCGATTTGTTGAGTTCGTTGAGTCGGGCGTTACTTCGGGCGACGAGGTGTTGGCCGTGGCCGAGCAGTATTTGGCGCCGGTGCGTGAGGCCGGTGTTGATACCCTGGTGTTGGGCTGCACGCACTACCCGTTACTCACCGGCGCCATTCAGTACGTGATTGGCGACGACGTAACGCTGGTGTCGAGCGCCGAGGAAACCGCGAAGGACGTTTACCGCACGTTGGCTGCACACAACTTGATGCGCCCCGTTGATTTGCCTGCCGCGCATCACGTTTTCCTTGCCACTGGCGATCCTGAGCCGTTTGCCGATCTTGGTCGGCGAATTCTTGGTCCTGAACTTGCGCTGCGGCCGCACGCATTCGGTACTACCTCGATCGTGGTCAACTAGTGCGCGTCACCGTGGTGGGTTGCGCCGGCTCCTTTCCCAATGCCGAGTCGCCCGCGTCGTGCTACCTGATCGAGCACGAGGGCACACGTGTTGTGCTCGATATGGGCAACGGATCACTCGGTGCGCTGGCTAATCATGTTGATCTCACGACGGTTGATGCCGTGCTGCTTTCACATTTACATCTCGATCACTGCGCCGACCTTGGTTCGTATTACGTAGTGCGCAAGTACCATCCTTCGGCTCCGCTGCCCCGGCTTGCGGTGTTTGGGCCGGCGTCGACGGCAGCGCGAATGCTCGCGCTCTACGCCGATTCTTCGGCTGAATCGTTTGCTGGGGTGTTCGATTTCCAAGCTTTTACTTCAGAGCCGTTTGCAGTTGGTGTGCTGACGATTGACGTGGCGCGCATGGTGCATCCGGTCGAGGCGTATGCCATCAAGGTTCAGGCCGATGGCAAGTCGGTTGTGTATTCGGGGGATACCGGGCCCAATGAAGTGCTGTGGAAGTTTTCTCGGGGCGTCGACCTGGCACTGTTTGAGGCGTCGTTCTTGACCGACGAGGTATCGCACGTGGCTGCCGAGGCGGCGCAGATTCATATGACCGCCGCCCAAGCGGCCGAGCTTGCGGCCGAGGCCGATGTGCAGCGGTTGGTTCTGACCCACCTTGTGGCCTGGAACGATCGGGCCGAGACTCTCGATGAAGCCCGCCAGTACTTCGCCGGCCCGATGTCGTTGGCGACTTCCGGAATGGTCATCAACTTGTGAGTGATGTCGTGCCGGTGAGTCGTGTCGTACCGGCCCGATAGGGTCGCTGTCCATGACCTCACCACGATCTGACGGCCGCCCCGACGACCAACTACGTCCAGTCAAATTCGAGCGCGGTTGGCTCGACTCCGCCGAGGGCTCGTGCCTGGTGAGCTTCGGGCGAACTCGAGTGCTGTGCGTTGCCTCGTTCACCGAGGGTGTGCCGCGCTGGAAGAAGGGGTCGGGTGAGGGTTGGGCCACTGCCGAGTACGCGATGCTGCCTCGGTCTACCAACACCCGTTCTGATCGTGAGTCGGTCAAGGGCAAGCTGGGTGGTCGCACCCAAGAAATTTCTCGGCTCGTGGGTCGATCGCTGCGCGCGATTATCGATGTGAAGGCACTCGGCGAAAACACCATCGTGCTCGACTGCGACGTGCTGCAGGCCGATGGCGGAACCCGCACCGCGGCCATTACGGGTGCGTACGTGGCGTTGGCCGACGCGGTGGCGTGGGCCGTTGGTCAGGGGCTCGTTCCTGCTGGGGCACCTGTGCTTAGCGATTCAGTCGCGGCCGTCAGTGTTGGCATTATCGAAGGGGTTCCGCGCCTCGATCTGCACTACGACGACGATGTTCGTGCCGACACCGACATGAATGTCGTGATGACCGGCTCCGGCGACTTCGTTGAGGTGCAGGGCACGGCCGAGGGTGTTCCATTTGATCGGGCGCTACTCAATCAGCTTCTTGATTTGGCATCAGGCGGTATTGCCGACCTCACTCGTATGCAGGCCGAGGCTTTGGCGGCACCGCTTCCTGTTCGGCCGTAGTCGTGGCTTTACCTCAGGTGGTGTTGGCGACCCGCAATGCGCACAAGCTCGACGAGTTGAGCCGGTTGTTGTCGGCTGCTGGTGTTGAGGTCGAGTTGCTGCCTGTTCCAGAAGATGCGCCCGAGGTTGCCGAGACTGAGTCGACTTTCGCTGGCAACGCGCTGCTCAAAGCGCGGGCAGTTAGTGCTTACACAGGATTGCCGGCGATCGCCGACGACAGTGGGCTGTGTGTTGATGCGTTGAATTCCATGCCCGGCATACTGTCTGCTCGCTGGGCAGGCGGTCATGGCGACGATCGAGCAAATCTTGAGTTAGTGCTCGGTCAAATCCGCGATGTTCCAGAAAGTCGTCGCGGTGCTCAGTTCGTGTGTGCAGCTGCGATCGTCGTTCCTGGTGACGTTGCGGTTGAGCGGGTGGTCGAGGGCGTGGTCGAGGGGTCGCTGGTGACCGAGCCGAGAGGCACTAACGGGTTTGGGTACGACCCCATTTTCGTTCCGCATGGTTTCGTCCTAACCACGGCCGAAATGTCGGCCGACCAAAAGGATTCGATCAGTCATCGCGGTCAAGCGATGGCCGCTCTTGTTCCGCTGATACGCGACCTCGTGGTGCCGTAGGTGAGCGCTTAGACTCTTAGCCACGCGGGAGTGGTGGAATTGGCAGACACGCAGGATTTAGGTTCCTGTGCTTCACGGCGTGCGGGTTCAAGTCCCGCCTTCCGCACCAGTTTGTTCGGCTGGGCCTGGTTCACCCGCTAGAAGACATCGAGTGGGTGAACAGGCCTTTCCAGTGATCAACCCGCGGCGGGGCCGCGAAGTATTCGCCGATGATCGCCCGCCACTGCGCAAATAGCTCACCTTCGCGGAATCCCACGGTGTGGTCCTCAAGGGTTTCCCAACGAATCAGAAATGAGTAGGTGTTCGCCTGCTCAACGCCCTTTGTCAACGTGAAGTCGACGAATCCATGTGCCTCACTCAAGACCTCCGTGACCGCGCGCTGCACGGCAGCCTCAAATGCTGGGTGATTCTCGGCCGCGACTTCGATAAAAGCGAGTTCGTGAATCATGGCTCTACTTTCCGGTTTCGAGTCCGAGGTCTCGTCGCAATTTGGCGACGTGACCGGTGGCCTTCACGGCATACTGCGCCAACTCGATCTTGCCCTTGGCGTCGATGACAAACGTTGACCGAATAACTCCCACCACGGTTTTTCCGTAGAGCTTCTTTTCGCCGTATGCGCCATAGGCCTCAAGGGTGCTCTTGTCGGGGTCGCTCAGGAGGGTGAAGCTCAAGCCTTCGTTCTCCCGGAATTCCGCCAACTTCTTGGGCGAGTCAGGGGAGATACCCAACACGACGTATCCCTCGGCCGTGAATGCGTCGAGCCGATCACGAAAGTCGCACGCCTGGGTGGTGCAGCCCGGGGTCATGGCTGCCGGGTACGCGTACAAGATCACGCGTTCGCCCGTGAATTGCTTGAGCGACACCTTGGCGCCAGTGTCGCTGAGCAGGGTGAATGCGGGGGCGGTGTCGCCGGTTTCTAGTCGGGTCATGGGGTAATCCTGCCTCTTCCGGCGGCTAGTGGGTACCGCAAGCACATAAGAGTCGTACTTGGGGCACCCCGATGCCAAATGCTTATTGCATATCTTTTGCAGTTGCGTGGAAATGTGAATAGAATGAG
>Ga0114960_10003915_pt1 | contig 11275 bp, 11 predicted proteins | sample C_130625_MF_Meta_FD_92637 | JGI IMG/M metagenome (GOLD analysis project Ga0114960, IMG submission 92637) | Freshwater microbial communities from Lake Croche, Canada to study carbon cycling - C_130625_MF_MetaG | ecosystem: Environmental > Aquatic > Freshwater > Lake | place: Lake Croche, Canada...
AGCTTTTAATGGTTTCGACGCTGTCTTGAACTTTGGCCACATCTCTTAATCGAACAGGTATGCCACCCTTATTGCTGATGATGAGATCTGCAAATTCGCGGGCTGAACTCATTTGTTTATTGGCTTGAAGGACTAAGGTTTGTTGAGGACCTTCCAGAGTACCCGCTGGCGTATTCACGTTGGCGGCTTTCAATGCGGCACTCAATTCATCCAATCCAATGTTGCGTGCGGCAAGCGCTGCAGGGTCAACACGTACGCGAACCGCAAACCGTTTGGAGCCATAGATATTGACTTGCGCCACACCGTCAATGGTGGAGAGTGTGGGCGAAATTAAATGTTCAGCAAAGTCTTGCAGTTCTGCCTGTTGTAGCGAGGGAGAACGCAAGGAAATCAACAGAACAGGGGCATCCGCTGGGTTCACTTTCCGATAGGAAGGTGGGATGGTCATGTCGATAGGCAGGGTGCGTTGTGCCCTCAGCAAAGCCGCTTGTACATCCAAAGAAGCCGCATCAATGTTTCTGCTCTCAATGAATTCCAGCGTGATAGAGGTGCTACTTAGGGTACTACTCGAACTGATGACCTTCAATCCGGGGATGGTTTGAAATTGTTTTTCAAGAGGCAAAGCGACCGAGCTGGCCATTGTTTCTGGATTGGCGCCTGGCAAAGTGGCAGACACGTTAATGACAGGTGTGTCGTAACTCGGAAGGGCTGCCACTGGAATATTTTTGTATCCAATCACACCTGCCAAAACAATGGCTGTGTTGAGCAGCACCGTCATGACGGGTCTGCGAATAAAGAGCTCAGAGAAATTCATGAAGTTTGACCTGACGCTTATTTAGGTGCTGCGGGATTGGTGTCGGTAGGTTTACCGGTTCCGGCTGCATCTTTGGACTTCTCAGCTACCTTGACGCCTGGCCGTAGATTTTGTTTGCCATCTGTGACGATGACGTCGTTTTCTTCTACGCCTGTGACCACAGCTTCTGGCCCTGCTGCAAAGACCATCTTGATGGGTTTAATGACGGCTTTGCCATCTTCAACGGCATACACAATGGGGCCGCGCACTGTTTGAATGATGGCGGCTTGCGGCACCACAATGGCATTCTCAAGCTTCTTGGTGGTTAAGCCCACATTGACAAATAAACCGGGCCAGAGCTTGCTGTCCTTGTTATCAAAAATGGCTTTCAATTTGACGGTACCAGAAGCCGTATCTACAGCGTTGTCTACAAACTGAAGTTTTCCGACGAGAGGTTTCTTTTCTTCTGGCAAAGTCGCGGTGACTTTCACATTGCTTTGGCTGCTGACAGCGGCTAAGAAATCGGCCAAATCACGTTGCGGTAAGTTGAATGCAACGGCAATAGGATTGACCTGAACAATGGTCGCCATGACTGTGTTATTGGCTTGAACAATGCTGCCTGTGGGGGTATTGATAATGCCAGCACGACCAGAATGAGGCGCCGTAATCTTGTCGAATGACAAAGCAACTTGTGCAGCTTGAACACTTGCAAGATCGGATTCAACAACAGCAGCGGTTGAATCAACCAATGTTTGAGCCGTATCAACAGCCGCACCAGACACAAAATTTTGAGCAACCAATTCACGACTTCGAGCCAATTGACGTTTGGCATCGGTCAATGCTGCTTGATCCTTAGCCAATTGAGCGTTGGCTTTTGCCAAATTGGCTTCGTCGTTTCTGCTGTCTAGGCTGAACAAGGGATCACCTTTGTTGACAAATTGCCCTTCTTTGAAATGTACTTTGGCCACTGCAGAAGTGACTTGAGGCCGGATGTCTACGCTGGCCAGAGATACCGCTGTACCAACTGCTTTCAAAACGACTGGCAAATCTTTTTTCTCAACCTTGATGGTCACCACCGTAACAACCGGTGCTGGCGTTGCTGATGGCGCTGGTGTTTGTCCGGTTGGCGAGCTTGTTGTGCTTGGAGCGGTAGCCGATTTGCCATCCGCGTTTGTGGCGGGCGCTGAACTGGGCGCTGGTGTTATCGCCGATTTTTCTGCTTCTTCTGCTGATTTTTTAGAGCATCCAAACAAACCCAGTGTGATGATCAACCCCCCAATGGCTATCAAAGCTAAAGGTCTAGGCTTAGAAGTGTGGATAGTAGTTTGATTCATGCTGAATTTAAAAGTGATAGAGGCCATATAAAAAAGCTGGTTGACAGGGTTTTTATATAGAAAAACGTCCTTTATCAGTTTAATAGGTTTGAGTCATGTTTATGTAAAGTCATCTAAGGGTAAATAGCTAGTGATGGCGAAATAGCTTTACAAAGGGAAGCGATAATCAGAGCAAGCTTTTTAATGGGGGAAGCCCTGATTAACCATGACGCACTTTTTTCTTCGAAATAAAAGTCAACGGTTTGCACTGTTGGGTTTCATTCTTTGCATCCTGAGCCTCAATGCATTTGCCCAATTTGGGGGTGGCATGGGGGGGATGGGAGGCATGGGCGGTGGTAAAAGATCTGGCAGCTACGATCGATCAAGTCGATCTGAAAATCCTAAAAATCAAAACTCCGAAAAAGCATATGAGTCTGCCAACAGTACTGACCAACTACTTGCTAGATTGGGCACTTTGCAATTTGATTTGAAATTGACGGAAGAGCAGTTGCCAAATTGGTCTAAATTTGACAGCAAAATCAGAACATACATTTAAGACTTAGAGCGAGAAAAAATCAGAGGAATTCCCGCCCCCATGGCTGAGGCTCAAATGCCTACGAACTTCTCAGGCATGTCTTATGTCAGCAAAATGGTTGATTCTGTGAGAAACAGATATGCAGATCTAGAAGACATTGAAACGGCCATCAAAAGTCTCTATCAAACTTTGACGCCCTCTCAAAAAATTCTGTTGGATGCACGTATTCCAAGCATCCTGGTTCGAGACCTTGGTCGATAAGAAATTTAAATACAAACATCAATTGCTGTTACGAGGTCATTTAGCATCGGCAATTGGCAATCAAATTTTCTTATTGCGTTCCAAATATCCGATCTCCCGCATCTCCCAATCCAGGCATGATGTAACCGTGGTCATTTAATTCCCGGTCAATGGCTGCGGTGTAGATAGGTACATCTGGATGTGAAGCTCTCAAGGCCGATACGCCTTCAGGAGCAGCTAGCAAGCATAAAAATCTAATACTTTTAGGCTTTAACTTTTTAATGCGGTCAATGGCGGCAATGGCGGAGTTGCCCGTCGCAAGCATGGGATCGACCACCACGGCATCGCGCTCTGGCATGTTCTGAGGCAATTTGAAGTAGTACTCCACCGCCTGCAAAGTTTTTGGGTCGCGATAAAGCCCCACATGCCCGACCCTGGCGCCCGGCACCACGCTCAACATGCCATCCAAAATGCCTGTGCCCGCACGCAGGATGCTGATCAAGGCCAGCTTTTTTCCATCGATCATGGGCGTCATCATGGTTTCCAAAGGCGTTTGAATTTCCACCATGGTGGTTTCCATGTCTCGAGTGACCTCGTAGGCCATGAGCATTGACAGTTCATTCAATAACTGCCGGAAACTGCTGGTGCTGGTTTCCCTGCGTCGCATCAAACTTAACTTGTGTTGGACCAAGGGGTGGTCGATCACATGAACCAAGGGGTCTGACTGCATACACAACTTTCTTTTTTTGAGGAATAGATTCAGAATTTAATCTAATTTAAATTGCCCTAGGAGCGCACCAATTTGGTAAAAATATTGTCATTTCACACGACAGGTTGCACCAAATTAATGCAATTTCTAGGATTTTTATTCGATAGCTTCCATATTGAATGCAATCATTTTAAAAATTGCATACAAAGTTGCTAGAAAAATCGGTCTCAGCCCTTGGCCAAAATTGGCATCAGGTTTGCTTAGCATTCTGCATGCAGATACCACCCGGTTCGTCTAACAGCACCCTGGAATTGATCGCACTGTCCAAACATTACAGTGCTCACAGTATTGCCGTGGACAACATCAACCTGCTTGTCCCTCACAACCATTACTGTTGCTTGTTGGGCCCTTCAGGTTGCGGTAAAACTTCAACCCTGCGCATGGTTGCTGGCCATGAGGAAGTGACATCTGGAGATGTGATTTTGGGAGGCAGAAACATCACCAACGCCACTGCAGCAGAGCGCGGGACAGCCATGATGTTTCAAAGTTATGCCCTTTTTCCGCACTTGAGCGCGCTAGACAACGTAGCCTTCAGTCTCAAAATGCGAAATGTGCCTACAGCAGAGAGACATCAGCGCGCGATGGCTTTGTTAGAACGCGTATCGATGCCAGATTTGGCACAAAGATTTCCTTCTGAACTCTCGGGCGGTCAACAACAACGTGTGGCATTGGCCCGCGCACTCATCATGCAACCGCGTGTTCTTTTACTGGACGAACCGCTATCAGCCCTAGATCCCTTTTTGCGCATTCAAATGCGCGCTGAATTGCGGCGTTGGCAAAAAGAGTTGGGCCTGACCTTTATTCACGTCACGCATTCTCAAGAAGAAGCCATGGCCTTAGCTGACACCATGGTCGTCATGAACCAAGGCCGCATTGAACAGACAGGTTCTCCTCAAGAAGTTTTCAACAAACCAAGCTCTGAGTTTGTGGCGCGCTTCATGGGTGGGCACAACATCCTAAAAACAGCTCAAGGCAAAGTTGCCATTCGCAGCGACAAGATGTCGATACATGCAGCCAACGCCAGCACGTCTGGTCCTTCTGCATCTGGACAACTGCGTGACATTGAATACCAAGGCACATATTGCACCTTGACTTTTTTACTCAGCAACGAAGACACCACGGTCAATGTCATGGTCTCAGAATTACAGCTCAACACCAATTGGCATCTAGGGCAAACCTATCAGTTGCATTGGGCAGAAAACGAATCTCACCCACTCGCCGCCTGACGATCTCAGGTTTTCTCAACTCAAAAGGAAGCATCATGAAAGAAGAGTCTAAAGTCCTCGATACCCCTCAAACTGAGCGCCGTTCCATCTTGAAGGGCACTGCGGCCATATTGGCCAGCGGTGTATTTCCTGCTGTGCACGCACAAGAAAAAATTGTGTTGCGCTACTTGGGAACGGCGGTCAACCAAGACAAAGCCATTGCCGACAAATTCAAAGCCGACACGGGCATTGAGATTCAGTACGTGGCTGTGACCACAGATGATGTGACCAAACGCGCGGTGACAGCACCCAACTCTTTTGACTTGATTGACACAGAATATTTTTCATTGAAGAAAATTGTTCCTACCGGTAACTTGCTGGGCATCGACACCAAACGCATTAAAAATGCTGACAAAATTACATCGCTTTTCACCAAAGGCGAGGTGGCCGGTAAGAAAGTCGGAGACCAAGGTACGGCACCTAAAAAAGTGATGTATTTGAACAAGCCAGACAGTAAAACATTCTCGGCAACTCCTACCCAATACATGACCCTGATTCCAACGGTATACAACGCAGACACCTTGGGTATTCGTCCCGATTTGATCAAACGCCCTATCTCCTCATGGGCCGAATTACTTAACCCTGAATTCAAAGGCAAAGCTGCGATTTTGAATATTCCGTCAATTGGCATTATGGACGCAGCCATGGTGGTGGAAGCCATGGGCAAGTACAAGTACCCTGACAAGGGCAACATGACCAAAGCAGAAATTGACCTGACCATCAAGACTTTGATTGAAGCCAAAAAAGCGGGTCAATTCCGCTCATTGTGGAAAGACTTCAACGAATCCGTCAACTTGATGGCCTCGGGTGAGGTGGTGATTCAATCCATGTGGTCTCCCGCTGTGACCGCAGTTCGCACCAAAGGCATTGCCTGCACGTTCCAGCCTTTGAAAGAAGGTTATCGCGCTTGGGCTGCAGGTTTTGGCGTGCCAAAGTCCGTCACAGGTCGCAAAGCGGATGGTGTGTACGAATTCATCAACTGGTTCCTCGATGGTTGGGCTGGCGCCTATTTGAACCGTCAAGGTTATTACAGCGCGGTGCTCGACACAGCCAAAGCCAAAATGGAAGCCTACGAGTGGGCCTATTGGATGGAAGGCAAAGCCGCCACCCAAGACATCAAGTCACCCAATGGCGACTTGTTGGCCAAAACAGGCAGCGTTCGCGATGGCGGCAGCTACGAGCAACGCATGGGCGGCATTGCCTGCTGGAACGCCATCATGGATGAGAACGAATACATGGTGAAAAAATGGAATGAATTTGTGGCAGCTTAAACGCTTGGTTTAAGCATTCCTTCAAATTGAGACTGCGATGCAACACACTGCCAGCGTGAACTCAGCGGGCGCGGTCAAACCCTGGCGTGTGTCAGCGGTTTGGCAAGCCACGCCTTACACGTTGGTATTTGTGTTGTTCTTCTTGGTTCCCTTAAGCATCACACTGGCTGTGAGCTTTTGGGATTTCAATGACTATGAGCTTATTCCTGCTTTGACATTTCGAAACTACCTCAGTATTTTTGAAGGCTGTCGCTCTCTGAATGAATACGGTGATGTGTGTGTCACCCTCAAAACTTATTTATCAACTTTGCGTATCAGTTTGATGGTTTGGTTCATCACTTTGATACTGGGTTTTGCCATTGCTTATTTTTTGGCCTTTCACATTCAATCGCCAAATCTGCAAACTCTTCTCTTTGTTCTCTGCACCATCCCCTTTTGGACATCCAATGTGATTCGCATGATTTCTTGGGTGCCCCTCTTGGGTCGCAATGGTTTGGTCAATCAATCACTGCAAAACATGGGGTTGATTCAGCAACCCCTTGAGTGGTTGTTGTTCTCTGAATTTTCAGTGGTGTTGGCATTCGTGCACTTGTACACCATGTTCATGATCGTGCCCATTTTCAATGCCATGATGCGAATTGATCGCTCATTGATGGAGGCCGCCAAGGATGCCGGTGCCAGTGCTTGGCAAACCCTTTGGAATGTGGTGGTTCCTCTGACTCGCACGGGCATCATCATTGGTTCCATATTTGTCATCACCATTGTGATGGGCGACTTTGTCACCATCGGTGTGATGGGAGGGCAACAAATTGCTTCCGTGGGAAAAATTATTCAGGTGCAAACCTCATTTTTGCAATTTCCACTCGCAGCCGCCAATGCAGTGATTTTGCTGGCGGTGGTACTGATGATCATTTGGGGGCTCACCCGATTGGTCGACATTCGCAAGGAACTCTGAATCATGTCGACCTCTAGAACCTCCCAAAAGCTACCGGGCTTCGTGCCATTGCTGTTGGTCTTTGTTCTGTTCGTCATCTTCCTCTATGGTCCCATGCTGACCATCTTTATATTGAGCTTCCAAGGACCTGAAGGCGGCCTCACCTTTCCGCTTCGCGGCATGTCCTTGCATTGGTTCCATAAATTGGCGGAGGGTTTAGGCGTGGTCGACATTGCGGCCGCACTCAAGCGTTCCCTTGCTTTAGGCACGGTGGTGATGCTTTTTACTGTGGTGTTGTCCTTGATGGCCGGACTTGCTTTTCGAAAAAAGTTGAAAAGCGGAGACCTTATTTTTTACATCACAGTGGCCAGCCTCATCATGCCCTCTATCATTGTGTCATTGGGCATTGGTCTTCAATTCAGGTTACTAGACAACGCCATCAAATGGGGGCTGGAGACTTTTGGTTTCACCGAAGGCTTAGAAAGCTTTGGCACTTCGCTGGGTTTGTACACCTCGGCTCTTGGCGCACACCTCACGTGGACACTGCCATTTGGACTGCTCATCATGTTTGCCGTTTTCAATCGCTTCAATCCCGCCTATGAAGAGGCTGCACAAGATTTGGGTGCCACGCCATGGCAAACCTTCAGACATGTTGTGCTGCCTCTCATTGCACCTTCCTTGGTAGGGGTTGGTATGTTTGGTTTTACCCTGAGCTGGGATGAAATTGCACGCACTTCGCAAGCCATTGGCGATGTCAACACCTTGCCACTTGAGTTACAAGGATTGACAACAACCGTCACCAATCCTGCCATCTATGCTTTAGGCACGGTCACCACCCTAATCTCCTTTGTGGTGATGGGTTTGACCTTCTTTATCGCAAAGGTCTTGAAGAAATGAGTGACATTTCTATTTACGATCGAATCATGGCCTCGGTCTTAGACCACCGTTTGCCACCTGGCACACGCTTGACGGAGGACAAGTTAGCGCAAATTTTTGGCGTTTCCAGAACACTGATCAAACCTGTTTTGGTCAGATTGGCCAATGAACGTATCGTGACACTTGCGCCCAACAAAGGTGCCAGCATTGCCATACCCAGTCAGCAAGAATCACGCGAAGTGTTTGAGGCGCGAAGGTTGATTGAACCTGTCTTGCTGTCTCACTTCATGCAGCAGGCCATTGCCGCAGACATAGACGTCCTAAGCCAATTGTTGGCAGAGGAAACAAGGGCACATCATGCCAAAGACATGCGTACAGCCATTCGCCTTTCTGGTGAATTTCATTTGCACATTGCCAAACGCTCAGGTCATGAAACCTTCGGCCATATCTTGCGTGAAATGGTGTTGCGCAGCTCTCTGATTTTGATGACTTGGGGCAATCCCATCGCAACTTCTGCCGCTCTTCAGTCGTGCGCATGTGATGCTCACATTGCATTGGTAGACGCCATCAGACTCGGAGATATTCGGGCTGCGCAGGTATTGATGCACCAGCATCTTTTAGATATCGAGGCACAGCTTGATTTTTACCAGCACAAAGAAAAAAATCGCCCAATTGAAGAGGTTCTCAATGCATGAGCTGCAGCGCGTTTGGGTCTTCAATCCCAATTGCAGTTTGACCACTGCGGACCGACCACTTTGAAAGCCACTGATTTTTTGAAGTCAGCGGTTTTATTCTGATAACGGCTTATTCCGCTGTGCTCATGGCGCCATGAACCACGCCCCCCACCATGTCCGCCGTCACCGCAGACAGCGTCCATCCCAAATGACCATGCCCGGTGTTGTAGAACACGTTGGCTAATTTGCCCCGGCCCACTCGCGGCATCATGTTGGGCATCATAGGACGCAGTCCGGCCCATGGCACAACCTGGCGAGTATTGATGCCGGGGAAGCACTGATTCACCCAAGCGATGAGGGGCCGGATGCGGTCGGCGCGAATGTCTTTGTTGTAGCCGTTGAATTCGGCGGTACCTGCAACGCGGAAACGATCCGCTCCCAAGCGGCTGGTCACCAGCTTGGTCTCGTCGTCCAGCAGACTCACGATGGGTGCCGCTGACTGGCTTTGTGCGTCGGGCAGGTTGACGGTGATGGAATATCCCTTCACCGGGTAGATGTTGACCCTGTCGCCCAGCTGCGCGGCAAAGCTGCGGCTCTCGACGCCGGCGCAAACCACCAGCCCGTCAAACTGGTGCGTGACAAGGCCGTCACTGCCAGCTGCGGTCACTTCAGCCTTGGTGCCATCGCTGTGGATGGACAAAACATCTTGTTCATACAGGCACTGCACACCTAGGCGCTCAGCCGCTCGCGCCATGCCCGTCGTGAACTTGTGAATGTCGCCCGTGGAGTCGCTCTCGGTAAAGTAGCCGCCGTAGTAAGTGCCGGCCAGCGTGGGCTCGATGGTTTTCATTTCACTCGGCGTCACGGCGCGGCGTGGCAAGCCGCCTAGAGCCAACATCTTGCTCACTTCACCGGCATGTTCAAAGCCTTTTTTCTCGCGGTAGATGTGCAGAATGCCCTCTTTTTTGAGGTCGAAATCCACGCCTTCTTCCTGCGCCCAGGCAAACAAATGTTCGCGCGCGGCAATGGCAAGGCGCGCGGACTCCACTGTGTTGCGTTCGTAATGCGGGATGTTGAGGATGAACTCCATAAACCAGCTCAACTTGTGCCAGCTGGGCTTGGAGTTGACCAGCAGCGGTGCATCGCTTTTCAACATCCACTTCATGCCCTTGAGGATGGTGGACCAGTGGTTCCACACCTCGGCATTGGACGCAGACAATTGACCGCCGTTGGCAAACGATGTTTCCATGGCTGCGTAGCGGTTTTTTTCAAACAGCGTGACGGTTAAGCCGCGCTTCGCCAAGGCATAAGCCGTGGTGACGCCGGTGATGCCGCCGCCAATCACTGCGATGGATGTTGCGCTTGATTTCATGGTCCAGATCTCTTGGCTGACATGGGCTTACAGAGGTTCCAGCTTGATAGACTTGGCGATCGCAGCAGCTGTGACCGCTTCTTTTTTGTAGAAGGCGTCAAGCTGTGCCAAGGTCATGGGTTCGGCCACGGTGCTGCCTGCAGTCTCAATAATTTTGCGAATCTCCGGGTTGCCCAGAGCTGTGTAGGTGGCTTTGTGCACGGCGGCCACTTGTGAATTTGGCGTCTTGGCACTCGCTACGACGCCAATCCAGATGCTGAACTGATAGTCTTCAAAGCCTTTGGTGGCGCTTGCCAGGGGCAACTTAGGTAGGCGCGTCAGTGGTTGGCTGGAGGCCAGGGCCAGCGCTTTGATCTGACCACTCTCGATGGCACCTATCACCGGGCCAACAAGGGGTAAGACCGCAAAATCAAGCACACCGCCCATCAAGTCTTTGAGGTAGGGCGCCATGCCGTTGTAGGGCGCGTGCAAGCCACGTGCACCCGCAGTTTGCAGCGCTTTTTCAGCCATCAGGTGGTAGAGAGAACCCATGCCCGTGGAGCCATAGCTGAGGGGCTTGTCTGCCTTCTTGGCGAAAGTTACAAACTCGTCTAACGTGTTCACTGGCAAGTCCTTGCGCACAGCAATCGCAATGGGTGTGTGTCCCACCAATGCAGCCAGGCGCATGTCTTCCGGCTTGTTTTTGGCGGCGGCCACACCCAATGGGGTGTAGATCAGCTCCAACGGGGAACCCGCCAACAGGGTGTAGCCATCGGGCTGGGCATTGGCTGCCTTGACCACCCCAAGGGAGCCGCCCACGCCCACGACGTTTTCAACGATGATGGGTTGGCCAAAAACTTCTGCCATGCCTTTGCCAACGGCGCGGCCCAGCACATCAGAGCCACCACCCGGAGGAAACGCCACGATCATGCTGACGGGTTTGGTCGGGTAGGTCTGCGCGGCAACGGCTGCGGTCAACGCAAGGCCTGCAAACAGGGCACTGCAATGGCGAATCAAGGCGCGGCGTGTGGGGTGCATAGCGGGCTCCAAAAAAAGTGCTTGTGAAAGGGTGATGACTTAAATGGTAGTTGTCCCAATTCAATGTGTCCAATGACTTATTATTCTCGTTATCATTCATTTTTCTCATGAAAATAGAAAGCCATCCGCGATGAATATCAAGCACCTGGAACACCTGCTGGCCCTGGCCGACACCGGCTCGTTCAGCCGTGCGGCCGAGAAACTGTTCATCACCCA
>Ga0114960_10003919_pt1 | contig 11268 bp, 17 predicted proteins | sample C_130625_MF_Meta_FD_92637 | JGI IMG/M metagenome (GOLD analysis project Ga0114960, IMG submission 92637) | Freshwater microbial communities from Lake Croche, Canada to study carbon cycling - C_130625_MF_MetaG | ecosystem: Environmental > Aquatic > Freshwater > Lake | place: Lake Croche, Canada...
CCGCGCATTGGGCCTTTCTTGATCTTCTCAATGTTCTCTCGAAACAAACGACGATTGACTGGACGCTCATAGTCACCCTTGCCGCCGCCCCATCCGAATTGGTTCTTTGGTATCGCCTCGCTCATCGCGCTGATCGCTTGCCGATGCACGCCCACTTCTTACGACTCAGGCGCAGTGGGGAGTTTGGATCATGGGCCGCAGCAGGGTGGTCTTTCATCTGTCCTGCACTGCGAGCGCAATAGCTGTTGTTCCAGAGTCCCTTTTTCATTTGTCATTCATGTCGGCTGGCTTGATCTTCATCCCCTTTGCGATACCGCCCAGCTTGCTATGCAGGCTCTTGCGCTTCTTGGGAGAGATGCGGCTGTTCATGAGTTCGTGATAGGTCTCGGTCTTGTTGATGAGACGCTGTAGGTGGGGGTTTTTATTTTCCATTTGGAGTTTGTAGGCGGAGGATTTCACGCTCAATATACCAGATCGCCTTACGCAGGTCAGTAATTTCTGCCGCTGGGTCTTTCTTCCCAGCACGCCATAAATATTTCATGGCATTGCCCAAACAAAACCCCATGTGCTGAGTGACCTGTATGGCTTCAATTCCGCTGGGGTGCGAGGTATAATGTGGTGGGTGGTTGACAATGTCGTCCATGTATTTATTGGTTTGATGATAGGTTGTGGCGGCGGAGGATAAATACCTTTCGCTTAATTCCCACATACCCAGTCTCTCCGTTAGCCCCTTTAGGAGCCTTCGGAGCGGCGTGGGATCTTGAGGCAGTCAATCGGCTCGCGGCATCCGACGGCGATGCCGAACGAGCTTTATTTGACTTCCCAGTGTTCATTACTCAGCGGCTGGCGTTTCAGGAGCAGGATCAGCGGACTCCTGTGCAGCAGCCATGCGCTCAAGCAGTCCAAGGGCGATGGTTCCGCGAACAGCGAGTTGCTGGATGCCAGCGATGAGGTCAACGATGATCTCATGTTCGGTGACTCCCTTGATGTCGATGTTGGCAATCAACTCCTGAATGTTCTTTGGTTCAGGCTTGGATGCCGCTTCAGAAGCCGCAGGAGCCTCTGTAGGCGCGTTTTCGGCGGTTTCAGGCGTAGGCATAGCTACGACATTTGTGGGCGCGTCAGTGGTTTCGATGATGATGTCTTCGGACATGGTGTTTGTTTTTTTGGTTAAGCCATTAGCTTTCGCTTTGGCATTTTTTTAGGTTTTGGAATGATGACGTTTTTATCCTTGGGCATCTTGGGGGTGGATACCTTCGGAACTTTTACGCTGGTAGGCATGGATGACTTTGCGCTGTTCAGGCCGACGCGAATCTCAGGCGTGGCAAACTTGATCGATGAGGTCGATGGCTTAGGCTCCTCTGCGCTGGCATTGAGAGCCGCAGGCTTGGCGGGAGCTTTTGGTTTATTTACCTGTAATGGATTCTTTGGGTTGTGATGCCACATATTATTTACGGGTAGTGTACAACCTCTCTTGCAACATTGCATCAGCAATCGCGTAAGCGTTCTCAGCGGCGGCTTCTGGGTCGCCTGCTGAAGCAGGTGTCGTTAGTCCAACCAAGGCGGCGGATGCGAAGTAGTCTCGGATGCTCATGCCGCTATTGGGACGCACTGGAGGGTTTGTGCTGTCTCCAGCGTATGCTGAGACAGGGAAGGCAGGGTGGTTGACTGGTTCTTTAGACATAAATTATTTTGATTTTTTGGCGGCAGAATTACCGCAGTTTTTAATTTACGAACTAATAACCCTTTCTTGTCAAGGTTTTGTAGCATTACCCAGATGTGTGGGATGCATGGTGACTCGCCGTTGTATATCGATTTCATTGTATTTATTTATGGGGTTGATTGAGAACTCTTTGAATTCTGAACAGCACCCATCACAGGCATGGATGCCGTCTCCTTTCAGGTTAGGATCGTCTGGATGAGGGTGGCTCTTTCCATGAGGACAAACAAGAGTCCATTGAGCAGAGAGGCTTTTGTACGCCGCACTCCAGCCCATAGGGATGCTTGTTGGCCTCCAGAGATCATTCATCCGTAGCGGTTGAGGTTAGCTTTTCCTGCTCCTTTGCTTGATCTTCTCGCAGTTCGAGAATGATCTGTTTTAACTCTAATGCCGTTGCAGATTCCCTTCCGAAAAAGGTTCTGTAATAGCAATAGCGTTCGTACACGAAAGCAATTATTTGCTCACGCATCTCGTCTCTGCCTGTTGTATATGGATGTGTTTCCATCTGGTTGGGTTTAGAGACTTTGACAGCTTTGTCAAGCATGAATTTTGTCCAAGCGATTAAAGTAGGTAGGTTCGCTTTTGGGCGGCTTGGCATCGGTCTTCACGGCTCGTATGTCGGCTAAGATTGTGCGAGCGCGAGCCACGCTGATATGCGGCAGGGTTTCTAGTCCATGCACTTCAGCCATTTTGACTTGGCTGTGAAGGAGGGACTCTATGGTGCTGAGTAACTGGGCAGTTTGTGTGTTCATTGGTTGGTGAGTTTTCTGTACTGGATGAATTTGTGGATGATGGTTGTCAGGCGACGAGCGACTTCCCTGTCGCCCTTGTATCCTGACTTAGCGGAATCTTCGGCATCTGTTAATAGTGTGACCATAAGCAGATCCCACTGATCTTCGGTGAGTGAGAACCTTGGGGTGTTCATTGATCCTCCTCTTCAGGTGCAGGCTCAATGAAGTCATGTGCCTCCCAGCCGTCATCTAGCAGGTCTTGAACTGCCTGTCCGCGAGGTGATAGTCCACTCCATTTGAACGGAGTGTGCTTGTACATATCCTGATCTCTAGCTTCATTAGCCTCCGAGAGATACTGGCGATCTAGTGGTGACAAACTCATTTGCGTAGCTCCTCAATGGTATCTGCCAACTCTTTGGTCTTTCCAAAGGAGTTGAGCTTGTAAAGGTAACCAAGTCCATGCTTCAACTCATCAATGTGCTGGCGCAGTTCAGAAATATACAGGCGCAGGTCGGCGTTTTCTTTGCGGATCTCGTCGCAAGTTTGCTCAACGGCGGCGAATTGTTCGTGTTCGGTGTATGTCATGGGTGTGTGTGTTGGATGTGGGTTAGTAGGTGACTGGTGAGTTGCGAACGAAACGCAATGCTTCTACTGCGTCTTTGATTTGTATGCGCACCCATGCGTTATGGGCTAAAGTTCCAGTATTACGCCTCTTCCAATATGTTTGGATTGAAGCGCGGAGGGTGCTGGCAATCGTGATGTAGGTTTCGAATGTCATGTGTGTGTGGGTTGTGTGTGTTGGTTGTTGGTTAGGAAATTTTTCTGGATTTGATAACTTTCTTGGCGCAGGTGACGCAGGTTGGCAGTCCGTTCTGATCTTCCAGAGAGGTGTCGTGACAGAGGTAGTTTCCAGAGATTTTGCATCCGTATTTTCCGTCGATCATGGCGTGCGTAAGGAACGCCCATTCTGAGCGGTTGCGATAGAATGGATGCTCGGTGATATTTCCGCCTGCTGGGTATATTTGGATTCGATTCATAGGATCATTATGGACTATCGCTTGGGTTTTGCAATAGCAAAATTAAAAAAAGTGAAAATAATTTTATGGCCTCTGGAGCCGCTTATTTACTGCCTTCTGCGGATTTCATCTTCTCAAGCACCACGGCACACACCTCCGCAAGATGCAAAATTGTTGGCTCATCGATCTGTGGCATTACTGCGTGGGCAATCTCATGGATGGTCACCTCCTCAAGCGTTCTAGTGCGACCATTGTGCGCCGCCTTCACAATTATCTTTTTTTTGTCGTAATTGCACAGGCCGTCGTTATCGACGCCAGCAACGCCAAACCCTATCTGCCATCGCTTTCCGTTGATCAACGCGCTACAGACCCTCTTAAAGCTCATGGCATGGCCTCCTGAATCTCGCACAGGTTCCAAATCCACCCTGCCTCAGTGGCGTTGAGTTCTGCGTAAAATCTCCCCTCCATGTATCTAGCGTTTGAGACCTTGTAGAATTGTAGGCGTGCGATGTCCTTGACCACAAAATTATAAAACTGATCCATGCTCTCAATCGGAGGGACTGAGGGAGGTGGCTCTGTGTCACAATCAAGCATTATCAGCATGGCGTCATGATACCTTACCCTCGCGTCCTAATCAAGGTTGTCAGGTCGTGCGTCAGGTTGCCCGTTTCAAGTTTGCGCTGCACTCCGTTGTAGGATCTCTCAAAATCCTCAAATCTGCGCTCTCCAGCAGGCTCCCAGAGGTGCCCTATGTAGGTCGGCTCGAACTGGTGGTCGCTGTAGTCCTGCTGACGAGGCTTAACCTGTGCTGGTAATGGTTCATGCCTCCGCAGAAGAGCGTCAGCGTATAAGGTGATCTTGATCGGTTTGGGTTGTGGTGGTGGAGGGCAATCTAGCTTTGCAAAGATACGCTCTCGGTATCCAGTTTCCATTGCTTCGGCTTTTGCAATCCTTGCTTGCCGCTTTTTCTCATTCCGCTTCCTGAACATATCAAGTTGTTTTTTAGTGGATATAAATGTGTACATGGCGGTAATCAAATTTGAAAACTTTCAATGGGTTCACGCCATTCGCTCATGCCGTCCACCTCATGCTTGACCAGCTTGAAGAAGCATCCAGCGTAATCCTCTGGATGGTCTACAGCCTCTGCCTGCGCCTTGGCAATGTGGTATGGCATGGACTCAATCGCCTGCGCTTCTGTGCGGTACGATTGAATTAAATCTGCATAGCCGTCTTGATCGTGGATTTCTACTTCGTAGGGGTGTGTTGGGTAGCTCATGTGTGTTTGGTGTGTGTTGGATTTCTTACTACACAACCATCCTATAACCCAACCGATGATTCGTCAACAATTATTTTGAGCCTCATGAACACTGGCTCTGTAGCCAGTCACGCCGTCAGAATTGACGATCCACCCACATCTTTTTCGCCATCTCAACATTAATCGTCAACCTTCCAATTCGTGCGTTTACGGCGTTATGGAGATCCACAGACCATTTGAAAAAGTCGTTCCAATCAGGAGGATTCTTCCGCACAAAATCTTTCAGGTGCTGCTCGCATGGGCATCCCTCAAATGGTAAAGACTTCATCCACTCGGTGAACCAATAATCATGGCACAGGTTCTCGCCGCTCACGCGAAGTGCGAATAGGTGTAACTCAGTCCAGTAGCGAGACCCCTCCTTGGTGATGCGAGCCACAGGTACTCCGCTGTCAAGATGCCTATCGACTTCAGCGGCGGCGTTCACCACCCAGTGGTCATGCTTTCCAAAATCGACGCCCAGTGCCTTCGCTACAATCTTCTCAACCTTAAGCGCGGTATTGTGTTGATGAATGTACGGCGAGCCTTTCTCCTCCGCAGGCTCATCGCTGTCGGGGTGGTCAAGATCCCACTTGAGAACCTCCTCCTCGGTGATGTGAGCGGCGCGGCAAAGCCATGCCTCGACCATCTCATGCAGGGCGACTAGGAAACTGCTGTTGCGGCTTCCATATTCAGGTACTGAGATTTGCAGGGAGCCATCGCCATTCCACCACCAGTCGCCTGCTGTAGAATATCTTACTACGGATGGATCAACCGCTTTGATGTCAATTCTCATTTGTACGGAGGCATGTCCTCTTCGCGGCGAGGCGGATCAGGAGGGTTAAGTGGCTTGGGCGATTTCATGGGGAAGTTTATTGCGTTTTCTGCAATTTAATGAAGCAGGTATTACTTGCAAATTCGTATGCACATGAATTCCGCCGCGAGATATAGGAATGATGTGGTCTACATGGTGTTTGATACCCATGCATTTTGCAAGCCGTTGACTATAATCATAGATTGAATCAATAATTTTTTGTTGATCACGATGCAACATTACGCAAGCGTTCATTTCTCTTGCTCGGCGGCGACCTGCAAACTCAACCGCTTTGTCAGGATTGTTTTTAATCCACTTTTTTGAAATAGCGTTATATTTCAATCTGTTTTTTTCTACCCACCTCCTATTGCATTTTTTTATTTTTTCAGGATTCATTTTTCTATAAATGCGCCCTGCCTCAACATCATGCTTTAGGCTTTTTTGAAAAGATTCTGCACTTCTCCAATTTTCTTGATATTTTCCATTTCTAAATCGATATGCATAAAAAACCATGCCATCAGATTTTCTGACATCTCCATTAAGGTGTTTACGAATAAACCCATTTTTCATGGGTTCTTCTCGCATTGCTCCTCTAGTTATGCCTTTTGAAGGAATGTAATCAATTTCATTTGTGCGCATTACTTGGTATCAAACATATTAACTCCAAGTTCTTCAAGTTTTTCGCACTCTTCTTTGATGGAGTCGATGGCAGACATCTTGGCTTCCAGATAGTATCCTGTAACCTGCTCTGCGTTGGCTACAGCGTCATCTAGAGCCTCTTTGAGTGTCTCACCAAGTCCGATCACCGCGCCTACCTCTGGTAGGCCACAGGCTTGCGGAATGGCGTAGTATACGCCGTCGATCATCGTGGCGTTACGGAGCTTGACGCGATCACGCAACTCATCAGGAAAACTTACAGGTTGCCATCCCTTGTCAGCCCATGAGGAGTGGAGCATGATCTCGGCTCCGTATTTAGCCGTTGCTTCTGGTTCAATCACAATTCCATTTGCACCAGCCCAAATACAATCAGCTAAGTTCGAATATTGTTCTTGGTACAACTCGTTTGGAGGCGATGGAGCGCGACCACAAAGGTCAAGCATATATGGTTTCATGTCTTTTCCAATACGCACTTCGGTGGACATGAATCCGCGCCAGTTGTAGGCTGCGAAAACTGGTTTCATGCGCTCGTTAAATCGTGTAACAACCTCTGGGATGTCAGCGTACTTCTTGAAAATCGACGCAAATCCAACATCCTTGATTTCAATCCCGCTGATTGTGTGTTGTGGATAGTGGGCCTGTCCATTGTCATCAGTAATCACCCAACAATCTGTTCCTACCTCAACGCAATCATTTAACGCCTCCTCGCAGGTGAATTCAATCGTGTGCTTGAACGCGCCGATGTTGTACTCAACCTCGTCCAGTTTCGGCTCAACTTCCTTGTAGTTTGGAGCATGAAAGGTTTCAAATGTGCCTCTGAACTTGTCGATCTTGACGTAGACATCCTCGTTTTCTTTCAAGAAGGCGCGCAGGTTGGCAATTCCCTTGATGTGCGTGTACTTGCCCACTGGCATATCAAGAGCGGTCAGGATCTGCTTCATGCCCTCACGCTTGAGTTCCAGACACTCGCCTGTGCGAGACCCCCATACGGCTTTGCCCATCTTCTCAAGCATCTCCTGCTCGTATCCGAAGTAAATGTCAGGGAACACGAACAGGTCAACCTCGTCGAAGTGAGGCCCATAGATGCTGTCCACAACCTCAATGCCCTCAAGCCCAGTGCCGATCATGCCAAGGTTCATCTTGGCAAACGCGCTCTCCCAAGGGACATAGTACAGCACTCGCTTATATGTCTTCGCCAGTTTGATGGCGATCTCTACGAAAAGTCCGTTGTCTACTACTAAGGCGACCACATCGCTGGGGTCTTTAATCTGGGAAATGTCAGTTGCCATAAATTATTTGCCCTTCGATTTGGCCTTGCGTTGTTGCGAATAAGCGATGGCTACGGCCTGTTTGACAGGTTTACCAGCCTTCACCTCGGCGGAGACATTTCGGTTAAAACAATTCTGGGAGGAGCAAAGGCGTAGTGGCATGGTTAGGTTTGGTTAATTTCTTCAATTGAAGCATCGTCATTTTGACTAGCTCCATTTGCTAATTGATGTGCCTCATCTGGTGCATCTGCATCGACACAATAATAAGATCCATCATTGCAGGGATAGATTGTGCATCCCAATTTCTCCATTTCGTTGGCAGGGAGATCAGCCTCTTCTATGTATTGAATATAATCAGTTGTCTTCATTTTGGTGTTATTTTTTTATATCAGAAAGGCTCTTCATTACAAGCGGCATATCAAGCGTATCACGCATAGCTCCCATCATTGTGGTTTCACTACCATTCAAAATTGCTTTTCTCTTTTTAGCATCTTTTTTTAGTGCGGCATATTGCTCTCTGAATTCAGGGAAGTATTCAAGATGGGTTGCTGGTTCACTATTTAGGAAGTGATTCCCATCGACTGGCCCAAGCATTGCCCATGTGTATGCTTCGTGAGGAACAAAGTTTGGATCAGCCTTTAATTTTGCCGCCGCCGCCGCTTCCTGCGCGGTCATGCGTTTTGCTTGTTTTGGATCGTTTCCAAGATATACCGCCATAAGGTCAGGATTTCTTGAAAGCTCTACGCTACCCACAAAATGATTGATTCTTCCATTTTCAAAATCAGATGTCTCATGCAGGATTTGATTCACATCAAACCCATCTAAATTGACATTCATCATTTCTTTTATGGCTGACTTTCTTCCTTTGAAAGTTTTATCAAGGTTTACTAGTTGCTTGCCATGAACGTCTTTTACAAGATTCTTAAATTCTTGTGATTTTTTGTAATTTTCTAATTCTTGTTTATTTTTTAAGAAACTTTCTTCACTTCTGCTTCCATTTTTGTATGCAGTGTATGCTGTTTTGTACTTTGTTAGCAAAGCACCCAATGCCATTTGATCATCATTTAATATGTGATTTGATAACTTGGATTGTGCTGTTTCTAATTGGCGGTTAGCTGCGGCAATTGCATTTGTGGAAGCGTTAACTTTCTTTTCATCTGTTTCTGTTTTCAGGATCTTTTCATGCTTGGCAATTTTCTTGTTTGCTTTTGCAATGTTTTTTACCTGATCAGCCGCTTTTTGCTTTGTTATTCCAATGTTCGCTAGAACAAGGAAAAGATCCTTTTGTTGCCTAGTTATCGGAGCATTCTCAATCTCGTTTGAAATAGTTCGTACAGAGCGAGAATTAGACGCATGGGAGTCTTTTCCCATAAGATAAGTCATGAGGTCATACGCACCCCATTTCTTGGCTTTGTTCTTCATTGAAAGAACAGGCTTCCATTCATTGTTTGCCCATACTACGCGATATTCTTTTCCATCGCTTCCAGTGATTGTGGAATTAATATTTGACAACAACCAAGGGTGCAGAATTCCTCCCATATCTCCACCAGTTGCGGTGTGTCTATCAGCCATAGCTAATTGCACAGCCTTTCCAGCGTGTTCTATGGCGGCATCCTTGAATACAGGTTTTGCTAACAAAGCTGGATCGTATTTGAATGTCACAGAATTTCCATCATGGTTGTAAAGAGTGACATTGCCAGCCTTGTCAAAAGCGAATGATGACCATTCATTGTCACCTGTGATTGGAATGCGTTGGGAAAGAAGTGGCAAAGCCTCATCAGGACGAACTGGTCGAGTAAGAGCAACTTTACCATCTTTACCAGCCTTTAATGCTTTCTTTAGATATGTATCATCATATCCTGTCTGCGTTGCGGCTGGATTTTTCGCAGGCATGAAGCTAATGCCACCCAGCGGAGCGAGGTTCGCTAGCGGTGCGGAAATCTCCTGCGCCTTAACCTTGAACGACTCCCAGTCTACTGCGCCGTCCTCGGTCTTTGGAAGTTCGCTGGACGGCATGAACCTGATGTCGCTGCTTGTTGGATTAAAGCGTTGCGAGAGAGGGATTAGGTTGCCGTCTTTGTCGTAGGTCGCAGGGTCGGAGGATTTGATTTGGTTGGGATCAAAAACAGCGTAATTAACAATCTGTCTTTGTGGTTTCATTGTATATGTTGAATACGGCAACTGATCGGTGACTTTTATTCCAGTATATCCCTTTTTTCGTGCTTTTTGAATCGCTTCACGCTCTTCAGTCGCGTGGTACAATTTATCAGGCCCAGTTGCTTTTACATACAATGGCCCCATTACTTTTCCGCCTTTTCCTGTAGCAAATGCTTTTGCTTCATTTTTGTCGGTGGACAAGAAAATGGCTTTTTCATCTCCAGAAGGTCGGAACTCATAAAAATCTCCGCTAGTTCCATGCCACAGAGGCCCAATCGTGTACCCAGCCTTCTTCGCCACCTCATCCACCAACCTCTGCGCCTCCTCGGTATCGCCTGACTCGACGGCGGCGCGGTGCGCGTCGTCGGAGGGAGGGAAGGAGATGTCACCCTTCGGCTCATACATTCCGCTGTGCAGGATTCCGCGATCAGCATGGAACTTCTCCTCCTCCGTTGTGGGAGCCTTCAACTGACCAGAGTCCTTCGCGATCTGATACGCCGTTGCGCGGTCTACAATGCCCCCAGAACTCGTTTTGAATCCATACGCTGGGCTTTCCCTGTCAGTCGCCTCCTGTGGGGCGTTGGGGTTGGCAATAAGATGCGTTGCACCTTCGGTAACCTTTCCAGTGCGAGGGTTGGTGTAGGTGGCTGCTGTGATGCGTTCCTCCTCGCCGTCGCGTGATGGCAAGAACTGGATCTGACCGCCCCTTTTGATGCTCTCACGCATTTCAGGGGTGATGGCAACTTTCCAGATTGGGGTTGTGTCATATTCCTTGGGATCAGTTTTTACATCGCCCTCCTCAACCTTCGCTCCCCACTTCTTGACATACTTGCCAATCTTTTTTGGAAGGATCTGGTCGTAGAATCCTTTCATGCCTTCTCCACCGATTTTTAGGTCAACTCCAGAAAGGTGCTTCATGTTTATTACATCACCATTTGAAAGCTCTGTTTTCTTCTCTGTGCCTTCCCCATTAATAATCTTTTGTGCAACCTCTTTTCCAATAACATCTGGAAGTTCTGAAGGGTTGTATGATTTTGCAATTATTGTCTGAAAATTATGGTCTTTTGCTATGATTCCTATTTTATCTCCTACTTTATTGTATGCGATAAACCTCACCTGTTTGCTTAAATCATATCTTTCGGCCTGCGTGTTTCCACTAGTCCAACCTACCCATTCCTTACCGCTGGCGATAGCATCACGCAGGGCTCGCTTAAACATCTGGACTGACCAATCTTTGCGGAAGGGGGCGTCTGGGATAGCAGAAACATTTGTTCCTCTCTCCAAATTGTTTAATTCATTAATTCCCTCGTTAACGGCTCCATCACGGCTGTATTGTTTTGAGGTAAACTGATTACCTAGTGGATCAATGATCCAAAATCTACCATCCTCGGATTTGATGGTATAATCTTCAGGAAGCTCTTTGTATTTCTCCTCTCCGACATATCCACGCTCCCTTCCAGTCTGATGCCTGTCAGACTGAAGCTCTTCGATGAACAAACCATCATTTCCAGCGGAATCCTTGCGCTCGTTAAGCCTCATGTGGGCTACTCTTTGCGAGTTGATTGGGTCTGATACACTCCCATAAGCGTGTGCAGATGGAAAACCATACCAAGG
>Ga0114960_10003927_pt1 | contig 11252 bp, 7 predicted proteins | sample C_130625_MF_Meta_FD_92637 | JGI IMG/M metagenome (GOLD analysis project Ga0114960, IMG submission 92637) | Freshwater microbial communities from Lake Croche, Canada to study carbon cycling - C_130625_MF_MetaG | ecosystem: Environmental > Aquatic > Freshwater > Lake | place: Lake Croche, Canada...
GCGGGCCAAAGCAATCGCACGCTTTTGCACAAGTGGCACCTGCTCTAGTGGCAGTTCGACGCCTAGATCGCCACGGGCAACCATGATGCCATCAAACACATCTACGATTTCCTGCAAGTTATCAACAGCCTGCGGTTTTTCAACCTTGGCAATAACTGGAACTCGAATACCTTCTTCATTCATGATGCGTTCAACATCGGCGAAGTCTTCAGCACTGCGCACGAAGGAAAGAGCAACCATGTCAACGCCCTGATGCAAAGCCCAACGCAAATCATCCATGTCTTTTTCGCTAAGTGCGGGAACGCTTACAGCAACACCCGGCAAGTTGATGCCTTTGTTATCGCTAACCTTGCCACCTTCAGTAACCCGAGTCTTGACGCGCGAGCCTTCAACTGAAACAACTTCTAGGCCAACTTTTCCGTCATCAACCAAGATGCGGTCGCCGGGCCTGCAGTCACCAGGCAGTCCCTTGTAGGTTGTGCCACATTCGTCTTTGTCGCCAGGAACATCTTCTGTTGTGATTGTGAAAATGTCGCCAACAGCCAAATCGACTGGACCATTAGCAAAGCGAGCAAGGCGAATCTTTGGACCCTGAAGGTCAGCCAAGATAGCAACTGCTTTGCCGGCGTTATTGGCAGCATCGCGCACCAATGTGTAGTTGTATTCGTGATCGCTGTACGAGCCATGCGACAAGTTCAAGCGAGCAACGTTCATGCCAGCGGCAATAAGATCGCGAATTCCATCTGGAGTAGCAACAGCTGGACCGAGGGTACAAACAATTTTGGCTCGACGCACTAGATAGCCCTTTTCTAAAATCTGTTGGCGATCAGGTTATGGCCGCCGCTTACGTGTCAACGTGCTACTTCAACCTTACCGAATAAGGTTCGGTGAACTCGTGTTGCCCCTATACAGTGACAGGTCGTGCCGTTGGTGGGATAGCAATCGGCAAGCTGCTTTCGCCCATCAAGAAGCGATCAACATGCGCAGCGGCCGAACGGCCTTCGGCAATTGCCCAAACAATCAGTGACTGCCCGCGGCCAGCATCGCCAGCTACGAAGACTCCCTGTTGATTTGTCATGTAAGAAGCATCTCGATCCACATTTCCACGTGGGTCAAGGGCAACATCAAACTGATCAATCAGCGAACCATGCTCTGGACCAACGAAGCCCATCGCCAAGAAAACTGCATCCGCTGGCAAAGTGCGAACAGATCCTTCAACTGGAACAAAAGCCCCATCTTTGAATTCAACGGTCACCAGTTCTATAGCTTCCACTTTGTCAGTGCCAACAAAGCGCTGGGTGGAAACTGCATATTGACGTTCGCCACCTTCTTCATGCGCACTACTCACTCGATAAACCATTGGGTAGGTAGGCCATGGCGCATAATCTGGACGAGCATCTGGTGGAGTCGGCATAATTTCAAGCTGCGTTACCGATGCTGCGCCTTGGCGCAGTGCGGTGCCTAAGCAATCGGCTCCAGTATCGCCGCCGCCAATAACGATTACATGCTGGCCAGCGACATCAATCGGCGCCTTTTCAAAGTCGCCTTCCTGTACACGGTTAGCGCCTGGCAAATATTCCATTGCTTGGTAAACGCCAGCAAGTTGGCGACCAGGCACATCAAGATCACGCCATGCGGTAGCGCCAACAGCAATTACGACTGCATCGTACTTAGAACGAAGCTCGTCAACAGTGATGTCCGTACCAACATTCACGTTGGTACGGAACCGAACGCCTTCCGCTTCCATCTGCGCTAATCGGCGGTCGATATGACGTTTCTCCATTTTGAACTCTGGAATTCCGTAACGCAGTAATCCACCAATACGGTCAGAGCGTTCATACACCGCTACGGTGTGGCCAACTCGAGCAAGTTGCTGCGCGGCAGCCAAGCCAGCAGGCCCAGAACCAATTACAGCAACAGTCTTGCCAGTTACTCGATCAGGAATCTGCGGGTGAACAAATCCCTCGTTCCAGGCACGATCAATAATCGAAACTTCAACGTTTTTGATTGTGACCGGGTCGCCAGTGATACCAACCACACATGCGGTCTCGCACGGTGCCGGACATAAACGCCCAGTGAATTCAGGGAAGTTGTTAGTGGCGTGTAGTCGCTCTGAGGCTGACTCCCACTCCTGTCGCATAACAAGGTCATTCCATTCAGGTATTAAGTTGCCCAATGGACAGCCATTATGACAAAACGGGATGCCACAATCCATGCATCGGCCAGCTTGCTTAGTCAGGCTTTCAACCGGAAATTCTTCATAAACTTCATTCCAGTCTTTCAACCGAACCACAACACCACGACGGGTTGGTGTCTCGCGCTGCGTTGTCATAAATCCGCGTGGATCTCCCATGTCAGACTCCTTCCACTTCCGAATGATTAAACACGAGCTGCCTCCATAATGGCCTCGATTGGATCGCGACCTTCTGCTTCAGCTTTAGCCTGCGCATCAAGAACGCGACGGTAATCGCGTGGCATCACCTTGGAGAAACGTCCGGCTTGTTTAGGCCAGTTTTCCAACAAGCTTTTCGCAACTTCTGAATCAGTTTCAGCCAAATGCTGACCAAGAATGTTTTCTAAGAAATCAAGATCAGTTGCATCAAGCTTTTCAATCTCGACCATTTCTTTGTTGATGTTGTGAGTCACCGCATCTAGAAGATAAGCGATGCCACCACTCATACCAGCAGCAAAGTTGCGGCCCGTTGGACCCAAAATCACAGCGCGGCCACCCGTCATGTACTCACAACCATGATCGCCAACACCTTCAACTACAGCAGTAGCTCCCGAGTTACGAACACAGAAGCGCTCGCCCACGATGCCACGCAGGAAGACATTTCCTGAAGTTGCGCCATAACCAATTACGTTTCCGGCGATGATGTTTGCTTCGGCAACTAGTGGTGCAGTTCGGGCTGGGCGCACAACAATACGGCCGCCTGAAAGTCCCTTGCCAACATAGTCGTTTCCATCGCCTTCAAGTCGCAACGTGATGCCGGCTGGCAAGAATGCACCAAAGGACTGGCCAGCAGCGCCAGTGAATAGCAATTCGATAGTGCCTTCAGGTAATCCAGCCCCGCCCCACTTACGAGTTACTTCAGAGCCAAGCATCGTGCCAACTGTGCGATTCACATTATGGATTTCAAACTGCGCACGAACTGCCTCACCATCATTGATGGCCGGCTGACAAATTTCAATCAGTTTGTTATCAAGAGCGCGCGCAAGTCCGTGATCTTGGGTAGTCGTGCTACGCAAAGAAGCGGACGGATCAAGAGCTGGGCGATAAAGAATTGGCGAAAGATCTAAACCAGATGCTTTCCAGTGATCTACCGCTTTTTCAACATCTAGAACTTCGCTATGACCAATCGCTTCATCAAGAGTGCGGAAGCCCAGTTCAGCCAGAATTTCACGAACTTCTTGCGCAATGAACTCAAAGAAGTTGACTACATATTCAGCCTTACCCGAGAACTTCTCGCGAAGCACTGGGTTCTGCGTGGCGACACCAACTGGGCAAGTATCCAGATGACATACTCGCATCATTACGCAACCCATCACAACTAGTGGCGCAGTAGCAAAACCATATTCTTCGGCACCAAGTAGTGCGGCGACTACAACATCGCGACCTGTTTTGAGCTGACCATCGGCTTGGACAACGATTCGATCACGCAGTCCATTTAGTAAGAGCGTCTGCTGAGTTTCGGCCAAGCCGATTTCCCATGGGCCACCAGCGTGCTTGAGGCTTGTTAGCGGAGAAGCTCCTGTTCCACCATCGTGGCCGGAAATCAAAACAACATCTGCATGTGCTTTTGAAACACCAGCAGCAACAGTGCCTACGCCAACTTCAGCAACAAGTTTCACGTGCACTCGAGCCTGCGGATTGGCATTCTTGAGGTCGTGAATCAACTGCGCGAGATCTTCAATTGAGTAAATGTCATGATGCGGTGGCGGGCTAATCAGACCAACACCGGGAGTTGAGTGCCGGGTCTTTGCAATCCATGGGTAAACCTTGTGTCCCGGAAGCTGGCCACCTTCGCCGGGCTTAGCGCCTTGGGCCATCTTGATTTGAATGTCATCGGCATTCACCAAGTAATCGCTAGTTACTCCAAATCGACCGGATGCAACCTGCTTGATTGATGAACGACGAGAATCGCCATTTTCATCTGGGACGAAACGATCTGGGTCCTCGCCACCTTCACCAGTATTGCTCTTGGCACCCAGACGGTTCATAGCAATTGCTAGAGTCTCGTGTGCTTCCTGGCTGATTGAGCCATAAGACATAGCGCCAGTTGAGAACCGCTTAACGATTGAACTTGCTGGCTCAACTTCGTCGATTGAGATTGGCAGACGGTCTTCTTTGCGGAACCGGAAGAGTCCACGCAAAGTCATCAAATGTTCAGACTGATCATTAACAGCATCGGTGTATTGACGGAAAATGTCGTAACGACCGGTGCGAGTTGCGTGCTGCAACCGGAAAACGGTTTCCGGATTAAATAGGTGCGGTTCACCTTCGCGACGCCACTGATATTCGCCGCCAATTCGCAAGGTCCGGTGTGCTGAAGGAACTCCGGTTGGCGGGTATGCAGTTCCATGGCGCTGGGCAATTTCACTTGCAATCACTTCAAGGCCAATTCCGCCTAGACGCGATGTCGTACCGGTGAAATATTTGTCTACCAATTCCTGAGAAAGACCGATAGCTTCAAATACTTGAGCTCCTGTGTACGACCCAACAGTTGAGATACCCATCTTGCTCATGACTTTAAGCACGCCTTTACCAAGGGCCTTAACTAAGTTACGAACTGCCTTGTCTGGAGCGATGTCAGTAACAACGCCAGTACGAACCAAATCTTCAACAGATTCCATAGCCAAATATGGATTCACTGCTGCTGCCCCAAAACCAACAAGTAACGCAACATGATGAACTTCACGAACATCGCCAGCTTCAATTACCAAACCAACTTTTGTCCGCTCCTTTTGGCGGATCAAGTGGTGATGTACTGCGGCAGTTAGCAACAATGATGGAATTGGTGCTAGTTCAGCGGTTGAATCGCGATCAGAAAGGATTATGAAACGCTTTCCCTCCGCAACATGCTGCGAAACTTCCACAAAAATTTCTTCAATTCGGGCTTCGAGAGCGGCTGCCCCACCATCAACTGGGTACAGTCCCTGAATTTTCACCGCAGCTAGACCTGGCTGTTGCCCATCAACGTTGATGTGAACAATTTTGGCTAACTCGTCGTTGTCCAATACTGGGAACGGAACAGAAAGTTGACGACAATGTTCTGGTGAAGCGCCAAGTAAGTTAACTTCTGGCCCAATTGATGCCCTAAGTGAAGTAACTAACTCTTCACGAATTGCATCAAGCGGTGGATTTGTAACCTGAGCGAATAACTGGATGAAGTAATCGAATAACAAACGTGGCCGAGCACTCAGGACTGCAATAGGGGTATCTGTACCCATCGAGCCCAGAGCCTCGCCAGCGGTTCGCGCCATTGGGGCCACCAAAATGCGAAGTTCTTCTTCGGTGTATCCAAATGTTTGCTGACGTCTCACAACAGAGCCGTGTGGGTGAACAATGTGTTCACGATCTGGCAAATCCTGCAGGTGCACTAAGCCTTCTTCTAGCCATTTCGCGTATGGAGCCGCTGTTGCGAGATCTTGCTTTATTTCTTCATCTTCAATAATGCGGCCTTGTTCAACATCAACAAGGAACATGCGGCCTGGCTGTAAGCGACCTTTTCGGACAATTTTGGATTGATCAATGTCATGGAGCACGCCAGCTTCAGAAGCTAGTACTACTAGGCCATCGTCCGTTACCCAATAGCGACCTGGACGTAATCCATTTCGGTCGAGCACCGAACCAATTACGGTGCCGTCTGTGAAAGAAATGTTAGCTGGACCATCCCATGGCTCAGTAAGCGCTGAATGGAACTGATAGAACGCACGAACACTCGGATCCATGTTGGTGTTGTTTTCCCATGCTTCTGGAACCAGCATCATCACAGCATGAGGCAATGACCTGCCACCAAGGTGGATGAGCTCGAGAACTTCATCAAGCGAAGTCGAGTCACTTCCGGTTGGCGAACAGATCGGGAATAAGCGAGACAAGTCGCCAGGAATCAAATCCGTTGCAAACTGTGATTCACGAGTTGCAATCCAGTTGCGGTTTCCCCGAACTGTATTGATTTCACCGTTGTGTGCAATGAAGCGGTAAGGGTGCGCCAACGGCCAAGATGGGAACGTGTTTGTCGAGAACCGACTGTGCACCATGCCGATTGCGCTAGTGAATCTTTCATCAGATAAATCTGGGAAGAATGGTTCAAGTTGCTCAGTTGTCAACATGCCCTTGTAAACGATGGTTCGACTTGAAAGGGATGGAAAATAAACTTTCGCTTCGTGTTCAGAACGCTTACGTAATGCGAAAGTCTTGCGATCTAAGGTGATGCCGCTTTCGTCATTTGTGCCCGCTACAAACAACTGCTCAAAGTGTGGCATGACGCCAAGAGCAGTTGGGCCAACCTCAGTTGAATCAATCGGCAAAACACGCCAACCGATAATTTGCAATCCTTCTTGCGTAGCAAGTGACTCAACCAGCGCGCGGGCATTGGTTCGAGCAGTTAAGTCGGTCGGCAAAAAGGCAATACCTGCTGCGTACTTTCCAACTTCCGGCAAAGCAAAATTGGTGATCGCTCGAAAGAATTCATCAGGGATTTGGGTGAGAATTCCGGCACCATCGCCAGAGTTAATTTCCGAACCGCTGGCACCGCGGTGGTCAAGATTACGAAGAGCGGTTAATGCTTTGGAAACGATGTCGTGGCGATGCTCACCAGTTAGCGTGGCAACCCATGCCAGCCCACAAGCATCGTGCTCATTTTCAGGACTATAAAGTCCTTGAGCAGATGGGGATGCAGACAAATTAGTCACGGGCATTCTCCTGTCGATTCCGAAAAAATCGGGACGACATTGGCCCGGTAAAAAGTGTTTATAGCCTAACTGTAGTTAGACAACCCCGCCAACTAGATGGCCTAAAAGGTAAGTAATCCCACCTGCGGCAGCTCCTACGATTAACTGGCGTCCACCATTAAACCACCAAGACTTTGTGGTTACTCGTGAAACAACTGCCCCGGATAAAAATAGGAAGATTGCGGTTAGGGCAATGGCTGGAGTCTGAGAGGTAGATCCGAAAAGGTAAGGCAACAACGGAACTAATGCCCCCAGGCTAAAGGCGATAAAACTCGAAATGCCAGCAACCCAGGCTGAAGGAAGTCCTTCGACCGAGAGCCCCATCTCTTCTTGTACGTGAACTGCTAAAGCACGCTCAGGATCTTTGCTGATTACAGTGGCGACTTCTAGAGCCAATTCTGGGCTCAAGCCTTTTACTTCATACAGATGAGCAAGTTCCTTGAGCTCACCTTCAGGATTGCGAATAAGTTCAAGGCGTTCTGCCTCTATTTCAGCCATGATTGATTCTGATTGAGTGGCTACTGAGATGTACTCGCCAGCACCCATCGAAAATGCGCCACCCACGAGTCCCGCAAAGCCAGCCAACACTAACGTGGTTCGTAAATTCGCACCCTGTAGTCCGGCGGCAGCGCTACCACCCGCAAGACCTGCAAGCAGCGAACTGTTACTGAGAAGTCCATCCATGGCACCGAAGACTGCTGGTCGTAACCAACCTCCGCCAACATCGCGATGTTCGTGCCCGATATCAAAAGCCACAATTACTCCTTTGGCGCAACGCGTCGACCACGACGTGGTCCAGGTGGCGTCGTTTTCTCTGCCTTGCCCTGTTCAATATTGTCAGATTTGCCAGTGGGATCAGCCCCAGTTTCATCAGGTACTTGAGTTGTAGCCCGCATTTCACGGACCTCTTCATCGCTTTGAGATCCAACTACTCGACCGGCTTCAATAATTTCTTGACCCGGAAACCGTTCTACGGAACGCACATAAAAGATTAATGCGCCAATACCAACGAAAATTGCCGTGAATACATTGAAGCGAATACCAAGCACGTGCATGGCATCGTCGACTCGAATAGTTTCAATCACGCCGCGAGCTGCGCAATAAACAGCGAGGTACAAGGCGAACAATCGACCGTAACCAAAAACAAATTTTCGATCAACCCAAAGTAAGAAAAAACCTAGCGCTGCACAGGCAATTGACTCGTACAGAAATGTTGGGTGAAATGTTGGGTAGTTAATGTAATCAAGTGGCCGATTGGCACGATCAATTTGTAGTCCCCAAGGCAGTGATGTCGGGCGGCCAAACAGTTCTTGGTTGAACCAATTCCCCCATCGACCTATTGCTTGGGCAAAAGCAAGCCCTGGCGCGATTGCATCAGCAAATGGTGCCAGTTTCATGCCCTGACGAGCGCACCCAATGTATGCGCCGAAAGCACCAAGAGCGATCGCTCCCCAGATTCCGAGGCCACCTTCCCAGATTTTGAACGTTGCTAAAAATCCGCGCCCGCCCGAGCCAAAATATGCCGACCAGTCAGTCAATACGTGGTAAATACGACCGCCAAGAACACCGAATGGGACAGCCCACATCGCTACTTCGGAAACTTGACCTGACTTTCCACCTCGAGCAACCCATCGCTTATCGCCCAGCCAAATAGCAACTGCAATTCCGGCAATGATCATCAATGCGTAACCACGCAATGGCAGCGGGCCGAGGTGCAAAACCCCGTGACTAGGGCTCGGAATGGATAACGGCAAATGCATGATTACTTGGTCGCACCCTGAACTGCCTTTATTAAGGCTTTCGGATCAGTTAGAACCTTGTTATCAAGTGCTTTGCCATTCAAGATGCCTGCGGGAGTCGAGGTAACTCCAGCTTCTCGGAATTTTGCGTAAGAGTTCTTTGCCCATCCCTCGTACTTTTTGGAACTTAGACAGTCGTTGAATGCGAAAAGTTTTTGTCCGGTAATGCCTGAAGTCTGGGCGTAATTATTCAATACTCCTGCGCTATAGCCTTTTCCTTCTTGCGGCTGGTTAGCAAAAACGGTTTTGTGAAATTCCTGATCTTTGCCAGCGTCGACTGCGCAGCCATAGGCCATCGTGGCTAACAACGATGACTTCGGATTTCCCGCTGCAGTATTTTCGGCAACAAGGTTTTCGTCTAAGAAAATAGTTGGGCGATACTCAACCCGTAGTTTGCCCGCTTTAGCCAACATCGCAATTGCTGAACCAGACTGATCTTCCATGTATTTACATGCAGGACATTGAAAATCTTCCCAGATTTCGAGTTTTGGAATTGACTTAGCATTCGGCAATTTCCATGCGGTGCCAACTTTGACTCCATAAGTATCAGAAGCCACACCTTTAGGAAGCGCGGCTGCTGTATCGATACCACCGGCAGTCTTGTTCGATGCCTTCACGCCGATGAAAACAAGGACTGCGACGACAGTTAGTACAACTGCGCCACCGATAATCTGAATAGTGCGCTCGCGCTTATTCTGTTGCGCTTTCGCCTGTAGGCGGGCTGCTGCTGCAGCTTCTCGAGCAGCACGTGAACCTTGATTGTTAGTTGCCATTTAACGTTTTTCCTGACTTAGTCGACTTCAGCGAACTCTGGAGAGTCAGCCTTCACTTTACCAAGATTCTCAAATGCGAAAGGTGTGTGTGGCCAAACCGCTAAACGAACTGCCAGGCCGACAAATAGCAGATCGCGCAAAATCTCTTTTGCATATCGCATATTCTTTCCAGCTTCAGCCACATTGCCTCCGCCACCAAAGCAACCACAGTCAATGCTGTAGCCACGCACCCAAACGCTGATGATTCCAGCGATAAATCCCGCCATTACTAATGCGGTGATCAATGAACTAAGCCGAATGAATACTCCGATAAGTAACACGATTCCAAGCAGAATCTCAAGTCCGGGAAGGGCATAGCCTAAAAATGGCGCCCAAGAAGGAGGGAAAATTTTGTAAGCATTTATAGCACGTTGAGCAGCAAAAGTTCCCTCAAAAAACTTCGCTCCACCTGCAACGAGCAAAACACCAGCAAGAATCAGTCGGGAAAGTAACCCAGCATACGGATGACTCAGAATCGACTTCACTTATCGCACAACCCCGGCTCGCAGTTTTTTAGCTAGCTCACGAGCAGCATCTGGTCCACCAGAGTTGATCGCATTGATGAAAGCACTGCCAACAATTACACCATCGGCAAATTGGGCGATTTCATGAGCTTGTTCTGGAGTTGAAACTCCTAAGCCAACAGCGATTGGCAGGTCGGTGTATTCACGAGTTCGAGTCACAACTTCGCGCACTGCATCACCTAAGGATGTGCGCGCGCCAGTTACGCCCATAACAGCACCTGCATAAACGAAACCTGTAGTTGCAGCAGCAACAGTAGCTAAGCGTTCGTCTGTGCTAGAAAGCGCAACAAGAAATACTCGATCGATTTCGTTTGTATCGGTTGCTTCAACCCAAGCATGCGCCTCTTCAGGCGTTAAGTCTGGCGTGATAACTCCAACTCCCCCGGCGGCATGCAACTCACGGGCAAACTTGTCCACTCCATATCGTTCGATTGGATTCCAATAAGACATGATCAGAGTTGCGACACCGAGTTCACTAACATGCGCTGCCGTACTAATGACGTCGGCGATTTTGGTGCCATTTTCAAGAGATTGTTGGACTGCTTCCTGGATTGTGATCCCATCCATGAGTGGGTCACTGTACGGCAGACCGATTTCAATAATGTCCACACCACCGTCAACCATTGCGGCGATGCAATCAATTGCACCAGACACAGACGGGTAGCCAGCGGGAAGGTAACCAATAAGTGCTGCGCGATTTTCGGCGTGAGCTTTGCTAAATGCCTGAGCGATAGTTGCCATTACTTTGCGTCCATCAAGTTAAACCAGTTTGCTGCGGTAGCAACATCCTTATCACCACGACCTGAGCAGTTGAGCAAAATAATTGCATCTGGGCCAAGTTCTTTTCCTAGTTCAAGTGCGCCATGCAAAGCATGCGCGGTTTCAATTGCGGGGATGATTCCCTCAGTGGTGCAAAGAAGTCGGAATGCATCCATCGCCTGAGTATCAGTCACTGGACGATATTCAGCGCGACCAATGTGTGCCAAGAATGCATGTTCCGGACCAACACCAGGGTAGTCAAGACCAGCGCTAATAGAGTGGCTCTCGACGGTCTGACCTTCTTCGTCTTGCAATACAAACGAGCGAGTTCCGTGTAGAACTCCAATTGCACCACCGGTGATTGTTGCGGCATGACGACCTGTTTCAACGCCGTCACCACCAGC
>Ga0114960_10003929_pt1 | contig 11250 bp, 13 predicted proteins | sample C_130625_MF_Meta_FD_92637 | JGI IMG/M metagenome (GOLD analysis project Ga0114960, IMG submission 92637) | Freshwater microbial communities from Lake Croche, Canada to study carbon cycling - C_130625_MF_MetaG | ecosystem: Environmental > Aquatic > Freshwater > Lake | place: Lake Croche, Canada...
CTAGTCCGACGACGATGCAGGCCGTAGGCCTGAGGAGGAGTCGGACAATCGGGCTCTAGTCAGACGACGATGCAGGCCGTAGGCCTGAGGAGGAGTCGGACAATCGGGCTCTAGTCAGACGACGATGCAGGCCGTAGGCCTGAGGAGGAGTCGGACAATCGGGCTCTAGTCCGCTACGCAGGTTCAGCAGGCCGCAGGTGCGTGATATCGCCTGCGGACACCGCCACGGTCTGAGCACCCGTATCGATCGATAGCTGGCCGCTGTCATCGAGATCTGTTGCGATACCGATGATGTCGCGGTCTCCCGGCAGGGTTGCGCGGACCCGGGTTCCGAGCGTCGAACTCAGGCGACGATAGTCCTCGACCAGGAGCGCGTCGGGGCCGCCGGCTGCTCGCCAGCGGTCGATCCGCACGCTGAGCTCAGCCAGCACGGCACCCAGCAGTGCACTGCGGTCTAGCATCGTCGAACCCAGCATTTGCAGCGACGTCGCGCGCGGATCGGGCGCCTCATCTGCCGTCAGCGTCACATTGAGGCCCAGGCCCACCACGATCACCGGATCAGGTGCGGCCACCTCGGCCAGGATGCCGGCCAGTTTTCCCTCCCCGACCAGAACGTCGTTGGGCCACTTGAGTTTTGCGTCCACTCCGGCGGCGGCACGGACAGCATCAACGACCGCGACGCCGGTCATCAACGGTATCCAGCCCCACGCCGCGGACGGGACACCGCGCGCAGCTATGCCCACCGACATCGCGATCTGCGATCGGGGCGGGGTCGACCAGGCGCGTCCATTGCGGCCCCGGCCGGCACTCTGATGTTCGGCGATTAGCACTGCGCCGTCGATGTCCTCCCCGGCGGCGTGCCGGGCCAGCAGATCGGCATTGGTGGACCCGGTGGTCTCCACTATGTCGAGACGGTGCCACGGCCGGTCCGGGCCGACCAGGTCGCGACACACCGCCATGACATCCAGTCGCGCGCGGGTGTCGCTCATGGTGGAAAGCCTAGGACCACCGGCCGTAGGTTAGATTGTTGCCTCGTGAATACCTCTACCCTTCTGCGCCGCTCCGCCACCGTGCTCGGCGCGCTGTCCATCGTCGGTCTTGCTCTTCCCGGAGTCGCCTCTGCCGATGACCCCAATGCGGTTCCGGCTGCGCTGCTCAACACCCAGTGCTCGCTGGATCAGCTGATGGCCGCCACCAAGGTCGCCGATCCGATCGCCTACGGCGCGATCGTGGAGAAATACAACTCTGAGCCCAAGTGGATCCAGGGCGGCGTGGTTTATCACATGAACCTGCTGCTGCAGAAGTCCCCGCAGGACCGCCAGGCCGAGGTCGACCAACTGGCGAATGTCTTCCCGGTCTACATGCAGCTGTTCCGCACCCAGGAGTCGACCGCCGACGCAGTCGCGGCCAAGTGCCCGAGCTTCCCGGCGGAGGATCCGTCGGTGTGGAATCTGGGCTAAGGGCTCGGTTTCAGTCCAGCGTCCGGGTGACCTTCTCGGTCACCCGGCGCCGGTCAAGTAGTCCTGGGTCCGGGTTCGCCAACAGCACCAGCGAGGCGCCTGCGGCGAACACCGCCAGTAGGTTGTCGATGATCTCGGCACCGGTTGACCACGGTTGGGCCGACATGACGCGATCGGCTGCGGTCAGGCCGAGGGTCGCAGCACGGCGCTGTGCCGCGTCGAGCACCTCGTCGGCAGAGCGGCTATCCAGTGTCGGGCCCGGGTGTTGTTCGGGCACAACCTGATCGCCGTGCACCCGGACGGCGGTGGCGTAATCGGTGACGCCGATCGGCAGGCCGGATGCAGCCTTGCCGAACGGGTCAAGAGACAACACCGCCACCTCGCCGCCGGCCACGTTCTCTTCAGCCTCGGCTAGACGGTCGGCGGTGCACAGTGCGATATCGGCGTCGCCGGAGCACACCACCTCCGCGCCAATCCACCACGCGCCCAGCAGGACTGCCGCGGTCTGCCAATGTGCGGGCAGCAGCATCGCCACCCGGGTGCCCGGGCCGGCTCCGAGTTCGTCTCGCAGCAGGTTGGCGGTCTTTGCCGCCCAGTTTGCCAGTGTCGCGGCGGACAGTTCGATGCGTTCACCGACGGCATCGTCGTAATAGGTGATGCGGGGACCTTTCGGGTCGGCCGCGAGCAACGGGGTCAGCAGCGATTCGGTCAGGTTGGTCATCAGTTGACGCGCGCCATTAATTGACACACTTCGGGTCATCGGACCCCGCGGTGATCACCGGCGATGACAGCGGCGCATCAGCGGCCGCGGCCGCGTTGTCGGCGGATTGCTGATCGACCATCGCCGAGGTAGGAAGGGTTCCGTCGAGTCCGGATCCCGGACCGGCGTAGTCGTCGGCTAGGACGACGCGAACGGTTCCCGCCGGAATGGATGCGTCTGCCGCGACCGGCAGCCCGCCGAGTTCCTTCGCCACCGCCTGGGCGCCGAGGTCATCTGCGGTGGCGGCCTGAACCTGGCTTTCGCCCACCTTCGTACGGTCGTTGTTTCCGGTGGTGCCTGCGGTGAATCCGACGGCGCTGAGTCGTTCCGACACAGCCCCCGCCAATCCGTTGATATCGGTGTCGTTGATGACATCTGCGGTGGTCTGTTCCGGGGAGTAGGCGACCTTCTCGATCTTGCCCGCGGCCTGGTCCTGCAGCAGTCCGGCCACCCAGTCCTTCACTCCAGCCGGGTCGACCCGTACCACCGACTGCATTCCGTCGTCGCTCCAGCCATCTTCGGCCAGCACCGGGATGGTGGCGAAGGCAACGTTTCCGGCGGCTAACTTCTGCAGTTGTTTGACGAAATCCATGACATCCCATCCCGTCGAGATCACCACCGAGCGTTGGATGGCATCCTGCAGACGGCTCAGAGTCGCCGGGCTGCTCAGCGTTCGACCCGAAATCACCTGGTGGGCAAGCGAAGCCATCACCACCTGCTGGCGCACCACCCGGTCAAGATCGCCGCGCGGCAGGTCGTGGCGTTGCCGGACGAAGCTGAGCGCCTGCGGACCGTCGAGCCGCTGCCAGCCGGCCGGAAAATCGGCACCCGAAAGTGGTTCGTAGACAGGGTCTTTCAGACACACCTCGACGCCGCCCAGGGCGTCGGTGATCAACGAGAAGCCCAGCAGTCCGATCTCGGCATAACGGTCCACGGTGACACCGGTGAGATCGGCGACGGTCTTGATCAGGGCGTTGCGGCCGGCCTCGACCGCCTGGGGTTCGGCCTCGGTCGGATCCATACCCTGGTTCTCGACGAGTTCCTTCATCCGATCCAGCTTGACCTGTCCGTACACCCCGTTGATCTTGGTTTTCCCCAGGCCCGGCGCATCCACATAGGAGTCGCGCGGGATCGAGATCGCCGTCGCGGATCGACCGTTGTCCGGGATCCGGACCAGGATGATGGTGTCGGTATTGGTCGCGACGTCATCACCGGCGTGTAACTGGGCGAGTTCGTCGCTGGAGAGTGGGTTGCCGTGGGCGTCGGTGCGGCTGTCCATGCCAACCAGCATGATGTCGAGCGCACCGTCCTTGCTGCTGCCACCGCCCAGGATGCCGGTGGCGAAGTGGAAGATGCCGCTTTCGAACGATCGGACCGAACCCCATGCGACACCCGTGCTGACCATGATGAGCACGGCCAGCAGGGCGGCCATGGTGCGGCCCAGCGGGCGCCCACGCGTCACTGGCGTCACTTCCGTCTCAGCTGGCACCTGCCCAGGCTACTGGCGATAGGGCCGCTTACCCGGTAGCCGAAACCGGCGTGCCAGACTCCTAGGCGTGGGAACGAGGATGGTGATTACCGGCGCGGGTGGCCAGGTGGGCGGCTTCCTCGCTGGTGAGGCGGCCTTCCGAGGCTACGAGGTGGCGGCCCTGGCCCGTCAGGATTTCGATATCACCGATGAATCGGCCGCCGAACGCGTGGTTCGCACGGGCGATGTGGTGGTCAATTGTGCGGCCATGACCAATGTCGACGCGGCCGAGACTGATCCGGACGGCGCCCACTTGGTCAACGCCGTCGGTCCGGGCAACCTCGCCCGAGCCTGCGCCCGGGTCGGTGCCCGCCTGGTGCACGTGTCGACGGACTACGTCTTCAGTGGCGATAGTGATCGCCCGTACGAGATCACCGACGCCACCGGACCGCTGAGCGTCTATGGGCGAACGAAGCTCGATGGCGAGCATGCGGTGCTGGGCGCGCTGCCCGACGCTCACGTCGTCCGCACCTCCTGGGTGTACACCGGTGGTGACGGAAGCGATTTCGTCGCCGTCATGCGCAGGTTGGCGGCCACCGACCGCGTCATCGACGTAGTCGATGACCAGACCGGCGTGCCCACGTACGCCAGGGATCTGGTGGCGGCTCTGCTTGAGGTCGCAGAAGGCGATATCCGTGCGCCGATTGTGCACGTTGCCAATTCCGGCGCGGCCAGCAGATTCGAACAGGCTAGGGCCGTATTCGACGAACTTGGCGCTGATCCGGATCGGGTGCGTCCGGTCAGCACCGCCGCGGTTCCGCGCCCGGCCCACCGCCCCGTGTACTCGGTGCTGTCGATGGTGGACTCGACCCGGGCCGGTCTGACCGCATTGCGGCCGTGGCGGGAGGCGTTGGCGGAATCGCTTGCCGTACCGCTGGCCGGCGAGCCGATAACCTCGACGCCGTGAGTGATGAGCCGGCCCTGACCGTGGTGACGGTGACGTATTCGCCGGGCTCGCATCTCGACCGGTTCATGTCATCGCTGACGGTGGCCACCGACCGACCGCTGACGGTGGTGATTGCCGATAACGGTTCGAGCGACGGCACGCCCGAGGAGGCGGTCGAACGCTACCCCGGTACCCGACTTCTGCGCACCGGGGCAAACCTCGGCTACGGAACCGCCGTCAATCGGGCGGTGGCCACAGTGCCGCCTGATCAGGAATTCATCCTGATCGCCAACCCCGACGTGACGTGGGGGCCGGGCAGTATCGATGCACTGACCGACGCCACAGCCCGCTGGCCCGGCGCCGGCACCCTGGGCCCGCTGATCCGCGACCCCGACGGCTCGGTCTACCCGTCGGCCCGTCTCCTGCCCAGTCTGATCCGTGGCGGGATGCACGCCGTGGTCGGCTTCGCCTGGAAAGCCAATCCATGGTCGAAGGCCTATCGCCAGGAACGTCTGGAGCCCAGTGAACGACCGGTGGGCTGGCTGTCAGGATCGTGTCTTCTGGTGCGCCGCAAAGCTTTCGACGCCGTCGGTGGTTTCGATGAGCGCTACTTCATGTATATGGAAGACGTCGACCTCGGTGACCGGTTAGGCAAGGCTGGCTGGCTCAACGTCTATGTGCCGGCCTCGGAGATCCTGCACGACAAAGGACACTCGACCGGCCGGGAACCGGCGCGCAACCTGCGTGCCCACCACGACAGCACCTATATCTACCTGTCTGATCGTCATGGCCGACGATGGCAAGCGCCGCTGCGCTGGATTATGCGGGCGGCACTGGAGGTGCGGGCCCGCGCGGCGGTCCGTAAGTCGCGCCGGATACCGACGAGGGCGACGCGATGAGCGGGGTCGACGCGGTAGTGCTGGTGGGTGGCAAGGGCACCCGGTTGCGGCCGCTGACGCTGACGGTACCCAAGCCGTTGCTGCCGACTGCCGGGTTACCATTCCTGACTCATCTACTGTCCCGGATCGCAGAGGCCGATATCGAGCACGTCATCCTCGGAACCGCCTACAAGGCAGAGACTTTCGAGGCTGAATTCGGTGACGGGTCAACGCTCGGCCTGCAGATGGAGTACGTAACCGAGGATGAGCCGCTGGGCACCGGCGGCGGAATCGCCAACGTCGCATCGACATTGCGCAACGACACCGTCATGGTGTTCAACGGTGACGTGCTGTCCGGGGTGGACCTGACCGCGATGCTGGCCTCTCATCATCATCGCGACGCCGACGTCACGATGTATCTGGTCCGGGTCGGCGACCCACGTGCGTTCGGATCCGTCCCCACCGACGCCGACGGGAATGTGTTGGCCTTCCTGGAGAAAACCGAGGATCCCCCAACCGATCAGATCAACGCCGGCTGCTACATCTTCAAACGAGAGATCCTCGACCGCATCCCGCGCGGTCGGCAGGTATCAGTTGAGCGCGAGGTCTTCCCGGCACTGCTGGCCGACGGGGTAAAGGTGTGCGGATTCGTCGACTCCGGCTACTGGCGCGATATGGGCACACCCGAGGACTTCGTTCGAGGCTCGGCGGACCTGGTGCGCGGCCTGGCCCCGTCACCGGCACTCGGTGGCCGCCGTGGTGAAAGTCTGGTGCACGACGATGCGACGGTGGCACCCGGGGCGGTGATCATCGGCGGCAGCGTGGTGGGCTGCGGTGCCCAGATCGGCTCCGGGGTGCGACTGGACGGTGCGGTGATATTCGATGGCGCCACGGTGGAAGCCGGTGCGGTGGTGGAACGTTCCATCATCGGGTTCGGCGCGCGGATCGGGCCGCGTTCGCTCATCCGAGACGGAGTGATCGGCGACGGCGCCGATATCGGAGCGCGATGCGAGTTGCTGCGCGGTGCCCGGGTGTGGCCCGGGATGCTCATCCCGGACTGCGGGATCCGCTATTCCAGCGACGCCTAGCCGCATCCACGAGACGGATCAGCCCGGCGTCGGTCCCATCGGGCAGGTCGTCGATCGGCCACCATCGCAGATCCAGTGACTCATCACTGATGGCGATCTCGGCCTCGGGCGCAGCGGTGGCGATGAATTGCAGGTCGAGGTGTCGGGTCGGGATACCCAGCGAACACGTCACCGAATGCACATGGACCGCAGCGAGATTCGGATTCAGGTGCAGATTTTTGATCCCGGATTCCTCGGTGGCCTCCCGCAGCGCGGCATCGAAGATGTCGACGTCGCTGTCCTCACAGTGCCCACCCAACTGCAGCCATCGTCCGAAGCGGGGATGCAGAGTCAGCAGCACCTTCTGCGCGGCGTCATCGACGACGAGGGTGGATGCGGTGATATGGCCGGCCGCGCATGACCGCATGCAACTGTCCGGTCGGGCGTGCAGGAAGGCCAGCACCGCGTGCCGCAGCGCATCCTGGTCGGAGTCGGGCGTACCCCAGTCGGCCAGCAGCGCGATCGCTGATTCGCGCACACTCACCGGCGGACCAGTTGGTCGCCGACCGGCGCCGGGTCGCGAGGATGCGGCGGCTCGTCGGGGTAGCCGATCGCCACCGCCCCCAACGGATGCCAGTCCGGCGGCAGGTCCAGAACGTCGCGCACCACGCTTGGAGCGAAGATGGTCGATCCGATCCAGCAACTGCCCACTCCCCGGACCGCAAGCGCGACCAACAGAGCCTGTACCGCGGCACCCACGGCCACGGTGAACATGGTGTGTTCGGACGCGGTCCGCACCGGGTCGGGATAGTGGTGCGCGCCCTCGGGCACCAGGAACGGGATCACGACTTCGGGAGCGTCGTAGAGAATCCGACCGCGAGCGACCCGCCGATCGATCGCCTCGGCCGGTTTACCGTCTGCTGTCAGGTCGGCACGCCACGCCTGCGCCATCCGGTCCAGCAGAGCGAAGCGCCGCGCGCGGTCGGCAAGCCAGACGAAACGCACCGGGCGGGTGTGATGCGGGGCCGGTGCCGTCAGCGCCTCGGCGACTGCTGCCTCGATCAGCCCCGCCTCGATCGGCTGCGTCGTGAAAGTGCGCACCGAGCGACGCAGCAGCAGGGCCTGCCGTCGGCCGAGTTCGATCGCCTCGGCGGTACCGAGCCAGAACAGGTCGTCATCGCCGTTGCGCAGCAGACGTGAGACGTCCGAGCCGTCGTCGCGCATCGTCAGGCCGCGCACCACCGCCACTGGCACTGCAGTCAGTTTGCCCTTCACCAGGTCGGCCGCGGCGGCGATCTCGTCGGCGACGGCGACCTCGGTGACCAAAAGTTCATTACCGTGATTATCGACCGTGCCTGCGTAGCCGTGCAGTACCGGCACCCCGGCCGAGCCGATCGCAGCGTCGGTCTGCCCATGGCGCCAGGCGCGGCCCATGGTGTCGGTGATGATCACCCCGACCTCGACGCGGAGGATCTCACGCAATGCGCTGCGCAACCTCGTCGCGCTGGCATCCGGGTCGACTGGCAACAGAGCCAATTCCGTTGTGGCGACATTGGATCCGTCAACTCCGGCCGCCGCTTGGATCAGGCCCTGACGGTTCTCGGTGATCAGGGTCTTTCCCTTGCGTGCCAATACCCGGACCGCCTCCGAGTCGATCAGCTTGCGGCGCAGTGCATCCCGCTCATCCGGATCGGCGGGGGCAGTGACGATTCGGCCCTCGCACTTGGACACCGCCTTGCTGGTGACGACAACGATATCGCCGTCGTGCAGCCACGGTGCGGCCGCGGCGATGGCGGCGGCCAGATTGTCGCCGGGCCGGAACTCGGGAAGTCCGGGCACCGGCAGGATCTCGACGGCCGCCGCGGTTCCATGGTCGCCGCTCGGCGGCGCCGTCGGATTGGGGTCGCCGCTCGGCGGCGCCGTCGGATTGGGGTCGCCGCTCGGCGGCGCCGTCACAGCACCACCCCGGCAAGATCCAGTCCGGCGCGGACCATATCCGCAGTGGCGGCCGGATCGGACATCAGCAGTGGAATCGACTTCACTGTCACACCGGGCACATCGGCATAATCCTGGTCACTGACCAGCCAGTAATCCAGCAGTCCGGTGGCCGAGCGGGCGCCGTAGTGTCGGCCGACCGCCTCCGAACTCGTCTCGACACCGATGACCGCCAGACAGTCATCGGCCATCCCGCGCAATGGCTTTCCCCCGATAATCGGTGAGTATCCGATCACCGGGGCGCCCGTCGAGCGCAGCGCACCCCGGATGCCGCCAATTGCCAGCGTCGCACCGATGCTGACGACGGGGTTGGACGGCGCCAGCATGACGACGTCGGCTCCGGTGATCGCCTCGACGACTCCCGGCCCCGCCACCGCCTTCTCTGATCCGACGAAGGCGAAGCTGTGTGTGGGGATTCGGGCGCGGTAGCGCACCCACCACTCCTGGAAATGGATGGCCCGACGATCGCCGGTGTCTGGATCCGTTACTACGACGTGGGTTTCGCTCCGGTCGTCACTGGCGGGCAATAGCGTGGCACCCGGAGACCAGCGGTCGCACAACGCCTCCGTCACCGCCGACAGCGGGTATCCCGCACGCAGCATCTGGCTGCGCACCAGATGGGTGGCGAGGTCGCGGTCGCCGAGGCCGAACCAGTCCGGTTGCACTCCGTAAGTTGCCAATTCCTCCTTGGCATGCCAGGTTTCGTCACGGTGTCCCCAGCCTCGCTCAGGGTCGATACCGCCGCCGAGGGTGTACATGCAGGTGTCCAGGTCCGGGCAGATGCGAACGCCGAACATCCACGCGTCGTCGCCGACATTGACCACCGCGGTCAGTTGGTGATCAGGATCGGTTGCGGCCCCCGAAGACTCGCCCGAAGACTCGCTCGCAGACTGGTCCGCAAACTGGCCCAGGCCAAGTAGACGCTGCACCCCCAGCAGAAACCTTGCCCCCCCGATTCCGCCGACGAGAACCGTGATCTTCACACCGACCGACATTAGGCGGTCGGCTCGCACGCGGTCACGCTGGCATCACCGCGCAGACACGCCGCGGTGAAGACACGCCGGAATCCTGGAGGAAAGTGGTAGCCAACTGGGTGGTATGTCTTGACCGCAGCACGTCGGCACTGTCTAATCACATGAGTGTCATTTCCCGGTCGACCTGCCGGTTTCACTGTGGCAGACCGTGATTCGACCAGATGTTCGAATAAACCGAATTGACACCACAGAGAGCAACGCACAACGCACACCAAAGTTAGGAGGGGTGGATATGTCCTACGACCAATTTTTCGGCGATCGGTTTCTGAACGCGTTAGGCGAACCGCACATCGGCACTGGTTCGTCGGTCGGCACTGGGTCGTCGTTCATCGGAAACCTGGCGCGGACGCATTTGAGTCTGGTGCCGGAGCCGAACGACTTGATGCCTGCGCAAGGCGATGAGGATCAGTGGCAGGAGCGCGCGCTGTGCGCGCAGACCGACCCCGAGGCTTTCTTTCCTGAGAAGGGCGGATCGACTCGCGAGGCCAAGCGCATTTGCCTGGGCTGCGATGTGAAAGATGCGTGCCTGGACTACGCGTTGGCCAACGACGAACGGTTCGGCATCTGGGGTGGTCTCTCGGAACGGGAGCGCCGGCGCCTCAAGCGCGGCATCATCTAGTCCTCGTCGAGATTGGGGTCGATGACCGTGGGTTCGACCCCCAGGTAGGTGGCCACCTGGGCCACCAGGATCTCGTGCAGTAGATCAGTGAGATCGACTGAGTCCTTGGCCCGTCGCTCAATTGGTTTGCGAAACACCACTATTCGGGCGCGCGTGGGGTCACCGCGCACATCAACGCCGGCCGGTATCAAGCGGGCCAGTGCGATCGGTCCATCTGCCACCACCTCAGGCGGCCACTGCACAGTGTCAGGATCCTTGGGAGCGATGCGGGGAATCTCGTCAACGGCAACGTCCAGACCGGTGAGCCGCTTGTGCCAGCGCCGCTCAATGGGTTCATATGCCTCGAGTACCGCCATATCGAAGCGTTCGGCGCGGCTGCGCCACCCCGGAACCGACTGCGGCAGCAACGGCCCGCGCATCTCCCGGCCGCGGCGTGAGCCGCTGGCAGCCCCACCGCTACGTCGGGAACTGCGTGAATCAGCCACAAATTCAGATCGTAACGGTTGTACATCAGCAGTCGGACGGCTGCGCGTGTCCGGCGCCGACGTGCATTTCACCGCGATAGCCTCGCGAACGTGAATGTTCCCCGTCGATGCAGTCGGCCCGGGTGCCCCCATTACGCGGTGGCGACGCTGACCTACGTCTACTCCGACTCGACCGCCGTCGTGGGACCGCTGGCAATTGCCCGCGAACCGCACTCCTGGGATCTGTGCATCGGACATGCGAGCCGGATCACCGCACCCCGAGGCTGGGAGATGATGCGGCACGCCGCACCGCTGCCGACCAATCCCGATGAGGATGACCTCGTCGCATTGGCCGACGCCGTGCGCGAGGGCCGGGTGTCGGCCGCGTCTCCGCTGCCCGGGTTCTCCGATCCGCACGGCACGCCGCCGTCCCCGGCATCGGGTGTCGGTGTGCAGCAGTCCGGATCGACCGGCCGTCGGCGCGGGCACCTGCGGGTTCTTCCCGACCCCGCCGATTGACGAGCGGCTAGGCTTGCGGGGCTTGTCAGTCCCGTCGCCC